>Ga0075430_100005490_pt1 | contig 10714 bp, 11 predicted proteins | sample RhiMetdeltSRZDD4_FD_75294 | JGI IMG/M metagenome (GOLD analysis project Ga0075430, IMG submission 75294) | Populus rhizosphere microbial communities from Tennessee, USA - Rhizosphere MetaG P. deltoides SRZDD4 | ecosystem: Host-associated > Plants > Roots > Rhizosphere > Soil | place: USA... | reverse complement strand
AGCGTTCAATCTCGACGCTGAGCAGCTCTAGTTGGCTCGGCGACGCAGCGAAGCCGTGGGTGTAGCTCACCATGCGACGGCCATCGAAGAGTACGATGAGCGCGTCGTCGCTATCGAGCAGACCGTCGACCTCCTTAAAGACATCCTGAACATCTCCACCGCGTGCATTCCGAAGGGTCATGAGTAGACCTCCCCGTCAACCTGCGAGCTCGCCGAAGAGTTCACTACTGGCCTGGGCCGTTCCACAGACCTCTTGCGACTCGTGCGTGATGCGCCATCAGCAGCCATCGACACGACCGTCGCTGGCGCCACGCCTTTCTGCGACGACGGTGAAACACCGTTAGCGCGTGACCGCAGAAATGTCAGCTCGCCGGCCCGAGAGCCAAGCGTTGCCAGCGCCTCAGTCCACAGCGTTCGTGCTTCTTCATGCGGGCATTCGTCGTCGCATGCGTCGGTCGTTCGGCCTGTCCTGAGTCGCCGCTCGTGCGCGACCATCGCGTCGTGCCATGCTGTTAAGCGCACGCACAGCGCGGCCGCCTCGGCCGTCCCAACACTCGAACCCAGGATTGCGTAAGGACTCATCTCAGACCCATCCTTTCTCGTGGCAACAGACGCGCCACACGTTTCCATCGAACAATGCCCTGCCCGCCCGGATTGCCAGAGCGAGGCTTGTCCCAAGCGTGCTTCCGAATTCCGATCGCATGCGCCCGTTCCAGTGGAGGTTCGTGCGCTCTCGCGGATGCGAGCGGTCAGATCAGTGGGACTGGATGCCGTCGCTTAGAGGCGATCGGCGGAACGGGCGGTATCGGTGCCCTTAGGCATCGGCGCGAACCACGTTGACAGTCCCAAGGGACAATCGCCGCGGTTCGCGCCTCCGACACCGCCGTGACGAAGGCAGGCGCTAAACGAGGGAGTTGAGGAAAGCCACATAACCATCTCGCGCGAGCCGGTGGCATGACCTACCGGAAAGCGATTGCCGCGCTCGCCCTTCTATAGAGCAATTTGCGATCCGCTGGATCGCCCGCTAAACAGCCTGTTCGCACCGCGCGGGCGTTTCACTTTGAGCGAGAGGTTTCGTTTTGTAACGTTTTGCAACTCGCTCGGTGTCGCCCGCGCAGTCGTGCTCGTTGCTAAGAGGAGTCCTCCAACAGGCACCGAGCTTGCGATTGGGATCAGCGCCGGACGACAAACGCTCGGATACGACCGTGTCCTTCGAATCACCGTCGTAACAGATAGGGTAGGCCGTGACGAGGGGAGGGCATGTAGTGACGGTCAGCGCGCTTCCGATAAGCCGCGAGAACCGCGAGCTGATCGTGCCCCCCACCATGATGGGGCCGCGGGCCCGGCGCCGCGCTTCTGCTCGACGAAGCACGGGGTGATCTTCAATTGGCCGTCCAGGCGTACAACCGGGGCATCACCAACGCCGATGACGTGTTGGGAACGGAATATCTCGAGACGGTCCGGAGGCGGCTGACGAAATTCATCCGAAACAACAACAACGCACCAGTTGCCTGCGACTACGTGTGGCGAAAGGCGCGTGACCTCGAACATCGCGAATGGCCTTGGGTTGCACGCACACCCTTGCACTGATCAAAGCGCTCGGATGTCGGCCCATCATAGCAACGCCTCCCACTACGAAGGGCCGAACACGATCCCCAAAGGAATTCTCATCGGATGACGGGGCGCCTCGACGTGAGCGGACGCAGCTTGTCCGATTCGTCCGAGGTGCGTATCACTAAACGCACTCGGATACTTCAGCTCGAACGGCTCGAACAGCCGCTCGGGACTCTTTCGGTATGCTGCGCCAGGGACGCCCTAAGGTCGATGCCGTCATCTGACACGTTCGGAGAGAGCAGGTATGGGAGATGACGCGTCACGACGTCCGTACGACCGAATGACTCCAGTGCCGCCTGCAGGCGTCGCCAGCCGATGAAGCACCAGGGGCACACGAAATCGGAATAGACGTCGATTTCAAGCCGGGTCATCGACTCTCCTCCGATCTGATATACACCTGCGTTCCCCACGGGTCGGACGTGCGCACGCCCTCTGGTGCATCGTCCACAACGTAACCACCGGCGCCCAGCCTTTCCGCGACGTCGTTGGTCTGGCTACGTTCCGGAATCACGAGTTCCCACTCGAGGAGCCTGGCCTCGTCCGCGCCTGCGGAAGGGCCCGGTGACCAGATGTTGGTCCCGAGATGATGGTGATACCCGCCGGCGGAGAAGAAGAGCGCGCCCGGATAACTCCACACCGTCTTGTCGAAGCCCAACGCGCGGTGGTAGAACGCGTCGGCTCTCGCCAAGTCGCCGACATGAAGGTGCACATGGCCCATCGTTGTACCGTCGGGGACTCCGTCCCACTCGTTACCTTCCCCCGCCGTGATCAGCCCCCCGACGTCGAGAGGCTCGGTGGTCATGACGAGTTCGTCGCCGCGGTACGTCCAAGATCCACGGGGCCGATCTGCATAGACCTCGATGCCAAGCCCGTCAGGGTCGCTCAGATACAACGCTTCGCTGACGGCGTGGTCAGCCATGCCCGGTCGGAACCCCAGACGGAGCACGTGTGCCGCAAAACGTCCAAGCGCCACTCGGTCGGGCAAGAGGAGGGCGAAGTGGTACAAGCCGAACCTGCCACGCGGCGGCACCGGCGCGACACCGGCCTTCTCGACAAGGTACGCCAGCGGTGTTGCGCCTCTTACGCCGAGCGAAGCGCGACCTGCGCCACGTTCGAGCAAATCCATGCCGAGCACGCCTTGGTAGTACTCGACCGAGCGCTCCAGATCGCTGATCTGCAAGTGAACCGCGCCGAGGTGAGTCTGCTCCGGCGCGGCGCTGGACCGAGCGAAGACGTTCGTATCGCTCATGCCGCTGTCGCCAATTCCTGGCCGCGTCCAGCGTCGCCGAGGATGCGGCTCTTCACCCTCGCACGCCAGTTGAAGTACAGGACAAGTACCAGTGCCGCTGCCGCCGGTGGCGCCAGCGACAAGATTCCGGCCCGAACCGCCGGTGCTAACAAGTTCATGAATCCCGCAACGAGCGGCGCGCCGATAATCACCAGCACCATCGTCAGCGTGAGGATTCTCCAAACCTTCATCTCGTCTCCTTTCTTTCCCGCGTTCTAGCGCGCCAGCTTGGGCGGATTGTCCGCGTCACTCGCGCTCACTCTTCAGAACGGCAAGTTGCGAGCCACTGAAAGACGCCGTCAAACGGCCCGGCGCGGCCCCAAAGGACATTTCACGATGAAAGTGCATTTCAATATGAAATGTCGGCCTGCGCCAGCTCATCCTTGCAAGCATTTGATCAACAGGCGTTTGCTGTTTGGCAAGCGCGGCCCACCAGTTGCTCCTTCAGTATGGGAGGGAACGTTATGACATTCAAACGCATTCTTGTTGCAGTGAACTCACCGAACGGACGCGATGCAGCCTTCGAACGCGCCCTGGCGATCGCCAAATCGGCCGGCGCGGAGCTGTACGTGCTTTACGCCGTCCCTGTGAATCAGCGGTTTTCGTTTCGTGGTGCCGACCGGCTGGAGCGGATGGCGGATCTGCGCAAACGCGCGGAGGACGCCGGCGTGCGCGTGCAAACGGTTGAACAGCACGGCGACGCCGCAGAGATCATTGAACTCCACGCCAACGCGCGCGGAGTAGACCTCATCGTGATGGGCAGCGAGGCACGGCGTGGTTGGGGTCACACACGGTCGATGGTGGCGGAAACGGTTATCCGCCGGACGAGTGTTCCGACGCTGGTAGTTGCGAGCGACGCCGCTGACAGTGCGACGGCTTTCCGAAACATCCTCGTGGCGGTTGATCTGTCACCTGATTCAAAGGATGTCGTCAGAGGTGCCATCGGACTGACGACGCCCGAGGCTGAGCAGCTCACCGTGATGCATACGGTCAAGGGACTCGAAGCGGCCGATGCCGTTCAGAGCCCAGCCCGGTGGAAGGTCCCGGAGTTCCGTAGACATGTTCTGGACGACGCGCGACGAACCTTGCAAGGGTTAGTCTCGGAAGTTCCTGCGCGTGTGGATACGCGCGTGCAAGTGTCGGCGGGGTCCGCAGCTCGCACGATTCTCGAACACGCCTCCGACGCAGACGCAGATCTCGTCGTTGTGGGACGCAGCCGAGGTTTCAAGCTGCTTGGATCGACGGCCCTGCGCGTACTTCGCAAGAACGACCGGGCGCTGCTGGTGATCCCGAGCGTGGCCCATCGCACAAAACAGGTCGAACGACAACGCGCCGCCTGACGGAAGCGGCCATCGGAGGATTTCGGAGGAGTCATGTTGAAACGGCAACTCGCACTCGTAGCGATCGATCACGGGACCGACGTGGAGCGCACAATGGAAGCCGCACGCAACGCTGCCAAGGCGCGCGGGGCTGACGTCCACGTAATCCACGTGGTGCCCCACAGAGCACTGCATGTCGACGACCGCACTGATCGATGGCCGTTCGAGCCTCACGACGATCGCGGCGTCGCCATTGGATCGCGCCTCGCATCGATACTGCGATCGGCGGACTATAAGGGTGTGCGTGTTCGACGCGTCACCATCGTGTCGATCATGCTCACGGTCCCCAAAGGCCGCAAACCTGGAGACCTGCGATGAATGCACTCGTCAATGAATTCAAAGGCAGGCTTGATGCGATCAAGGCCTGGCGCCATCACCTCCACAAACATCCAGAACTGTCACTCGAAGAGGCCGAGACGGCGAAGTACATCGCCGACTTGGTGAAATCCTGGGGTTACGACGTTGTGGAAGGCATCGGCAAATACGGGATCGTTGCGTCCTTGACGGCAGGAAGTAGCAAGAAGTCCATTGGCCTTCGCGCTGACACCGACGCCCTGGCGATCCAGGAAGACAACGACCTCCCATACAAGAGCGAGGTTCCCGGTGTTGCGCATCTATGCGGCCACGACGGACATTCGACGATGCTGTTGGCGGCAGGTGAATACCTGGCAAGGTCACGCAACTTCAACGGTACCGTTCGGCTGATCTTTCAGCCTGCTGAAGAAATCATGGCCGGCGGCCCTGCCATGATCGAGGATGGACTGTTCGAGCGCTGGCCCGTCGAAGCCGTGTTCGGCATGCACAACATGCCAGGGCTCGAACTGGGCAAGCTGCACTTTCGCGACGGCGCGATGATGTCCGCCGTCGACAACTGGGAAATTGAGCTGGTCGGCAAGGGCAGCCACGGTTCGATGCCGGAACTCAGCATCGACCCAGTGGTGGCGGGCTCCTCGCTGGTCATGGCGCTACAAACCATCGTGTCGCGCAACGTATCGCCGCACAATAGCGCCGTCGTCACCGTGGGGGCATTCATCGCCGGTAGTGCGGGCAACGTCATCGCGCAGTCCGCGATCCTGCGTCTGTCGGTTCGCACGACCACGCCGGAAGATCGTGCGCTGGTGCTGGGCAAGGTACGGTCGATCACGAAGGCGCAAGCGGAGGCTTTTGGGTGCGCGTACGAGATCCGGGAAGGCGTCCCTGGGGCCGTCCTTGTGAACGACGCGACCGAAACCGCGAAAGCTGCAGCGATCGCGCGCCAGGCATTCGGCGACGACGCAGTGATGTATCCAGGACCGAGCTACCTGGGCAGTGAAGACTTCGCCTTCATGCTGCAAAAGAAGCAAGGCACCTACTGCCTACTCGGGAACGGGGACACCCCAATGGTGCACCATCCGCAATACGTGTTCAATGACGACATCCTGCCGATGGGGGCCGCGTATTGGGTGGCGCTGACCGAACAGTACCTACGATGAGCGAAGCGGTAAGCGCCGCCACCACACGTCGGAGATCTCGATGAACGGAAGCCATCGCGCTCCGCCCTGGCGCTGGTTGAACGGTTTGTGTCCGTTGTCTATCGGTACGGGAACCGTGTTGCTGCTGGGCTACTTGCTCGCGGCGTTCTCGATCGGCGCCCGCCCGCAATCAGAAGGTCGGTGACGATAGCGAACGCCGGCGGTCTCAGCCGGACTGGGATCGCGCTGGCCGCGGTTCCGCCAAAGGTCGAGTACGAGCGCACCGAAGTCGGCGCTTCGTTGATCAAGTCGTTGAGTATGCTTTCTGAGTGGGCGCGAAGGAATCAGCCGGCAATTGAGGTAGCCCGAGCCTTGAGAAGGGGGTTTGTGCGAATTGGGGTGGATGACGGGGTTCGAACCCGCGACTTCCGGAGCCACAGTCCGGCGCTCTACCGCTGAGCTACACCCACCATTGTGAGGACAACTTGAAACTTCGAAGTCTGAACTACGAAGGCTGAACCACGAAGGACGAAGGGTGAAGCCGGAAGGTCGAAGTCGAAGGCTGAAGTTCGAAGGCGACGCGACGGCCCCGTCCCGCGCGGAACGGCCAAACCTGCATTTTAGCACCCGGCGAAGACGGCGGGCAAATGGACTGCGGTCCGCGGAGTGCGGCCAGCGAACAGCGAACAGCCGAACAGCGAGCAGCGAGCAGCGAGCAGCGGATCCTTACACGCGTCCCCGGCGCAGATCGTCGGCCAGCAGAATCGCTTCCGCGATCTCGCGCTTCGAGCGGCGCCGCTGACGGCTCTGACGCTGGATGGTCAGGTACGCTTCCTCTTCGGTGATGCCGAGGTCCCGCTGCAGAATGCCTTTCGCGCGGTCCACGATCTTCCGTGTTTCGAGCCGCTCCGACAATTGGCTGTTTTCGGTTTCGAGCCGCGCCAGCGCAATCTCGGCGCCGACTAGGAATCCAATCGTGGAGACGAGCTGAATCTCTGCCCAGCTGTGGTCGTGCGGGTAGCGATGCTGCAGATTGATCACCGCAACGAGCCGGCCGCGGCACAGCACCGGGACTGACAGAAAGGCTTCGTACTTGTCCTCAGGCAGATCGTTGAAGACCTGAAACCGCGGATCCTCGAACGCGTGACAACCCACGGCGACCGGCTGACGATGTTCGGCGACCCAGCCGGTGATGCCTTGTCCCAGCTGCAGCTTGAGCCGATCGACGATGTCGTTGTGTGGATTCTTCGACGCGCGCAGCACGAGCGCATCGTCTTCGAGGACGTAAATGAAGCAGGAGTCACAGCGGACGACGCTCGACACGAAGTTCACTACCCGGTTGAGCACCGCCTGTAAGGGATCGGCGGCCGCAAACCTGCTGCCGATCTCGTGCAGGAATCCTATTTCCGATTCGGGAATATCTAGGTCGTGGCTTCTGTGCATCGCTCCGCTTCCACACAAGGATTTGTTTCCGCGCATTTCTCCGCGACTTCCTTTACCAGAAAGCCCATCTTTGGCTGAGACGGCTCGTAATCAATCGACAGTCCCTGGTGACGGATCTCCTCCGATGTCATCGGGCCGATCGAAGCAATGAGCGCTCGCTCCAAACCTTCGCGCACGGCCGCCTCGAATCCCATGCCGCCCGCCACACGCAGCAGGTGCACTAGCTGGATGCTGGCTGTCAGGATGACAACATCAATCTCGTGTCGGACGATGGCACGCACCGCTTCCCGCAGTGGTTCCAGATCGTCAGGCATGGTCCACCGGTAGACCGGGACCGAAGTGACGCATGCACCGCGTGCTGACAGCGCCTGCAGGAGCTCGGCATTCGGAAGTCCGTATTCCTGCACGGCCACCTGCTGCCGGTCGAGCGGTGCGTCGTGCCGGCGTTCATCGATCGTCGTCAGCAGTTCGCGCCACGTGTTGGGACTTGGGACCGTGGCCCACGGTGTCACCTGCAACTCTCGCAATGCCGCTACAACCTTCGGTCCACGGGCCACGATTTTGGTTCGTGACAGCGCCTGCACGAACGGCTCCCTGCCCAACACAGGCTCGATCACCTTCATCAGCAGCCGCACTCCAACACCGGTCATCAGGATGACCATCCCGAAATGGCCACGGATGACATCGTCCGCAAACGTCAGAGCTTCGTGGTTGGACGAAAGCGGCACCTCGCGCACCGACGGCGCCACGACTGGCTGCCCTCCATAGTTCATGACGAGCAACGCGAGCTCTGGCGATCGCCGACTCTCGAGCGTCAAGACGCGCCTGCCACCGAAGCTCGCGGCGGGCGTGTTGCGGCCCGGCCGTCTGGCGCGCTCTTCCCAGATCGCGCGAACCTGTTTCTCGATCACGATTGATAGCCTCCGCTCGCCTCGACGTTGCTGCTCGCCAGCGGCAACTGAAGCCACACAACGCCGTCTTCGATGCGTGTGGGATAGGTGGCCACGCAAGCGTGACCCGCGGCAGGGCGTTCGACGTTTCCTGAATCGAGACGCACCTTCCAGGAATGCAGCGGGCACACGACGGAGCTGCCGGTGACGATGCCGTCGCACAGCGGTCCGCCTTGATGTGGGCATTGGTTGTCGGTCGCCAAAAAACGATCGCCGAGATTGAAAATGGCGATCTCCCGATCCGCCAATATGACGGCGCGGCCTTCGCGTAGCGGCACGCTCTCGCAACGCGTGACGCGCACCCAGCGTTTGACGTTCATACGTTCACCTGCTCCAGCGGCTGCAAAGGAATGAACTGAGTGGGATGTCTGGGTTCACGGCCTTCGAGCCACGGATCGATCGCGCGTGCCTTGGAGCGCGCGAATCGATCCCGAAGGGCCTGACGGTCCTGTTCCGGCGCGTACACGGTTGCCTTGCGAACTTTTTCGATTCCCAGCCGCTCGACGAAGTCGTACGTCCGCTCGAGATAGTTGGCGTTCTCGCGGTAGAACTGGAAGAAGAGCTCGGCGGCGTCGAGCGCCTCGCCGGTCGTCTCAACCGTGGTGAGCAGGTCAGCCTTGCGCACGGATTTGCCGGCCGCGCCACCGACGACCACCTGCCAGCCGCCTTCCTGGCCAATCAGCCCAATGTCCTTGACCGTTGCTTCGGCGCAATTGCGGGGGCACCCGACGGTTGCCATCTTCACCTTGTGCGGCGTAAACAGCTGCTCGAACCGGCGTTCGAGCTCGATGCCGGCAGACGTCGAATCCTGTGTGCCGAATCGGCAGAAGTCCGTGCCGACGCACGTTTTGACCATCCGCACGCCCTTCGTGTAGGCCTGGCCGGACGGCATGTCGAGATCAGCCCAGATCTTTGGCAGGTCTTCCTTCCTAACACCGAGCAAATCGATCCGCTGGCTGCCGGTGATCTTCACCATCGGCACGTTGTACTTCTCGGCGACATCCGCGATCCGGCGAAGCTCCGCGGCACTCGTCACGCCGCCGCGGATGCGCGGGATGACCGAGAACGTGCCGTCCTTCTGGATATTCGCGTGCACTCGATCGTTGATGAATCGCGCCGAGCGGTCCTCGTCGTGATCGCCGCACCACAGCATGTCGAGCATGTAGCTCAACGCTGGCTTGCACACCTCACAGCCGCGGCCGTTGCCGTAAATCTCCAGAACATCCTGGACGGATTTCAACCGTTCGCTGCGCAGGATCTCTCGCAAGCGTTCCTCGGCGAACGGCAGGCAGCCACAAATCGTCCGTTTGACCTCTTCCTCGAATTCAGGGGCGACGGCGCGGAGGAGGTCCTGACACAGATTGGTGCAGCTGCCGCAACCAGTGCTGGCGCGCGTCACTTCTTTGAGCTGTGACAATGTATTCACGCCACGCTCGTGAATCGCCTGGATGACGGTGCCCTTGGAGACGCCGACACAGCCGCACACCGTCGCGCTGTCGGCCATCTCGGCGACATCGAGCCCTGCGTCGGCGGCGGCGGGTGGGAACAAGAGATGCCGACGTTGGCATGTCAGGTCCGCGTTCGTACGCAGCCACGCCATGTAGCGATGACTGTCGTTAGCGTCACCGACGAGGATGACGCCAGCGAGCTTGCCATCTTTCAAGGCGAGCTTCTTGTACACGCCGACACCAGGATCCTCGTAGCGAACTGGCTCAACGCCCTCGCCATCCGCCCAGTCACCAGCAGAGAAGACGTCCACGCCCATGATCTTGAGCTTGGCAGCCTGGACAGTGCCCGTGTACGTCGGTCCTTTGTTGCCGGTCATCGTCGCCGCGAGCACCTTGCCTTGCTCGAAGAGCGGTGCGACGAGCCCATAGCAAACGCCGTTGTGTTCGGTGCACTCGCCGACAGCAAAGATGTCGGGCGCTGACGTTTCCATGAAGTCGTTCACGACGATGCCGCGGTTGACGGCGAGGCCAGCCTTTCGTCCGAGCTCGACGTTCGGCCTGATTCCGGCAGCGATCACGACGAGATCCGCGTCGAGGGTTGTTCCGTCGTTGAACTCGATTCCCGTTACGGTTCCGTTGCCGAGAATGGCCCGCGTGCTTCGCTCGAGCAGCACGTTGACGCCGAGCGCTTCGATCTTGGACCTGAGATAGGCGCCGCCGCTCGTATCGAGCTGGCGCTCCATCAACGTGTCGAGCAAATGCACGACGGTGACGCGGCAGCCCTGCACCTGCAGCCCGCGCGCCGCTTCGAGGCCGAGCAATCCTCCGCCAATGACCACGGCGCGTGTCGTTGGGCTCGCGCGATCCAGTAGCGCCCTCGTGTCGTCGAGCGTCCGGAACGCGAACACGCCATCTTTGTCGACCCCGGCAACAGGCGGAACCCACGGTGAGCTGCCGGTTGCTAGCAGGAGCGTGTCGTAGGGCGTGCGGCTACCGTCGTTGCCGGTGACGATCTTCTCGTTTGCATCGACGTCGACGATGCGAACACCCAGCCTGAGCGTGATGCCGTGGCGGCGATACCACTCGAGATCGTTGATGACGATGTCATCGGCGGCCTTCTCGCCGGCGAGGACGGACGACA
>Ga0075430_100005485_pt1 | contig 10716 bp, 11 predicted proteins | sample RhiMetdeltSRZDD4_FD_75294 | JGI IMG/M metagenome (GOLD analysis project Ga0075430, IMG submission 75294) | Populus rhizosphere microbial communities from Tennessee, USA - Rhizosphere MetaG P. deltoides SRZDD4 | ecosystem: Host-associated > Plants > Roots > Rhizosphere > Soil | place: USA... | reverse complement strand
CGTTCGGGGATTACGCCATTCAGACCAACTACGAGGACTATCGGGACGTCGGCGGCGTGAAGGTCCCGTACATCGTCCGCGTCGTCGGCGTCAGCCCCGCCGACAGCATGACGACGTTCGTCGAGAAGGTGGAGCTCAATCCGACTATTGATTCCGCGAGGTTCGTGAAGCCGGTATCCAAATAGACCTTGCGACGCGGGCCGATAGGCGGCAGACCTGCCGGACATCCCGCTCATGAAGCGGAATCATCCAATCGAGGCACTCGCGTCTGGCGGTTCCAATGAATCGTTCGCAGAAAAAGTTAAGGGACAGAGAGAACTGCTCTCTGTCCCTTAACTGCTGCTTCTGGCCAGTCTCAGTGCCGAACCTGACTCGTTTCGTTGCCCGCTTCGTACACTTCGCAAGGCGAGCGCTCTGCCATGATTCCGCCGTCAGCCCTCGCGTTCAGGGTCAGGACGCGGGTCGGCATCACCCAAGGCTCGACAAACATCTCTGGATCTTCGATCGTCATGTCGTATCGGATCTCATTTCCAACACGTGTGAGTCTTTCGACGATATGCATGCTGCCGGAGTGGATGAGGCCCCCGCGTCCCAACCACGTCGAATCGTCGAAGTTGATGGAGTCGATGACGAGCGTATCCCCTTCCCAGGTTCCTATGCTTTGCCCATAGAACGTGGCGAGGTCCTCCGCCAGCGCGCTCCGCGCGCGACCATCCGTGGGGATGTTGCGGTATTCGTTGTTTCCGCCACCGTAATCGGCATTGATTGGATAGAAGAAGACGACGTCTATGTCGTTTTGGATGATCCGCGTGGGCGTGCCGTGCCGCGGGAGTCCCAGCGGCTTGCACGTCATGACAGGATCGTACTTGTTCGTCCACATATCGAGTTCCCGAATGCGGTCCCATAACTCGGGTTTGTAAATCGGGCGACCGAGCACGCCAAACCGCGAGGGCGAGATCCACGCGTATTCCACCCAGAAGTTGTCTTGCCCGCCTGTGCAGCCGTGCTCGGGGTTGATTCCTCCACCCTTCACCTGCGTCGGGCCACAGCGGCGGGCCCCATTACCCGAGACTGGATTAACCGCGCGATTCCAGTTTCCAGTCAGGTCCGGCTTCCCATCGGCGCGGCGCGGCGTAGCGACGGCTGCAGTCTGTGTCGCGGGCGCTGCGTTCGCCGACAGCGTCCAGTTGGGAGGCTGACGCGTTGGCTTGATCGCCGCCTTGACGCTTGCCGGCACGGGCATCACGACATACATCTGTCCCGTTTCCGTCTCCGTCGTCGTAATGTCGCGGACGACGGCGCCATTCTTCTTCTCCGTCATCTTGCCGGCGTAGAACGCCTCGGCAGGGTGGAGCGGATTGTTCCAATCTTTATAGTCGCTGTAAGTGAACTCGTACGTGTCCCCGCCATTTTTCACCACGACGCTCTCGGCCATGAATTTTGCGTCGAGTGTGGCGGTTGCCGTTGCATTGGGGACACCCGGGATCGGGAACGTCAGCACCGGCTTGTTGCCTACCCACGTGACTGAGGTTTTACCTGCCATCATCACGTCGGCCGGTACCCGTTGCGGCCTCGCTGCCATTTGCGGTGCGTTTGTGTTCTGAGTGCCGGCGATTGCGGACTTCCAGGCACCCTGAGGGTTTGCCCACAGGCGAATCATCCGCTCCTCTACGGTTGCCGGCATCGGCGTGGCTTTGCCTTGGCCCGCGACGAGCTCGGCGCCCTGAACGTCTTCGTTCCAGGTATACGCGCCACTGAGGACTTCGATGGTGGAGCAACTCTGACCATCGGGCCGAGTGCCGATGATCCGGATCCGCTCGCCAGACGCCTGGTAGCTGATGTCGGAGCGGTACCTCGTCACGTTGCAGGGCTGTCCGTTCACTTGGATGGTGCCCGTGCCCTCATAGACGAGCGACATCATCAGATCGTATTCCTCAGTGCTCCGCAGCATGCCCATGTGCCAAGCCCAGTTGAACAGGACTGACTTCAGGTCCTTTGCGCCGGCTGCGGGCGTGTACTCCGACCCGCCTCCGCGGGGACGTGTTACGCCGGTTGGCGGCGCTGCGGTTATTTGGGCGCCGAATTCCCGCCCTGTGCTTTGATCGTCTTGAGCGCTAGATAGGGACGGCACGCTGATCATGAGCGTCGCAACGATTGCGACATGTGTGCACATCATTCTTTTTTGAGCAGCCATGGTGATCTCCAGTGGAGGGCGCGGTTCACTAATTGCCGCCGGCGTTACCTAGGACCTGGCCGTCCGCCCGTGTAAGCGACTTGAAGCCTCCCAATGGACTCCCGTTCCGTGCCGGGGTGAACAACACGGTCAACTCTTCGCCGATCTTCAGCGCCTTCGGGCCGACTTTGGTGATTCCGCGCTGGGCGAGCGCGTTCGCCGAACCGGTCGTGAACGTCCACTCGGTCGTCGTACCGTCTGCGTTCTTCACCGTAAGCGTTATCGATCCGTGCGGATTCACGAACTGAATCTTGGTCAGCGTGCCCGTGACTTTCCCCTCTTTCGACGGGTCGTAGACGGCGGCGGTGGAATGATGCGCCTGGAGCGACGCACTGGCCATCAGACACCCGAACACGACGACACATCCCAAAGCTTGTTTGATCATTTGTGCCTCCCAAAGTTGTGATCGGAACCAGAGCCATCGGAAAAAGGAGGATAGACACGGCCGGCCCGTCTCCGATCCGGCCCCGCTCTGGGGTCATTCTACCCCTCTCCCTCCACTTGGTACAACTTGGTATGGACTTCGCCTGTCCAGTTCAGCACGATGCGCAGCGTGGAGGGGAAGATCCTCGGATTACGCTCCTCAGTCTGGGTGGGCAGTGGCAGGATCATCAGGAAGCGGCCACCTGACGCCGTGTCGTACTGGCTTCGGACATCGGCGCCTCCGCCTACCGAAGGCAGGTCGAACAACAGGACCGGTTTCTCTGGTACGAACTCGTCGCCGGCGATCTTGAAACGCACCGACATCATCCGCGTGCCTATGCGGTAAAAAAAGTTCGTTGCTTTCTCGCGACCACGCGGGTTCCGAGGCGCCCTCGCTCGTCCTTGGCGACGTGGTACTCGCTATAGGCAATGCGCGTTCCGTCGGCCGAGACGCGCGCTCCATATAAGGACGTAGGCTTGGCTCCCACTGGAGTGACCTTTCCCTGACGGTCGACCCACGACAGGGATGCCAGAAAGGGGGCGGTTCAATCGATCCCGGCGCACACACTAGCGTTCCGTTCTCCGAGACGCTGTACTGGGCGGCGCCGGTCCACGTCAAACCAGCCTGTCCATAGAGGGCGTGAGTCACGCCATCCACTGCCAAGATCGGCGTCCCGCTGACGGACGACTTTTCTGGGTCGAAGCGGATGGCAAACAGTCGGCCCTGACGCGCAAACGTCAGCAGCCGTTTCCGGCATATCGCGCATCCGTCGCGTCCTCGAGCAACCGCTTACGCTCACCGGTTGCGAGTGATTTCACCCAGACCTCGGCACGTTTCCAATCCGGAGTGATCGACGTGTAGCGCACCACGGTGAACAGGACAGCAGAACCATCCGGCAGAAAGTCGGGCAGCCGATGCGATATCTCGTTCGCCGCGGGATCGAGTTCGGTGAATGCCTCGACCTCGCCGCCCGCCTGCCGGATCGATTTCAAACGCGCGCACCCCAGTCACGAATCGATGGTCGACCTGTTCACGCTGATCGCCATGGATCGGAGCACGATGGCGGAAACTGTGGATCCAACCGGCTGCACATGATCGGTCTGGTACGGTCCGTTTACGAGGGTTTCGAGCTCCGTCCCGTTTCGCTGGTCCTCCCGAGTGCTGGGGAAGAATCCTCCTCCGCATGCGGACAAGATCACGTAGACACGAATTGCGGTTTCCATGGCGCGGCCTCGGCGAGGCGCTTGATCGTCTTCAGCATCCTGCGACTCATCACGAAGCCCACAGGGTCGAGCAGATAGGGACCGAATCCGAGCCTGGCCAGGATCCCCTTGCCAACTGCGTGACGTCCGCGCTCGATCAGGCGGGTTCCACCCCCAGCGGTCTGATGCAGATAGAAGCCCCAAGTGACCTGCGAGCCGTTGTCGTTTGGAGCTCCACCCAGAACGAGAGCCCGTTCAGCGCGGCGCGCGTGTGACTTTCGCGGGTCGCGGAAACAGTCGGATGGTGATCGGGTAGCGGCGTTGTGTGGTCGATGCCTCACATCGTCGTGGATCCGCCGAACTGTCAGCTGTCTGCGCCGGGAGGTCCCGTCTCGACGGCAACGAGCAGGGCCGGACCGTGGAGCGCGAACACGGGCTCGCGCGTTTTCCCTGCCGGCGGCCTACTTCACCTGCAACGTTTCAATGTACTTGACCAGTGCGTTGATGCGATTCTTGACCGACGCGGCACTGCCTCGTGCAGCGAAGACCTCGCCCCACACTGGCATGTCGGGCCCGCCGTGGCCTCGGACCGCCGGGTTACGCCCGTCGATCAGCTCATAGATCTTGTCGGCCGGGAATTTGCCCCCCGTGTTCTTGGCGATGATGGTCAGATTAGCCGGGCGGATCGTGAGCACCTGGCCCAGGGGACCGTTACCCTTGCCGTCCGTGCCGTGACATGAGGCGCAATTGTTGTAGAAGAGATCACTTCCCGATACCTGGGTCGCTGGTGGGGTTTGTTTCGCCGCGACGACAGTCCCTGTAAACGTCATTGCGATCAGCACCAGCGGGAGGGAGGCTCCGACTGTGACTGTGTTGGATCCCATGGACGTGTCCTCCAAGCGTGAAAGGGCGTGGTGGCCTACTGGGACCGGTCTTCTCAATTCTTGATACCGATGCATTTCCGTTGCCTACCGGAATGCCCAGTGAACAAAGTGCGGAACGTCTCGAGTGCCGCGTCGCGAGAATTCTTTCGCGCCGGACGCTGGAAATTTCCCCAGAGAGCGTCGACGTCAATAGGGTGCGCGTTCGCGCTGCTGCGGCGGGGGTTGAATCGACAGCCATCGACGCCGCATCACCGCGGCACAGTCGTTGCTCTCACTCATGGCATGTCCAGACTGCTCTCGGCGACCGCCTCGATGACCTGCCCGCTCTGTGTGCGGCGGGTTGCGCCGACCGCAGACAGTACGTGGGTGCTCGCCTGGTACGACTGCCCGAATTGCGGCCACGTATGGTCGGCGCGCATTCGCAACGGTCTGCCCGACATGCCATTGGCAGGCGATGCCTGTCTGGACCTGTTGCCTAACAGGGAGAGGCCGTGACACTGACGCATCCGTCAACCAGCGCATCGCTTCCAAGCCCGACGGCCGGCGAGCCCCCGGTTGTCTACTGGCATCGACAGCTGCCACCCGTGGAAGCAGAGATGATCGGCGAGCATGTCCTTGAAGCGACCAGCGTTCGCGTGCAGGGGACGCTGGCCCACCGCGACGAGCTCTGGGATCTCTGCTACCGGAGTCTGATTGCGAACACGGAAGAGAGGTTTGCACAGGAGGTGGCCCGCCTGGGTGGCCACTACGCGCATGTCCTGGACGAATCGATCCACAGCCGCCCTGATGACGTGGCCGGGCAGGCGTGGCTGCACGGTCGCTTCTCGTACATGTTGTACCGACGCGCCACGGCGGACGCGCGACGCGGCGCTGCCTGACCGCTGGCACGGGTCCGGGATCTCCGGAACCCGGCAAGGGTTGGCTGCTTCGGTACGGCGCTTGCCCATCACGTCGGCAGGAAGGAGGGCATCATGCAACGATTGAAACCCGACATGCGGCACTTGGTCAGGGCCGGACTGGGACGTGCCGCCATACTCGCTGTGTGCCTGGTCCTGATCCCGTCGATGAGCGTGCACGCACAAAGCCGTCCTCCCCTCCAGGAACCCCTGGCGTTGGAAGGCACGACGAAACGGTTCTACAAAGCAGCCAACGTCGTTCTCGTCACGATGACCGACGGGGTGGAGCATGTCTATCACTTCATCAAGGACCTGATCGTGTACGGTGGAAAGAAGCCTGGCGTGGATGCCCTTGAAGGCCTGCGCGAAGGGACGATGATCGCCATCCATCGGACGACGAGCGGACCTGAGGCCTCTGTCGCGGAGATTGATCTCGTTGGTGACGAGCGATTGAAGATCACCGAGGGAGCGGTGATCAACATCAATCGACGAAAGCAGGAGATCACAATAGAGTACGCCGACGAAACCACTGAGACGTTCAAGATGACTCCACGGGCCGTTCCCGAGAACGAAACCGGGCTCGAACACTCCGATAGCACCGTGGCGCACATCGTCGTCTATTACTCGGACGAACCCGGGCGTAAGGTTGCGCACTACGTCAGGGCAGGCTCCTGACGACGCCGAGTCGGGCCGAGTAACCCGCTCTGTCCCCCACTTCTCTGACACCCGAAAATTCCACGCAAGGTGGTGAAGATTCCCGAGTCCGCGGACGCGATCGTCGCCATTCGAACGCGTCTGCGGCCCGTCGTTCATCGCTGGCGCCGGCACGGCGTGTGCTCCTCGACGCAACGAGGAGGACGTCATGACGCGCAATTTCACACGCATCCTGGTGCCGACCGACTTCAGCGCGCCATCGAATGTGGCACTGACCCTGGCGAAGAAGATGGCGGTCATGTCGGGTGCGTCGCTGCATCTCCTGCATGTGCTCGACGACTCAATGACCACGGCTGCAGCGACCGTGGGAGTTTACGCGTCCACGGCTGAACTTCGCGGGAAGTGGCTCGAGGGGGCGCAAACCCTGCTCAGTACGCAGCTCACTCCAGAGGAGCAGGCATCGTTTCGCAGCACGGAGGCGGTGATGTTCGGCACGCCGGCGCGAACGATCGTCGAGCATGCCAAGGCAAGCGGCATCGACCTGATCGTGATGGGGACACACGGCCGTGGCGGCGTGGAGCACCTGCTCATGGGAAGCGTCGCCGAACGCGTCGTCCGCTCGGCGGTCTGCCCGGTCCTGACGGTGAGAGACAACGGGGCCGTCCGAACCGCGACGGTGGAGACCGCCTCCGCGGTTGCGTGAGAGTGCGCGTTACGGCACCGACGGCGTGACTAGAAGGCACCGAACGTGAGCGGAGGGAGGCGACCTATCCCTGATCCAGTTCGTTCAGCCGCGTTGCGATAAGGAGCGCGTCATGACACATAAGTCGATGGACGGACAGGGTGGCCGCGCTCGTTGACCGTCCTGAATCAGCCCGAGACGTTCCCCCAACACGCGCGGTGCGACGAGAATGAACCAGCATGCCGAGCCCCAGGAGTCCCACGCCGTGGGTTTCGGTCACCGTTCACGTCCACCGATGAGGGCTCCGCACGCCGGGACGACTGTCGCTCGTCGGACGTAATGGAGACACGACCATGAACGATGCCAGAATCGCGCGAATCACGGGAGCGTTTGGCCTCGCGTGTGTCGCGCTGAGCGTCGGCCAGTTTCCGTTATGGCTCGGAGACTACCCATCCTTCTACGACGGTTCCGGATTCGCTCGACATCTGTTTGCCATCAAGAACATCGCGTTCAACCGCATCCTGATGGACCAGGGCATCTACGTGAGCATGCTAGTGTTCGCCGCCGGACTCCGCCATTTGATTCGTCAGGCACGCTCAGACACCGAGTGGATCGGCACACTGCTCTTCGGTGCGGCGCTGGGTTGGGTGGCGGTCACCGTCGTCGCGGACGGATTGGAGGGCGGCGCCGTCCTCGATACCTTGAACGGCAATGCTGATCCCTCGGCGGTCCGCGCGCTCATTGCCGGAACTTTGCTGATCTACAACGGATCGATTGCCTTTGCGATTACCGGACTGTTTCTGGCGTCGGCTGCGTGGGCGACGTTCGACAGCGGCGTGCTGCCGCGCTGGACCGGCTGGATCGCCGTCGCCGCCGCTGTTTTGTGCGTCGCCTCGGTGCTGCGATGTATGGCGGTCCCGTCGACCCCGCAGGTTTCTATAACGCCGGTGGTTGGGGACCGGCGATTGCAGCGAACTTCCCGCCGATGATCTGGTTCTTGACGGTCAGTGTCATTCTGATCCGGCGACGCGGCACCGAGCGCAGCGTGATCGTGCGAGCGGCCCAACCGCGTACGTGACAGCCGTGCCCAGACCGTTTTGTGGGCAGCTTGCGATCTCTGCCGATCAAGCTCGAAGGGGGCAATCATGACGGCCGTAATCGGCTTTTAGCAAACCGTTACATCAGGCGGCCTCACGGAAGAGCCAGGGTCGAAAGTCGTTCACGGACGACTTTCATCGCCTTTCGCGGGCCGAAGGCCCAGGCCCAACCAGTTGCGGAAATCGTCCGATGCGGCGAGCCATTCCTTCACAGGAGAGGGGGATGCCTTGACAGTCTACAATCCATGGGCGTATTGTCGACCGTCACAGTATCGCGATGGGAAAACCGATTGACATCGTTCAAGGCACACTCGACTTCCTGATCCTCAAGACGATCTCACTCGAGCCGAAGCACGGCTGGGCGATCGCAAAGCGGATTCAACAGATCTCGCATGACGAGCTGAAAGTGCCACAGGGCTCGCTGTATCCGGCGTTACACAGGCTGGAGCAGCAGGGTTGGATCAGGGCCGCCTGGGCATCAACCGAGACGGGCCGTGAGGCGAAGTTCTATTCCCTGACCCGCGCCGGCCGCTCGCATCTGGCAAAGGAAGTGGCCAACTGGGAGCGGCTGTCTTCTGCGATCAATTTGGTGGTGCGGACGACATAGACGGAGATCATCATGCGCTGGCCTGATCAGCTGCGCCTGAGGGTGCGATCGCTGCTTCGCCGCGGCCGCGTGGACGAGGAACTGAGTCGGGAGCTGCGGTTTCATCTCGACCAGCAGACCGACGAGCACATCGCAGCCGGAATGACGCCGCGCGACGCGCGTTTCGCCGCGCTCCGGGAGATGGGGAACGTCCTGCGCATCTCAGAGGAATGCCGAGATGCCCGCGGACTACGTCCCCTCGATGATCTGAAGCAGGACGTTCGCTACGCCCTGCGCACACTCGCACGAAATCCTGGCTTCGCCGGTGTTAGCATCCTGACGCTTGCACTCGGTATTGGCCTCACCACCGGCGTGTTCAGCGTCGTCAGTGCCGTGCTGCTCCGGCCGTTGCCGTACGACGACGCCGACCGTCTTGTCGCGATCGTCGAGAACGTGCCGGCTGCCGAGAACTTCCGCGGCGTTGCCATGCGGACATCGGCCATGAACCAGGACGAGATCCTCTGGTGGCGCACGCACGCACAGACGCTGCACGTGGCGGCCGCGACCCCCGTACGACAAACGATCAGGACGGCAGACCGCACTGTTCGGCTATCAGGCCTTCGCGTGTCACCAACCTGGTTTGAGATCTATGGTGTGCAACCGGCGCGCGGACGGTGGTTGCGTCCGGACGAGGAGCGGCCGGATGCCGACGTCATCGTCATCAGCACGGCAATGTGGCGAGAATTTCTGGGATCCGACCCGCGAGTACTCGAACGTACGATCGTGCTGGATGCACGCTCCTATCGAGTCGTGGGTGTCATGCCAGCAAACGTATTCGCCAACATCGCGTTCTGGCTCCCGTTCTTCGCGGAGCCGTCAACGCCAGACGCCACGACGTTCGTGAGTGTGACATCCCGTCTGCGAGATGGAGTCTCGCTCGAGGCCGCTGCGGCCGAGGTGAACGTGCTAGGTCACCAGCTCCGCGGCATCGCGCAAGAGCCCGATGGCCCGGCCAGATTTGACGTGGTCCGTGTACAGGATCAGGCAATCGCGCGCGTCAGACCGGCCCTACGCATCTTGTCCGTGGCTGTGGGCGCCGTGCTGATCGTCGTGTGTGCCAACGTCGCCAATCTGTTGCTTGCCCGAGGAGCCTCACGCCGTCGTGAGATAGAAATCCGGCGCGCGCTTGGCGCAAGCCGCGGCCGGATCGTCCGCCAAATGCTCACGGAAAGCATCGTATTGTCGGTGGTCGGTGGCCTTGCAGGTACGGTGATAGCGACAGCCGGCGTGCAGCTGGTTAAGCCGCTTGCTGTCTACGGGCTGCCAGAAGCGTTTCGAAGTGCGCTCGGCCCCGCAGTCCTCGATCGCAGCGTGCTGCCGCGCATTGACGAAGTGACCATCAATGGCGGGGTGTTCACCTTCGTTCTAGCCATTGCGGTTGTCACCGGTGTCCTCTTCGGGATCGCACCAGCGTTGCGGTTGTCGCGCGTCGAGCGTGTGGCGGCACACGCGGACGCGTCGAGCACGTCCGGTCGTTCACCTCGACGTCAACACGGCTTGGGTCACACGCTCGCGGTGAGCCAGTTGGTGCTGGCGACGACTCTACTCGTCGTGACCGTGTTGCTCGCACGCAGCTTGGTCAAGTTGTCCAGCGTGGACATCGGGTTCGACCCCGGCGTGCTCACGTTCGAGCTTGTGGCTCCGGGCAGCTACTCGCCCACCCAAAGGCTCGCGCTGGCGCAAAGAGTGAGTGACGAGCTCCGTTCGCTGCCAACAGTTACGGCAGCTGGATTTACTGACAGACCGCCCTTTTCGAGAATGGGGCCGTCCTGGCAGGGGCCGGTTGTGCCAGTCGAGAGGGAGTGGCGAGGAATGGACCGGGCCGATATGGCGATGATTCGGTCGGTGAGCCCGGACTACCTCCGTGCGCTCGGAGTCGACCTGGTCGCGGGACGTTGGTTGGAGAATCGTCCCGAAGGCGCGCTGCCGACCGTGGTTGTGAATCGCGCTTACGCCCGACGGTTTTTCGGCGAGCAGAACCCCGTTGGCGCCACGCTT
>Ga0075430_100005484_pt1 | contig 10716 bp, 7 predicted proteins | sample RhiMetdeltSRZDD4_FD_75294 | JGI IMG/M metagenome (GOLD analysis project Ga0075430, IMG submission 75294) | Populus rhizosphere microbial communities from Tennessee, USA - Rhizosphere MetaG P. deltoides SRZDD4 | ecosystem: Host-associated > Plants > Roots > Rhizosphere > Soil | place: USA... | reverse complement strand
GCGTGCGAACGGCTGTTCATGGAGGGCAACCAGGCACGCGACGAGGATTTCTACGAAGAGATCGGGAAACTGGCCTTGCTCGCGCTGGTGCAGAAGCGCGACGTGGACGCGTATCGGCGTATTCCTCTGGAGGACCCTGCGTTGTGGAGGAGGATGAAGGCCGCGTCGCAGTTTACGCTCAAGGCCCTCCTGCCACCACCCATCACGAGCGGCGATTCGGTACGTGAAACGGTGCGGGTCGAGGTGGTCGCCTCCGACTACACCCTGATTGTCTGGTGGGCAACCGCGATGGCGACGGCGTCACGCGCGCTCGCCGACATGCGTGCATACCTGGCGGGTCCGCCCGCAGTTGCACCTGACGAAGCGAATCCGGAGTTCCGGAAACGGCGCGACGCGGTCAGCCGTGCCATGGTCAAGGCAGTTCAGAAGAATCGCACGACGTTCGGACACGACCCATGGGGCCTTGTCGCGATGTTCTACGCGTCCAAACGGTCGGCGGCCGTCAGCGGCGTTGTGGTCTCGCCACGACTCACGATGTCGTTGCCGGACTAGTGGACGAATGGTGAGCGTTCTCGATCCATCTGTCAGGCAACTCGCTCGTACATAGCACTGAACTTGTCGGCGGGCACTGCATAGGCATCACCGCCGTGCTCTTCGTTGAACACCAGGTAGTCACCCGCCTGATAGTGCGTCACGCCTTCCTTCGTCGCCACGCTGCCCTCAACGGACGCAACCTCCGCCCACACGGGCATCGTCTTCAGGTATGTCCCGACACCGACTTGCTGGTAGGTACGGGCAAAGCTTGCCTGATCGACCGTGTGCACATCGCCGCCGTCGTTGATGATCCAGTCGCCCTGTTTGCAGGTTTGCATCGCGCCCCATTTCTTGTAGCTGAAACCGGGCGTCTCGAGCGCCAACTGGACGGCGACAACGACCTGGTGCTCGCGCTTCACGTATTTCAGACGACCGCTCATCACATCCCCACAGGTGGCAGGTTGAAAGCCGACGGGAAATGGGACGCCAGGATTCGTTGTTCGCCTGCCCTCTCACCAAGTTCAAGCAGAAGATCCAGGTTCCTGGGATTATCCATTTCTCCAAGCGATTGCAGCTCTACTGGAGAAAGTCCCGGATGGAAGATGTCGACATCATCGGGCGTAAGCATCACGTTGTAGCGCAGGTACGAGAGGAGTGGCGTCCCGGCCAGCAAGTCTTCGCTCAGGTCTCCGATCTCGCGATTCAGTCGCCGCTTGGTCGGACTGGTGGCCATCCATTGCATCACCGTCTCGACCAAGATCGCGCAGTCGTCCATGAGACTGAACAGCGCTTTGATGGCGCCCTGCGCAGCAATTTGTGACGGTCGCTGGCTGGGGTCCGACATGCCGGTGCCCATTGACACCAGAAGGAGGTTGTCGGCACCCCTGCTCCAGTTGACGTTGTATCCCTCGAGGGTCGCGTACATGAACGCCTGCAGGGAGGGGTTATTGAAGGGGCTCACACCGCCATCGACAAAACTACCAACGACGTCAGGCTTATCGATCTCTGAGGTGATCTGAATGTGTTCCGGATCGAAGTAGCACGGCGCCGCCGTGGACGCGCGAACCACTTTCCACAGGGGGAAGTCTCCATTGGAGATCCAGCGATCGGTGGCCGTCGCCTTGAAGAAGCGCCCCAATGGATTATTCCCAAGTGGCCACGGCTTGCCCGTGTCGAGCCGTTTCGTCACGAGCAGGAGCCCCGTCTGAATGGACGGGTCGCCGAGGGTTGTGTTGGTGCCGAAGACCCGCTTCAAATGCATCGCGAGTGTCTGCTCATCGTACCTGGCGCGGACGATACCTTCCCGCAACCAGTCGCTCTTGAACACCTCGCGCCCGAGGCGCTTGTAGTGACCTATGACCTCTTCAACACGCATGCCCGTCGCCAGTGCCGCGGCAATGATCCCGCCCGTAGACGTGCCGGCGACGAGGTCGAAGTAGTGGCACAGCCGGAAGTCCTTATCGCCTCCGTGGCGTTCGCGCAGGATGGATTCGACGCGGCGAAGCATACCCAGCGTGAGGATGCCCCGTAAGCCTCCACCATCAAGCGCAAGAATGCGCTTGGGGCCGCTCGCCTGAAAGTGTTCGTCGCGGGTAAGAGTGCGGTAGGTCATGGAGTCAGACTGAGTTGATGCTCTCTGTGAGCGCCTCGAGCGCGTCCGTCGCGACTTCGTGCCCCAGGCGCCGATAGCTCTCGAACTGATCCTCCCCGTAGAACTGGTCACCCGTGCTCTCATGCGGAAAAGCGGGATGGCTTGCCTTGTACTGCAGCAGCGAGGTGTTCTCCTGCCCGGTCATGGATGCCTTGAGGTAGATCAATGTGCCGTCGGGAATGCCGTCGCCGTACTCGATGCGACCAACGGCCCAGTGCTGAGCACTCCACCCGTGGGTCGATTCAGGTCTCAACGAGGCCACGCCGAGGGTGATCTTGGCGCCGAAGTCGACGTCGCACATCCGAATGAGCGTCCCAAGCCCCTCAAACGTGAGCTTCGGATCGCATTCACCGTCACTGACGATGATGAGGCGGCAGCGCCGGCGGACCAGTTCGTACACGGCAAGGTTCTCGAAGTGGCCGCCGTCGGAAATCATGACGAACCGTGACTTGTCGGTTGCCCCGCCGAACAGCTCGGCAAACAGATACCGCAGACTGAAACGCGGGGACGGAAATCCCGCGCCCACCTTGCCGGGGTTGGGGAACCACCATCCCAGTCGCACGTTGAACACGGTGAGCAGGAACGCGACGACGGGCGACGTGTGGTAGCCCATGTTCGGACTTGCGGCTGCGCCCGACACCGAAATTGCCTGGCCGAGCGTGGGCGAGCCCGAGCGACCACCATAGCGACGTGTCGGAACATACCCGAGTTCCTGTGTTTCTCCCGATTGCGCGCGCGACTTGTATGCGCTCCCACAGTAGAGCGGATTGATCGTGTACGCCGCACTGCGTCGCGTATGCAGCGCCAGATCGCTCGATCCTCCGAGATTCAACGCACAGTTGACGATATGCAGCGGTCCTGGCGACGGTCGGCCCTCCTCCACTAGGTCCGCCATGAGCATGTCGTCCTGTTCGTCGAAACCAGTGAAGTTCTGAGGGTTCCGTTCACCAGGTGCGAATCGTGTCGCGCCCAGATAACAGCGCACAAGACGGTGTCGATAAAACGAATTCAGACTGAACTCGTTCAGGTCCACGCGAGCGGCCATCAGCGTCAGTGCCCCGGCGCACGCCAGCAGCACAAGTCCAGAGACCCTCAGAAACGCCGCGTGAGTCAGATGCGTACCGACGCCGACACTCGACCAGACGAGGCCGCCGCTATTGAGCTCGATCGTCTTATGCAACGCGTACGACACCGAGATCAGAAGCCCCGCGATGAACACGAACGGCGCAACCGCCGTCACCACATCCTTCACCTTCGCGGCCGTGGTCTTACCAGGCCTCTCGCCGGTGGACTCAGACTTTCCACCGAACAGACCGGCGAGCACGGTGCCAAGCCACCCACCCCCCACCGTGAGCGACCGCCACGGGTGCGTGTTGACCGCCCACTCGACGAGCAGCGGTCCGTAGATGGCACTCACCGCGATCGTCATCCATGCGGTGGCGTAGATGCCAAGCCACGCACCCAGTCGGCTCCACCACTCACGGACATCATCGGTTGACTCCTTCCCCATCATGCCGATGAGCACGACGATGGCGACGATGAAGGCAAGGGACACGAGCGGAGGTCCCCAGATAAAGGCCTTCCATGCGCCGTCGCCCGGTGACGCGGCCCAGCCATGGAGCAGCAGCATCACCGCGCACAACAGCGCATGGAGCACGAGCACCGCCGCACAGGGCGCCAGCAGCGCCGCAGCCAGCCCGTTTCTATCGTTCCTGCTGTGAATGGAGCAGAACGACAGGAGCCAGAACGACACGAACACGACCGAAAGCGGGAACGGCCAGAACTTCCAAGCCGTGGTGAGAAAGTCGCCATAGCTCGTGAGTGCGTTCAGTCCGGGCGGATCGGTCGTTCCGCTCGCTTCGCTCCAGAGAATGGCCGCCACGAGAAACGCCACAACGGCCAGCGGAGCCACTACCGCCCACTGAACCCAGGCCTGCGTGTAATTGATCTGCTCGGGAGGGTTATCACCCGGCCACAGGCTGGCAACGAGGTGCACGGCGACGGGCTGCAGAGCAAACCCGCCGAGTACCAGAAGCCCCGCGATCGGTGCCGCAGCCTGATAACTGACCAACCCGCCATGGAAAGGGTCGAAGTTCATCCACCGGCCGTAGAACCACGCACCAGTGAGACAAATGCCTCCCAACGCGAGACCGAGTGGCCAGCTCCGCGCTCGAAGCAGCGGTACGATGCCGTGGCTCGTGAGGCGCATCTGGTTGCCTGCGATTCCAACGGTACCGAACACGAACAGGATGATCGTCGCCCATCGCCAGTTCCCGGCCTCTCTCCAGTGCTCGAAACCTTCAAAGAGCAGGCGTGGCAGCAGCAGTGCGCAGGCGATGGCGAGGATGACCGTAACCTGAATGAGCAACGTATTCCGCAGCCAGATGGACCCCATCGACCACGTGTCAGCACTGAAGAAGCCGACCTTCGGCGAGAGATAGTTGGAGTAGCGCCGCAGGTGACCGATCGACGGCTTCCAGTCGGTTTGTGGATCGAGCCAGTTCAGGTGCCGCCTGCACCCGGCACTCAGCCACGCACCGATGTATCCGCCACCGGATACGGTTGAGAGAAGGTCCACGCGCTTCAGGAGGCCCCTTCCTTTGAGACACTCCAGAATTCCCAGGCCAAACGTGGCGCTCCTGATGCCGCCGCCGGAGATTGCCAGGCCGATGAGCGTGTCGTCGGGCACGTGTTCGTCTGCGCGCCGGCGTCGAACCTCGACCATTTCATCAGCCATGACGTTCGCCCACTCGCGGTGGTCATCGGTCGTCTTCATCTCGTCGGCACCTCTGTTTGTGGCGATGTCACGGTGATCCGGATGATCAGCACGCCGATGATACGACGCGGCCCTCCTCCATGGGGTGGACAAGTACGCTTCTTCATGCAAAGTCACGCCACACACTGCCGTGTCTTCTGGTACCCTCGCCGAGAACGGAATCATGACGAACCTCTTCATCAGCTACAGGCGAGACGATGCGGGCGGGCATGCGGGCCGGCTGTCTGATCGATTGATCGCGCGCTTCGGTGCGGAGCGGATCTTCATGGATGTGCAGGACATCCAGCCCGGTCAGAATTTTCAGCAAGCCATCGAGGCGACTCTGGCCAACTGCGATCACGTGCTCGCCGTGATCGGTCCGCGGTGGGTGGACATCCTGAAAGCGCGCCAGGCGCTGGGGGAAGACTTTGTGCGGCACGAAGTCGGTGCGGCCCTGGCTCGAGGAGCGACGGTGATCCCTGTGCTCGTCGGCGGCGCGAAGATGCCCTCCGCAAATCAATTGCCTGCTGAACTGGCGACCTTTGGCCGTTGTCAGGCCGTGGAGATCAGGGACGACCGCTTCGACGAGGATGCCGCGCGCCTCGTGACGTTCCTCGCCGCTGGCTCCGACGCTGGTGCCGTCAACGTGATCGGCATGCGGGTGCCCCGGCTCGCGCTGGTGACCCTCGCTGCGGTGATGGTCGCATTGATCGCCGGAGGGATCTTCTGGACCTTCTCAGCGCGGACCTCTGGCAACGGGCAACCGGCCCTCCAGACAACTGCGGCAATCGATGGCGACTGGATAGCAGAGCTGCAGAAGTCCGGCCAGCCGCCATTCCGGATCCGCATGACGCTGGCATTGGCGGGCGATCAGATCATCGGATCGGTCAGTTACCCGACCGGTGAGGGACCGATTCTCGACGGGCGCTATACCGACGGCCAGTTGACGTTCCACACCTCGCATGTGCCGCAGTTCGAAACACAACCGGCGACGATACGTTTTCAGGCCCGCGTGGACGGTGACCTCATTCGGATCACCCTTGCAGACGACGCCGGCGTCGCCACGGGTGTGGCGCACCGCGCCGTCGCGGCGTCGGCTGCACGTGCGATGCCCAGCCTGTCCTACGGTACCTGGACGCTACGCAACGCCCGCGACGAGGAAGGCAAGGACTGGAGCAATTCCGTCCTGCAGTTCACTGCGCAGGAAGAAACCCCGGATGGCTTACGCTTGAACGGTCGGTTCACCTGGCGACTCAACAACGTATTGATGGGCACGGAAGAAATTTCTGGTCGGTACATCGAGCGCACGCGCCAGATCATCCTCGAGGGCAGTACTGTGGCAGACGCGGACCATCCCGGGCTCCGTGAGCGTCTCGCTGTCGGGTCGTATTCCGCGGTTCTGGCACCCGACGAGCGCCAGCTCGCCCAGGGTCGTTGGGGCTCAACCGCACAAAACGAGCCGGGGTTTGCGGGTGAATGGGAGGCGCTGCGGTGACACGCTCGACACGGATCGAGATGTCGAGCGCATCCCTGGTCTCTCAGGGACGACGTCCCACGCTCGAACTCAGCTCGCGTAACGCCTGACTCACGGCGTCAGGAAGCGACCCACCACTATTTCGACCGAACTCCGCCTGAAGGGTGCGAAGAGCCTCGCGTGCCTCGGCGGTTCGTCCCGCAGCAGCCTGCAGCCTCGCCGTGTAGTACCGAAACTGCTGGCGCTTGGCCCCCTCATCCTGAGTGAGATTGCCGAATGCCCACTGCAACGTCAGAAGGTGCTCGGTTGGCGGCAGAACGGCGACAAGCGCCGGCGTTCTGAGATCACCGTGGTCCCCGAGAGCGAAATAGTACGTACTCCATACGTCGCTGGCGTCGCTTGCCCGGAGCGGTTCACCTCGACGACGCATCTCGTCGAGCACACGGATCGCCTCGAGGCGAGAGGCGACAGTCCGATCGTTCTTGAGGGCCGAAAGCTCCAGGTTGCGAACCACGTCAGTGGCACGGCCCGTGTCAGCGGCTACCCGGAAGAACGGCCGCGCCCGCTCCAGGCTGGTGGAGTCGCTCCCATTCCACAGCAGCCAGTGGCCCAGCATCGCGTTGGCAAACGGGTTGGTGGGATCCGCGGCGATGGCCTGGCGATAGAGACCCTCAGGATCCTCGCGACGATCCCCGTCACGCCGGCGCAGGAAGGTTGCCCACCCGAGGTGCGCGAGGAGATCTCCGCGTCGCGCGCCGGTCGCGAATGGTGCTGCGCGGTCGAGTACAGCCAGAGGGACCTTCATCGCGTCGGCGAACGTCTGCCCATCGCTGATGCCGATCTCACGCATCCATTGCATCGCCACATCTTCCTGCAGCGTTTTCGCGTTGACTGAGTCGGCATCGATCGCCACGGCGCGATCGAGTGTCGCCATCGCTTCGGCGAACTGCCTCCGCTGGTGCTGTCCTCCGGCTACGCGCAAGAGATCATCGACCTGCCGCTGTCTCGCCTGCCGTGCCTCGTCGTCTCCCTCTTGAACGGTGCCCCGCCCGCCGGTCGTCGTGGGGACACGGTACAGGCGCCAACCGACCAGTCCGAGAACCATCACCGCCAGCATGCCGGCCAGGACGGGCTTTTGCCACCGTCTCCACCACGACGTCGTCCCTTCGATGAGGGGGGCGATAGCGTCAGCCAGCCGCTGTGCGTCGGCGCTGAACTCCTCGTGCTGAATGGCACTCGCTTGGCGCGTCGCGAGCGGTGCCAGCTCTGGGGGAAGTTCCGACGCTGACGGCATGACCGCGCCCTGCACCAGAACTGGAATCACCCGGGTCCCGCGCTGCACGGCCGTGTGGATCTCCCGCCGTACAAAGTCAGCGCCATCGTCGATTCGCCGAGACCCGTCTGGATTCGTAACGGTCAGCCATTTACGCCCGATTACGACCAGAACGACGGCAGTGCCGCTCAGCGCTTTATCAAGCTCGACAATGAAGTCGGTGCCTGGCGCAATCGTGTCAATGTCGATGAAGACGCGATGCCGTCCGAAGCGGCGGGTGAGGTGATCCGAAAGACGGCCGGCTTCTCCTGCCGCATCCTCACGTCGATAGCTGATGAATACCGAGCCGCCTGTCATGCGGGCCTAGTGTAATGCGACGTGTGGCTATACTTGTCGCGAGTCGGGCTGCTCCGCTCGACACTCCAACCCGGGACAGATCTTGCGTCCAATCCGGAACTCGAGGGAAGCATGGCGTTGTACGCGTTCGACGGCACGTGGCAATCAGCGAAGGAGACCGAGGATTCTCAGTACACGAACACCAACGTGTATCGCTTCTACGACACGTACCACAAGCGCTCGAACGCGGACGATTTTTACGTGGCGGGCGTGGGAACACGTTTCGACCAGGTGGGGCGAATTGTCGGTGGTGTTTTTGGACTCGGCGAACTCGCGCGCATCGACGAAGCCTATGCCCATCTTTGTAAGGCCTGGGCCGACGGGGACACCACAATCGACGTCGTGGGATTCAGCCGAGGGGCAGCGACAACACTGGATTTCTGTCACCGCATCCAGGAGTGTGGCATTCGGCGTCCCGGGAGCAGCGACGTCGTCGAGCGACGGCCGAGGATTCGGTTCCTTGGCGTGTGGGACATCGTCGCCGCGTTTGGTCTGGCCAATCTTGGCAACACGGAACTCAACATCGGGCATCATCTGTCCCTGCCCAAGGCCGACCTCCAGTATTGCTTCCACGCACTGGCGCTTGATGAACGACGCCCGTCGTTTCTTCCCACCCGGCTGAACGGCGCCCACGAGGTATGGTTTCGCGGTGCCCATTCGGACATAGGGGGTGGCAATACCAACCGGGGTCTCAACGACATCACGATGAAGTGGATGTTGAGCAAGGCCAAGGCAGCTTCACTGCCGATCGCGGACGAGGACATCGCAGCCCTGCTTCCTGACCCGGCGACTCTTCCAAAGACCGATCAGAAACTACCGCTCAATGTGCGGTTGATCTCGGCAGTCGATCGGTGTCACTACACCGTTTCTCACCTGGATGACTGGACGAATCCGCCGAAGACCTGCGCCGTCGAGACGCCGGCGGACGAGCGGACCGCATCGGAGCTGGGGGCGAAGGGGATCGAGGTGCTGCCGGTTGACCAGCGTCGGCGTATTGCCGCGATGTGGGAAGCTGCGGCCGAGGTCGCGACACAACGTGGCTTCAAGCTCGATCCGGTGAGAGATCCCTTGCTGACGCTCTTCCAAGGTCGCATCTCGCTGGTGACGAACGAGGAGGAACTCAAGACTGCCCGCAACTCGGCCGCTCGTCTCGTACTTGCGATGATTCACGGCGCCGAGATGAGGGCGTTTCACGTCCTCACGGAATTCTTCCTCACGGAGGCGTTGTTCAACCTCCCGCACCTGTTTCCGTTGACTGACTAATCAGGCGGCGGCAGACGCGTCGGCCATAGATGTACGTAGGCGATAGATGTACGTAGGCCGGGTCTTTAGACCCGGCGTGTCCGGCGGGACTGAAGTCCCGCCCTACATCGAGAGCTGTCGCGAGGGCGCGTGACGGTCAGGCAGCCGTCGAGGCGTCGGACCTGGCGCTTATGATGGCGAAGCGCACCGCCAGGAATGTGACGACGCCCCATGCGGCCAGGGCGACGAGGCCAATGAACCACAGCAGGACCGGCCTTTCCAGGATCGACGCGAGGTCGGCCAGTCGCGTCATGGGACCCGCGAGTGCGCTGACCCGCTCGAGCGGCGTCCGCAGGGCAGCCAGTTCCTGCATCGCGCTCTTCAGGTCCGCCACCGCTGCCAGATCCGGCTCCAACTGCGACACCTGATCGAGCGAACCGCGCAACGACGCGACTGAGTCCAGGCTGCCTCGCATATCGGCCACGCGTGACATCGGTCCCCCAAGCATCGCGACGGCGTCGAGCCCCGGTCCAATGGCCACGAGGCGCGTCATGGGCTGCTGAAGGTCGGCAAGCGCGCGCATGCTGGAGTCGAGCGCTGCAACGCGAGACATTGGTTCGCCTAGAGCCGCCAGGTTGCGCATGGCCGGGTCCAGACCGGCGACGGCCTGCATCGGACCGCGGAGCTGTTCGACACCCTGTAACGCCGGAATGAGAGCAGTCGTGCCCCGGGTCGAGTTGGTCACGGCGGTGGTGTTGGTTTCGATCGCCGCGGAGCTCTTGCCGATGGCCTCGGTATTCTGTCGAATGCCAGTCGCCAGCGAACAGCCGGACACGAGAACGCAGCACAACACCACACAAGGGCCACAGGATTTGGTCATGAATGAGGTCCTCTCGAACCGGCGGCAGCAGCAATAACGTCAGCGGCTTTTTCGCCGATCATGTAGACCGCGCTGACGATGAAGAAGCCGGGGATTCTTGGAAATACCGACGCATCGACGACACGGAGGCCTTCGACGCCGTGGACCTGGAAGTCCCCCGTCACCACACCGCCATCGGCACGACCGCCTATTCGGCACGTCCCACACGCGTGATGCCCCCAGGCATGTCGTTTGACGAAGTCCGGCAGCGAGTCCGCCGCGACGTCCTCGCCCGGTAATTCTTCCTTCGCGATGAGCCCCTCTTTCTTGAGGGCCGCCCCGAGCCGGCGAGCGAGCTCGATACCCGCAACCACCGCATCCAAGTCGTGGCCGCGGCTGTCGTTGCCTTCGTCAAAGTAGCGAAAATTCACGTCTGGTGGCATACGCGGGTCGGCGGAGCGAAGGGTCACCTGTCCCGCTGTGTTGTTGGTGTGCGCCTTCAGGATGACCCATGTGAGGCTGTTCGGGTGCT
>Ga0075430_100005483_pt1 | contig 10717 bp, 7 predicted proteins | sample RhiMetdeltSRZDD4_FD_75294 | JGI IMG/M metagenome (GOLD analysis project Ga0075430, IMG submission 75294) | Populus rhizosphere microbial communities from Tennessee, USA - Rhizosphere MetaG P. deltoides SRZDD4 | ecosystem: Host-associated > Plants > Roots > Rhizosphere > Soil | place: USA... | reverse complement strand
CTCGTCGCCGGCTTCTCGCTGGGGGACTCGTGGCGGAAGTCGAGCAGCTTCCAGCTGCAGTACGGCGTCCGCGTCGACGCGAACCGGTTCCTCGACGAGCCGGCGCTCAACTCGCAGCTCGAGACCGCGTTAGGCGTGCGCAACGACCGCGCGCCGAATGGCGTGTACGTGAGCCCGCGCGTCGGGTTCTCGTGGAGCTACGGCCAGGCGGCGGCGATCGCCGGCTTCCAGGGTGCGGCTCGCGGACCGCGGGCGGTCGTGCGCGGGGGCGTCGGTCTGTTCCAGAATACGCCGAGCGTGAACCAGATCGGGAATGCGCTCGACAACACCGGGTTGGCGAGTGGCGTGCAACAGCTCACGTGCATTGGTGCCGCAACCCCGATTCCCGACTGGACGGCATACGCGGCGAACCCGAGCACCATCCCCGACCGCTGCGCCGACGGGACGACCGGTACCGTATTCTCGGACGCGGCGCCTAACGTCACGCTGTTCGCGAAGAACTACTCCGCGCCGAAGAGCATACGGTCCAACCTCCAGTGGGATGGGCCGATCCTCGGCAACCGCTTTGCCGCGAACATCGACGCCACGTACTCGCTCAACCTGAACCAGGGCAGCTTCGTCGATCTCAACTTCAACCCGGTGTCGCGCTTCACACTCGCCGATGAAGGCGGTCGTCCGGTGTTCGTCCAGCCGGGCAGCATCGTTCCCGCCACGGGGGTGATCGCGTCTCGCGACGCACGCGTGTCGACGCTTTTCTCGCGAGTGACGGAGCAGCGCTCCGACCTCCGCTCCGAGAGCCGTCAGATCTCGTTCCGGCTCTCGCCGGCGCAGTTCAGCACGAAGCTGTCGTGGAGTGCGTCGTACGTGTACTCGAACGTGCGCGAGCGCGTGCGTGGCTTCACGAGCACCGTGGGCAATCCGTTCGATGTCGAGTGGGCGCGCGCCGCGTTCGATTCGCGCCATCAGATCGTCTACAGCGTCGGCTACAACTTCTGGGACGCCGTGCGCGTGAGCTGGTTCGGGCAGTTCCGCTCGGGCCAACCGTTCACGCCCGTCATCGCCGGCGACGTCAACGGCGACGGGTTCTCGAACGACCGCGCGTTCATCTTCGATCCGAGCGGTTCGAGCGACCCGGCGCTCGCCGGCGCCATGAACCAGCTGCTGCGGAGCGGCTCGAGCGCCGCGCGCGACTGTCTCGCGAAGCAGATCGGCCAGCTCGCCCGGCGGAACAGCTGCCAGGGTCCGTGGACGTCGAACGCGAGTCTTTCGATCTCGTTCAACCCGGCGAAGATCCGGATGCCGCAGCGGGCGTCGATCCAGTTCCAGCTGTCGAACCCGCTCGCGGCGGCGGACATGCTGCTGCACGACGACGACAAGCTGAAAGGCTGGGGTCAGTTCGCGATTCCGGATCCGTCGCTGCTGTACGTCCGCGGCTTCGATCCTGGCACGCAGCGGTATCGTTATGAGGTCAACCAGCGCTTCGGCGCGACGAACCCGCAGTTCAGCGCGTTCCGCGCGCCGGTGACGCTTACCGCCATGCTTCGCTTCGACGTCGGACCGACGCGCGAGAAGCAGATGCTGACGCAGCAGCTGAACCGCGGGCGTACCCTTCCCGGCCAGAAGCTTCCGGAAGCGATGATGCGCGCCATGTACGCGCAGGGCGGCGGTATCGCCAATCCGCTCGCCACGATCCTGCGCCAGCAGGACACCCTCAAGCTGACGGCGAAGCAGGCCGATAGCATTGCCGCGCTCAATCGCTGGTACTCGATCCGCAACGACTCGATCTGGACGCCGGTCGCGAAGTACCTCGGCGCCCTTCCCGATCGGTACGATGAAGGCGCCGCGTACGACCGCTACATTCAGGCGCGACACGCGACCGTGGACCTGCTCGCGAAGATCGGACCGGAAGTGAAGGACCTGCTCACCGCCGAGCAGCGGCGGAAGCTTCCGGCATTCATCGCGAGCTACCTCGAGCCGCGCTATCTCGCGTCGATTCGGTCGGGCACGGCGACGTTCGTCGGCGGCATGTTCCCGACAATGGGCGGGCCGGTGACGATCGGTGACGGTCGGGTGTTCATTGGTGGCGGTGGTGGCGCCCAGGTGATGATCAGACAGTGACCCCCGTCGTCCCGGCAGAGAGATGCCCTCCTGAGCGCAGCGAAGGATCTTCGTCGTTCCGGCAGAGAGATGTCATCCTGAGCGCAGCGACGGATCGTCGTCGTCCCGACAGAGAGCGTTGTCATTCTGAGCGTAGCGAAGAATCCTCGGTATCCCGGCTGAGCGATCACTCGCTCGAGACGATGAGGATCCTTCGCCTGACGGCTCAGGATGACAAAGTGCCGGACGGCTCAGGATGACAAGTGCCAGACGCTCAGATGACAACACCCTCTCTTGCGGGAGGGCCGCGATTCCTCGCTTGGCTCAGAATGACAGAACCAACTCCCCTCTCAGGCAGCAGCGTGAAATGAGACCTACAACCGAACTGTCGTTAGGCTGCACGCTCGTGGCCATCGGGATTGCCGTCGGTACGGCAGGGGCGCAGAGCACGAGCGCTCCCGAGCGCACTGGGCTCCAGCTTCCGCCCATCCGTCCCCTCGGCGCGGTGAAGGCGACGGCCAGGGAAACGTTCACGCTGCTGGCGCAGCTGCGTCCGTTGTCGGACGGTCGCGTGCTCGTGAACGACCCCTTCGGACGTCGCGTGCTGCTGTACGACGAGGGACTGGCGAACTTCACCGTCGTTGCCGACTCCACGAGCGCGACGTCGAACGCGTACAGTGGGCGGTTCGCGGGGCTCATCGGCTACAAGGCCGACTCCACCCTGTTCGTCGACCCACAGTCGCTCTCGATGCTCGTGCTCGATCCGACGGGCAAGGTCGGGCGCGTGATGTCCGTGCCGAGCGCGCAGGACGCGCCGGCGTTCGCCGGAATGATGGGCGGCACGGCACTCGACGCGAACGGACGACTCGTGTACCGCGCGTCGCCACGGTTCGAGTTCCGCCGCGGCCCGGGCGCGGCAGGCGCACCGCCTGGAATCCCGGACATGCCCGACTCGGCCGCCATCTTCCGGATCGATCTCGCCACGCGACAGATCGACACGGTCGGCTACATCAAGATCCCGAAGCTGAAGATGAACATGTCGCAGGATGAGAACGGCCGCGTCCGTATGACGTCGGAGGTGAATCCGCTCCCACTGGTCGACGACTGGGCGGTGCTGTCGGACGGGTCGGTCGCACTGGTGCGCGGGCGCGACTATCACGTCGATTGGGTGAACCCCGACGGCACTCGCTCGAGCTCCCCGAAGATTCCGTTCGAGTGGCGGCGCCTGACGGATGAAGACAAGGTCGCCTTCATCGACTCGGTGAAAGCCGCGCGTGAACGCATGGGCGCGAACGCGCCGATGGTCATGGGGCCTGGCGGAGGAGCTACGGTCATTGCCGGTGGACCGCCGCCGGGTGGCGGCGGCGCCGAGCAGCGGATGGTGATCACGATGGGCGCCGCAGGTGCTGCGGTCGGCGGTCCACCACCGGCCGGCGGCGCCCAGCGCGGCGCGGCGGGCGCTCCGGGGCCGAACTTCACCGCAGCACAGGTCAACTTCATCCCGCCGAGCGAGCTTCCGGACTATCAACCGCCGTTCCTCGCGAACTCCACTCGCGCCGATGCGCAGGGCAACATCTGGATCCGCACGATTCCGACGAAGGCGATCAAGGGTGGTCCGGTCTACGACGTCGTGAACCGCAAAGGCGAGCTCGTCGAGCGCGTGCAGGTTCCCGAGGGTCGCACGATCGTCGCCTTCGCGCCTAACGGGGACGTCTACATGACCTTTCGGGAGGGACAGACCACGAAGCTCGAGAAGGCCACGCTGCGATGAAACTGCGCGGTGGGGTCAGCGTCGGACGTCCAACGTGCAACCGCACCTGAAGTGGAGTATGGACGTCCGACTCTGACCCCGTCGCGCAGCTCGAGCTAACAGCAAGCCGCGCCTTTCAACTGGCGGGCCGTAACAGCCCGTACTCGGCAACTGCGCGAACGTAGGGAAGCCGTTCGAGCGTCGCGCCGATTCCCCACATCTGAACGAACCCCGACCCCGGCCGATCGGGGCGGTAGGTCTTGACCCACACAGTCGTCCCGCCAAGCTCGTCGATCACGAGCGGCTTCGTCACCGCCGACGTCGCGAGCGGATACGCGCCGCGAAACCAGCGATCAACCCCCCAGCGTCGGCCATCGTCGGTCGGGTGACCGACGTTCTGATCGTACTCCATCGTGGCGTACGGGACACCGAGGATGCGCTCCGTCCGCCGGGGATCCATGGCGATCGGGCGGCCTAACGAGTCGCGCACGAGCGACCCGATCGGCCCCGCCAGCCAGACGACCTTGCCACCCGCGTCGAGATAGCGACGCAGCAGCACCGTGTCCTCCGGAGCCGGGATCACCGAGCTCGGCATGAAGTCCGTCGCGAACACCACCGCACTCGGCACATCATCCGTAATGCGCGCGGCGAGGAAGCGCGCGAGCGAATCCTTGTCGAGCGTCTCGTAACCCAATCCGCGAAAGTACTCGAACGCCAGACGCGCGCCGCCAACGTACGCGCCGCTGCCGGCCGACGAATCGTAGTACACGGCGAGCCGAGGTACCTTCGGGTTCACCTCGTGGATGGCGACGACGCCGCCGTCGTCGCTGCCGATGTAGATCTCGTTGCCGGCAACGACGGGCGACGACCACACCGCATCGGCGAAGCGAAGGCGCCAGCGGATCGCACCGGTTGCGAGGTCGAAAGCGGCGAGGTCGCCGCGCCCCGCATTCGTGTAGCCGACGCCGGCGAGGATGACGTCACCCGCGATGACGGGAGAGGAGAGCACGTTCCCGACCGTCGGCGTCCGCCAGACCTCGTTGCCGGACGCGACGTCCACCGCGTGAATGAAGTGGCCATCGGAGCTGCCGACGTACGCGCGTCCGTCCCGCACGGCCGGCGAGCCGACTACCCACGACCCGCCGTGACTCGCGCGCCAGCGTCGCTCGCCGGTCGCGAAGTCCAGGGCGTAGAAGCCCCCGTCGCGCGATCCGAAGAACACGCGATTCTCGGCGATCGCGGCCGTGCTCTGGATCGTGCGGCGATCGTACCCTGCCTTCTCGAGATCGACAGTGTCACCGATGGTGCGATGGACCCAGCGTTCCCTGCCAGTCGCGAGATCGAGCGCGTACACGCGGCCGTCGAACGAGCCGACGACGACGACGCCATCGTGCACGGACGGCGTCGCGCGCACTCGACCGCCGGTCCTGGCTTTCCACCGTTCGTCGCCCGTCGCGACATCGAGCGCGTAGACGTGTCCGTCGCCGCTGCCGATGAGTGCGACGCTGCCCGTGACGACCGCCGACCCCGTGTACCAGTCCCAGGCGCCGGCCTGGGGATGGTTCTTCCGGAGCGCCGTACCCGTCTGCTTCGACCAGCGCACACGTCCGGTCGTTTCATCGACTGCGAAGATCCGGCCGCCCAGCGTCGCGGCGATGACCAGCCCGTTCGCAACCGCGGGTGAGGAATGAACCGGCCCGCCGGCAGCGAACTTCCACACGAGGCGGCCGTTCGCGCGATCCAGTGCGTAGAGATTCCCGTCGCCGCTGCCGACGAACACGCGCGTCGCCGTGACGGCCGGTGTCGATCGGACGGCGTCGCCGGTCTGGTAGCGCCATTTCACACCGCCCTGCCCCGCGAACAGTGTCGTCGTAACGACTCCGGTGTGCGCGGGCGACCCACGGAACATCAGGCTGACGTTCGCGTTCTGCCCTCCGAGCTCGGTCGCGAGCGCGAGACAGCCGATGACGACGCGGCGGACAACACAGATCATGGGCGGACCTTTGCGTGTAGAGAGACGCACACGATGCCGTCGCTCGCTATGCCCGTCAGCGGCGTCGCGGTGAGACGCGGTGGCGTACGGTGAGACGGTCGCTCGTCACGGCGAGGCGGTGCAGCGGCGACACACCGCTCGTACCTTCCGGCATGACGAATCGACCGAGCTGGCTCGCGCTCACGCGCGAGATCTCTCCGGCCATCGAGCACTGCGAGCTCACGCATCTCGCACGGTCGCCCATCGACGTCACGCGAGCACGCGCCGAGCTCGAAGCGTACGAGGGCACGCTTCGCGACCTGGGCTGCGAGGTTCGCCGATTGCCCGCGGCGCCAGATATGCCCGACTCGGTGTTCGTCGAGGACGCCGCAGTCGTGCTCGACGAGCTCGCCGTCATCACGCGCCCGGGCGCCGCAAGTCGTCGCGCCGAAACGGCGGCGGTTGCGGACGCGATTCGGCCGTATCGGCCCGTGGCGGCGATCCTCGCGCCGGGGACGCTCGACGGCGGCGACGTGCTTCGCGTCGGGCGCACGCTGTTCGTCGGCGTCGGCTCACGAACGAACGAATCGGGCGTCGCTCAGTTTCGGCGCATGGCGGCCTCGCAGGGGTACTCGGTGGAGCCGGTCGCCTTTCAGGGATGCCTGCATCTCAAGACGGGCGCGACGCTCGTGGCGGATGACCTCCTGCTCGTGAATCCCGCGTGGGTCGACCCGGCACACCTCGGATCGCTCCGGGCGATCGAGGTGGATCCTAACGAGCCGTTCGCGGCGAACGTGTTACGGATCGGCGATGTCGTGATCCATCCAGCGGAGCACGCCCGCACGCGCCGGCGCCTCGAGGCGGAAGGCATCTCGGTTCGCACGGTACCGATGGCGGAGCTCGCAAAGGCCGAGGGCGGCGTGACCTGTATCAGCGTGATGATCGCACGTTAGGCGCCACCGAGTCACCATGCTCGCGGTGCGCAGAACGAGCGGGACGCGGAAGACGCAGCCGCGCCTGACGGCGCGACGCGGGAACGGCACGCGGCACGACCGGATGATCCGGCGCGCATCGGCTGGCTCCCCGACGAACGAAGGTTTCGATGGTTGAGCGGAACGGCCTACCCGGACAGTGGCGTCCCGTGGGGGCCGTTCCCAACAGACCCGATGCCTCGGCCGGGCGGAGTCAGCTACGGCGCCACCAATCATCCGGTTGTGCCGCGGCCTCTGCGGCCGCGCCGTCAGGCGCGGCTCTGCGTCTTCCGCGTTTCTGCAGTATCGGCGCACCACAAGCGTGGATGCCCGCCGGCGAGCGCCTAGATGGGCCGGCCGAGCCTTCTCGCTACGCCGTCACGAAAGCCGCGACTCAGGCGAAGCTTGGCGCCCTGATGGAGAAGGACGATATAGTCGCCATGGAACCATGGCTGAAGCTCGCGAACGGCTGAGAGCCTGACGACCGTCGATCGGTGGATGCGCACGAAGCGCGACGCGTCGAGCCGCCGACTGAGCTCACGCAACGTCTCTCGCACACGCCAGACGCGATCACCCGCGTGCACGAGCACGTGGTCGTCGTCGGCCGAGACCCAGTCGATGTTCGCCTGGTCGATGAGCTGCACCCGTCCGTCGATCTTGAGCGCGAGCGGACCACCCGGCAAGGGAGTCGTGAGCAGTTCGTCGGGCACCGCCGCACGATCCAACCGCTCGAGCCGCACACGTTCGCGCGCGCGGGCAACGGCCTCGCGCACACGCTCGCGACGGATCGGCTTCGTCACGTAATCGAGCGCGCGCGCCTCGAACGCGCGGAGCGCCTGATCAGAGTGCGCAGTCACGAACACGAGCACCGGGCGCCGCTCGCGCGGGACTCGCTCGACGATGTCGAAGCCGTCGAAGTCCGGGAGCGCGATGTCGAGAAACACGAGATCCGGACTGAGCGCGTCGATCGCCGCCACGGCGTCAGCTCCCGTCGCGCTCTCACCGACGACAACCACGTCGGCTTCCTCCCGAAGGATCGCGCGCAAACCGGCTCGCGCGAGAGGCTCGTCATCGACCACGAGCACGCGGAGCACGCTCACGCGGCAACCACCGGATCGCGGGTGGCCTGAACGCTCGAGAGAATGCGATACGGCAACTCGACGTGCACGCGAGTCCAGCCGTCAGCGCGCTCGAGCGCGAGTCGGTGGTCATCGCCGTAGAGGTGCGACAGACGCTGACGGGTATTCGCGAGGCCGACGCCTCCCGTCCACGTTCCCGCGGCCGAAGGCACCGCCGGTCCCGCACCATCATCGCGCACCTCGAGCACGAGCCGGTCGCCCGACTTCGCCGCGGCGATGACCACCTGTCCGCCCGTCGGCACGCGATTCACGCCATGACGAATCGCGTTCTCCGCGAGCGGCTGCAACAACATCGGCGGAACGTGCGCACTCCGCACGCCAGCATCGACTTCCCAGCCGACTCGGAGTCGGTCGCCGAGTCGTGCCTGCTCGATCGCGAGGTATGCTTCCGCGAGCTCGAGCTCCTCGCGCAACGTGACCTCCTCGCGATGCTCGACCGCGAGCAGCGCGCGAAGCAGCTCGCCGAGCCGACCGACGACCTCGAAGGCCTCGCGATTTCGGTCGGTCACGATGAGGGCACCGACAGCGTTCAGCGCGTTGAACAGGAAATGTGGTTGCAACTGAAGCGTCAGTGCGCGAAGCTGCGCGGCAGTCAGGTCAGCGCGCAGCCGCTCGGCGCGAAGCAGCTCGCGGCGGCGGACGTCGAGCGTATGCAGGTAATGCCCGGCGCCGAGAATGAACGCGTAGACAATGAGCGCGAGGTGGAACGCACCGAGGAGCGCGGTCATCCCGTGTCGCAGAATGGCGGCGATGTCGAACGGCCGTCGCAGGACGATCCACGTCATCGCGGGCGCGATCACGTTGATCGTGACGATGAAGACCGTCGCGATCAGGCCGTGCGCGATGCCGTTCCGAAGCCAGTGCCGCCGGTCGAGCGGCAACCGCTCGGCCGAGAGCAGAATCGCGGGGGTCGCGGCGCCCCAGAGCAGAAGGAGAATGATCTGCTCGACGATGGGCGCGGCCGCGAGCGTACGCCCGGTCGTCCGCGCCGCCAGCGGCATGACCGCGACCGTGTAGACGATCGCGGCGATCCAGAGCCCGGCGATGACGCGCGCAGCGGCACCGCGATACGACAGCTCTTTCGCGCTGGCTGGCTGGGCGTCGGGGCTCATGGCTGCGAAGGTAGTGCCGCGGCGCGGGGACGACCAGCTTGTCTCGTTGCGCTCGAGATGACGATCAGCTCGAGTAGTACGCGGCGTTTTCCTCTACATAGCCCGCGGTGAGATCACAGCCGTATGCCGTCGCCTCACCGGTGCCGACGCCGAGGGACACCTCGAGATCGACCACCTCGGCCTCGAGCGTCGCGCGCACCGCGGCGTCCTCGAAGTCGAGCCGCTTGCCTTCACGCACCACGGGCGTGCGGTTGATCCACGCGTCCGTCGTATGCGGCGTGATCGTGCAGTCGAAGCACTTCCCGACCGCCATGAGGAGCCGGCCGACGTTAGGGTCGGCGCCGGCCACCATCGTCTTCACGAGGGGCGAGTTCACGAGCGACTTCGCGACTTTGCGCGCTTCGTGGCGGTTCGCGGCGCCGCGGACGGTCGCGCGAATCATGCGGTCGGCCCCTTCGCCGTCGCGGGCGAGAATCTCCGTCATCCGCACACACCCGGCGAGCAACGCTTCCGCGAACGCGACCTCGTCGACGTGCCCCGCGCGTCCGTTCGCGAGAATCGCGCAGGTGTCGGACGTGCTGGTATCGCTGTCCACCGAGAGCATGTTGAACGAGTCGTCCACGGCGGAGCGCAGCATGTGATCGAGCGCGATGGCGTCGAGCGCGGCGTCCGTGAAGATATAGACCAGCATCGTGGCCATGTTCGGCTCGATCATGCCCGAGCCCTTGGCGACCCACGTGATCGTCGCGTCGCCGATGCCCACCGACAGCGCCTTCGGGTGGCGGTCGGTCGTCATGATGCCTTCGGCGCCGACGAGCGGATTGTCCTGCAGCTCGCTCGCGATGCCCCGAATGCCCCGCTCGATCAGATCGATCGGCAGCGGAAGGCCAATGACGCCGGTGGAGCTCACGAGCACGTGCTCCGGCACGGTTCCCAGCTCCGCGGCCGCGGCGGCGGCCATGCGACGCGCATTGACGATGCCCTGCTCACCGTTCGCGACGTTACTGACCTTGCTGTTCACGACGACGGCGCGGAGTCGTCCGAGCCTGATGGTTTCCCGTCCGAGCATGACCGGAGCGCCCGGAAAGTGATTCCGCGTGAACACGGCAGCCGCGACGGCGTCGGTGTCACTGGCGAACAGCGCCAGATCTTTCGCGGTCGGCTTGAGCCCGACGTTGCGGCTCGCGCAGCGAAAGCCCTGCGGAAACACGGGACGGTCGTGAAACACGAAAGTGGACATGAGCGGTGCTGGTCGGGACGCAAATTAAGGTAATAGGTCGAAACTGCTCATACATCAGACAGCGCTGCCTGCTGTGAGCCGGAGCTGCGTGCTGCGGATGCACGCCGCGGTGGGGACAGAGTCGGACGTCCATACTCCACTTCACGTGAAGTGCAGTATGGACGTCCGACTCTCACCTCTCGCCTAACGCGCTAGTCGGGCCTTGGCGTTTCCTTCAGGTCCGGTCGGGTGCGCGTCGGTATCCCGCGCCGTGCTGCCGACGTTCTCGCGCGCATCGCCGCGGGCTTCTGTTTTCGTGTCCGGCTTCGTATCGAGACGGTCGTCCGGCGGGATCGGATCCCGCACATCGTCGTTGTCGCGATACTTGTCGCGGTCCCGCCCCGGGCTGCCTGAGTCGTTCGCTCGTGATGCCATGTCACTCACTCCGTGTCGAGTC
>Ga0075430_100005481_pt1 | contig 10718 bp, 10 predicted proteins | sample RhiMetdeltSRZDD4_FD_75294 | JGI IMG/M metagenome (GOLD analysis project Ga0075430, IMG submission 75294) | Populus rhizosphere microbial communities from Tennessee, USA - Rhizosphere MetaG P. deltoides SRZDD4 | ecosystem: Host-associated > Plants > Roots > Rhizosphere > Soil | place: USA... | reverse complement strand
CCCGGCCCGAGCCCCGTTCCCGGATACGGCCCGAACACGTAGCTTCCATCGGGATGCCTGGGTGCCGTGTTCTCGGCCCTGAGCGCCACCCGAGCGGTGGATCCGCCGCCCTCGTCGAGATCGACGCGATAGCGCAGCGAACGCCGGACGTAGAAGTCGATCTTCGTGCCGTCGGCGTTCGACGCGAAGGCGCCGAAGACGTCGCCCGCCCGCGGCGCGTCGACGGTTCCCGCGACCCCCGCGGCCTCGAGGGCCGCCTGCACCTCGGGATCCCTGGAGTGGACGATCAGGTGGCCGCCGGCGCCGGCATCGGCCAGCGCGCGGAACGACGCGACCGGATCCGTCCCGGCCAGGAAGCGGCGGAGCACGCCCAGGACCGCCGCGCCGAGGACCCGCTTGCGATCGGCCCGGCTTCCGAACTGCGCGTACGCCTCGTTGGTCAGGTAGTCGACGACCGACGAGGCCTCCAGGGTCCGATCGAGCGTGGGGTCGTCGATCGGACCCGTCGCCTCGAGCATGTCCGCGAGCCCCTGCGGGTCAACGAAGATCACCCCGTCGATCGGCACGCCAGTGACCCGTTCGTAGAGCGCATCGATCAGCCTCCCGACCGTGGGCGCGTGAGGGTCCATGTTCAGGTTCCGCCAGAACCCCGTTCCCCCGAACCCCGCGAACGGTTCGCCGAAGCCGTCGGGCGCGGGGGGCGCCTGCTTCGGGGACAGGTCTCGAAGCTCCGTGATGCTGCGCATCCGGTCGAAGTCGAGGCGTCCCTCGTCGGCGGTCAGGATCGTGTAGGCGCCCATGAATCCCCCGGTACCGCGGAGCTCTGCCGGGTTCTGGGCCGCGACGAAATATCGGCGCTCCCCCTCGGATCCCACGAGACGGGGCAGCGCCCCGGCAAGCGCGTCGGCCGCCGCCGCCGTTCCGGTCGCCTCCTCGAGCTGGGCGATCGACCGATCGCGTGCGTCCGCGACGGGACCCACGATCCAGGACGTCGGCAGCGACCTCACGCTGGCGAGGGCGGTCTCGAGCTTGGCTCGCGCGTCGCCGATCGCGGGATGGAGCGTCTCGATCCGTTCGACCGGGAGGGTGCTGTTGGACGGCGCGAGATCGGCGATCCCGCCGGGAAGCTGCTCGATCCCGTCCGCCAGGTCCGAGCCGGCCGAGGCGGCGAGCCGGCCCGCGTCCGCGAGCACGGCCACCGCGTCGAAGGAGCGGCCGGCGAGGGGCACCGACCCTCCCAGGCGCAGGACCGGGCTCCTCGCGTAGCCGCCCGCCTCGTCGAACGCGTCCTCGGCTCGACCGAACGCGGCGGACGCTGCTTCGAGGTCCCCGGACAGCAGCAGCTCCCGGGCGTTCTCGAGCTCATCTCGGCCCGTGAGCAGGCGCGTTCGGGCTCCGAGGGCCGGGATGAGGGCGAGCACGCCCAGGATCACCAGGATCGCGGCCGCGATCAGGGCGGCCCAGCCCCAGCGCCGGCGCCTTCGCACGCTCCGGGTCCTCGTTACCGTGCGTACGCGGGTCGCCGACACGCCGGGATGCTATACCTGCCGGATCTGCGAAGGGTTTCCCTGCCCGTCCCGACCATGCTAGCCTCGGGCAGCGGCTCGATCCGCCAAGACGAGGCCGGGAGAGGTCGATGAAGAAGCTCGCAGCCGTCGTGATGCCGGCGCTCATGGTCGTCCTGCTCGTCGGCCTCGTGCCGACGTCGGCGTCGGCCCAGCCGTATCCCCCGCGCAGGCCGACCTGCAACGTCAGCGACACCACGATCAGCCCTGGAGACCAGGTCACCGTCACCGGGAAGCATTGGCGCCCGGGATCCACGGTCACGTTCACCCTGCAGCCCGAGGGGATGAACCTCGGTTCGACGACGGTGGGCGTCAACGGCAAGTTCAGCGCCGTCCTGACCATCCCGACCAACATCGTGCCGGGCCCCCATACGATCGAGTGCTCGGGCATCAACCGCAAGGGCATCGCCGTCGTCAGAGCCATCACCATCCAGATCGTCGCCGGGGTCGTAAGTGGCGGCGGCGGGACATCCTTCACCGGCACGATCCTGAACCTGCCGATGTGGATGCTGCTCATCGCCGCACTGTTCGCGGCAGGCGTGACGTCGGTCGCGATCGGCCGCCGTCGCAGGCGGAGCGTCCGGACGGGCTCCTAGCGAGCGGCGCTCGGCGCCCAAGAGGAGTCGTTAGAAGCCTCCTCTGCGACCCTTCGGCCGAGCAGCCCACCGCCCGTCGCTCTAAGCTTCTGACCCAAGAGAAGAGCTCCGTAGTCAGATGCTCTATCCATTGAGCTACCGGCGCGAAGCCCCCAGCATACGACTCGGGCTCGTCCGGGCACGGAGACCGGTCGGGCACTTCCGACCGCCTGAGCAGTCGATCCCGTTTCTGGCCAGCCGTCGCTGGGAATCCTCAGCAGGTGGAGACACCGCTGAAGATCGGGATCGTCGCTCCCCCGTGGTACCGCATCCCGCCGGACGGCTACGGCGGGATCGAACGCGTCTGCTACTACCTCGCCCGCGGGCTCGCCGAGAACGGCCACGACGTCACCCTCGTCGGTGCCGGCTCGGGTGACGCGGGGACGACGTTCATCCCGACCTACCCGGAACCCGCCTCGGAGAACGGGAAGATCGGCGACCCCATGCCCGAGGTGGTCCACGCCGCGAAGAGCTCGCAGGCCTTGGCCGAGCTCGATCTCGACCTGATCCACGACCATTCGCTCGCCGGGCCGCTCACGGCCCGGGGTCCGGGCCCGCCGACGCTCGTCACGGCCCACGGGCCGGTCTCCGGTGAATTCGGCGCGTACTTCCGGGCGCTCGCGGACGATGTCGGGATCGTCGCGATCTCGGACTCCCAGCGACGGAGCGCTCCCGATCTGCCCTGGGTCGCGACGATCCACAACGCGCTCGACGTGAACGGCTACCCGTTCACCCAGGAAAAGCAGGACTACGTCGCCTTCGTCGGACGGATGAGTCCCGACAAAGGCGTCGCCGGCGCGATCGACGCCGCGCGTGCCGCCGGGCGACGCTTGGTCCTGGCCGCCAAGTGCTCGGAGGAAGCGGAGCGCGCGTACTTCGAGGCGGAGATCCGGCCTAGGCTCGGCGACGACGTCGAGCTGATCGAGGACGCCGACGCCGAACGGACGAACGAGATCCTGCTGCACGCCCGATGCACGGTGTTCCCGATCCAATGGCGGGAGCCGTTCGGGATGGTGATGATCGAGTCGATGGTCTGCGGGACACCGGTGGTGGCCCTCCGGAACGGTTCGGTCCCCGAGGTGATCGAGGACGGGGTCACCGGGTTCGTCCGGGACGATCCCGACGAGCTCGCCGATGCGATCGAGCGGGCGCACACCCTCGACCCCCGGGCCTGCAGGGACCGGGTCGCCAAGCTCTTCGACGTGCCGGTGATGGTCTCGCGCTACGAAGACGCATACCGGCGGACGCTCGAGGGCGACGCGTACCGCCCGCCGTCCATCGCGATCCGCACCTGACCCTCGTCCACCCTCCGTCCCCAAGCGACCGGCCTGACCGGACGGAGAGGCGATCGGATGCTCCTTCGAGCAACTCTGTGCGAGGGGAGAACGCGGATGCGGCGACTCGGCGCGATCACCGCCGTGACGACCGTGTTCGTGGTCGGCGTATGGGCAACCCGGCTTCGGCCGCCCCGCCGTCCAACGACCGGGAGTCCGGCGCGATCGCGATCGGGGCGCTCCCGTTCACGTCCCAGGACACGATGCAGGCGACCGCGAGCGAACCGCGCTTATGCCCCACGCGAGCCTCGGTCTTCTACTCGTTCACCTCCAGCGTGACGCAGCGGGTGCAGGTGTCGACGCACGTTGCCCCGGGTTCGGCGACGGTGCACACGTTCTTCGAGTTCGCGAGCGACGGTTCAACGAGTTCATCGAGGACGACACGCGCCCGGACGAGATCGTGCTTCGCGTCCGTCGATCCGGTTCCGTCCCTTACGGGGTGTTGTTGTCGATGATGTTCACGGACCCCGGCGGAAAGGCGGGGATCGGCTTCTCACAGATCTTCCCGTCCCCGTTCTTGTCGACCGTGTCGCCCAAATCGTTCGTATTGGCCGAAACCAAGCGGAAGTCGCTGGGGCATCCTCCGACCGCCGGCTTCGCGATGGCCTGTCCGATCCCTGGACCGGCGATCGATGCCACGATCGCCAGCGAAACGATCGATCGCTTCATGGTGCGTCGCTTCATCTCCAGATACCTCCCGGTCGTGCGGGCATGGTGATCGGCGGAGGCGCATCTCGAGATGCGCCTAATCGCACCGCAGACGGGGGAGGTCGTGGCCTCACCCTTCGTCGCCAAGGGCTACGGCACTCATCCATGCGTGATCCCATGCATCCCCCAAGCTCACGCAGCCGGGAGCGCGGGCCTCACCCGGCAATCGCCTACCGGTCCGGGGACCGTCTCGGTGTCCATCCGCTTGACGGGCCCCCGCCCGTCTCGCATCCGGCTCCCGAGCGAACGAACCCTAGGAGTACGTGAACATCCTGTCAAACGGATATACACGGGAAGCCGCGTTCTTGTCACTCCCGAAAGGCCCCTCTACCTGCGGAGACGACAGGATTCGAACCTGTGAGGGAGCTATCAACCCCCTAACCGCTTAGCAGGCGGCTGCTTTCGGCCACTCAGCCACGTCTCCGGGACCGATTCTACGGAACCGGCGGGTAGGCTCCCGGTCGTGCCCGACGTGGTCGTGGTCGGCGGCGGGATCATCGGCGCCGCGTGCGCGTTCGAGGCGGCGCGCGCGGGTGCGGCGGTGACCCTGCTCGAGAAGGACGAGCTCGCCGCGGGCGCCTCGGGCAGGAACCTCGGCTACCTCGACACCTCGAAGGATCCGGTGCTCGCCCCGCTCGCCCGCGCCAGCCTGGAGCGCTACCGCGAGCTCGCGACCGACCCGCCGTCTCCCTTCTTCCTCGACGCCGAGCCGGTCGGGACCCTCGCCGTCACGATCGACGAGGACGAGATCGACGAGCTGGACGCGTGGGCGAAGGCCGCCGAGGCGGTCGGCGTCCCGCTCGAGCACCTGGGGGCAGCGGTCCGCTCGCTCGAGCCCGAGCTGTCGCCCGACGTGGTCGACGCCTACCTGTTGCACGAGGGCCACCGCGTCGACCCGCTCGCGCTCACCGTGTGTTACGGGGCGCTGGCCCGGGACGCCGGCGCGACGATCCGACACCACGCGCCCGCGCGACGCCTGATCGAACGCCACGATCGCATCGCCGGTGTTACCACCGACGACGGCGTGCTCGAGGCCGACGTCGTGGTGCTTGCCGCGGGACCGTGGTCGTCGGCGCTCGCCCGTCCACTCGGGATCCGGCTGCCGGTCGCCTCCGCCCGCGGCTGGCTCGTGCACGCGGCGCCCGAGCGCCCGCTCTTCCGGCACTGGATCCAGAGTGGCGCGCGGCGACTGCTCGAGGGCGTGGCCGTCGTCGCGACCGAGCCCGGGCCGCTGCTCGTGTCGATGCGCGAGTTCGGCGAGGGACGCGAGATGCGCGACATCGCGCCGATGATCCAGCCGGCGCCCGACGGCTCGATCCTCACCGGCACGTCACGCGAACCGAGCTTCGCCGCCGACGCCTACGACCTCGAGGTGCCCAGGATCGTCGCGGCGCAGGCAGCGCGGCTCGTTCCGGCGCTCGCCGACGCGCCGGTGCTGTCGACGTGGTCGGGGGTCCGGCCGGTCACTCCCGACGAGCGACCGATGATCGGGTGGGCGCGCGACGGGCTGTTCGTTGCGACCGGCCACGGTTCGGAGGGCGTGATCCTCGGCGCGGGGAGCGCAGAGCTGGCCGCGGCGCTCGTCGTCGGCGGCGAGCCACCGTTCGACCCGGCGCCGTTCGACCCGATGCGGTTCGAGGCGTAGGGCCGTGGAGCACGACGGGTTCGTCCGGTTGATGCAGACGATCGCCGACGCCTGGAACGCCGGCGACACGGAGCGCGCGCTCGCGTGCTTCGCCGACGACGCCGTGTACCTGGAGCCGCCCGACGAGCAGCGGTACGAGGGCCGGGCCGCGCTCTACGCGTTCTTCGGCGGCGAGGATCCCCCGCCGATGCACATGGAGTGGCACCACCTGGTCGTCGAGGGCGACGTGGGGGTCGGCGAGTACACGTACCGCGGGACCAACCAGTACCACGGCCTCGTGATCGTGCAGCTGCGGAACGGGGTGATCGCCCGCTGGCGCGAGTACCAGACGCGGTCCCCGCTGCCGTTCGACGAGTTCGTCGGGCCGAGCCGCTTCGCGTGAGCGCCTCGGGACGACGCCCACGGCGGCCCGCGTAGGATAGGCGCACATGGCCTTCCTCGCCCTCGGCATCTCGCACCGCCACGCCCACGTCGAGCTGCTCGAGCGCCTCGCGTTCTCCGACGACGACCTCGTGAAGGCCTACCGGCGGGCGGCGGACGATCCCGCGATCGAGGAGGCCGTGATCCTGTCGACGTGCAACCGCGTGGAGGTCTACGGGAACGTCCCCTCGTACCACGCGGGCTTCCAGACGCTGAAGCGGCTGCTCTGCGAGTCGCGCGGGGTCCCGGCCGACGACCTCGCCGAACCGCTCTACTCCCACTACGAGCTCGACGCCGCCGAGCACCTGTTCGGCGTGGCGAGCGGTCTCGACTCGATGGTCGTCGGGGAGCCGCAGATCCTGTCACAGGTCCGCGAGGCGCTGAAGCAGGCGCAGGCCGAGGGCGCGGCGGGGACCGCGATCACGGGCCTGTTCCACGCCGCGGCGCGGACCGGCCGGCGTGTCCGGACCGAGACGAGCGTCGGGGCCGCGCCCGACACCTTCGTCGAGGCAGGGGCCGAGCTCGGCGGCGAGGCGCTCGAGGGGCTCGAGGGGAAGACCGCGGTCGTGATCGGCGCCGGCCAGATGTCCGCGCTCGCCGTGAAGCATCTTCGGCGCCGCGACGTCGGGGCCGTGCGGATCCTCAACCGCTCGCTCGAGCGTGCGCGCGCGCTGGCCGAGCGCACGTCGGCCGATCACGGGGATCTCGGGGACCTGCACGCGGCGCTCGCAGGGGCCGACCTCGTGGTCTCGGCCACGGGAGCGGCCGGCATCGTGCTCACCGAGCGGACGCTCCGCGACGCGTTCGCCGGACGGACGAGCCCGATGTTCGTACTCGACCTGGCCGTCCCGCGCGACGTCGAGCCTTCGGCGCGAGAGATCCCGAACGTCACGCTTCGCGACATCGATGACCTCCGCGAGACCGCCTCGGTCCGCGCCGCCGCGACCGCGGAGGACCTCGAACGCGCGCAGGCGATCGTCGACGAGGAGGTCCGACGATTCACGCTCCGGGGCCGCGCCGAACGCCTCGCGCCGCTGATCCACGCGCTGCGCGAACGCGGGGACGCCGTCGTGGAGGCCGAGCTCCGGCGGTTCCGCTCGGACCTCGCCGACCTCACGCCCGACGAGCGCGAGGCCGTCGTCGCCCTCGCGAGGGGCGTCGTCGCGAAGCTCCTGCACGAGCCCATCGTCCGGCTGAAGGAGCTCTCGGGGCCCGGGACGCAGGACCAGCACGCGCGGATGCTCGCCGAGCTCCTCGGGCTCGAGCTCCCCGCCGAGTGAAGCTCCGGATCGGGACCCGCGGCTCGAGGCTCGCGCTCGCTCAGGCCGAGGAGGTCGCCACCGCGCTCCGAGCGACGGGGGTGGAGTGCGAACTCGTGGCGATCACCACCTCGGGGGACCGAGGCGCGGACCCGTCGTCCGATCCGGCCGGGCTGAAGGGGCTGTTCGTCGCCGAGATCGTGCGGGCGCTCCGCGACGGCGACGTCGATCTCGCCGTGCACTCCGCGAAGGACCTCCCCGCCGGCGACGAGGACGACCTGACGATCGCGGCCGTCCCCGAGCGCGCGTCGCCCCTGGACGTCCTCGTGACGCGCACCGGGGTGCTCGAGCCGGGGGCGCGGGTCGGGACCTCGGCCGTCCGAAGGCAGGCGCAGGTGTTCCGGTGGCGGCCGGACGTGCTCCTGAAGGACCTGCGGGGCAACGTGGACACGCGCCTCCGCAAGCTCGCCGAGGGCGAGGCCGACGCGCTCGTGCTCGCCGCCGCCGGCCTGATACGGCTCGGCGTCGTCCCGGAGCACGCGGAACCGATGTCGCTCGCGGAGATGGTGCCCGCCCCCGGGCAGGGATGCCTCGCGGTGCAGGCGCGGGCCACGGACGGGGCGACCCTCGGGGCCGTCGCCGCCCTCGATCACGGGCCGAGTCGGATCGCGCTCGAGGCCGAGCGCGGGCTCATGCAGCGGCTCGGCGGCGGGTGCGCGCTGCCGCTCGGGGCGTTCGCGGAGCCGGTGGCGGGCGGCGTCCGGATGACGGCGATCGTGCTGACGCCGGACGGCGGCCGCTTCGCCCGCGCCGAGGTCGAGGGGCCGACGCCGGGGGAGGTCGCCGAGCTCGCGGCCCTCGATCTCTCGGCCGGCGGCGCCGACGAGATCCTCGGCCTCGTCCGGCCGTGAAACCGCTCGCCGGCAGGACCATCGTCGTCACGCGGCCGCGTCCGGAGGCGGACGAGCTCGCCCGCCTGCTCGAACGGCGGGGCGCGCGGGCGATCGTCGCCCCGGCGATCGAGGTCGCGCCGGTCCGGAGCGCAGCGCTCACGAAGGCGCTCGCCGAGCTTACGGACGGCGCCTTCGCGTGGGTCACGCTCACGAGCCCCCGGACGGTGGACGTCCTCGCCGAGCGCCTGGAGCCGGCGCAGGTCCGGGCGAAGGTCGCCGCGGTCGGCGAGGGCACGGCAGAGGCGTACCGGCGCTGGTCGCGGCGGCGCCCCGACCTCGTCCCGAAGGCGTTCACGACGGCGTCGCTCGGAAGTGCGTTCCCGCGCGGCGACGGCCGGGTGCTGACGCCGCGGGCCGACGTCGCACCCGAGGGACTCGAGGACGCGCTCGAACGCAAGGGCTGGCGCCCGACACGGGTCGACGCTTACCGGACGAGGATGCCGCGGTCGCTCCCGGCCGAGGCGCGGACGGCGCTCCGCGGGGGCGAGGTGGACGCGGTGACGTTCACGAGCGCGTCGACCGTTCGCGGGTTCGTCGGCGCACTCGGCCCGGTGAAGGGGTCGCCGAAGGTCGTTGCGATCGGCCCGGTCACGGCGCGAGAGGCGCGCACGCACGGCCTGCACGTCCACGCCGTCGCATCACCGCACACGATCGAGGGCCTCGTCGCCGCGGTCGAACGCGCGCTGCGCCCCCGGCGGGCGACCACGCTCAGGCGGGGGCGTTGACGTTGAACACCGACTCGCCGCTGCCGGCGCGGACGACGACGATGTCCGCCGGCTCGTCGCTCGGATTCCCCTCGCGATGCACGGCGCCCTCGGGCACGTAGACGAAGTCGCCGGGCACCGCGTCGAACGCCTCGCCTCCGCCCGGCCCGAACTCCATCCGCAGCATCCCCGAGACGATGTAGATCGCGGACTCGTGATCGCCGTGATGGTGCCAGCCCGAGACCATGCCCGGCTCGGTCCGGACGAGCCCCGCCCATATCCGCTCCGACGCCACCGCCTGGGACCTAACCATCCCCGCCGTCGAGGGGCCCTCGACCCGCTCGCCGGGCGGGATCCGCTGGACCATCGCCCCCTCCATCCCCCACCTCCCCGAAGCGCGCTCTCGCGACGCTCTATCATCGAGGTCCATGGCCTACCCACGCCAGCGCCCCCGCCGGATGCGCCGCACGCCCGCGCTCCGAGCGCTGATCCGCGAGACCGACCTCGCGCCCCGGCACCTGATCGCGCCGCTGTTCGTGAAGGAGGGCGTGACCGAGCCGGTCCCGATCGGCTCGATGCCGGGCCAGTCCCAGCACACGCTCGAATCCCTCCGCAAGGAGGCCGTCGAGATCGCGAGCAAGGGCGTACTCGCTTTCATGCTCTTCGGCGTGCCCGAGCGCAAGGACGCCGAGGGCTCCGAGGCGTGGAACCCCGACGGGATCGCGCAGCAGGCGCTCGCGCTCCTGCGGGATGAGCTCGGCGACGACCACGTCGTGATCGCCGACCTCTGTCTCGACGAGTACACCGACCACGGCCACTGCGGCGTGCTCGACGACGAGGGCGACGTCGACAACGACGCGACCCTCGACCGTTACCGCAGGATCGCGCTCGCCCAGGCGGAGGCCGGGGCCCACATGGTCGGGCCGAGCGGCATGATGGACGGCCAGGTCGAGGCGATCCGCGACGCGCTGGACGGGAACGGATTCGAGCGCGTGGGGATCATGGCGTACGCGGCGAAGTTCGCGTCCTCCTTCTACGGACCCTTCCGCGAGGCGGCCGAGTGCGCGCCGCGGTTCGGAGACCGGACCGGCTACCAGATGGACCCGCCGAACGCCGACGAGGCGATCCGCGAGATCCGGGCAGACATCGACCAGGGAGCCGACGTCGTGATGGTCAAGCCCGCGCTCCCGTACCTCGACGTGATCCGCCGCGCGAAGGACGCGACCCGCTTCCCGATGGCCGCCTACAACGTCTCGGGCGAGTACGCGATGGTGAAGGCCGCCGCGCAGAACGGCTGGCTCGACGAGCGCAAGGCCGTGCTCGAGGTGCTCACGTCGATCCGCCGCGCCGGCGCCGACCTCGTCCTCACGTACCACGCGAAGGACGCGGCCGACTGGCTCACGACCTGACCCGGTCGTGACCCGCTCCGACGACCTGTTCGAACGCGCCCGGCGCGTGATCCCGGGCGGCGTGAACTCGCCGGTGCGGGCGTTCG
>Ga0075430_100005478_pt1 | contig 10719 bp, 10 predicted proteins | sample RhiMetdeltSRZDD4_FD_75294 | JGI IMG/M metagenome (GOLD analysis project Ga0075430, IMG submission 75294) | Populus rhizosphere microbial communities from Tennessee, USA - Rhizosphere MetaG P. deltoides SRZDD4 | ecosystem: Host-associated > Plants > Roots > Rhizosphere > Soil | place: USA... | reverse complement strand
TGCCCGATCTCGTGCAGGACAACTGACTCGAGATCGAAACGGGCAGGGTCCCCGCTATCGGAGGTGGACCAAAGGAATGCCGAATTGATGAAAATGTCGGCCTCGACGATCTCTCCAGTCGTGATGTCGATCGTGAAACCAGTGGCGCCCAGCACGCGGTCCTCGCTCGGCTCGTTCTGAAACCCTATGACCGACAACCCGTCGTCAGCAAACGGCGATGCACTCGTGAAGCCCACGAATGCGAAGCTGACAGACGCGGTCGGTACAGCCTCCCACGTCCCGAACGCGTGGGCCACTGTCGCCTGCAGCAGGGATGCCGGGACGCCGTTCGCAGAGGCGTCACGCGCGAACCAGCGGACCGGAGCCGCGTTCCATTTGAGCAACGTCGAAACGCCACGAATAGGTGCGGTGAATTCGAGATACGCGCTGGCAGGTGCCGCGAGGACGCCCAGGGCCAGAAGGATGGCAGCCCCGCGCACCAGGATCGATGCCCTGATCATCAGCGCGACTCCAAAGTCATCCGCACCTGGCGGAGAAAGTCGTCCAACGGGATTGGCTTCCGGGCGGGGTCTCCGCGCACGACGCGCTCGGCCGCTACGCCCCGCGCCATGATCGGCGCAGGCATGACCATGTCACCGCTCCCGGTGGCAGCGACACGATAAACGCCCTGACTCAGCCCGAACAGGATCGGCACGCCGGGCGCGCGGGCGCGCAGGAACAGCACGACGCGGTCCCCTTCGGCGAACTCAGGAGCCCCGACGGTGATGCGACGGTAACGTCCCACAGTGCCATTCGGCACGCGAAACGTCAGCGTGCGATTCGGCTCACCCTTGAGGGTCTCGTTCACCGCGACGGTAATGAAGGACTCGATCGACCTCGCGTCCGTGAGCTGCGATCGGACATCCACCACCCGGCCCGACACGATGACATCGGCGCCGTTGACGACAGTGGCGAAGTCCGCCGGCAATACGACCGTCGCGAAGGCGCGCACGGGCGCCAGCAACATCAGCACAAGTATCAAGACACGCATAGAACGGTTCCCCCTGCACTCGCCGACGCCGCACCGTGCGGCTTTCGTACGTTACTTGATGTAGGGCGCCCCTTCAGGGGCGCCACTCACGCGCGTTGCAAGCCGATGCTCGCGGGCCACCTGCAACACGCACTGAGCCGCACGTCCGCTGGCCCCGGGTGCACCGAGGCGCGCGCGCACACGGCGCAATCCTTCCTGCGTCACCGCGTACAGGTCCCGGTCGGTAAACAGCGCCAGAACCTCATCGGCCACCCGTTCCGCCGTGAACTCATCCTGGATCAACTCCGGGACGATCCGTTCACCCGCCACAAGGTTGGCCATCGCGTACGTGTCGACGCGAACGAACGGCTTCCCCAGACGATACGTGAGAGGTGACAACCGGTATACCACCACCATCGGTCGTTCGTGCAACGCTGCCTGGACCGTGGCCGTACCTGAGGCGGTCAGCACCACATCGCTCGCGCCGAGCACGTCATCCGTTCTCGATCGCACTCTGGCGGGAGATCCACGGCCGACGCCGAAGATGTCGAAGGCACTGTCAGGCAGGTGTGGGGCACAGGCCACGACATACTGCACGCTTGGTATCCGCGCTCGGATGAGTGGCAGCGCGGCGGCCATGACCGGCGCTATTCGTCCAACCTCGTTGGCCCGGCTGCCCGGAAGAATCGCCAGCGTTGGAGCGGACGGGTCGAGCCCAAGCTCGGCGAGAAGTTCTGTTCGAGAGGAGCGAGCAGTGGCCATGTCCACGAGCGGATGGCCCACGAACGTCACCGGCACCCCTGCCTGCTGATAAATCGCTTCCTCGAACGGAAAGATCACGAGCACGTGATCCACAAACCGCTGCATCGTGCGCATGCGACGCGCACGCCACGCCCATAGCTGTGGACTGATGTAGTAGACGACTGGAACCCCGAGTGTTTTGAGGGCGCGCAGGAGGAAGAAATTAAAGTCCGGCGCGTCGATGGCAACAAACACGTCTGGACGACGCTCGGCGGCCGAAGCTTTCAAGCGGCCAAGAAGGCGGTAGAAGCGAGGAATGAAGGGGAGGGCTTCGGTAAGACCCGTGACGGACAGACCGCGAAAGTGGTCGAGAAGTTCGCCACCCGCCCGAGCGAACTCGTCACCGCCGAATCCGAATACCTGCGTGCCCGGAGCACGTGCGCGAAGCTCTGTCGTCAGGGCGCCTGCGTACAGATCGCCGGAGGGTTCTCCGCAGGAGAGCATCACCCGAAGGGGCGTGTCGTTCACGGAGTCCCCGACTACCTGCGTGTGTCCTTCTTGAGCGTCGGCGACATGAGGTCTATCTGATCGACGCCGATGACTTCGATGTTCGTGAAACCCAATGCGGCCAGTTGCGGCACAAACTGGCGCGCGTTACCGACCAGGACAATCGACAGTCGGTCTGGCCGGATGTAGGCCCGCGAGACGCGCTGGATGTCGTCTGGCGTCACCGACAGCACCCGTTCGCGGAATGTGCCCACCTCGTTCGATGGAAGTTCATAGAACGCCACGTTCAAGATCTGTGTCGCGATCTCGTTCGGCGTCTCGATCGTGAGCGGGAAACTTCCCGAGAGGTAGGCCTGCGCCTCGCTCAGCTCCCGCACACCAACTTTCTCGCGCTGAAGACGCGTGAATTCGTCCAAAGCGAGCCGCAACGCCTCGGCGGTCGTTTCGGTCCGCGTGTCGGTCTGGGCGACATAGGCGCCGGCGTCCTTTCGGGCGTCGGTATCGGCTTCGGCGCCGTAGGTCAGGCCACGTGCGGACCGCAGCACCTGGTGCAGTCGGTTCGCCCCCTCTCCGCCCAGGATCTTCACCGCAAGGTCCCACGCAAGATAGTCGGGATGCTTGCGCGGAATCGCGAGGGACCCGATGCGAATCTCAGTCTGAACCGAGTCTGGTTTATCAATCACGACGAGGCGTCGGGTCGGCGCAGGCAGCTCCGCCGCCAGCGCCGGTCGCAGCTCGCCGCGCGTCCAGTTCCCGAACACACGGTCGGCGGTGCTGAACGCCTCGTCGCTCGTGACGTCTCCCACGACGGCCAGCACCATGTTGTTCGGAATGAAGTATCGGCGATGAAACTCGACAAGGTCATCCCGGGAAATTCGCGCAATCGTATCCGCCGTACCACTCCCCGGCATCCCGTAGGGATGGAAGCCATACACGAGTCGGTTGAAGACCGCGTCCGCGATGTAGGCCGGATCGCGGCTGTTGACCTGGAGCGACGAAATCGCCTGCTCCTTCTGGCGATCGATCTCCTCTGCCGCAAACGCCGGGTTCCGCACGACGTCGTTCAGAAGCTCCATCCCCAGGGCGAAGGAGTCCTTCATCACGAGAGTATTTGCGAAGGTGAGATCTGATCCGGCCCCAGCACCGAGCGCCCCGCCGATGAAGTCGATCTGATCGGCGATTTCCTGCGAGGAACGGGTGGTCGTGCCCTGATTGAGCAGTGATGCCACCAGATCGGCGACACCCGGCTTGCCCTGCGGATCGGACGCCGAACCCGACCGAATGAGCAGGCGCATGCTTACGACTGGTTGTTCGTGGTGCAGGACCGCGATCACCTGCATGCCGTTCGCGAGGGTCCGGATCTCGTACGGCGGGAAGGTGGCTTCATGCGCCGCCAGAGGCGCGGGTGGGCGCTCCGAGGGCCACTCGCGAACCTGCGCCTGAGCGGGCAGCGGATGCAGGGCGGCAGCCAGGGCCAAAGCGAGGCCGATGACAGCACCACCGCCGTTCACCTTCATCGTCGGCCTCCGGCAGCCTGCGGAAGGATGTAGAGAACCATCCGATTGGCCTCGGTGAAGTAGGTGCGCGCCACGCGCTGCAGGTCGGAGAGGGTCACATTGGTGAAGATCTCGAACTCACCGTCGGCCGTCGTGATGTCGTTGTGGATCACCGCGGCGTGGGCGAGCATCAGGGCCTTGTCCTGGTTCGATTCGCGGCCAAGCACGTAGTCGCGCGCAAACTGATTCTTCGTCCGCTGCAGCTCCCGCTCGGTGACCAGTTGCGACTTCAACCGATCCAGCTCGGTGACGAGGGCCTTCTCGGCCGCCTCGGGTGTCTGCCCGGGCTGAACAATCGCCACGCAGTAGAACAGGTTCGGATCTTCGATGATGTTGCCGCTGCATTCGGCCGTCAGCGCAATGCGCTTGTTGTAGACGAGCTCGCGTGTAATCCGGGCGCTGTCCCCATCCGACAGGATCTTCGAGAGGATGTGCAGTGGATACGAGTCGACGTGACCGTCGTACGGGATGTGATACGCGACGACGACAGCCGGAAGCGGCCAGCTCTCGGTAACCGTGAAGCGTCGCTCGCCCTTCTGTTCTGGCTCTTTCGGAATATCCCGGGGCACCGGCCTAGTGGCTTTTGGCACGCGTCCGAAGTACTGGGTCACGAGCTGCGACGCCTGCGCGGCATCGAAGTCTCCGACAACCGTCAGCGTCGCGTTCTCAGGCACGTAGTACGTGCTGTGAAACTCGCGGACATCGCCGATCGAGGCCGCCTGGAGATCGGCCATGCTGCCAATCGGTGGGTGTTTGTACGGATGCGTGGTGAACGCATGGTCGGTGATGATCTCGGCGAGCCGGCCGTACGGCTGATTCTCGATACGCATCCGCCGTTCTTCTTTTACGACCTCGCGTTCGCGGTCGAACGCATCGAAGTCCACGCGAAGCGTCGCCATGCGGTCCGCCTCGAGCCAGAGCGCCAGGGGAAGGTACTGCGCGGGCAGCGTCTCCCAGAACACTGTCACGTCTTCTGTCGTGTAGGCATTGCTGCGTCCGCCGATGCTGGCGATGATCGACGTGTGGGCTTCGGGTTCCACGTTCTTCGAGCCCTTGAACATCATGTGCTCGAAGAGGTGCGCGAACCCGGTACGGCCCGCCTTCTCGTTCTTCGACCCGACGTGATACCAGAGCGACACGTGAACGATGGGGGTGGAATGATCCTCGGACAGGATGACGCGCAGTCCGTTCGGAAGGACCGTCGTCTCGTACTGCAGCTTTGGAGGACGAACCGCGGCCAGAAGAGGCGCGGCCGACAATGCGGCCAGCGCGCACCCGACTGTCAGTAGACCCAGACGAAGGTGCAAGGCGCGCGCGAGGCCTCTCATATGTGGTGGGGAGATTATGTCACGCAGCTTTCAGCGACTGAGCAGCCGGAAGCCAGCCGTCGCCCACGTGTCGGCACCGAACTCCAGCGGATAGGGATCGATCCGGCGCTCGACAGCGACGAAGAACTCCACAGCCCCGCCACGACCGGCGAGTCGAAGACCTCCTTCGCCTCTGCCTCCTGCCTGAGTCCCCCGGCTCCGGGTGCCATCGGTACCAAGCCATCGCAGACTACCGGCTGCGATCAGGGCTACGGGCTCGGTGAGCGCATACTCCACGCGACCGTCGGTGACAACTTCCCAGCGATAGTCGACGAAGGACTTCTCCACCACCCCGCGCACATCGCCGCGAGCGCGAACATTCAGCCGGCCGGCACGTCTGTTTGTCTCAATGCGGACGCCCAGCATGTTCCAGTCGACGGGCTGTCGCTTTGCGCGGTCGCTCAGGTGGCGTGACTGGTGAAAGAAGACGCCGCCCACCTCGACACCATGCGAACGGGCAGTCAGTTCCCCGGCGAGGATGTAGTTGCCCTGCGTCGGATCGAAGGGCCGAAACTGCTCGCCGAGGATCGCTTGGTAGTTTGCCGCGAAGTTGAGGCGCCCGAATCCGTAATCCACCAGGTCGAGGTCGCCGCCGAAGTTGGTGTCCCACACGAAGCGCTCGTCGTCGCCGGACAGGTGCTCAGCGGTGAGATGAAACGAGGAGCGCGGAAGAAACGTGACGCCGTTCGACGTCGTAGCTTGTGGTTCCGGTGTCTGAGCCAGCGCGCCCGACGTCGATCCGCACAGCGCCAGAAGGACCAGCAGCCCTTGCCACCGCCCAAGCTTCATGAATTGTCCTCGTCCACACTTCCGCGCCCAGTCAACTCAGTCAGGCGAGCCTCGAGTTCCTCGATGCGCTTCTTCAGCTCCGGCAGTCTTCTAAAAATCACGGACGCCCGGCGCCACTCGCGATTGTCGATCGCGGGATATCCGGCGATCATCGAGCCATCTGGCACGGAATTGGTCACACCCGACTGACCAACCGCAATCGTGCCGCGCCCGATCGACAGGTGGCCGCCAACACCAACCTGGCCACCGAAGATCACATCGTCCCCGATGACCGTACTGCCGGCGACACCGACCTGCGCGGCCATCAGCACGTTTTGGCCCACCGTCACGCCGTGGCCAATCATGACGAGGTTGTCGATTTTTGTGCCTGCCTTGATCCGCGTCTCTCCAACAGCCGGACGATCGACGGTCGTATTCGCACCCAGTTCAACGTCGTCTTCGATGACAACCGTCGCGACCTGCGGGATCTTCTCGTGCGTGCCATCGCCTCGACGAACGAAGCCATATCCATCTCCTCCAATGACGACGCCATTCTGGAGAATGACGCGATCGCCCACCGTGACACGCTCTCGGATGGCGACATTAGAGTGAATCACGCAGTCGGCGCCGATGACGCTGCCTGGACCGATCGTCACGTTGGGAAAAATGACCGTGCGCTCGCCAATGCGAACGTCCTCTCCCACGGCAACGAACGCACCGAGCGAGACATCAGCGCCGAGCCGGGCTGAGGCGGCGACTGCCGCCATCGAATGCACTCCCGATGCGGGACGCCAGGCCGGAGCAAAAACGCCGACGGCACGGGCAAAGGCGAGATACGGGTCCCGCGTGCGCAACATCGCGCACGGGCCGGGCGGACTGTCGTCGCGAAGGATGACAGCCGACGCGCGCGTCCGCAGGAGAGCGCCCTGGTACTTCGGATTTGCGAGAAACGTGATCTGCCCGGGCTCGGCCACATCGATCCCCGCGACGCCGGTGATGTCGATGTCGCCGTCGCCGTCGAGGCGGCAGCCCAGATGCTCTGCGAGCGCGCGTAGATTCACGAGAGGAATGTCAGCCGGCTCAGGATATCACCGGGTTGCCACTCGTTCGACGAACGGGGCCAGGAATGGCAAGCCAAGGTCGGCCCCGATGGCCTGGACTTCGGCCATGCGCGCTCCGGGCGCGAGCGTGATAGCCGTACGCAGATCCACCAGCCGCGCGCTTGCCTCGCCGGTCCAATTGACGCGTTGGAGCCCCTGCGCAGCACCCCGCATCGAGAGCCAATGCCCAACCACGCGAAAGGCAAAGTAGTACGCCACGAGGTTCGGGCCCGGCACTATCGCGAGGATCGCCGACAGCAGCAGGAGCACGCCGTTGACAACGAGCCAGAGGCGATGGCGATCGTGATCGCGCCGCAGCATGCCATTCACCAGCGTCAGCGCTTCGCTAAACGCCAGATCCTGAGGGTGCACGAGGCGCGCCCCTGTTTCGCGCCGGAGGTTCCAGAGAAGCCTCTGTTCGGCAATGCGCTTGGCAACCCACCCAAACAGCAGCGCCTGAAGGCGGCTCCACGAGCCGCCTGGGACGGGTCCGGTCGATGGCGCATCCTCTCGCGTCTCGGCCTCTCGGACCATGTATGCAAAGCGTTGCCTGAGGCGAGCCAGCCAGGAATCAGACGTCTGAGGCTCGGCAGCGGCGATCGGTGCAGGGCTCTCGCAATAGAGCTCGTACCGCTCTCGTCCGATGGGAATCACATAGACGTCCATGAGCTCCGTTCGGACAACGCCCGGGCTAACGACGACGCCGCTGAACCGGCTCGGGGAGGGTCAATGGCAGGGCAGGCCTGCCAGCCGACTCCCAGGCCCCCGTGATCATGGCGGCTGTGGCGGCGATAGCACGCGACAGCCTCTGTTCGAGCACGACGTGCGCATCGTTGTAGAACGCCTCGTAGTACGCGTCGTCATAGACATCGCGCGTGCCGATCGCGGCCTTGTCGGCAGCGAGGATGATTGGTACCTGCTTCGTATCCTCGAGGATCGTGTCGAACATGAAGTCGCGAGGGTTGGTGATTGCGGTCATCGGCTGGGGTGCGATCTGCAGTCGCGTGCGATACCGTTCGAAGAGCGTTGCCTCGAAGCGAACGTGAACGCCCTGCTGGCCGCTCAACTGTCCGTCGTAGTTCATCACCCCGTGCAGCGGCTGATGCCCATCAGACACGTAGTGCGTCAGCCACGCCGCGAAGAAGATGATGTTGAACCGCCCGAAGGGCCCGCGCGCCTGGTACCGGCCAAACTCGCGTTGAAGATTGCCGAAATACTCGGCCGTGCGCCATGGGAGCAGGCCCATCTGCTTGACACGGACGACACCGAACTTGAAAACGGCTGCGTCGTAGTCGCGTGGAAGTCCGGCGAACGGATACGGGCCGAAGCCATCCCAGTCGATGTCGAGAAAGTGGTTCGAATCTTCCTGATCGTCGAAACCGGCCGTCTGCCAGGTGTCAGGATCAATCGTGCGTTCGACAAGAGTGCTGCGGTACTTTTCGAAAAACGGGCGGATCTCCAAGGGCAGCAGCGCGATGGCGCGGTCCATGATGAACTGATGGGCTTCAAAGCCCCACGCGTGTGCCGGCTTCGGCACCATCAACACGATCAGGATCACCGCTGCAGGCAAGATCCGCATACTTGGCATTCTATTCCGCCCCTAGTCCCCAGCCCCCAGCCCCTAACCCCTAGCCCCTACCTAATCGTCGCCTCGGCCTGGAAGCCGGCTCGTCCAAAAATCCTCTGAGCCGCGGCGAATCGCATGTCGGCCACGGACACGTGAGTGCCATCAAGTTGCCGCACGAGTGTCCACGTCGGAAATCGGGACCACACGAGGAAGGCCTGTACTCCGGGATCGCGGAGAGCATCGTTGACGGCGGGTTCCTGCTGGTTCTTCAGTACCGTCTGCGCGTCGAACCGCACCGAGACGGGAAACCATGAAAACGTTCCGGTGACGTAGTGGTCGCCCGCATCGACGATGATGTCGCGCGTAAATGGCAGGACAGGTCGCGGGCCGACCATGAGTGATTCGGGTGCGGCGCCGCTGGCTGATACCCAGGCCGCAGTGACAACCTGTCTCGCTGCCCGGGCACCCACAAGCATCAGCAGGACGTAAATCGTGGCGAGTGCGAGTGATCTCCTGGCCGCGCGGGGTGTCCCCGAGCGACGCGCCAGCCAAACGCCAATGCCCAGGACAGCCCACATCCACGGATCGACGATGAACAGCGTGTCTCCGTAGAACCAGCGGCCCGAGAACGGCATCAGGAGTCGTACGCCGTAGTTGTTCAACACGTCCAACCCAACGTGCGAGAACACCCCGATGTAGGACAGGGTCATGAGCCACCCGAGATGCGGTTGAGATTCACTCTTGCGCGAGGAGCGCCGAGCGATCGCCCACATGATGAGCGCAAGGACGGGCGGCAGGACGGCTTGCGCAAGAATGCCGTGCGTCAAACCGCGACGAAATGCCACTGACGGCGTTCCGGTGGCAAAGACGGCAACATCGATGTCGGGGAGATTCGCCGCAATCATCAGCGTCGCATTCCCAAGTCGCGAACGGTGTCTGAGGCCGGCCTCGCCGAACGCCGCTCCGACCAGGGTGTGACAGATGTTGTCCATCGTGAGATGTTAGAGGCTCTCCCGGCCCGAAACCCAGTCATGACTATATGCCGCGCCCTCGTACTCGTCGTCTCGATCGCCGCTGCCGCCTGCGGGGGCGGCAGGGATTCGTCATCGACGCCGACGTCCCCCACGCCGGGCAGCACCACCGTCCGTTACACAGCGCTCGGGGCGAGCGACGCCACTGGCATCGGCGGGAGCGTGTCGTGCATTCCGTTCACGCCGTGCGAAAACGGCACGGGCTACGTCCCGAGCCTCGCACGACTCCTTCGCGGCTCGCGTGAGGTGGTCCTCGTGAACCTCGGTATTCCCGCCGCGGTACTGAGTCCGACCATATACACGCTGGGTCGGCAGTATGGTCGGGACATCCCGGCCAACTTCATCGATCGCGAGCTGCCGTTCGTGCCAGCCGACAGCACGCTCATTACCGTGCTGGGAGGACCGAACGACGTGAACGCTCTTGGTGACGCGGCACTGAAAGGGGCAGGCGGCAGCGACGTCAAGGGCTACCTCGATTCGCAGATCCGCGCCTTTGGCAGCGACTACGACCGCCTTGTGCAGGGCCTGCGCTCGCGTGCGCCGAATGCCTTCCTTATTCTGATTAACGTTCCGAACATGGCGGCCCTGCCCTACGCGACGGGCCAACCACTTCAGGCGCGCCAGGGCCTGCAGTACATCTCGACGGGATTTACCCGGGAGATCAACCGTCAGGCGGCTGGTCGCGTCGCGGTACTCGACGCCATGTGCGATCCGCAGACGTACGCGGCGTCGGCGTTTTCCTCTGATGGCTTCCACCCGAACGATTCCGGCTACGCCTACCTGGCGCAACGGCTACTCGCGGTCGTGAACAGCGAGACGTCGTCTACGGCCACATCCTGCAGCCAGATGACCGTGGTGCCCGGGCTCTGATCGCGACCGTACCTGCGTGGTAGCATCGACTTTCGTGGCCACTTCCCTTTCCATTGCAGATGTCGAACGCATCGCGGTACTGGCACATCTGGAGCTGACAGACGCCGAGAAAGTACTCTTCACGAAGCAACTCGCCGACGTGCTTGCCTACGCCGAACAGGTGCAACAGATCGACACCACCGGCGTGCCGGCGACGGCGCAGG
>Ga0075430_100005476_pt1 | contig 10725 bp, 11 predicted proteins | sample RhiMetdeltSRZDD4_FD_75294 | JGI IMG/M metagenome (GOLD analysis project Ga0075430, IMG submission 75294) | Populus rhizosphere microbial communities from Tennessee, USA - Rhizosphere MetaG P. deltoides SRZDD4 | ecosystem: Host-associated > Plants > Roots > Rhizosphere > Soil | place: USA... | reverse complement strand
ACGGTGGTCGGGCGCCCGATCACGGCGGTGGTCTGAATCAGCCTGAGCGAGTCGCCGGCGAACTCGGTGCCGTTCGGCACGCGGCCGTTTACGAGCCGCCAGCGGATCGGCCCGCCGTTGCCGCCGCCGGCCTCGATGTACCCCGTGTAGTCGGTCCCGACGTTGCCCGGCGGCAGCGTCGAGTCGGTGGTGATCCGGAGGGCGGGACTCGACGGCGTGGGCGTCGGCGGGGCCGGGGTGGGGGTCGGCTGGCTCGCCGATGGGGTCGGGGTTGGCGTGGCGCTCGTGACCGTGCACCCCGACAGGCGCGCCGTCGCGGCCGTGGCCGAACCGTCGTTGACGTCGACGGTGCAATCGGCCGGCGGGGTGAACCCGCTCCGCTCGATCCGGAACGAGCCGCCGCCATCGGAGGTCCCCATCGCGACGCCGTCGACGGTGATGGTGCGGTTTGGCGCCGCGCTGCCCTCGGTCCGCAGGCGCCCGCTATTGATCTCGGCGCGCGAGACGGTGACCGCCGCGTACGCCACCGGCGGCGCCACGGCCGGCAGGAGCAACACCAGCACGATCACGCTCACGAGCACAGCAAACCGCGCACGTGTGCCGAGCATCCTCGAGTCCTCCATTGGACGGGATGGCGTCCCGAACAGGACATCCTGGTCTGCATACGCGCGGGCGGAACCATCCGGATGCCTCGCCGGCCGTCGCGTGGAGTGTCAGAGCTTGTCGAACACCGCCTGCACGCTGACCAGTCGCCGCTCCTCGGCGTTGCGCCGGCCCGCCTCGAGGATCGCCGGGAGCCAGTCCCCCATCACGAGGCGCTGGATGGTGCGCGTCGGGGCGCTCGCATCGGCCGGCGGCGAGGCATCGGACGACACATCGTTCCAATGACGGACCCGGAAGCCGGCCGCGACGATCACGGCCCGCATCTCGGCGGGGCTGCGCAGGAAGCTGGTGCTGGCATCGCGCGCCCACATCAGCGGGAAGATCGGCGGCTGCACGGGGCCGGCCATCGGCTCCTGGATCGCCAGGCGGCCGTCCGGCCGGAGCACGCGGTAGAACTCGGCGTAGAGGCGCGCCTTGTCCTCGACGTTCATGCCGCTGTTCTGCGTCCAGACCACGTCGAACGAGCCGTCCACGAAAGGAAGTTCCAGCGCGCTGCCGATGCGATGGGACAGACGGTCGGCCAGCCCAAGCCGCTCCGTCAGGGTTTCGGACGTCCGGACGTAGGACTCGGTCGGATCGACGAGCGTGACCTGACAGCCAAACTCGACGACGAGGGTTCGGGCCGGGCCGCCCATGCCGCCGCCAACGTCGAGGACCTGCATGCCCGGTTCCAGCTCTGCCATTCGAGCGAGCCGTTGCGTCGCTGCCTTGCCACCGCCGTGGAACTGATCGAGTGGGGCCAGGTCGTCGATCGTGAGCGCGTCGGAATCTTTGCCGGATTCCGCCAGGGCGTCGAGGATCGCCTGCCCCAGGCCGGCCCGTCCCCAGTACTCATTCGCCGCCCGAGCCTGAGACGCGTCAGTCATCGGTCAACTTCTCCGCAGCCGTCTGGGCACGTGATCGGTCGACTATAGCGCGACGATCGTGCCGTCGTCGGCCAGCTGATCGGCCAGGTCATTGCTGTGGGCCAGCAGGTCCGGGCTCGGGTGGGTCAGGAGCAGGCGCTTGCACCCCAGGCGCTCGCGGTGCTCGCGCAGGGTGGCGTACGGCAGGTGGTAGCGGACGGCCCGCTCGTAGGTGTACGCCTCGCAGATGAAGAGGTCGGCGCCGGCCGCGGCGTCGAGCAGGCTCTCGGTCCAACCGGTATCGCCGGAGCAGGCGATGAGCTTACCGCCGGCCGCCAGCCGCAGGGCGTAGGCCGGGGCGCCGCTGGGGTGATCGACCGCGAACGCCGTCGCCCGGAACGGCCCGACCGGCGTCTCGACGCGCTCCGGCAGCTCGACGATCTCGACGGCGAAGCGCCGCTCGACGGTCGAAGATCCCGGGTAGAGCGCCTCCATCGTTCGGGGCAGCCGCTCGGCCAGGCCGGGCGGGCCGGCCACGATCAGCGGGCGGGTCCGACGGCTGAACTGCTGATCCAAGATCAGGAACGGCAGGCCGCCGAAGTGGTCGCCGTGGAGGTGGGTGACCAGGACGACGTCGACGGATCCCGGGTCGATGCCGAGCCGTTTGAGCGCCACCAGCGAGGTGGCGCCGCAGTCGAGCAGGGCGTGGCCCTCGGGGGCACGCACCGAGGTGCAGGCCTGGAAGCGCCCGCCGTTGCCGAAGGCGTCGCCCGCCCCGACGACCTGGACCGTGACATTCACCGTGACACCTCGCGTTCGACGGTAACCGTGGGTTGGATTCCACGCCGGGAGCATGCAACCGTCGTCGTGGAGTCGAAGCCACGCCGGGAGCATCCACCCGTCGTCGGGGGTTGAAACCCCCGCCTACCATCGTAGCGTCCCTACGGGACGGAGCGGCGCCTCCGGCCGAGACGCATGGCGGCGGCACGACGATAGGCGGGGTGTGGACCAACGGCCCGCATTGTCACCCAGGTTACTTTCCGACATGCAACTATTGTGGTATCGTCAGCATCATGAACGGTGCCCTCTCCGAGTCTGAGCGGCTCACCCAGAGCCTCGCCATCTTGCGCCACGCGATCCTGCGCGACGGCTTCCTCGACGCCATCCGCGCCATGGACGATCACGACATCTCGGTGGCGCAGATGGCGACGTTGATGCTGCTCGACGCCGAGGGGAGCTGCACCGTGAGCGACCTCGCCAACGACCTCGGGCGCTCGCTCTCGGCCACCAGCCGCCTGCTCGACCAACTCGTCAGGCGGGGCCTCCTCACCCGCCAGGAAGACCCCGACGACCGGCGCGTCAAGCGCGTCGACATCGCCGAGCGCGGCAAGGATCTCGTCGGGCGGGTCCAGCGGCGGCGGGCCGAGGCCCAGCTAAGCGTGATGGCCGCCTTATCCGAAGCCGAGCGCGCCGACGTGATGCGGGCGATGGCGCTGCTGGCCGAGGCCGCCGCCCGGCGCCGCGAGGCCGAGCCGTCCACCCGGGGGCGCGGCGGCAGGCAGCCCGTCGCCCCCTGATCGCGGCACCTCACCATCGCCGACCGGACCGCGACTCCACGCGGTCGATCGCACCACCGAACGCCGAACACGCATCGCAAGGAGGAGCCCTCCGATGCCTCCCACGACCTCCCCCGAATCGGCCGCCACACCGGCGGACCAGCGTACTACCGGGACCGCGGCCGACGCGCCGGACGGCGCCCTCGTGGTGCCGCTCCGAACGCTCGGGGCCGGCAGCCTGCCGGTCGCCGGCGGCAAGGCGGCGAACCTGGGCATCCTGCTCCAGGCCGGCCTGCCGGTGCCTGACGGCTTCTGCGTCACCACCGACGCCTACGCCACCGTCGCTGAGGCGACGGCGCTGCACGAGATCGTGGCCCGGCTCGGCGGCGTTCTGGCCGACGACATCGCGCAGCTCGCGGCGCTGGCTGGCGAGGCCCGGAGCGTCCTGCTGGCCGCTCCGATCCCACCGGCCATCGCCGAGGCGGTCACCGCGGCGTACCGCGAGCTCGCGGAGCCGGCTGGCGGGCCGGCCCGCGTCGCCGTGCGCTCGTCGGCCACGGCCGAGGATCTGCCGTCGGCGAGCTTCGCGGGCCAGCAGGACACCTACCTGAACGTCGTCGGCGAGGACGCGCTGCTGGACGCCGTCCGCCGCTGCTGGGCCTCGCTCTGGACCGACCGCGCCGTCACCTACCGCTCTGCCAACGCCATCGACCACGGCGCCGTGCGGCTCGCCGCCGTCGTCCAGCAGATGGTCGCGTCCAGCGTCGCCGGCGTCCTCTTCACCGCCAACCCGCTCTCTGGCCACCGCGGCCAGATGGTCGTGGACGCCAGCCCGGGCCTCGGCGAGGCCGTGGTCTCGGGCGCGGTTAACCCGGACCACTGGGTGCTGGACGCCGCGACCGGCACGCCAATCGAGACCCGGCTGGGCGACAAGCGCCTGGCGATCCGGGGCGTTGACGGCGGCGGCACCGAGCACGTCACCCTCGAAGACGGGTCGGCAGAGCCCTGCCTCGCCCAGCAACAGCTTGCCGATCTTGCCGCGCTCGGGCGGCGGGTCCAGGCGCACTTCGGCGCGCCCCAGGACGTCGAGTTCGCCTTCGACGAAGCCGGCCGCTGCCTGCTGGTCCAGGCCCGCCCGATCACGACGCTCTACCCGCTGCCGGCCGGCGCGCCGGCCCCGGGCGCGGGCCTTAAGGTCTACTTCTCGATCAACGTAGCGCAGGGCGTCTTCCGGCCCTTCACGCCGATGGGCATCCAGGGCATGCGCCTCTTCGCCACCGGGATGGCGACCGCCTTCGGCGTCCCGCCGGCCGATCGGCTGGCCGGCCCCGGGGCGCTCGTGGAAGCCGGACACCGCCTCTTCGGGGACGTCACGCCGGCCCTCCGGCACGTGCTCGGCCAGCAGATCTTCTTGACGGCGACCCGCTTCATGGAGGCCCGCACGCGAGCGCTGGTGGAGGATCTGGCGCACGATCCCCGCCTGAGCACCGAGGGCTCGTCGGCCCGGCCGCTCGTGGCGCGGATCGCGAAGGCCGCCATCCGCAACCACGTCCCGGCAAAGGTTGTCCAGGCGATCGTTCGGCCGGAGGGGGCGCGACGGCGGGCGCACCGGGCGGCCCAGGATGCCCTGGCGCTCGGCAACCCGCCGGCCAACGCCGATGCGGCCGCCCTGCTCAACCACGTCGAGCGCACGCTCTCGTCAGTGGGGCCACGGGTGCTGTTCGGCATCATGCCGATGGCGGCGGTCGGGCTGCTGTCGCGGGTGCTGGCGATGCGGCTCCTCGGCGACCTGGCGGCGCCGGAGGAGGTCGAGCGGGTGGTCCGAGCGATCCCCCACAACCCGACGACCGAGATGGACCTGGACCTCTGGGCGCTGGCGCACCGTCTCCGGGCCGACGCGGCGTCCGTCCGGGCGCTCGCCACGCAGGCACCGGCCGACCTGGCCGAGGCGTACCGGAGCGGCAGCCTGCCGGCCGCCCTCCAGTCCGGCCTGGCCGAGCTCCTGGGGACCTGGGGCTGCCGGGGCGTCGCCGAGATCGACCTGGGCCTGCCCCGCTGGGAGGAGGACCCGACGCACATCCTGGGCGTGCTGGCGAACTATCAGCGGCTCGACGAGCAGAGCCGGGCGCCGGACGCCCAGTTCGCGGAGGTCGCCGCCCAGGCCGAGCAGACGATCACGACGCTGGCCGGGCGAATCGCGCGACGTGGCGGTCCGGCCGGCCCGATCAAGGGGGCGGTGGTCAAGGCGCTGCTGCGGCGCGCTCGGGACCTGAGCGGCCTGCGCGAGTGGCCGAAATTCTACTTCGTGGCCGTCTCCGCCCGGGCGCGGGCCAGCCTGAAGCGGGTCGGCGCCGAGCTGGCGGCCGGCGGGCGGCTGGAGGACGGCGACGACATCTTCTTCGTGACGCTCAAGGAGGCGCGTGAGGGGCTGGCCGGCACGGACCTGCGCGCCCTGGTGGCCGAGCGTCGCGCGGGGTACGTCGCCGAGCTTGGCCGGCGGCACGTGCCGCGCCTGCTGCTCTCGGATGGGACGGAGCCGACGCCGGCCGTGGATCCGCACGACGCGGCCGAGGGCGCCTTGCGCGGCACGCCGGCCTCGTCGGGGATGGTGCGGGGCCGGGCGCGGGTGATCCTCGATCCGGTCGGGGCGCACCTCGAGCCCGGCGAGATCCTGGTCGCGCCGTCGACCGATCCGGGCTGGACGCCGCTCTTCTTGACGGCGGCCGGGCTGGTGATGGAGATGGGCGGCGCGATGTCGCACGGGTCGGTGGTCGCGCGGGAGTACGGGATCCCGGCGGTGGTCGGGGTGGACAGCGCGAGCCTGCGGATCAAGACCGGCCAGACGATCGAGGTCGACGGCGGGCGCGGCGTCGTGCGGGTCGTCGAGGAGGATGCCCGCCAGCCTCGACCCTGACCTGCCCCGTCTTCGCTTGACGTACTCGGGAGCGTCGGTGAGGAGGGGCAGGTCAGGATGGTCAGTTGATGTGACAGGATCTCGGAAACCTGCCCCTGCGGCGTGCTCGGAGAGCTGCAAGTCTCGGGCTGGTTCAGTCGGGGGGGCGGGCGAGCCGCTCCAGCAGGGTCGCCGCTCGGGCCAGGGCGGCGAGATCGGCGGGCGGCAGCGCCGCGAGCCGTCCGGCCAGCGAGGCGGTGCGGCGGGCCCGCCCCTCTTCCAGCAGGCGCCGGCCGGCCGGGGTCGCCCGGAGGAGGATCTGGCGGCGGTCGTCGGGGCCGGGCTCGCGGGTCACCAGGCCGTCGCGTGCGAGGGCGGCCACCAGGCGGGTCATCGTCGGCGGGCGGACCTGCTCGGCCGCCGCCAGCGCCCCGAGCGAGAGCGGCCCGCCGAAGACGATCACCGAGAGCGCCGAGAGCCGTGGCGCCGTCAGGCCGCTGGCGGCATCCTCGATCCGGAGGCGGCGGAGCAGGTGGATCGCCCCCGAGTGCAGGCGATCGGCGATCAGGCCGGGGTCGAGCGCGTCGAGATCGCGCGTAACTCGAGCGGGCTGATCCCCCGTCGCCGGCCTCTCGTCCCTCACCCCTCGTCCCTCGCCCGATTCTGCCCGAACGTCTGCCGTTCGGGTGTTGCACCCGCCGGATCGGAACGGTACCATCGAATTCGTTAGCTGTGCTAATGAATCGGTGTGGAGGCAGGCCACGATGGCTCTCGACCAGACCGCCGCCGTCAGCGGCCCCGGCATCAGCCGCGTCGGCCAGATCGCCGTTCCCGTCCGCGACCTCGAGCGGGCGGTCGCATTCTACCGCGACGTCCTCGGGCTGCGGTTGCTGTTCCAGGCGCCGCCCGGCCTCGCGTTCTTCGACTGCGGCGGCGTCCGGCTGATGCTCAGCCTCCCGGAAGGCCCCGAGAGCGCGCGCCAGAGCCCCGTGCTCTACTACGTCGTGGACGACATCCAGGCCGCCTGGGCCGCCGTGACGGCGCGCGGCGCGAAGCCGGCCGCGGCCGGCGCGCCCGAGCCGCACCTGATCGCGAAGCTCCCGGACCACGACCTCTGGATGGCGTTCGTGGAGGACGGCGAGGGGAACGTGGTCGGCCTGATGAGCGAGGTCCGGCCACCGAGGGGCGAGGGATGAGGGATCAGTGGCCGCGCAGCTTCGACGGCGTGAGCCGGATCGGCACGCTGTACGCCTGCGCGAAGCTCTCAGCGGTCATGCCGAGCTGCCGGATGCCGGAGGCGTACTTGGCCTGATAGGCCGGCAACGCGGCCGACGAGGGGGCCGAGTCGTCCACGCGGGCCTCGCCGGTCAGGATCACGATGTCGCCGCCCCGGCCGTTGCCGTCGAGGTTCAGGCTGACGCGCGGGTTCGCCGCGATGTGTCGGAGCTTCGGCGTGTTCGGCTGGCTGTAGATCAGCACCGTCTCGCCGTCCCAGAGGAACCAGACCGGGCTCGGTTGCGGCGTCCCGTCCGCGCCGACCGTTGTCAGCCAGCCGATGGTCTCATCTTGCAGGCGCCGGACCACCCGCGCGCCGAACTCGCTGCCGGTGTCAATGTGCATCGTGCTGCTCCTTCAGGGGTCGACCGGCCGGGTGCGTCAGCGCCGGGCCGTCCCCACGCTCAAGCGTAACAGCGCCGCGCGTATCGAAATGCCCGGCCGGCACCGGCGCCGGCTCCCGCTCACGTCCGCCCGCTGGACGGCGGCGCCCGGTCGGCCTACCATCGAGGGCGAACGGTATCACGGCGCTGGGGTCTGGACCGGATGGAGCGGGGCTGTCTGACGGCGGTCGGCTTGGTGACCGTGCTGGTGAGCGTCTTCTTCGTGGCCGGCGGCATCGTGCAGCTCGCGACGGGCGACACCGAGACGCCTCGTGACGGCTCGGTCGGCCTGATCGTCGTGTTCGGCGGCACCTTGATCGCCGGGGCGTACCTGATCTGGCGGATGGTGCGGCGGCGCCCGGGGGGCGGCACCGACGATCCGCTGATCGAGGAGCCGCCGGCACCGCCGACCGAGGCCGACCGCGAGCGGCGGGTGCTGCGCTTCGCGGAGACGGAGCACGGGCGTGTCACCGTCCCGGAGGTCGCGGCGAGCTGCGACATGACGATCGCCGAGGCGAAGGCGACGCTCGACCGGCTGGTGACGGTCGAGGCGGCCATCATCCAGGTCACCGACTCCGGCATCCTGGTCTACGTCTTTCCCGGTTTCTTGTCCGACGCGGACAAGGCCCAGGCCAGCGACTTCTGATCGTGAGGCAGGCCGGCAGCAGCGGCCGACCGGGGCTCGCGAGGGGCACGCGACAGGTCCGAACGATCGGCCATTCTAAACGGGAGGGGAACAGATGGAGCGGGGGCTGCTCGGAGGGATCGGCATCCTCATCGCGCTGGTGGGCGGGCTGTTCCTCAGCGTCTTCGTCGTCGAGGCCGTGTCCGGCGGCGACGGCAAGACCGAGCCGGCCGTCTACACCTTCCTGATCGTCTTCTTCGGCGGGCTGACGGCGGCCGGCGGGTACCTGGCCTGGCGGATGCTGCGACCGCGCCCGGCGACGTCCGGTTCCGCCCGGCCGGGCGCGGAGCCGACCGCTTCCGGGCAGCGGGGCCGCGGCGGGCGTCGGGCCGGCCGGGCGGGCGCGCCGACGGCGCCGGCCAACGAGGCGGAGCGCGAGCGCCGGGTGCTGCGCCTCGCCGAGCAGGAGCAGGGGCGGGTCACCATCTCGGAGGTCGCGGCCCGCTGCACGATGACGATGGAGGAGTCGAAGGCGGAGCTCGACCGCCTGGTCCTGCACGACGTCGCCGAGATCCAGGTCACCTCGACCGGCGTGCTGGTCTACGTCTTTCCGGGCTTCCTCTCGGACAAGGACAAGGCCCGCGCGACCGACTTCTGATCGCCGACGCACGGGGGACCAGGACATGCCTGAGAAGTCACGCGGTCGGAACAGCCGGCATCGGCGAATGCCGCCGCGCCCCGAAGACGTCGCGCGGCGCCAGCGCATCGCGGACGGCGTGGCAATCGCCATCGGACTCGGGATCGCGCTGCTGGGGGCCGGCCTGCTGGCGATGGCCGCCGTCGACCTGGCCACCGGCGGCGATGGCACGCTGACGCCGGTCGCCTACGTCGGGCAGATGGTGGTGCTGGGCGCGATGATCTGGTGGGGCCTTCAGATCGGCTGGCCGGGGCTCGCGCCGCGACCGCTGGGACGCCGGCTGCTGGCCTGGAACGCGGCCCGGCGCGCGGCCGGGCAGGCCCGAGCCGCCGACGCCGCCGAGCCTGTCGACCCGGTGGCGGCCGAGCGGGAACGCCTGGTCCTCGGCGTCGCGGAGCGGGAGCAGGGGCGGGTGACCGTCCTGGAGGTCGCGAGCCGCTGCGACCTGACCGCCGACGAGGCGAAAGCGTTGCTGGACGACCTGGTGCTGCGGAAGGTGGCGCAGCTCCACGTCAGCGAGGAGGGCGTGCTGGTCTACATCTTCCCGAGCTTCTTGTCGGGGACGGGGCGGGGGCGTCGCCGCCGGCGGTGAGGATTACTGCGTCACCCGGGTCGCCGCCGCGATGATCCCGAGCAGGTAGTCCGCCAGCCGCGTCAGGTCGGCGACGGCGACGTGCTCGTCGCGGGTGTGGGGCTGGCGCATCGCCGCGCTCAGGCAGGCGGACGGCAGCCCCAGCTCCGAGAACGTGTTGGCATCGCTGCCGCCGCCGGTGCTGATCGCCTTGAAGGGCACCCCGGCCAGCGCCGCGCCGTCGCGGGCCAGCGTCATCCGGAAGTCGTCGTCCGCGAGGCGATAGGCACGGTACTCCCGCTTCGTGGTGATCTCGACGGTGCAGCCGACCTCGGCGGCGGCGGCTTCCCAGTGCTCGCGCAGGTCGGAGAGCACCCGATCCAGCTTGGCGTCGTCCAGCGAGCGGGCCTCGGCGTCGACGGTGGCGCGGGCCGGGACGGCATTACGCACACTGCCGCCGCCGATCAGGCCGACGTTGCAGGTCGTCTCGGGGTCGAGCCGCCCGAGCGGCGTCCGGGCGATGGCGCGGGCCGCGGCCAGGATCGCGCTCCGGCCGTCCTCCGGCTTCATACCGGCGTGCGCGGCGATGCCGTGGAAGACGGCCGTGACGCTCTCATAGCTGGGGGCCGCCGCGATGATCGTGCCGATCTCGCCCTCGGCGTCGGGCACGAAGCAGACCTTCGACCGCAGCTTGCCGACGTCGACGGCCGCCGCGCCGAGGTGGGCGCGCTCCTCGCCCCAGGTCAGGATGATCTCGAGGGGCGGGTGCGGCAGGCCGGCCTCGCGGAGCACCTGGAGCGCCTCCAGGATCGCGGCGATGCCAGCCTTGTCGTCAGACCCGAGGATCGTGTCGCCGGCGCTCCGCACGATCCCGCCCTCGACGACGGGCTCGATCCCCTCGCCGGGCTGGACGGTGTCGAAGTGGGCGGAGAGTGCGATCGGCAGGCCCGGACCGCCGTCCAGCCGGGCGATCAGGTTGCCGACGCCGTCCTGGCCGGTGCCGTCGTTCTCGACGGGAAGCCCGAGGGCCGCGAGGTCGGCCGCCAGCCGGCGGCAGATCGCCTGCTCCTGGAAGGTCGGCGAGTCGATCCGCACCAGGTCTAGAAACGTTCGGGTGACGCGCTGCGCGTTGGCGGTCGCCATCCCGCACCCCCTCTCATCGGTCAGCCTGAACCGTCAGGTCGGTCGAGAGGGTACGCGGGGCGATGTTCGTGGCG
>Ga0075430_100005474_pt1 | contig 10726 bp, 9 predicted proteins | sample RhiMetdeltSRZDD4_FD_75294 | JGI IMG/M metagenome (GOLD analysis project Ga0075430, IMG submission 75294) | Populus rhizosphere microbial communities from Tennessee, USA - Rhizosphere MetaG P. deltoides SRZDD4 | ecosystem: Host-associated > Plants > Roots > Rhizosphere > Soil | place: USA... | reverse complement strand
CGGAACCGCTCGCAAGTGCGGTTGAAATGCTGATGGACCATCGTGAGCTAGTTCTGCAAGATGGTGAGGCTGTGGCAGGAGCGCTTGTGCGATTCCGCAAGAAGCCATCGCTTGGATTTTCCGATTGCCTAATCGTGGAATTGGCGCGACGGGCCGGGCATGGCCCGGTGGGCACGTTCGATCGAGACCTTGGCAAGATTGAGGGTGCGGAGTGGATCTAGGGCGTTCTAGAGTTCGCCGGGTTCGCCGCCCCAGTCGAGCGGGTCGACGTCGGCGATGGATTGGGAGAAGGTCCAGGAGTGGCCGGCGAAATCCTCGACGGTGTATTGGCGTTCGCCGTAGGGGTAGTCGGTGGGAGGGGAGAGGATGCGGAGGCCGGCTTGGACGGAGCGGGCGTGATGGGCGTTTGCATCTTCCACACGAATCATGAGTGAGTGAGCGAAGGGGCGCTGGCCGGGACGTTGCTCCATGACGACGATCGCGCCGTCGCCGACGTTGAGTTGCGCGCGGTGGTTGGCAATGCGGAGGCGGACGGTGAAACCGAAGGTGGTGCAGAGCCAGTCCGCGGCGGCGGTGACATCCGGATAGGCGAGTTGCGGGATGATGGTCGCGCGGGGCATGGAGCGGTTGTGGCGCATCAGTTACCTTGCCTCAGTCATCGGGCCATGCCGCTACGTCTTCCCAGGGACGGAATTCTTCGGCCTGCTGAGGATTGGCCTCGTAGCCGAGTCGGTCGCGCTCGTCAAGCATAGACCGGATGGCTTCCGCGGCAGTGAGCTTCGAAGGGATTGGAGTGGATTGTTCCGCGAGCGACACGTCGGAATTATCGCACCACATACCCCGCCCTGGCGCGCACTTCGGCCTTCTTCAGGCGGGCGCGGGCGGCCGGGGCGAGCCGCACTTCGATTTTGTGAAATCCGGGAGTCGCCGTGTCGGGAGCGCGGTAGTGGAGGCTGTAGCGGGTGCGGATGCGTTCGATCATTTCGCGCAGGCCCTCGCCTGACTTGCCCGCTTCGAGGACTTCGCCGCCGGATTCGCGGGCGAGCTTGAAGACATCAGCGGGAGAGAAGTCGGGGTTGGCGAAGGAAGATTTCTTCGGGTCTGGCGGTTTGGCGCCGGGGGTGACGATGGCGTTGAGCACGGTGTCGGCGGCGTAGAGCGCTTCGAGGGCCTGCTGATCGGGCGACTGATAGTTGACCGAGTCGTTGTCGGTTAGGACGATGAGGGCGCGGCGGCCGGGTTGGCCGGCGGCTTTGTCACGAATGTACTGGGTGGCCTCGACGAGGGCGGGGTTGAGCAAAGTGCCCGCGCCGACCTCTTTTTCAAATCGCGCGGCGCCGACTGCTGCGGCGGCATCGCCCATGTCGCGGGTGAAGTCGACCTTCAAAACAGACGTACGGCCGAAGGCGAAAACAGCAACTGAGTCACCTGGCTGCAATTGGGCGAGGGCCTGTTTGGAGGCGGCGGCCATTTGGTCAAGCACCTTGCGCATGCTGCCACTGACGTCGAGCAGCAGGAGGAGGTGGAGTGGCTCCGAGTCGCGGCCAAAGTATTCGATCGGACGCGGGACATCTTGATCGAGCACTTCGAAGTCGTCTTTGGTGAGATCGCCGACGACGCGGCGGCCGTCGACGACCTGCGCATCGACACGAACGATAGAGACACCGGCGGTGAACGTAGCGGGCTCGGCGGTGGTGGGCTGCTGAGCGTGAGCGGCGGCGAGGGCCAATACTAGTAAGAGCCCACTTCGCATGAAGCACCTTGTTCTCGGGACCGCCGGCCACATTGACCATGGCAAGTCCGCGCTCGTGCGGGCGTTGACGGGCATTGAGCCGGACCGTTGGGAAGAGGAGCGGCGGCGGGGCATCACGATCGACCTCGGGTTCGCGCATCTGGACTTGGATTCGCTGCGGATTGCGTTCATCGATGTTCCTGGCCACGAGCGGTTCATCCGGAACATGCTCGCAGGGGCGGGGGGGATCGACGCGGTGGTGCTTGTCGTCGCCGCCGATGAATCCATCATGCCGCAAACGCGCGAGCACTTCGACATCTGCCGATTACTAGGGATCCGGCATGGAGTGGTGGCGCTGACCAAAAGCGACCTGGTAAGTGAAGAGTTGCTCGAACTGGTGCGAATGGAGATAGAGGAGTTTATGCGCGGATCGTTCCTGGAGGGAGCGCCGGTGATTGCCGTGAGCGCGAAGACGGGAGCGGGGCTGGAGGAGTTGAAGCGAGAGTTGCTGGTGTTGGCGGGACGGGTTGCCGGCAAGGACTCCTCACAGCACCTGCGGTTGCCGGTAGACCGCTCGTTCACGTTGAAGGGATTCGGCACGGTGGTGACGGGGACGCTGATTTCAGGGTGTGTGGAGAGCGAGCAGGAGGTGGAGATGCATCCGCTGGGGCGCGTGTTGCGGGTGCGAGGTTTGCAGGTGCACAACGAGAGCGCGACACGAGCCTCCGCGGGCCAGCGAACGGCGGTGAACCTGGTGGGTGTAGAGGCAGTGGAATTGGGGCGGGGGATGACGCTGGCCGAGCCGGGCGTCTTGCGCTCGACAACGCGCGTGGATGCGGAGATCGAGCTACTCGCCACGGCGCGTGCGTTGAAGCATGGCGCGCCGATTCACTTTCATGCATGGACGTCGGAGACCGCGGCCAAGGTTCAGTTGCTGGAGGCGAACTTTTTGGAACCGGGCTCGCGCGGGATGGCGCGTTTGTCGCTTGAGCATCCAGTGTTGCTGTTGCCGGGAGACCGATTCATCTTGAGGACATTTGCGCCCCCGGTAACTGTGGCGGGCGGGGTTGTGGTGGACATTGATGGGCCCGAACGGATGAGAAGGCCCCAACTGGCGAAGCGGACCGCGGAGTTGGCAGCGGGCACGGCGCAGCAGCGCGTAGAGAGGCTGGTACGGGAGTCCGCCTTTGGGATGCCATCTGCGGAACTGGTGGCGAGGACGGGATTGCGGCACGAGGAATTAAATGGCGGGCCGTGGTTTGTCGATCGGGAGTGGCTCAATCAAAGGCGCGCGGCAATGGAGGCCGCCCTTGCGGCGTTTCACAAGCAGAATCCATTGCTGCCGGGAATGCCGCTAGAAGAGTTGCGGTCGCGCGCGTTAGGCGACGCGCCGGCATTCCTGATGGACCACGTGTTGCGCGAGTCGCCCACGCTGGTGACGGAGAAGGAGACGATACGGCTGCGGTCACACCAACTGGCGTTTCAGGAGGACGAGGCGGCGGCGATCGAAAAGATAGAGGCTGCTTTCGCGGCTGGGGCATTGGCGGTTCCGGCGACGAACGAGGTACTGGCACGATGTGGCGTGGAACCGGCGCGTGCGAGGGCGTTGCTGCAGGTGCTGTTGCGGCAGGGAAGGCTGATCAAGGTGAGCCCGGAGCTTGTGTACCATGCTGGAGCAATCGAGGGGTTGCGGACGCTGTTGGCCGGCAAGAAAGGTGCGCGGTTTTCGGTTTCCGAATTCAAGAACTGGACCGGAGTGAGCCGTAAGTACGCGATTCCGCTGTTAGAGTTTCTGGACCATCAACGGGTGACGCGGCGCGAGGGCGAGACGCGATTGGTCGTCTAGGCCATGAGCTTGCGGGCGCGCTCAAAGACGGCGCGCAGCATGGGTTCAGTAAGGCGGCCGGTCGAGGTGTTTTGCTGGCTGGGGTGATAGGAAGAGATGAGCGGCGGAAGTCCAGGGCCCAGCGTGTGGACGCGGCCGTGTTCGAAGGGGAAATCGCCCGGACGGACAAGCAGGCCGTCGGCCCGGAGAGTGCCGAGGTAGTTATCGAAGGCGATACGGCCGAGGGCGACGACGACGCGGACGGATTTGAGCAGGGCCAGTTCGCGGCGCAGGAAACTGCGGCACTGGCGAATCTCCTCGGTTGCGGGTTTGTTATCCGGTGGAGCACAGCGGGCGGAGGCGGTAATCCAGGCGTCGCGCAGTTCGAGTCCGTCGTTGCGCCAGTGGCTTTCGGACTGTGAGGCGAAGCCGGTGCGGTGGAGAACCCCATAGAGGAAGTCGCCCGATTTATCGCCGGTGAACATGCGCCCAGTGCGATTGGCACCATGGGCGCCGGGGGCGAGGCCGACGATGAGGAGCTTGGCGGCGGGGTCCCCGAAGGGCGGCACGGGTTTCCCCCAATACTGTTGATGGCGATAGGCGCGGCGTTTGACGCTGGCGACTTCCTCGCAGTGGGCGCGCAGGCGCGGGCAGCGGCCGCATTCGACAATATCCGCCTCGAGAAGGCGCAAAGAATCGGCTGGGGGCTTTCCAGGCATTCATGCGCAGAGTAACATGTGTCCATGAAGCGCCGAAATTTCGCGGGAGCAGTGGCGGCCATGGCCGCGGTTGAGAAGACGGGAAGCGCGGCTGCCAATGGCAAGCTCGCAGTGTTAGGTGGAGCGCCCGTGAGGACGGGAGCCTGGCCCTCCTGGCCGCGCTGGAACCAAGTGGAAGAGCAGGCGCTGCTGGGCGTGTTGCGAAGCGGGAAATGGGGACGCCTGAACGGGAAGTCGGTGGAAGAGTTCGAGACGGCATACGCGAAGCTTACGGGGGCGGGTCATGTGGTCGCCACGGCGAATGGGACGAGCGCCCTGATCGCGTCGCTTGGGGCGCTGGGGATTGGGCCGGGCGATGAGGTGATCGTGCCACCGTACACGTTCATCGCAACGGTAAACGCGGTATTGCTGCATCACGCGCTGCCAGTGTTCGCCGACACGGATCTGGAGACATTTCAAATGGACCCGGCGAAGATCGAATCGAAGATCACGCCGAGGACGAAGGCAATTATTCCGGTTCACATGGCGGGCGGGGCGGCAAACCTGGACGCGATACTGGCGCTGGCCAAGCGGCGCAACGTGATGGCGATCGAAGACGCCTGCCAGGCGCACCTGGGCGAGTGGCGGGGGAAGAAAGTGGGGACGCACGGGACGGCGGGATGCTTCAGCTTCCAGGCGTCGAAGAATTTGAATGCGGGTGAGGGCGGGGCGGTGTGCACGAATGATGCGGCGCTGGCGGAGCGGATTTTCGCGTACCACTCAAACAGCCGGGGACGGACGGTGGACGGCGGCGATTTCTCGTACCGGCAGACGGGTGCGAACTTGCGACTGAGCGAATTTCAAGCGGCGATATTGACGGCCCAGATGGGGAGGCTGGAGGAACAGTCGAAGGTGCGCGAGTCGAATGCGGCATATCTCACTTCGATGCTCAAGGAGATACCGGGAGTGAAGCCGGTGAAGAACTATGCCGGGTGCACGAGGAGTGCCTGGCACCTATATATGTTCCGAGTCGAGAAAGAAGCGTTTGCCGGAGTTGGGAAGGACGCGATTCTGAAGGCGCTGCGGGCGGAAGGGATTCCGGCGTCGGGGGGCTACAAGCCGCTCAACAAGGAGCCGTTTCTAGAGACGGCGTTCAGCACGGCCGGCTGGCGGGCAATCTATGGGGAAAAGGCGATGAAGGAATGGCCGGGGCGGAGCGAGTGTCCGGTAAATGAACTGTTGTGTAGCCAGGGGGTGTGGTTGACGCAGACGATGCTGCTGGGCACACGGCAGGATATGGAGCAGGTGGCGGCGGCGTTGAGGAAGGTTCAAGCGCAGGCGGGTGAGCTGAGAAAAGGGTGACTGGGATCGAAAGGCGAAGAGGCCTGTTCTATCTCATCAGCTGTTGGCGCATGTTTTCGAGCGAATGGGAAAGTTCGCCGCCCCAGGCGGATTCCGGCTCATTGCTCAGCTCGAACTTCTCGACACACTGTTGGAATAAGGAAACCAGTTCGGGGTCGCGCCAGCCACGGTGTGCTTCCGCTTCGAGCGTGGCAAGGGCTTCCTCGCGGCTAAAAGCGGGTTTGTAGGGACGGGCAGTGGTGAGAGCGTCGTAGATGTCGGCGATCTGAAGGACACGCGCGGCCAGCGGTATCTCCTCGCCTTTGAGGCCGTCGGGATAACCGGAGCCATCCCAGCGCTCGTGGTGGTTGCGGATGATGGGGAGCACCGGCGCTAGCGTCTTCATCGGGCGGCAGATCTCGACGCCCTTGGTCGTGTGGGAGCGCATGACGATCCATTCTTCTTCGGTGAGTGAGCCCTTCTTGAAGAGTATGGCGTCGGGGACAGAGACTTTACCGATGTCGTGGAGGAAGCCGCCGCGGTGGAGTGCGACCAGTTCCCAGCGCGGGAGTCCCATGGCCGAGCCGAGCATGACGCTGTAGCGAGCCAGGCGCTCGCAATGGTCGCCGGTGTACTTGTCGCGTTTTTCGACGGCTTGGGCGAGCGCGAAGAGGATGGTTTCGGCTTCTTCGAGGGAGTCAATGGCCGCTTTGTTGCGGAGCATGGCGCGGACGCGCGTGCGCACCACGTCGGGGTGGAGCGGTTTAATCAGAAATTCATCGGCGCCGGAAGCGATGCCCGCGATTTCGTTCTCGATTCCCTGAACGCTTGTAATCATCAGGATAGGAACGAGTTGTGTGCGGCGATTGCTCTTGATGCGGTGGCAGAATTCGAGGCCGCTCATCTCCGGCATCATGAGGTCGAGGATGAGCAGGTCGACGTGTTCAGTTTCAAGAACGCTGAGCGCTTCGGCCGGACGGCGGGCTTCGAGCACGCGGTACGGCGCTGCCTTAAGCATGGCGCGAAGGAGCCGACGGTTGATTTCCAGGTCGTCTACGATGAGAATTGTCGGCTGGCGTTCGCCCACGTCGAGTTCAAAATCGAGCTCGAACGGCTTCATCTGGTTCGGTAGATGGCCGTTGATCGTGAGCTTGGGCGCGGATAGATTCGCAGATGCCATCGCCAGGTCCAACTGAAGGGCTTAAGATCCTCTTGTGTGTCTATCGGCGCGGTGGGGAGTAACGAATAGACATCGGAATGTACATTATCGAGAAAATTCCCCAGTCCGGATGGGGGACGGGATGATCAGATACCCTCATAGGAGGGCATCTATGTTGAATGTGTTCAAACTGACGGCGATTCTAGCCGCTCTACCTTCGTTGCTCACGGCGGACCCCTTAGAGAAGGGCGAGCGGGACCGTGCGATGAGCTATCTGCATGCGACCCGAAAGCAGTTCGCCGACTCGGTGCGGGGTGTCTCGGCGGAACAGGCGAAATGGAAGGCGGAACCCGGCCGCTGGTCGGTGGCGGAGGTGGCGGAACACATTGCCTTGAGTGAGGACTTCCTCTTTCAGATGGTGACTGGGAAGTTGGTGAAAGGGGCGCCGGCGACGGCTGAGCAGAAGGCGTTGACGAAGGGGAAGGATGACCTGATTCCGCGTGTGGTGCCGGATCGTTCGCAGAAGTTTCAAGCGCCGGAGCCAATCGTGCCCAAAGGCAAATTCGCCAATCTCGAAGACGTCAAAAAGGCATTTCTCGCCTGGCGCGACCGCACTATCCTGTTCGTCGAGAAGACCGATATCAGCCTGCGCGACTACGTAGCACCCCACCCGGCGATGAAGGAACTGGATGCGTATCAGTGGCTCCTGTTTCTGGCGGCGCATTCCGAGCGGCATCTGAAACAGCTGCAGGAAGTGAAGGACAACCCGGGTTACCCGGCACATTGAATCGCAGGGGCCCACTATTGGATCGCACCAGCGACACCGGAGCCGACGGCTTCGAGAATTTTACCGACATAGCTTTTGGTCTCCCTAAAAGGCGGGACACCGCCGTAGTCTTGCACGCGGCCTGAGCCGGCATTGTAAGCGGCGAGAGCCAGACGCATATCGCCACGATAACGGCTGAGCAAGGTGGACAGAAGTTGTGCTCCGGCAAATACGTTCGATTCCGGATCGAATGGGTCGGCAACACCAAGCGAGGCCGCGGTATCGGGCATGAGTTGCATGAGGCCCAGTGCACCTTTCGAGCTCACCGCGCAGGGAAAGAAGGCGGATTCGCGACGGGCTACTTCGCGTATGAGTCCTACGTCGATGCGTTGTTTCGCGGCGGCGCGTTCGAACATGGATTCGCGCTCGGATTGCGGAACAGGGTCGCAATCGGGCCGCCAACCAGCGCTCGTTGTGGACGAGCTGGGGCCGGACGGTTGAACGGGCGTGGTCCATTGCATGGAGGGCCAGGGGACGGTGAACCAGCCGGGTTCGCCGGGTTGTGCCGAGCGTACCTGACGCCGGACGGATTCCTTTTGTCTGTCGACCGAGGGCAGCATGAGGCCACGGATGCCGTCGGGTTGTTGCTGAGCACCAGTTACTTGACCGGAGGGGGCGGCAGGAGGTTGTGGCGGAGCTTGGGCGAAAAGCGTAGCGACGAAGATGAGGAAGGCCAGATGCCTCATTCTGGTTGAGGATCGAACTTTCGCTGCGGAGTCTTTACTAGGTTCTACCTGCAACACCCAACCTCCGGGTGAGGAATACTCCGACGAGTCCAGCGAGGATGAGGACGCAAGTGGAGGGTTCAGGGACGGCGGTGTCCTCGAGCGGGGCAGCGGCGGCCAAGGACTGCGCGATGGGGTCGAGGCGAAGGGCGGTGCGGCGGCCGTTGTAGAAGCCTGTGCCGACGATTTGGCCTGCGTCGTTGATCCCGTAGGCGGCGCTTAGGGACCAACCCTCGGCCCCTTCGACAAGTTGGGTGAGATCGAGCATGACGCCGTCGATGGCGAGGAATGCGGCCATGGCGCCATCGGCACGAAAGGAGTAGCCTACGACGTGACCCGCGTTGTTGATGCCGTAGGCGTAGCTCGATGATCCGCCTAGAGTGCCGAGGTCGATGGTGAGTCCATCTTGCGATAAAAAGGCGTGCATCCATCCGCCGCCGGTTTGCGAGTAGCCCGTGGATTGACCGGAATCGTTGAGGTTGGTGCCGTAGCTGTGCTGGCCGCCGAGAAAGCCCGTCCACATGGTCTGGCCGTTGTACCAGACGTAGGCCCGGGCGACGCCCCACGCGTCGATCATGGTTCCGGCGACAGCGCCGCCTTCGTTGACGGCGTTGGCGGAATCGTAGATGGCGTCGAGGGGATGGGTGAGGAATTCGGCCTGGCTGTTTTGCGCGATGAATGCCCTGCCGCCGGAGGAGCCGACGACCTGGCCGGCGTCGTTCACGTCATGCGCGTAGGAGGCGGCGGCGAAATTGGCGACTGACCAGGCCTGGCCATCGTAAAAAAGTGTGGCTTGGGCGCCTGCTTGGGTGAAGGTAGTACCGGCAACCCAGCCTTGGCTGTTGATGCCGGTGGCGATGGTGTCGGCGCCCGGCAGAAAGGAAGTGAGAGCGGCAGCGCCGGACGCATTCACTGCTGAGGCTCCGGTGTCGAACGTGGGGCTGCCCAGATTGGTAATGGTGAAGGTGCCGGCGACTATGGAGCCGCAGGAAAGCAGAAGGGCCGCGCCCAAATGGCTGAGTCTCATGCTGGGCCAGTATGGAGGCGGGTGTTGGTAGCCACAATGGAGAGTCCATGCCAGTACGAAATGCGTAGTCCAAACGAAGGGCTGGGATATAATCGCCGCTCGTGCCCGATTCTCCGAAACCGTCCCAGCGTGTGTGGCGATTTCTCGCACTCATCGCCGTTTTCCTCATCATCGAATTCCTGATTCCCCGGCCGGCGAGCGTATCCGCGGCGGGGTGGCGGCTGGTTGGGATCTTCGGAGCGACGATCACCGGGCTGATCATTCAGCCGATTCCGGGCGGTGCGTTAGTGCTGCTGGCGGTTACGTTGTCGGCTGCTTTTGGCGGGTTGACCATTACGCAGGCGCTGTCGGGATATGGCGATCCGACGGTGTGGCTGGTAATGGCGGCGTTTTTCATTTCGCGCGCGCTGATCAATACAGGACTGGCGCGACGAATCGCGCTGTTCTTCGTGCGGTTGTTCGGACGCAGTTCGCTGGGGGTGTCCTACGCGCTCTCGATTTCGGACATGGTGCTGGCCACGATTATTCCTTCGAATGGAGCGAGGTCGGGTGGCGTGGTGCTGCCCATCGTAAGGTCCATTGCGGAGTTGTATGGCTCTCTGCCGCACGAAAGCGCGGGAAAGCTGGGGAACTTTCTTTTCACGGCCGTTTATCAAGGCATCTGTGTCAGCGCGGCCATGTTTTTCACTGGGCAGGCGTCCAACGCGCTGGCGGCGAGGATAGCTACTGACGCGGGGTATCCGATCGATTGGACGAAGTGGTTCATGGCGGGAATTGTGCCAGGGCTTTGTTCGATGGCGGTGGTGCCATGGGTTGTGATGAAGTTGAACCCGCCGGAGATTCGTTCGACGCCTGAGGCGGCGCAGTTCGCGGCCGATGAGTTGCGCAAAATGGGGCCATTCCGCTCAAAGGAGTGGATTCTCACGGCCGTATTCATTGCGGTGTGCGGGTTGTGGGCGACCAGCAGTTTGCATGGGATCGACATCACGATCACGGCGCTGTTCGGGAGCACGGCACTGCTGCTCACGGGCGTGATCACGTGGGAAGACGTGAAGAGCGAGAAGGCCGCGTGGGACATTTTCATCTGGTACGGCGGACTCGTGCAACTGGGCAAATCGATCAACAATACTGGAGTGACGCGGGAGTTCGCGGCTTGGGCGGCGGCGCTGCTGGGCGATTCGACGTGGCCGGTGATTCTGGCGGTGTCGCTGGGCATCTATTTTTACGCGCACTACGCGTTCGCCTCCATCACAGCGCATATTTTGGCAATGTATCCGCCGTTCCTGGCGGTGCTGGTTGCGACAGGCGCGCCGTTAGGATTGGTGGCATTCGCATTCGCGTGTTTCACAAATCTAGCGGCGGGGCTGACGCATTACGGGACAACGCCATCGCC
>Ga0075430_100005471_pt1 | contig 10728 bp, 7 predicted proteins | sample RhiMetdeltSRZDD4_FD_75294 | JGI IMG/M metagenome (GOLD analysis project Ga0075430, IMG submission 75294) | Populus rhizosphere microbial communities from Tennessee, USA - Rhizosphere MetaG P. deltoides SRZDD4 | ecosystem: Host-associated > Plants > Roots > Rhizosphere > Soil | place: USA... | reverse complement strand
ATGACGCTCACGCTGCAACGGACGAAGGACATCCTCGGCGACCTCGGCTCGATGCGTGCGGGTCTGGGCGGGGCCCGGCCGGTCCTCGTCGGGTTTGCCGCTGAAACACAGGACGTCATCGCGCGCGCCCGCGACAAGCGCTCGCGGAAGAAGGTCGACCTGATCGTGGCCAACGACGTGTCACAGCCCAATCAAGGATTCGACGCCGACACGAACGCGGTGACGATCGTCGGCGACGGTACCGAGCAGGTGGTTCCTCTGCAGAGCAAAGCACGCGTCGCCGGTATCATCCTCGACTGCGTGCAGCAGGTTCTGCAGTCGCGCGCCGGCAATCTCGCCTCTCGCTGATCGTGCCGGCTGATCAGGTTCGCGCCCATCTCGAGTTCTTCCACGAACTAGGTGTCGACGGCTTCCGCCGCGAACCGGAATGGCGGACACGGTCGGTGGAACCAGCCGAACGGGAACCCGTTGAGCCCGACGCGCACGAGCCCGCAGCACTCGAATCTTCGGAGCCTATGGCACCCACGGAACCGGTTCGTGTATTCGCATCCCAGGCGGACGCGCTGAGCGCCCTGAAGGTCGAGATCGGGGCTGATTGTTCCCGCTGCAAGTTGCATACGCTGGGCCGCCGGCAGGTCGTCTTCGGCGTGGGCAACCCCAATGCCGATCTGATGTTCGTCGGGGAAGCGCCTGGCGCCGACGAGGACATTCAGGGTGAGCCGTTCGTCGGCCGTGCCGGCCAGCTGCTGACCAAGATCATCGAGGCCATCGGCATGACACGACAGGACGTCTACATCGCCAACGTCATCAAGTGCCGGCCGCCGCAGAACCGCAATCCCGAGCCCGATGAAGTGGAGAAGTGCGAGCCGTTCCTGTTCCGGCAGATCGACACGATCAAGCCGAAGGTCATCGTGGCGCTCGGAAAATTCGCGGCGCAGTCGCTGCTCAAGACGACCGAGCCGATCACCAGGCTCCGGGGCCGCGAGTACAAGTACCGCGACGCGATCCTGATGCCGACGTTTCATCCGGCGTTCCTGCTGCGGAATCCTTCGTCGAAGCGCGAGGTCTGGGAGGACATGAAGCGAGTCCGCGCGATCCTCGCCGGAGAGTAGTGCACTACATCTCCGTCGCAGTCCCGGTCCCGTTCCTCGATCGCCTCACCTACCGGGTTCCTGAACGTCTCGAGCTGCCCCCGATCGGCGCGCGGGTCCGCGTTCCGGTCGGCTCGCGCACGCTGACCGGCTGTCTCGTCCGGCAGGACGCCGACGCGCCCGAGCCCGACGCGATCAAGGACATCGTCGACGTCGTGGACCGGGAGCCGTTTCTGCCGGCCGGTGTCGTGGAGTTGTGCGAGTGGGTGGCCGAGTACTACATGGCCGGCATCGGCGACGCGATCGCAGTCGCCATGCCGCCGGGCGCGCGAGCGCGAGCGACGTCGTTCAAGACCCGCCAGATCGCCACCGTCACCGCCCACGGCCTGGCCTGGGGTCAGGCCTCAGGCCAGGCTTCGGGCCAGGGCCCAAGCCTGACCCCGAAGCAGGGCGCGGCCCTCGACATCCTTGCGGCAGCAGGCGTGGGTCTTCCGATACGGGACTTGCGTGAGCGGGGTGTGACGAGGGACGTCCTGACCCGCCTTGCCACGCGCGGCCTCGTCACGCTGACGTCCGAGCCCGAGGACCGCGATCCGTTCGAGCGCGCCTCATTTCCTGACCAGACGCCGGACGCCGCGCGCGAGCTTACTCCCGAGCAGCGCGCGGCCTTCGATCAGTTGGTCGCACTCACCGACGCGGGAACGTTTCGCGCGGCGCTCCTGCACGGCGTCACCGGCAGCGGCAAGACCGAGATCTATCTGCGTCTCGCGAAGGCGGTCCACGAGCGCGGGCGCCAGGTGCTGCTGATGGTTCCGGAAATCGCCCTGACACCGTCGGTCACGGCGCTCTTTCGCGGCACCTTCGGCGACCGCGTGGCGATTCAGCACAGCGCGCTCTCCGACGGCGAGCGCCACGATCAATGGCACCGTATCAGACGCGGCGACGTGGACCTCGTCATCGGCACGCGTTCGGCGGTGTTCTCGCCGTTGACGCGGCTTGGCCTCATCATCGTCGACGAGGAACACGACACCTCCTACAAGCAGGAAGAAGCGCCGCGATATCACGGACGCGATGTCGCGATCGTGCGCGCCACGCGCGAGGGCGCGCTCGTTGTCCTCGGCTCGGCCACGCCGTCGATGGAGACGTATCAGAACGCGCTGTCCGGCAAGTACGCGTACGCGACACTCGAGCGGCGCGTACTCGATCGGCCGCTTGCCGGGGTACGGCTCGTCAACATGCGCGCGGAATACGCCGATCAGGGCCCCGACGTGATCGTCAGCCGCGACCTCACCGCCGCGATCGCCGACCGGCTCGGGCGGCACGAGCAGGTGCTGGTGCTGCTCAACCGGCGCGGCTACGCGACCGCCGTGTTCTGCCGGCAGTGCGGCGATACGTTCGAGTGTCCGAACTGCACCATCTCGCTGACGGTGCACCGCGCCCGACCTGGATGGCGCGCGCGTTGTCACTACTGCAATTACTCGATGATAGTGCCCAAGGCGTGCAGGAAATGCGCAGCCCCGTATCTCGAGCGCGCCGGGTTCGGCACTGAGAAGGTCGAGGAACAGCTCGCCGAGGCATTCCCCGACGCGCGTATCGCGCGTGTCGATCGCGACTCCGTGCGCCGCAAGGGGGCCCTGACGTCATTGCTTGGCCGATTCGCGGCCGGTGAGCTCGACGTCCTCGTCGGCACGCAGATGATCGCCAAGGGCCACGACTTCCCGCGCGTCACGCTGGTCGGCGTCGTTTCGGCCGACATCGGACTCGGTCTCGCCGACTTCCGCGCCGCCGAGCGGACATTTCAGCTGCTGACGCAGGTGGCTGGGCGGGCCGGACGCGGCGAACGCACCGGCGAAGCGATCGTCCAGACGATCTATCCCGATCACTACAGCATTCAGCTCGCGTGTCGTCAGGACTACCGCGCCTTCTTCGAGCGCGAGCTCGCCTATCGCCGCGCGATGCGCTATCCGCCGATGGTGGCGCTCATCAACACGATCGTCCGCGGCCGTTCCTTCGAGGAAGCGATGCAGACCGCGACCGAGATCGTGCGTCGCCTCGAGCCGGCCACGTCGACGGCTGGCCTGATCGTCCTTGGCCCTGCACCGGCGCCGATCGTGCGTCTGCGCGGAGAACACCGCGTGCAGTTCCTGTTGAAGGGGACGAAACGCGCCGAGATGCGCCGCGCCCTAGAGACCGCCCTGGCCGGGATGCCTCATGTGCGTCGACGCGTGACGGTCGATATCGATCCGTTGACGGTGTTGTGAGTACTAACCTTCGATGAGCGGTACGGGAGTGAACGACAGCACCAGCATCGCGGCGGCAAATGCCGCGAGCCACAGCCGCGCGGAATCGAGCGGCTCGCTTTCATCCGGCGTCGGCGGATGATGCCGGCCCATCACATACAGCATCACCACGATGAAGACCGTCCACAGGAGATACGCGCCCGAATAGATCGTCAGCCCAATCAAGCAGGCGGTCACGATGAGCGTGATCGTGGAGGAGACACGGCCGAACACCGCGTAGCTGATGTGGCCACCATCGAATTGACCCACGGGGCAAAGATTGAGTGCGGTGGCCAGAAGGCCAAACCACGCCGCCCATGCTGCCGGATGGACGTTGAGCGACTGCCCGTCGGCCAGCGTCCCGTGAAAGAGCTGCGCTGCCAGGCGAAACAGCAGCGGCTCGCCGAAATGCCAGCCCATGAAATCTTCCGGCAGCGTGACGACCGTCGACAGGCTCATGCCGATGGCGAGCACCGGCAAGATGACGAGGAACCCGGCGATCGGACCAGCGATCCCGATATCGAAGAACTGACGCTTCGAGGCAATCGGTTGACGAATCCTGATGACCGCGCCGAGGGTCCCAGGCATCGGTACGCCTAGCGGCAGCCACAGCGGGATAAAGTACGGAAGCGACGCATCGACGCCGTAGTAGCGGCACGCGAAGTAGTGGCCGAACTCGTGGGCGCCAAGGATCGCCAGGACGCTGCCGCTGTACCACATGCCGTGGACGAGCAGCGTCGACAGCGAGAGTACCGGCGTTGCGTTGCCGAGCTCGGCGGCATACGAGGCGTAGAAGTACGCGCCGGCCAACGTCGTGGTGACGAAGGTCAGGACGAAGAGCACCACGTGCCGCGTGACCCGTACAGGCCGCGGCGAAGCGGGCATGACGTACGCCTGCGATGGGGAGTCTTCTCCCAGACGGATCCCGTGATCGGCAGAATGAGAAGTGGAGCCCATGCGGGCCGTACTACCCGATATTCTGGAGGTCTTTGCCGGGCTTGAAACGAATGGTTCGGCCGGGAGGAATGCGAACTTCCTTGCCGGTCCGCGGATTGCGGCCGATGCCGCGCTTACGAGGCTTCACCTGAAAGACGCCAAACCCGCGCAGCTCGATGCGGTCACCACGCTGCATGGAGAGACGCATGGCGTCAAACACTGCGTCGACGGCCACCTCAGCCTTGACTTTGGTGATGTCGGCGATCTTCGAAACCTCATTGACGATGTCGACCTTGATCATGGGTGGGATGCCTCGAAGGCAAACACTGTAAATACTATAAAAATAATCACTTAGCCTGTCAACAGAGCCGATTTTGCCGCCACATTCACTGCCCTCCGTTGTCCTCGTCGGCCGCCCCAACGTGGGGAAATCGACGCTGTTCAACCGCCTCACGGGCTCGAGGCGCGCCATCGTCACAGCGATTCCAGGGACGACGCGCGATGTGATTGCCAAGTCGGTCGAGTGGCGCGGCGCGCATTTCGAGTTGACCGACACTGGAGGTATGTTCGGCGCGAGCGCCGATCCGCTGCATGCGCTCGTCCTCGACCGCGGCCGGCGGGCGATCGCCGACGCCGATCTCCTTGTGCTCGTGGCGGATGGCCGCGAGGGACTGGTACCGGGCGACCAGGAGATCACCAAGGTAATCAGGGAAGCCGGCAAGCCGGCGTTGCTCGCGATCAACAAGACCGACGATCGGCGCTCTGGCAGCGGAGTGCTCGAGCTCTATCAGCTCGGGTTCGATCCCGTGTACGAGATCGCCGCCGAGCACGGGGATGGCATAGGCGATCTGCTCGATGCCATTGTCGAGCAGCTGCCTCGCCACGCGTCCGCGTTGGCCGACAAACCTATCGAGGTCTCGGTGGCGATCGTCGGTCGCCCCAACGCGGGCAAGTCGTCGCTGGTCAATCGCTTGCTCCGCGAGGAGCGGATGATTGTCAGCGAGATGCCGGGCACGACCAGGGATTCTGTGGACTCGGTCGTGACGTGGCATCGCCGGAACTTTCGCATCGTAGATACGGCGGGCATTCGCAAGCCTGGGCGAGTGGCTCGGTCCGGGCAGGTCGAATCCATCAGCGTGCTCCTGGCCCGGCGGTCGATCGAATCGGCCGATATCGTCGTGCTCGTGGTGGATGCCAGCGTGGGAGCCACCGACCAGGATGCGGCGATTGCGGGGGAGGCCGATCGCCTCGGCCGCGGCATCATCATCGCCGCGAACAAGTGGGATCTCGTCAAGGACAATGGCCCCGAATTCGTGAAGATCTTCGACGAAAACCTGCGGCGGCAGCTGAAGTTCCTGGACTACGCGAAGGTCCTGCATATTTCCGCGGCCACAGGCGAACGGACGCCTCGGTTGCTCGAAACCATCGACCAGGTCGCCGAGTCGCGGCTCAAGCGCGTCAAGACGAGCGAGCTCAACGCGGTCGTCGAACGCGTCTCAGCCGAACATCCCCCGGCCAGCCCTGGCCGTCGGCACGTGCGCATCCTGTATGCGGCTCAGACCGGTGTGGCCCCGCCCACGTTCGTGTTCTTCACCAACGTGGCGACCACCTTTCACTTCTCCTATCAGCGGTATCTGGAGAACAGGCTGCGTCAGGAGTTCGGCTTTGAGGGAACCCCACTGCGCCTGCATGTTCGCGCCAGGCGCCGTTCAGAAGGTTCCGGGGGGTCAAAGGGTGCAGATGGTCGCCGTTCAAGAGGTTCAGGGAAGAGAACTCCTAGAACATGAACCGTTGGAACCATTTGAAGCCTTGGAACCCCCGGAACCCTTGCTATACTGCAGCAAATGACCCAGAAGTGGTTTAAAGCGGCGGACGTCTGTGAGATGGCCGAGCTCCAGCCGTACGTCCTGCGGTCATGGGAAAAAGAGTTCCCCGGCATCGGCGTGCAGAAGTCGGCTGACAGTCCGCGGCTGTATCGGCAGTCCGACATCGAGCAAGTCAAGAAGATCAAGCAGCTGGTGTTTGGCGAGGGCCTGACGCTAGCCGGCGCGCGGAAACGCCTCGAGGAGAGCCAGCAGCACGTCGGAGCGGCCGAGAAAGACGTCGAGGAAGTGCTCGAAGCGCTCGCGTCGGATGCGCGCACGCGCATCGCGAGCGTGCGCGATGGCCTTCGTTCGATTTTGAAGTTGTTGTCGAGCGCGCCGGGGACGGTCGTCGTCGTCGATGACTATCGGCTCGAGCCACCAACACTCGTCAAAGGCGCGCGTCGATCGATCGCGGCACGATCGAAGCCGTCGTCGGTGGCCTCAAAGCGAGTCGCCGCGAGAAAGCCGGCGCGGCCCGCCAAACGAAACAAACGCGCGTCGGCGTAACGGCACACACATTTCGGGATGTAGCGCAGCCTGGTAGCGCACTTGACTGGGGGTCAAGGGGTCGTGGGTTCGAATCCCGCCATCCCGACCACTTTTCGCAGTGGTCGTTGACACTGCATAGCCGTATCTAGCCATCGCACGCCGTCTCGCGACTCACCCCCTAGGATTTCGTTCGAGTGCGAGGCGGAATGGCCGATCCCGAGAACGAGTTTCGCGGAACCGATCGCTTCGAAATCCGACGCCGTCTTGGTGCCGGCGGCATGGGTGTCGTCTACGAGGCGTACGACCGGCAGCGCTCGGAGGTCGTGGCGCTCAAGACGCTCCGCCGCCAGGACGCGTCGTCGGATCTGTACTTCTTCAAGAACGAGTTCCGCACCCTGGCCGACGTCGCGCATCCCAATCTCATCAACCTCTACGAGTTCCTGGTGGACGGCGACCGCTGGTTCTTCACCATGGAGCTCGTCGAGGGCATGCCCTTCCTCGAGTACGTGTCGGCAGGCGAGGCGACGCCACCCGTCCTCGCTCCGGAGAACCCGCTCATCAGCAGCGCGCTGACATCGCCGGCGGCGAGTCAGTCGCCCCTGAGCGACGTCGAGCCGTCTCCCATTCTGCAGAACATCGTCCCGCCGTCCGATCGCCCGCGGATTCGCAAACCCTTCCGCGAAACAGAGCTGCGATCGGCCATGACGCAATTGGCCGAGGGGCTCATTGCGCTGCATGACAAGTCGATCCTGCACCGCGATATCAAGTCCTCGAACGTGCTGGTGACAGCCAGCGGCCGAGTCGTGATCCTCGACTTCGGGATTAGCACCGAAGCGACGCGTCCTGCCGACGACGATGGCCTGCGGTTGGGCACACCGAGTTACATGTCGCCCGAGCAAGTGCTGTCCGAATCGGTCGGGGAAGCCAGCGACTGGTACAGCGTGGGAGTCATGTTGTACCGCGCGTTGACCGGACGGTTTCCGTTCGAGGGCTCGATCGCGGAGATCCTTCATAACAAACTGCGCGTCGAACCTGTCCCTCCGGCGGAGCTCGCTGAAGGCGTTCCGGACGATCTGAATGAGCTCTGTCAGGAGCTCCTTCACCGTCGGCCGCACGCGCGGCCGCGTGGACGCGAGGTGATTGCGAGACTGACCGAATCGTCTGTCTCGCCAGGCGTCTCGGTGCCATCGATGGCGGTGTCGGAGGCCCCGTTTGTCGGTCGCGAGGGACTTCTCGAACAGCTCGCGAACGCGTTCGAAACGGTCAGGGCTGGCACTGCGGTGTGCGTGTACATCCACGGCGCCTCGGGTATGGGCAAGAGCGCGTTGGTTCGACGATTCCTCGACAGTCTCGAAACGAATCACGACGCGCTCGTACTCACCGGTCGGTGTTACGAGCGCGAATCAGTTCCGTACAAGGCTGTCGATGGCATCATCGACCAACTCGGTCGGTACCTGGCGAGCGTGCCCGTCGCGCGAAGGGGCGAGCTCGTGCCTGCCAACATCGCTGCGCTCTCGCGTCTCTTTCCCACGCTCCGGCGGTTCGAGTCACAAAGGACAGATCTCGACGATCACGCACGCGATCTGCTGGCTCTTCGACGTGAAGGCTTTGCCGCCCTCCGTCAGCTCATGGGCCGCGTGGCCGAGCAGCGACCGCTCGTGCTGTCCATCGACGATCTGCAGTGGTCGGACGCCGACAGCATCATCCTGCTCGACGATCTGCTTCGCCTCCCCGATGCGCCGCGGCTGCTGCTCCTGGCCAGCTTCCGTTCGGAAGAAATCGAGGCCAAGCCCTTCCTTCAGGATTTGCTGAAGCAGGCCGGAAGCGTGACGCGACGGCAGCTGCGTCTGGAGCCGATGACGGCCGACGAAAGCCGACGCTTGGCTCATGCGGTGCTCGGTCGCCTTCACCCGGCCCCTGACGCTCTCATCCAAGACATCGTCACTGAAGCAGCCGGCAGTCCTTTTCTCGTCGAGCAACTTGCGATTTCGGCGTTGCATCTGCACGCGGCTACGGCTCGAGGTATCAGCCTGGCCGACATGGTGAGCGGACGCGTGCGCCAGCTGCCGACAGGCGCGCAGCCGATGCTGTTGACATTGGCGGTCGCCGGCCGTCCCGTGGAGTCAGCCGTGGCCTATGCCGCCACGCACTTGATGGGCGACGAGCGTCCACTGGTGTCGGCGTTACGTGCCGCCAGACTGGTGCGCAGCAGCGGATCGGCCGAGCGGGTCGAGCTCTATCACGATCGCATTCGAGAGACGCTCGTCGCGCTCATTCAGCCAGCCGACCGCCGGCACATTCATCTCAGTCTAGCTGAAACGTTGGAAGCCAGGCGTATCGACGATCCAGAGGGACTCTACGAGCATTTCATGCATGCTGACGAGCCGCGGCGTGCAGGTGTGTACGCCATGACTGCTGCCAGGAAGGCCGCAGGCGCGCTCGCGTTCGATCAAGCCGCTGTGTATTACCGACGCGCCCTCGACGTCGGTCCTGTCGAGGGGGTAAATACCTCCGATCTCCAAGCGAGTCTGGGCGAGGCACTGGTGAACGCGGGCCGCTCATCAGAGGCTGCCGCGGTGTTTCTGGACCTCGCCGGTCACATGGATGCCACCCGGGCGCTCGATCTTCAGCGCAGGGCGGCCGAGCAATTGCTGATGAGCGGACGCACGGATCAGGGGATCGATGTGATTCGTCGCGTCCTCGCCCAAGTGGGTCTGCGGTTGCCCGAAGGGCCCAAACGTGTGCTGTTGTCGCTCCTTGTCCGCCGCGCACACCTTCGCTTACGAGGCCTCTCGTTCGCAGAACGGGACCCCTCCGAGATCTCGCCTGAGGACCTGCAGCGAATCGACATCTGCTGGGCCGTGGCCGCAGGCTTGAGCCTGACGGACACGATACGCGGCGCCGATTTTCAGACGCGCAACCTGCTGCTCGCCCTCCGCGCCGGTGACATCGAGCGAATCGCGCGGGCGATCGCGATCGAGACTGGCTTCTCGTCGATCCCGGGCGGCCCGAACAATCGACGCGCCATCGAACTCCAGCGAATGGCCGAAGCGCTTGCGCAGCGAGTGGGGCAACCACACGCGATTGGCGTCGCTGCCTTATGGACTGGCGTCTCCGCCATCGAGTTCGGGGAATGGAAAAAGGGATTTGAGTACTCCGATCGCGCGCTCGACATTCTGACGCGTCGATGTGTGGGTGTCGCGCTCGACATTGCGATCGCGCAGCGGTTTCTGCTGTTTTCGCTGATGTATTTGGGAGAGCTCCGCGAGCTGTGTCGGCGTTTTCCGATGATTCTTGCCGCCGCCAAAGAACGCGGCAACCGCTACCTCGCGACGGATCTGCGCACCGCAATGAATGTGGTGTGGCTTGTCGATGACGACCCCGGCCGGGCTCGCGGAGAAGTCATCAGTGCGATGGGAGAGTTTGCGTCGCGCGGCTTCCTTTTGCAGCACTATTGCGCACTGCATGCACTGACGCAAGCCGACCTCTACACCGGTGCTGGCATCGACGCGTTGCGGCGTGTCGAAGGGCAGTGGCCTGCCCTGAAGCGGTCGCTGTTGCTGCGCATCCAGACCCTGCGAATCGAGGCACGCTATCTGCGCGCGCGCGCGGCACTCGCGGCAGCGATAGCGGGAGAGGACCAGGCGCGATGGATTCGAGTGGCCGAGCGCATGGCGCGAAGCATTGCCGATGAACGGATGCGTTGGTCGAAGCCGATAGCCTCGTTGCTGCGGGCCGCCACCGCATCCTTGCGCGGCGACACTGCTCGCGCAATTGAGTTGCTGTCGAGCGCGGTCGAAGACTTTGTCTCAGTCGACATGTCGTTGTACGCCGCTGCCGCACGTCGACTGATGGGCGAATTGCGCGGTGACGACGCGGGCCGCCGCATGGTGACGGAATCAGATCTGTGGATGACCGCTCAGACCGTCAAGCATCCTCAGCGCATGACGCAGATGCTGGCTCCCGGGTTTTATCGCGCCTCGCGATCGGTGTCGAACCTTCCCAGGATTTCCGTACAAGTCGGCTGATAGTCAGACAAGAGTGCGCCGACTTGGCGCCCGCTGTCTT
>Ga0075430_100005462_pt1 | contig 10736 bp, 8 predicted proteins | sample RhiMetdeltSRZDD4_FD_75294 | JGI IMG/M metagenome (GOLD analysis project Ga0075430, IMG submission 75294) | Populus rhizosphere microbial communities from Tennessee, USA - Rhizosphere MetaG P. deltoides SRZDD4 | ecosystem: Host-associated > Plants > Roots > Rhizosphere > Soil | place: USA... | reverse complement strand
TCGCCGGACTCGGCGTCGATCTTCACGACGTAGAGCGGCATGCCCGTCGCGATGCCGAGTCCCTTCCGCTGTCCGATCGTGAATCGATGCACGCCGCCGTGGGTGGCCAGCGTCCGGCCGTGCTCGTCGAGAATCGCGCCGCCGTGCGAATCGACGCGACGGCTTGCGACGAACGTCGCGTAATCGCCGTCGGGTACGAAGCAGATCTCCTGGCTGTCAGCCTTGTCGGCGACCGTCAGCCCCAGACGGCGCGCCTCGGTGCGCACCGCCGGCTTCGACAGCGATCCGACCGGAAAGAGCGCGCCCGCCAGCTGGTCCTGCGTCAAGGAGAACAGGAAGTACGACTGGTCCTTGTCCCGATCGACGCTGCGCTTCAACAGCCAGCGTCCATCTGGCGATCGATCGATGCGAGCGTAATGACCCGTCGCCACCGAGTCCGACCCGAACCCCCGCGCTCGCTCGAGCAGGGTCGAGAACTTCAGGTCGCTGTTGCAATGCGCGCAGGGTAGGGGTGTCCGCCCTGACGCGTACTCGTGGACGAAGTTCGAGATGACGGTGTCGTTGAACCGCTCCTCGAGGTTCAGGATGTAATGCGGGAAGCCAAGGGCGGTGGCGACGCGACGGGCGTCGTGCAGATCATCGAGGGTGCAGCAGGAGCCGAAGTGATTGCCGTTCTGCGGATACAGTTGCATCGACAGACCGATGACGTCATGACCCTGCTCGGCGAGCAGGGCCGCGGCGACAGAGGAGTCGACGCCTCCCGACATGGCAACGACGATGCGCACTGGTAAGGGGCTACGGTCTACGGTCTACGGTCTACGGTCTACAGTCATGCGCGGACTGGAGTGCGAGTCAGGCTGCGCAACTTCTCCACGATACCGGGCAAGACGGCAATCACACGATCGATATCCGTTTCGGTATTCGCCACGCCCAGGCTGAAACGGAGCGAGTTCTGCGTCCGGTGCGGCGGAAACCCCATGGCCTTCAACACGTGTGACGGCTCGAGTGTCCCGGACGAGCAGGCCGATCCGGTCGAGACGGCGATGCCCTCGAGATCGAGCGCGATGAGCAGCGATTCGGCTTCGGTCCGATCGAAGCTGATGTTCGTCGTGTTGGGCACGCGCGGCGAGCGCGTCCCGTTCAGCGCCGTGCCGGTCACCGCGCGAAGCACGCCGTCCTCGAGGCGATCGCGAAGCGCGCTCAGTCGTGCCGCTTCGCCGTCCATTTTGGCGATTGCCTCCCGTGCCGCGACCCCCATGCCGGCGATGCCGGCCACGTTTTCCGTGCCGGCCCGGCGGCTGCGCTCCTGCTTGCCGCCGGTCAGCGGCGGCTGCAACCGAACCCCTCGGCGGATCCACAAGGCCCCCACTCCCTTTGGCCCGTAGAACTTGTGCGCCGAGATCGACAGCAGGTCCACGCCCAAGGCCTTGACGTCGATCGGGATCTTGCCCGCCGACTGGACGGCATCCGTATGGAACAGCGCCCGGCGCTCACGAGCAATCGCCGCCAACTGGGTGATTGGCTGCAGAGTGCCGATCTCGTTGTTGGCGTGCATGATCGAGACAAGAGCCGTGTCGTCGGTCATGGCCGACCGCAGGGTGTCTGCCGAGACGATGCCGCTCTCGTCGACCGGCAGGAGGGTCGTCTTCCATCCCCGCCGGGCGAGTGCCTTCAGGGTATTCAGCACGGCTTCGTGCTCAATCGCGCTCGCGATCAGGTGCTTCCGGCCGCCCGGCTCAAGGGCTTCGGCGGCTCCGCGGATGGCGAGGTTGTCCCCCTCCGTGCCGCCGCCCGTAAACACGACGTCGCCCGGATCCGCCGCAATTAAGGCCGCAACCGCCGATCTGGCCTCGTCAATCACCGCTTTGGCCCGCTGCCCGAAGTGATGGACGCTCGAGGGATTCCCGAACTCTTCGCGCAGAGTCGAGGCCAAACGACTGATCACGGCGTCCGACGGGGGCGTGGTGGCGTTGTGGTCGAGGTAGATGCGCATTGCCGGTTGGTGGTTGGTAGTTAGTGGTAGGTGGTAGAGAGTCAGTGGTTTGGCGGCAAATACACCCCAGCCCACCGACTACCACGAACCACCAAGCACCAACCACTAACCAGTCTAACCCTTAGCCCCGAAACGACTAGACAGATTTTTCGAGCGGCCGATATACTCTGTGGGCTCCCGCCCAGTTAGTCCGCGTATGCGGGCACATCGCGCGCCGGGCTCCCCCCCGTTATGAGCCCAGGGCGCCTGGACATTATCGGGGTCGGTCAGACGGCAGACCCTGAAAGTGACCGGTCACCAACTGGGTCGTCGTTGGTCCCAAGCGCACGTGGTAATTCCAAGATAACGCCCAAGGGAGGGCGGAAGGACGCGACATGTGGAAGCGTGATGAAGCGGTGAAACCGACCAGTGGCCAGCCGGGGAACCCGGCACCGGTCGTATCAACTCCGTCGGCAAGCTCGCCGGCGGCGCCGCAGCCGGAGAGCCGGCGGATCGAGAGGGATATGGTGAACATTGGAAAGTCCGTCGTCATTAAGGGCGAATTGAACGGCAGCGAAGATCTCACCATCGAGGGACAGGTGGAGGGAAAGATCGAGCTGAAGGACCATGTGCTCACCATCGGCCCGAACGGCAAGATCAAGGCTCAGGTCTTTGCCAAGGCCGTCATCGTGCTCGGCGAGGTCAATGGCAACGTGACCGCGTCGGAGAAGGTCGATATCCGGGACGGCGGTTCAGTGGACGGCGATATCGTCGCCCCGCGTGTGGCCATTGCCGAGGGCGCGCACTTCCGTGGCAGCGTCGATATGCAGCGCAAGGGTCAGCCCGCGGCCAAAGAGTCCGCGAAGCCTGCGCCTCAGCCGGCCCCGCAGGCTCAGGCTCAACCTCAAGTCGCCGCGCACTAGCGCCGCCAGCCGCAACGATTGCGGGTCGCCGGGAGCCGTCAGCACGGAACGCCGTCAAGGCGTTCCGTGAGGTCCAGGAACAGCGTCTAGCCGTTCCGGTAGACAGCGCGCGCCGACCCGGAATCTCTGTGTCATCATCACGTCGGTGTCGCTCTCCGATTACTTCTCCCGTCGCCGCAAGGAAAACGCCGATCCCGATGTCGGTGCATCCGATGCACCCGTGCACCCGACGAAGGTGCTCGCCCGCTTTGTCGCGAGCCTGAGCACGCGACCGCAGCCGGTGCTGCTCGATCTCGGGCCGGTGGTCGGCTCGAACGTGAGCTTCTTTGGCGAGCAACTGGGCTGCAAGATCATCGTCGAGGACTTGTCGAAGGATATCGATCGCCACGTTCGCGAGGGGAAACTCGACGAGCTGCCGGCATCGCTCTCGAAGCGCTTTCCGCAGGACTCCGAGAGCATCGACGGCATCTTGTGCTGGGACGTGTTCGACTATCTCGACAAGGCATCTGCCAAGAAGCTGGCCGACCAGCTCACCCGAATCCTGAAGCCAGAGGGCGTACTGCTGGCGTTCTTCGTGACAGCGGAACCGCAGCCTGGCGCTCGACCTGAATACACACGTCATGTCGTGGTCAACGAGACCAGTCTGCAGCATCGGCCGTATGCCGCCGCACGCGGGAAACAGCGGCCGATGCCGAATCGCGATATTCAGCGCATGTTCGAGCAGCTGCAGGTCGCCGAACAGTTCCTGCTCAAGAGCAACCTTCGAGAAGTGCTGCTCAGGAAGCCGGCGGCCTCGCCGTCGGCGCCGGCCAGTCGCTGATGCTGAACTTCGAGCTCACAGAAGAACAGCGTCTCCTCCAGCAGTCGGTCCGAGAATGGGCCGGACGTGAAGTCGCTCCCCGCATCCGCGAACTCGATCGGGCACACCGATTCGACCGCGGCATCCTGCCGCAGATGGCGGAACTGGGCCTGCTCGGCATTTCGATTCCGGCGAAGTACGGCGGCGCCGGGATGGATTACATCTGTCTTGGGCTGGCCAGCGAGGAACTGGAATACGTCGACACGTCGTTGCGCGTCATCATTTCGGTGCATGCCGGCCTGAATTCGCTGACGTTGCTGTCGTGGGGGACCGAGGACCAGAAGCAGCGGTATCTAGTTCCTCAGGCGCAGGGCACCAAAATCGCCACCTACGGGCTGACCGAACCCTCCGCCGGAAGCGACGCGCGGGGCATCCAGACTGTCGCGGTGAAGAAGGGCGATCGCTATGTCCTCACCGGCGAGAAGATGTGGATCTCGCTCGCCGATGTCGCCGATCACTTCCTGGTGTTCGCGTGGAGCGACCTCGAGAAGAAGAAGCAGCGCGATCCGTCGGGCATGAGCGCGTTCATTGTCGAGCGGGCGTTCAAGGGTTTCTCGAGCGGCACTCTCACCGAGAAGTGGGGGATTCTGGCGGGCAACACCGGCTTCTTCAAAATGGAGGACGTCGAGGTTCCCGCGGAGAATCTCGTCGGCCGTGAGGGCGAGGGATTCAAGATCGCGATGTTTGCCCTCGATCAGGGCCGCTACACGGTCGCGGCTGGCGCCACGGGCCTGATTCGTGCCTGCCGCGACGCGAGTGTCAAATACGCCAAGGAGCGCAAGACGTTCGGCGTCGAGATCGGCTCACACCAGCTCGTGAAAGAGCTGATTGCGCAGATGGAATCCGACTACCAGGCGTCGCGTCTGCTGTGGATGCGGTCGGGGTGGCTGAAGAACCATGGCCGCCGAAATACCCGTGAGACCGGATTGGCCAAATGGTTCTCGACGGTGGCATCCGAGCGTGCTGCCGGCGACGCCGTGCAGATTCACGGCGCGAACGGCTATTCGGACGAGTACCCTGTGGGCCGCTTCTATCGGAACTGCAAGGGCGCGGTCATCTACGAGGGGACGCGCGAGATTCACAAGATCATGCAGGCCGACTACCTGCTCGGCTACCGGAACGACAAGCCGACGCGGTGTGAGCTGCCGGCGTGGGAGACATGATGGCCACGAAGACTGTCACCAACCAGGATCAGGACACCTCGACATCCACTGACGACCTGTCGCTCGACTTTCTGCGGGTGGTGGAGCGTGCGGCGATCGCCTGTGCGCACACCATGGGGCAGGGCGACCGACACAAGTCAGACCAGGTGGCCGTCGAGGCCATGCGCAGCGAGATGGACTCGGTCCCGATTGACGGCACGATCGTCATCGGCGAGGGCGAGCGCGACGAGGCGCCGATGCTCTACATCGGTGAGAAAGTGGGCATGGCCGTCCATGGCGAGCCAGGCCAACACTTCGCCGAGGTCGACATCGCCGTCGATCCGCTCGAGGGCACCAACCTCTGCGCGACCGGCGCGCCCAACGCGCTGGCGGTGCTGGCGGCATCGGAAAAAGGCGGCCTGCTGCACGCGCCCGACATCTACATGGAGAAGCTCGTCGTCGGCCCGAGTTCGCGTGACGTCGTCGATCTCGATGCGCCGGTGCGCTTCAACCTGCGTGCGATCGCGCAGGCGCTTGGCCGCCGCGTGCAGGATCTCGTCGTTATCGTCCTCGATCGCCCGCGCCACGCGCAGCTGATGGAGGACATTCGCGCCACTGGCGCGCGCATTCGCCTCATTGGCGACGGCGACCTGTCCGCCGGTATCACGGCTGCCGTGCTCGGCAGCGGCGTGCACGCGGTGATGGGCATCGGCGGCGCCCCCGAAGGCGTTATCACCGCGGCGGCGATGCGGTGTCTCGGCGGCGAGATCTACGCCCGTCTCGTAGTGAGTACACCGGAGCACGAGGAGCGCTGCCGCGCGATGGGAATCACGGACGTCAGGAAGATCTACCGCTCGAAGGACCTGGCCTCGGGACAAAACATCGTGTTTGCCGCGACCGGCGTGACTGACGGAGCGATCATGAAGGGCGTTCGCTTCTTCGGCGACGGCGTGCGCACGACGTCGCTGGTCATGCAGACCCATCCGCATCGCATCCGCTTCATCGACAGCATTCACGTGAAGCCGGGCAAGGACGGGCATATCGGAAATATTCGATTCTGATCGGTTTCTGACTAGCTGATTCGGTTCAAGGAGAGGATGTAAGCGCACCTTCAGAATCGTCACTCGCTCGCCTGAGAACTCTCGCCGAAAGGGCTCTCTCGCGGGCTCGCGAATGGCAGAGTTGTTGCTCGACGGCTTGCCATGTTGCGCAGGTTAATCGTCGCCGGTCTGATCACCGCGGCCACCATCGCGACCGTTCGATGGGCGGGTCCAATGTCCTCCGGCGCCCTCGATCTTCTGAGGCCTGTCAGTGCGGAGGCCCAGCATCGTGAGTTCCCCGACTCATATCAGCCCCGCCACAAGGGGCATGTTGATCTGGGCACGGGTCTCTACATTCGCGACGACGAAGATCTGATCGTTCGCGGCGTGCCGGCACTCGTGTTTCAGCGGACATATCGTTCGCGCGATCGCGACGTGCGCGAACTTGGGATCGGGACAACTCACAGCGGCGAGCTGTACCTTATCGGCGATCCTGCCTCATTCCAGTGGGCCGAGTTGATTCTCGCGGACGGAGGCCGAATCCGATTCGAGCGCACATCACCAGGCACCTCCTACCTGAACGCGATGTTCACGCATCGGTCGCCATCCGCGACATGGGACGGCGCACAGCTCGGATGGGTGGGCTCCGAATGGGTGCTGCGCAAGAACGATGGAACGCGGATGCGATTTCTGGCCTGTGGCGGCGGCTTGCCGGTTCGTGCATGTTCGATCGTCCAGGAGATCGATAGCGACGGGCACGTGATCGACTATCGACGGGACGCGACCGGCCGGCTGCTTCGTATCCAAGCCGGCGAGCGCTGGATCGCCCTCGACTATGACGACCGCGGTCGCATCCGCCGGGCATCCGAGAATGCGAAACGATGGGTACGATACGAGTACGACGAGCCCGGTCGTCTGGCTCGCGTGACATCGAGCGACGGCAGAGAGCACCGCTACGAGTACTCGGCGTTGGACGAGATGGCTCTCATCTCAGATCCCGGGAAGATCATCGAGAACATCTACCAGGACGGCCGTGTCGTGAAGCAGGTAAACCGATCTCCTGGAGACGATGAGCCGTACGTGTTCAACTTCGCGTGGACGGTAACGGATCGGCGCGTCATCGAGGTCGAGTCCAGGGAGTCCGACGGAACCTCGGAGCGCTATGCCTTTAACGCCGCGCGATACCCAGTCACTGAGAGCCACGGCATGATTGGGATGCAACCGCTCACATTCGAGTACACACGTGACCCGATCACGAACGTGGTGACCTTTATGATAGTGACATGCCCTGGGCGCACGGGCGCGATGCTGCGACACTCCAGCCATGTGAAGGCGGGCTACGAGGATTGGATCAAGTGGGACATGTTTCGAACGCACTGCGCCTCTTCCCCTGAAGACTGGCGACTTCCAGCCAAGTAACGAATTTCCGTATACGAGGGTCAGCAGGTTCTGCGTTTGGGTTCAGCAGTGCATTCGTGTAGAACCTAGGAACCTGTGAACCCATCGAACGTAACCCTTGGAACCCCCGGAACGCTGAACTCTCGGAACCCCGGATGGCGGCGGAACCAGATCGCCGTCGTCGCCGCGACCTTCGTCGGCTTCACCGGCTTCACGCTGGTGATGCCGTTCCTTTCCCGATACATCCAGGAACTCGGCGTGACCGACACCGGAGAAGTCGCTCTCTGGACGGGGATCACGCTGGACATCACGCCGGGCATCGTGGCGCTCTGCGCGCCACTCTGGGGCCGTGTCGCGGACCGTTTCGGTAACAAGCTGCTGGTTCAGCGCTCGCTCTTCAGTTGCGTCATTGTCATGGCGCTGATGGCGCAGGCCACCGAGCCGTGGCATCTCTTCGTTCTGCGCGCGGCACAGGGCCTGCTCGCCGGCTACGGCTCGTTGACCCTGACGATGGCCGCACGCTCGGCGCCGCCGGACCAAATGGCATCGGCGATCGGCGCCGTTCAGACTGCCCAGCGATTCGGTCCTGCAATCGGACCAGCCATCGGCGGGGTCCTGGCGTCAGCCGTCGGTCTGCGCAACTCGTTCCTGGTGTCGGCGCTGGTCTACGTGGTCGCGTTCGTTATGCTGACGGTGATGTACAAGGAGCGTCGCGATGATTCGGTGGGTTCCCCGGCGACGGAGGAGCGAGTGAGCTTTTCGAACGTCCTGGCATTCCAGAACTTCCTGCTGCTCATGCTGGTGATCTTCGCGCTCCACGTGGTAGATCGCAGCTTCGGGCCTGCCCTTCTCCTGCACGTGACCCGTATCGGCTACGCAGCAGGGCGCGCCGAAGTGCTGGTTGGCGCGCTCTTCTCCGCGCTGGCGCTGTCGGCGGTCGTCGGTCACCAGCTCGCGGCCCTGCTGCTCAGGCGCGCTGCGGCACGGACGGTCATCGTGCTGGCGCTGCTGACGGCCGCCGCATCGCTGCTGCTGTTTGCGCTGGTGGAATCCGCGATGTTGATGCTCGTGACAATCGCGTCGTTCGGCGCGGGCGCCGGCACCGCTCTTACCGCGTCCTTCACTGCGGCGGGGTCGGTTGTCCCGCGTCATGCCCACGGTGTCGGATTCGGGTTCCTGACCGGGGCGGCGCTCATCGGGTCCGCGATCAGCCCTGCTCAGCGGACTGCTCGCGGCCCGCAGCATCAACGTCGTGTTTCTGTCCGGTGCGGCCGTGCTGGCCCTGCTCGTTCTGCTCGTGCGGCGACTGATGATCGAGCGTGATGTGCCGGTGGAATCGGCACCAGCCGTGGACGAGACCTAGTCTTCCTGCTTCTTGTGCTTTCGGCGTCGCCAGGGCCGCTTCGTCTTGTCCTCGTGCACGCCGCCAGTCTGGCGGGGCAACGGCACGCGCGGGCGGGATGGACGCTTCGGTCGCTTGGACGACGATCGACTCATACGCTATCGGCGCAGCGTAGTAGCGGGTCTTACGACCCGCCGCTATAGACCCGCCTCTACGGGCGTGAAAATTGTACGATAGTGACGTGCCCTTCGACTCTCGCTCAGGGCACCCCGAGCAACGTCGAGGGGTGTCGCCCGAACGCGCTGCGCTCGTCGGCCTCGTCACCCGATCCGCGCGTCGCGTGGATGCCGATCAATCGCTCGAGGAGCTCGCCGGTCTTGCTGATGCCGCCGGTGCGAGAGTGGTGTTGCGCGTGCTGCAGGAACGGCCGAAGCCCGATCCGGCGACGTTCATCGGCAGCGGCAAGCTGACGGGTCTGGCCGCGACGTGCGCCGAACTCGACGTGGACGTCGTGATTTTCGATAACGAACTGTCGCCGGCGCAGCTGCGCCAGCTCGAGTCGCGACTCGAGCGGAAGGTGATCGATCGCACGCAACTCATTCTCGACATCTTCGCGCGGCGCGCCCGCACCCGGGAAGGCAAGTGGCAGGTCGAGCTCGCGCAGCTGAAATATCTGCTGCCTCGGCTGGTCGGATCGTCGACGGCCCTGTCGCGTCTTGGCGGCGGCATCGGAACCCGCGGACCTGGTGAAACCAAGCTCGAAACCGACCGCCGGCGCATCCGCGTGCGCATTCAGTCCATTCAGCGCGAAATCGATCAGGTCTGTCAGCGGCGAACGCAGCTGCGCGAACGTCGGCACAAGCAGTCGGTCCCAACCGTAGCGCTCGTCGGCTACACCAATGCTGGAAAGACGACGTTGTTCAACCGGCTGACGAATGAGACGGCGGTTGCCTCTGACGCGCTGTTCGTCACCCTCGACCCGCTCGTCCGTCAGGTACGCCTGCCGGATCGGCGCGAGCTGCTCGTCTCGGACACAGTCGGGTTCATCGATCGCCTGCCACATGCGCTCGTTGCGGCCTTTCGCGCCACACTCGAGGAGGTGGCCGAAGCCGACCTCGTGCTGCACGTCATCGACGCGGCGAATCCGGAGCGCGAACGTCAGGTCACCGCGGTACGGCGAGTCCTTGACGAGCTGGGCGCCATCGACGTGCCAACGCTCGACGTGTACAACAAGGTCGACGCGATTACAGCTGACGAGCAGCGCCGGCTGCGCGAGGCCGACCCGGCATGCGCGGTCATCTCAGCCAGGACCGGTGCCGGCGTCGAGGAGTTACTGCAGATGGTGGCATCCCGGCTGGCCCTCGACACCAGGCGGATTACGATCACGTTCGATAGCGGCAAGGATTTCGATCGCCAGCAGATTGCGCGGATGTATCGTGTGGCCCGGGTCATCAGCCATGTGGCCACCAACGGCAAGGTCGTCATCGAGGCCGACGTGCCGAGGCGCTTCATCGAGCGTCTCACCACACCGCTTCAGCAGGGGCGGGAGTCACATGCAGAGTAGTCGTGGCGGCATGGCGCTTCTCGTACTCGCGATGCTGGCAGTACTGGCCGCGGCCTGCGCGTCGCGCAAGGTACCGCCGCCGAGTGCGACGCTGGCCCATCCCGATTTTCTGTATCCGACCATCCCTGCCAGTATGCAGAACACGTTCGCGGCCGAGCACGTGGATCTCGGCTGGCGGTATCTGCAAATCGACGATCTGAACAGCGCCGAGCGCGAATTCGGGGCGGCGTTGAAGAGCACTCCCAAGATGTACCAGGCATATACGGGACAGGGCCTGGTGGCATTGGCCCGCCGCGACTTCACTGGGGCGGTGGCGTCGTTCAATGCTGCGTTGAGCGCCGCCTCGTTGTACGTTCCGGCGCTCGTCGGCCGCGGCCAGGCGTTGCTTGCACTCGGACGCGACAGTGATGCACTGGCGGCGTTCGACGCCGCGCTCAGAGCCGATCCGTCGCTCGCCGATGTTCGTCAGCGCGCCGAGGTGCTGCGCTTCCGCGGA
>Ga0075430_100005458_pt1 | contig 10740 bp, 12 predicted proteins | sample RhiMetdeltSRZDD4_FD_75294 | JGI IMG/M metagenome (GOLD analysis project Ga0075430, IMG submission 75294) | Populus rhizosphere microbial communities from Tennessee, USA - Rhizosphere MetaG P. deltoides SRZDD4 | ecosystem: Host-associated > Plants > Roots > Rhizosphere > Soil | place: USA... | reverse complement strand
CAGCGACCACCTCCGGTGCATACACCGGTGGCACTGGCTGTGGTTCGACGCCCAAATGGGTTCGAGCCTTGTCGAAAAATGGTGTATCGACGCTCGCCGGCTTCACGAGAGTAATGGAAATCGGGAGCGCGGCCTCTTCGACCTCCATTCGCAGTGCATCGGTGAACGCCTTCAAGGCATGCTTTGCGGCGCAGTAGTTGCCCTGCAGCGGTATCGCCCTGTCGCTCAGCGCGCTACCGACATTGATGATGGCGCCGCCTTCGTTGCGCAAGTAGGGGAACGCCGCACGGCAGCCGTGCACCTGACCCCAGTAGTTGACGTCGAACTGCCTTCGCATCTCCTCGAGCGGCATTTCCACGAGACGGCCGTACAAGGACACCGCGGCGTTGTTCACCCATGTGTCGATGCGGCCGAACTCCGCGACAGCCGCGGCTGCAACGCTGTTCACCTGCTCAGCGTCGGCAACATCGGCCACCACGTACGACGCGCGGCCACCCTCGCGGCGGATCGCGTCGACCGCATGCCGCAAGTCGGCTTCGTTGCGGGCGGTGAGTACGACCCGGGCGCCCTCACGCGCCGCACCCCTGGCGGTCACGAGCCCGATACCGCTCGACGCACCGGTGATCACGACGACCTGTTCAGAAATGGTCTTGAGCGTTGGTTTCATTGCGTCACTGTCTCCACCATCCCGTGTAGCCGGTCACCGATGCCCGCCGTGAGTGACTCGGGAGGCGGCTGTCGAACAATCCTCAGCGTGCCTTGCTTGCTGATTACCTCGAATTCCGTCCGGCCTTTTTCGTTGCGCCAGCAACGCAGCGTTACCGTGGCGTGGCCGATCCGAAGGCCGCGCACGATGACCTCCGGAAGCCACGCTGGCAGCGCCGGATCAAGCATGAGCATTTCGTACCGCGCAAGCGGCAGCAGTCCAAGCAGGCTTTGCACGACCAGGGGAAACGCGGTCGCGTTCCAGAGCTGCGGTGCGTTCGCCTGAGGGTACGCGCCTGGCGTCTGGCGTTCGCTGCGTGAGTAACCGCCGACACATTCGGGAATGCGGTACTCGGGATACAGCAGCGCGAGGTCGAAGAGGCCGCGGGCGAGGTCGTGCGCGCGTGCGTTGAATCCAAACCGCCGGAGGCCGAACAGGATCGTGGCCTGTTCCACTGCCCACACCGTTCCCCGGTGATAGCTGACCGGGTTGTAGTAGGCATGTGCGGTGGAGAGCGTTCTGATACCCCACCCGCTGAACATATCTGGTGCGAACAGCCGTCCAACGACGGGAGGAACGTGATCGGAGTCGATGATGCCGCTGGCGAGGCAGTGGCCGACGTTTGACGAGGGTGCGCGCACGAGCCGCTTGTCCGGGTCCATCGCCAACGCAAAGAACTCGTCTTCTTCGTGCCACCAGTCGCGATTGAAGCGGGTCTTCAACTCTGAAGCGGCCTGCAGATACGCCCGTGCGTCGCCGGGACGGCCATCCATCCAGCTGAGGATGCCCATGAGCTGCTGTGCGGCGTACCAATAACCTTGCAGCTCGCACGTCGCGATCGGAGGCGGCACCGGCGACCCGTCTTCATAGATCACCGCATCGCCGCTGTCCTTCCATCCCTGGTTCTTGGTGCCGCCCTTCGAGCGCGTCAGGTACTCGAGGTACCCGTCCTTGTCGCGATCGCCAAACTCACGTGCCCAGTCGAGGATGCGCCGCGCCGTGTCGCCGTACTGGCGAAGGTGACGGACATCACCGGTCCACGCGTACAGATTCGCCAGCGAGATGACGAACATCAGTGGGCTCGCAAAATCGGCGTAGTACGCGGAGTACGGATTGATGTCGAGAATCGCGAGCGGTCCCCGTCGCATCTGATACGGAATGCGGCCCGGTTCTTCGTCATGCCAGTCGTCTACGCGCGAGCTCTGGAGGCGTGCGAGTTTGGTCAGCGCGGCCTGGAGCGATTCGCCGCGATCGATGATCGCAATCTGCCATCCCGCGGTCACCGCATCACGGCCGAAAAAAGCGGGATACAGCGGCACGCCCGCTTGCATCGCCAGCCACTCGTCGCGAGGGCCGTCCAGCAACGGAAATGACGTGCTGTCGCGAATATTGCTATGCAGCACCGCTTCGACCTGCCGGTTTCCCGGCACACAAATCGTCGTGCCGCGAGCGCGCCACTCTTTGACAAGACTTTCCCGTTTGGCAATCTCGTCCGCGCTCGGAACTCCCTCCGCGTCTGCCGGCTGCACCGTCAGCGCCACGTCAAAGCTGTCCTGTGGATCGAGTCGCACCCGGATTGCGAGGCGCCGCGCGGCGGCATGCCAACCGCCGTCGGGTGGGAGGTCAATGGTGGTTCGATATGGAAGGCGCGCGTGGCGGTACTCGAAGACCAGCGATCGGTCACCGCGATGAATCCGAATCCCCGCATGCTGTTTGCGAACGCCTTCTTGCGCCTCCTGTATGTCGGCGAAGTCGGCGTCGAGGTGCCACCCGAGCTCGAACTCGAGTCTTTCCTTCGAGACGTTGACGATCGACGCACTGATGTCGAGAGCCGCGATGCGCGCGCGATAGCAGAGCCGGACGTTCAATCCGCGCTGCGGCAATCCACGCTCGTTCCTCAGTTCGTCGTCTCCTGACTGGCCGCTGCCACCGCCACCATAGCGGGCCACTTCAGGGAACGTATAGGAGAACTGGAGGAGGTCGGGATCGACACTCGTCGCCTCGCACAGCCAGAGCCGCTGGCCATCGATGTCGAGACGACATGCGCTGAGGAAACGCGCTTCGCGAAAGTAATACCCGGACAGCGGAAGGTCGGGGCCGCATTCCCCGCGCGTCGTCACAACGAGCAGGGAAGGCCCCGTCCAGGCGCAGAGCGTATCGGGACGGATGATAGCCCGCGGCACGATTCGACTACGCCGCGCGCCGCGTTCTCAGAGAGCTCGGCGCGTCGATGTGTGCGTCGTCGTCTACGCCCACGCCAAGTCGCTCGACCAGCTCGCCACCGAGCCAGCCCGTGACCAGTGCCAGGAGAAACCCCACCAGCGACAGCATGACCGCGAGGGCCGACGGACTCTGTGGCACGTCCCAACGCATCCACCCGCTGACGGCAAACAGGAGCACCACGATCACGTTGCCAATTCCGTGGAGTGCTCCGATGCGCTTGGCACGAGTGCCCGCTGGAATCGCAAGCCAGTCAATGAGCCCGAATGGCGCCGCAATCAAGCCGGTGACCACGCCCGCAATCATCATCCAGAGCGCGATCTCCGCCCAGTAGCCTTGTCCCATGGCCAACGCCACCAGGTCGAAGATTTCAGCCATGCCGAGCAGGCCGAGCGGAAAAACGACGAGCGCCGTGTGAACCGGATGGCCCAGTAGTTTTGCGCGACTTTCCATACGGCCCTCCTTGTAGCCCTCAGTCGTACGGTGCAACATTCGTGCAGAGGCACACTGTAAGGATGAGCGGCCGTCAGGCCGATAACACCGCTGCAGTGACGAACAACGTGAAAAACAGCAAACGCCAGAGATCGGCAGACACGCCTAAGGTCGAGCTGATCGTGCGCCGCGGGGCCTTGCGACGGTTCGACAAGCTCAAACGCGCGACAGCGGAACTACCGGTCAAACTGTCCTGGGACCGGCGCCTCGGCGAGCGGCGCACGGCGGCGGGCGATGTCAGAAGCGAGCGTCGTCAATCAGACAGACGCAAGAAACCTCCGTTCACATGGGGCACGGCCGATTTCGTCGTGGTCGAGCGCCCTGCTCGCGCGTCGGCGCGCGGCACAGCAAAGTCCAAGCGACGCTGACCACACCCCGACCGTTTTCCTCGTTCAGGCGTCTCATTCGGTGAATTGTGGCGACGGCGGTTCGTGCGAACCGTCCTGCGGTCCGCCGGAGCCAGCAAAGGCGGAAGCCTGAGCGCTACGCGCTGGAGGAGGACCGATGGTCTGGCATGTCCTTGTAATGGCGGCTGTCCTGATTGGTGGAACCGCGTCGGCGCTCGCGCAAGAGTGCCTGCACGCGCAGACCGAGACCGCTGACGATCGCATCCGTCGCGAGCAGGCGATTCAGTATGCGCGCCGGCTGAACGCCGCACAGCATTCAACGCTGCCAGGCCAGCAGGGCCAGAGGTACCGTGCACCCGACGAGCTCAAGAATCTGCCGCCGGTGCCGCCTGGCTTCCAACTGCAGTTCAACACCGACGGGCGCACGTATACGTTCTCGCTCAAAGACGGCCGCGACCCGTGCCGCTTTGCAGTGTTCTCGGATCAAGGTGGGGACGTTTACACGGGCTCGCCGCAGCGGCCGGGCGCCACGATTATTCCGCTCGAGACGAGGATAGAGTCCTGAGTTGTGAGTTTTGAGTCATGAGTAGAACAATCAGTTGATAGCGCCCGCGCTCGCAAACCCTATACTCAGAACTCACAACTCAAAACTCACAACTAGTCGATGCTTTTCTTCGAGTTCTTCCCCGCGTTCGTGATGGTGGTGAGCCTCATCGTTGCCATCGCGCTGTTTGTGGCGAACAGAGGAGCGCCGACGGAATCAACGCCGCCCGTTCATGAGCATCCACGGACGCCGGCGCCGACTCGGCGGGGCGACCCGCGCACGGGAACGCGACCGAGCATGCGCGGGTGACGCGAGGGTCAAGGGGTTACTGCGGCTTCCGGCTCTCCAGCATGGCAGCGTGATGCTCGGGGGTTTCCCGCCCCGGGTTCTGGTTGTAAGCCGCTGATGCGCCCTTTGGGATGGAAAGCGTCTGCCATGCCGTCCCGTTCAGCGACTTCGCAATGTAGACGATCTGGCCGACGTGATAGCTCGTATGTGCCAGCGAGCGAAGCAGCGCATCCGAGACGGCGAGCGGGCGGCCGCGAATCGTGACATTCCGATCCAGATCCGCATCTGTTAGTGAAGCGAGCGCGCCGAACAGGGCCTGCCAGCCGGATTCCCACTTCGCCAGCAGTTCCTCACGCGTAACGACCCGTGCCTCGAACTCCTCGTCACGGTTGCGCCACGGCTTTTCACCATCGGTGTTGAGGAAATCGGTGAATCTCGAACGCAGATTTCCTCCGATGTGCCAGACAATCACTGCGATCGAGTTGTCTTCTCCAGCTACCTTCGCGAGATCCGCCTCGTTCACCTGCGCGATAGCAGCCTCTCCGAGCGATTTGTAACGGCGGAATTCAGCGGCTATTGATGAAGTCACGTTCCCGATAATGGCGCAGCGCTGCCTCGGACGCAAGCGATGTGGCCTTGTCGAATCAACACGTCCGTGTGCTCTGCGTGCGCAGCCGAAGCGGTCGCAGGTACGGCGCGTGCAACTAGTACTACGAACACAAAGCCCAATAAGGAAGAAGCAATGAACAGAGCAATTGCGATTTTCATGACTCTTGCGTTCGCAGCTGGCAGTTCAGCCTACGCGGCGCAAACCACAACGGCGCCGGTCAAGAAGCCGGCGGCCCAGGCAACGCACATGATGACGGGCAACGTCGTCAGCTTCGACAGTGCGACGAATATGCTGACGCTGTCCACAAGCAAAGGTGAAGAGACCTTCAAGTTGGGGCCGAAGGTCGCCATCCATGAAGGTAACAAGAGAGTCGCAGCGTCCGATCTCGGCAAGTACTCGGGTCACCAGGTGACGGTCCATTACGTCGAGTCCGGCGGCCAAAAGATGGCTGAGTCCGTGATGGTTTCGCCGCGGACCTCCGAGACGAAGCCGGCCGGGACGTCCGAGACTGAGAAGCCTGCGCCCAAGAAGTACTAACCCGCGCAACTTCGTGAGTGGCGCGGCAGTCGTCGAAAGGACGGAGGCGTTAGGTGCCGTCTACTGGGACGGCGCCGCGGGGCGCGGCTCGAAGAAGCGAGCGATATCGCGCCGCATCGCCTCCGGCACCTCCACTGGCGGCTTTTTGGCCAGCCGCTCCCGCAGTTCCGTGTACGCTTCGTCGGCACGCGCGTACTCGCCCGGCATCGTCGGCCGACCGGTGTCGAAGTCGACGTTCTGAAGGTTGAGCGCTTGGCGGCGTGCCATGCCTAGCATCTGCTCGTAGCGCTGCCGCACCAGCACGAAGCTTTCGATGAACAGCTTCTCCGCTTCGGGCGTCGGCAGTCGAAACGCCAGCACGCTCAGGGGCCCGATCTTCGGAAGCACCTTGACCATGAATACGATGAATCGCGCCAGGAGTCCGGGTTTGCGATAATGCGTCCCGAACTGCCCCTCGTAATCCTGCCGTGTCAGTGAGTAAACGAATGTGCGCTCGAGCGCGTCCGGCCTCGACTTGAGAATGTCGTCCTGCTTTTCCCGCCATGCCAGCCGCGTGACGTCCGGAATGAGCTTGCTGACCGTAAAGCGGTACGTGTTGATCGCCAGATCGACGTCGGAGAACACCTCGCGCAGATTGAGCCCGTACGTATCGTGGAACGCGCGCGCCAGCAGCGGTTCAGACACTTCGAAGCCGATGAAGTCGCTGTACGTGGCCGGCACGTAACCGCTGCCGGCTATGTGAACGACATCGAAGGCAAACTCCACCATGATGTGGCGCTTCGGATCGTCAGCGTAGGTGACTTCGTCGCCGAATCTCGCACGCAGCTTCGGATAGATCAGCGGCACAGCGCGGTTCACCGCGACCGTGTGTCCGGTGACGTCCGCCGCATAGTGGGCGAGCGCGCCGAGGGCGAACGCGTACTCGTACACGTCGCTCGCATCGCGAACCATTGCCTCGATGAAATCGCCGGACCGCACGTAGTGCAGGAGATTGGTGAAGAAGTGGCTGCCGAACGGGTAGTAGCCGAGATCCTGAATGACAGAGCCACCGTACGCGTACGCGCGCGCTTTCAGAATCTGCGACTCTGAGGCTGCGGGGAATCGCTTCCGCAGCATCGGGGCAATTGCATCTTCCCAGGCGGAGTCGATGAGCGCTTCGTGAGCAAGCACCGAGTACGCTTCGGCGCTGCGCGGAGCACCACAGACGAGCAGGATGGCGACGACGACGACAGCAAGAGAAAGGAATGGCAGCCGCTGCACGCTGAGGTGCGTGCAACGGCTGGGCCACTAGGGCGTCAGTGATGCGCGTGCTGCGGGATCTTGAGCACCTGGCCGGGCTTGATGAGGTTCGGATCGGTCAGTTGATCGCGATTCGCGTTGAAGATTTCCATGTACGCGTTCGCATCGCCGAGAAACTCCTTGGCAATCTTACTCAGCGTGTCGCCGGTTTTGACGGTATAGGTCGTCTGCGTTTGTTTCTGTGTCGTGTCTTTCTGTGGCGTGGATTCCTTCTGCGTCGCGGCGCCGGCTCCGGTCGACTTGATGTCGGCTACGACCTCCTTCTGCCAGCTCGGCACTGTCTTGATCGCGTCCCAGATCTTGTTGGCCTGGTCCTGTGACTGCACAGTTCCTTTGAAATACAGCTTGCCGTCGCGTTCCTCGGCAGCGCCCTGCATGCCGAAGCTCTTCGCCGTCTGAATTGCGTGGTTGTACTTTTCTCGTAGTGACATGTGGCCTGAACCTCCCGCAGGTGCGCGCGGCTGGTGCAACCCTGATGCCTCTGCTACCTCGGCCGCACTACAATTGAGGGCTCGCGGAGGAAACGTGTCATGAAGAGGTCGCTGCTCATAATCATTCCAGTCACCGTCGTGCTTGTCGTCGCTTCGTTGACGACCCATGTCGCTGCCGATCAGATTCCGCAGGGATGGAAAGCGCACAACATGCAGCCGGTCGGCTACAGCGACATGGACGGGCGGCCGCCGTTCAAACTCGCCATCAAGCGCGTTGGCGACAAGTGGTACCTCTACACGGGACATCTCTGGCACGACGGGTGGAGCATCGTCGATGTCACCGACCCGGCAAACCCCAAGTACGTGAAGTTCATTCCAGGAATGCCGAACAGTTGGAACATCCAGGTCACGCTGCACGACAACCTCATGATCGGCGCGCTGCAGCCAAAGGTCGCGGCATGGGGTGGAGATCCCACGAAGCCAGGGAGCGAGGGCATCATCATCTGGGACATCTCCGACCCGCTGAATCCGAAGGAGATGGCGCGCTGGAAATCAGGAGCCGGCGGCACGCACAGAAATTCATATCCGGGCGGGCGCTATGCGTACCTTTCGTCCGGTTATCCGGGCTATCAGGGCGGCAACATCCTCGTCATTCTCGATGTGAGCGACCCCAGGAACCCGAAAGAGGTCGGGAAGTGGGCCCAGCCGGGAATGAACAAGGCGGCTGGAGAGACACTCAGGCCGAATACGCCGTATGGGTTTCACGGTCCGGCGGTCGTCAGTCCTGACGGGAAGACGCTGGTAATGGCGTTTTCGCCGGGCCTCGTCGCGCTCGACATCAGCGACCCCGCCAACCCGAAGGAAATCAGCCGCCTCGATTTCAGTCCGCCGTTCATCAACGCGGGGTCGCAGTCACTGCATTCGGCGTTGCCGCTGTGGGATCGCAACCTCGTGTTCGTCGCCTCGGAAGCGAGCAACGAACGCTGCAATGAGGGGCTCAATTTTGCCGGCCTCGTCGACATCAAGGACATCAAGCGGCCGCGGCTGATGTCGCTGTTCCCGCTGCCGCAGCCGCCCCAAGGCGAGCCGTACAAGAATTTTTGCGAAAAGGGCGGCCGCTTCGGCCCGCACAACATCAACCACGAGGTCCACCTGCCCGACGTCGAGAAGCCGGGCAACCTGATCTATCTGACCTACTTCAATGCGGGCCTGCGTGTGTTCGACATCAAGGACCCGATCAGTCCGCGGGAGACCGGCTGGTTCATTCCCCCACCGCCGCTCAAAAGGTACGGACCGCAGCCGCCGAACGATCTCGTGCAGCAGTCAGAGGATGTCCTCGTGGATACGCGAGGCTATATCTATCTGGACGACAAGCACTGGGGGCTGTTTATTCTGAAATACAGCGGCCCGGATCAGCCGGCACCCACGGCCAAGTGACGGCTGTGTTCAGTCCTTGGATGGCGGCTGTGCGCCGGCCACTGCGTAGGTCTTGGCGAGCTTGGCCTCAATCGCCTGCCGGTCGCCCGGCGCGGCTTTCGCAAGGTGACGGCGTAGTCTGAGCCGCTTCTCGCGGCGATGGCGACGACGATGTATCGCGGTGTTTCGTAAGGTGGCGCCCATAGGCGGACATTATTATCACCATCATGCGTGCTTTGGAAACCCCGACCCCGGCCCACGCGCCTGAGGTCCTGATTCGTCCCTGCCGCGTCGAAGACGCTCAGGCGATGTACGCCGCCGTCCGGGAGTCGGTCGACGAGCTCGTTCAATGGATGCCCTGGTGTCACCGCGACTACTCGCTCCAGGAAGCGAAATCGTGGTTGCGAACGCAGGTTCAGGCGTTCAACGAGCGCAAGTGGTTCGAATTCGCCATGGTCGATCCGCTCGGCGAGTACCTCGGCCAGTGCGGTCTGAATCAGATTGACGAAGCAAATCGACGCTGCAATCTCGGGTACTGGGTCAGGTCAGCGGCCACTGGACGCGGCATCGCCGCGCGCGCCGTGCTGCGCATGCGCGACTGGGCGTTCGAGTACACCAACCTTGCCCGCATCGAGATCGTGATCGCGATCGGCAATCACCGGAGTGTGCGGGTGGCCGAAAAGTCCGGTGCAGTGCGAGAAGGGGTCCTCCGTCAGCGCCTGCTCCTGCACGGTGTTCAGGAGGACGCGGTGATGTTCTCACTCGTGCGTCCCTCCCAATGAGCGCGTCGACAACCTCAACTTCCAACTCCCAACTCCCAACGCCCAACGTAGGTCTTGCCGCGTCAGGACATCTTGGGAGTTGGGCCTTGGGGGTTGGGAGTTAACAGCTGAATCGAATGCTCTCGCCACTTTCCGTCGTCGACACGCGTCCATTCTTTCGACCCGTTTCGTCGGCTCTCGTGTCCCTGCTTGGTGGTCTCACAGACGAGCAGTGGAATCGTGGAACGGTCGCCGGCGCATGGACGGTACGCGACGTCACCGCGCACCTCATCGACATCTCGCTACGGCGGGTGTCGTTTCACCGCGACCGGCTCATTCCTCCTCCGCCGCCCTTTGCGATTACCGGCGAACGCGACTTCGTTCGCTTCATCAACGGGCTGAACCACGAGTGGGTGAGCGCGATGAAACGACTGAGTCCAACGGTGCTCGTCGAAATGTTCGAGCTGGCAAGCCAAGACCTTGCCGCATTTTTCGAAGCGCTTCCGCTCGATGCGCCCGCCCTCTTCGGCGTGTCCTGGGCGGGCGAGCAGTCGTCTGCCGGCTGGTTCGATGTCGGCCGCGAGTTCACCGAGCTCTGGCATCATCAGATGCAGATTCGCCTGGCCGTCGGCGCTCCGCCGCTCGCCGAGCCGCGATACTTGAAAGCGGTTCTCGACGTGAGCTTGCGCGTCCTGCCGCACGCCTATCGGGACGTAGCGGCTCAAGACGGCGCAGCCATCGCGTTCGAGGTGACGGGGCCCGCCGGAGGCACGTGGACGCTGAAGCGCGACGCCGATCGATGGACGCTCTGGAACGGACGGCCGGATCGGGTCGACGCGCGGGTCAGCATGTCTGACGATGTTGCCTGGAGGCTGCTTTACAACGGGCTGCCGGCGGCGCAGATTCCCTCACAAATCGCGGTGGAAGGATCGAGCGATCTGGCGGGTCCATTCTTTCGCGCCAGGTCGATTGTTATTTGAGGGACGTTGGTCCGGCTAAAGCCGGACGCTACGTACTAGCGCTTGTCAGCTCCTGCTTCCGCTGCTGGTGGTATTGCAGCAGCGTCGAGTTTGCTGCGCGCACGACAGC
>Ga0075430_100005457_pt1 | contig 10741 bp, 11 predicted proteins | sample RhiMetdeltSRZDD4_FD_75294 | JGI IMG/M metagenome (GOLD analysis project Ga0075430, IMG submission 75294) | Populus rhizosphere microbial communities from Tennessee, USA - Rhizosphere MetaG P. deltoides SRZDD4 | ecosystem: Host-associated > Plants > Roots > Rhizosphere > Soil | place: USA... | reverse complement strand
TGGGGACTGTTACCACCAAGGATTAATGCGTCCATTAGAATCCGCCAAAGAGGCCAACTATTAGCCCCATGGCCATCATGGCAAAGAACTGGTAGGCCACGGTAAGATAGGTTAACAGTACAGGGCGATGTTCAAAAATGTCGTGGATAAACACAGTGGTAAGCGAAACGCCTAGCCACAACCAAAACGCGGTGGTTAAGGCCGCACTTAACGCGCTAACCTCATAAAACGGACGCGAAATGGCCGCCACATGCGCAATGACAAAGGCCATGACCAGTGACATTACCGCTGCTATGGCCATTGACCTGCCTGCGTTGCTCATTTTTTTTGCATCCACTTTTGCTAACTTGGCCCAGGTATTACCAAATACTGGTTTGGCGTAAAATATACTGCCGACGATGATGCTGCTTAGACCAGCGAGTAAAACTGCCAGCCAGTTGACGTTGACTTCCATGGTTTCTCCTTGTTTAGGCTTATGGTTTTACTATAGCAAAATATCGATAGGCGTGTCGGAAGGCGATTCTCTTTCCTGGAGCGGAGGAGTTGCAAGTGCAGCCCTGGCCGGACTTGGTTCTACAAGTCCGGCCAGGCAAACGCCCGGAGACGGAAGGAAAGAGAATCGCCTTTTATATCAGAGGTAGGCGTCGAGCCCGCCTTTTTTAGGAATAAACGACGCTTCAAAACCCGTTTGGTTGCAGCGGCGCAGTTCTTCTTCGCTTAGCATGCCTTCGCCTAACAAAAAGGCATATTGTTTTTTGAGCTGGCAATCTTCGATAATTTCCGGCCAATCAGTATTAATACAAAATTTAACCTTGTTTTCGACAAGTGTGCGCAGAATAAATTTGAGTTCGTCGGTATTTTCGACGGCTTTGGTGGCAAGGTTAGACAGCGGGCAGACTTCAAGCACAGTGCCGCGTTTAACCAGTTCTTTCATGAGCGATTTATCGTAGGCGGCCAAAATACCGTGGCCAATTCGTGCTGGCTGGGCGTATTCTAAAGCCTCCCACATATCGTTGGCATCGCGCTGTTCACCGGTATGGACGGTTATGTTAAGTCCCGCCGCCCGTGCGCGTTTAAAAATGTCGACATAATCTTTAAACGTAAATGCATTGCCCCCGGGCCCGGCAACATCAATGCCAACTACCCCGCGTTTGCGATATTTTATAGCCTTTTCTAAAATGATGGTGTTTTGTTCTACCGAAAATTCCCGGGCCATGCAAAAAATCAGCCCTGCCGATAACTGCGGGTGTGCCAACAATGCGCGTTCCATGCCGCGCAACATCGCCATGGTGATGTAGTCGAGATCGAACATGGCGTCCGAGTTATGTTTCATCGGGTTGTTGCGAAGTTCAATAAGCGTGATGCCGTTGACGCGGTAAGCCCCGGCCATAGTTTGGTATGTAGCTTGCTCTACGGCTTGCACGCCGGAGCTAAGCCGGTCGAGCACAGGCCCATAAATTTTTTGAAAGTACTCGTTCAGCGGCATGCGACGCTCAATGGATAACTGAATGTACTTTTTAAACTCCGTGAATTCTTTTTTAGGCAATTTAATGCCAGCGTCGTGAGCGATCTGCCATAATACAGCCGGATTTATGGATGTGCCCAGGTGCGCGTGCAGTTCGGCCAGGGGGAAATGTGGGAACGATGCCGGCTGCTTTTGGGTAACTGTCATTAGCTGTTAGTATAGCATGACGAAATCTAAGTGAGAGAGTGTGTCTTTTCGGCACCTCGGAAGCGCAAAATGTGTTATTTAAACACATTTTGTGACCCGCACGTGCCCGAAAAGACACACTCTCTCACTTAGATTTCGTCATTCGGATCGGCTTTGCCTAGTTCATCCAAAAGCTTGGCGAGTTCGGGCGTAGCAAGCATGGACATGTCAATTCCCTTTTGAATGGCAATAATATAGCCTTGCATAATTCGTTTTATCTTAAGCGCGTCGGACCGCCACAAAAAGTTGACGTTGTAGGGTTTGTCGGGGTCAAAGAACCGGGTTGATATTTTAAGCGAGCCAAAGAATGGCCCAACATCGGCCGTAACATTTAGAATATCCTCTATCCGAATACTTATCACCTCGGCCACCCTAAAGAAAATGCGGTGCGCCACCGTTAGCTTTTCGCGGTCAACAATAATCGAATCGGGGATAAGCGTAAACGGGAACACCGTCGTCGCCTCCACTAAAGCTTGGTGTGACCCTATGATAGCTTGGTTTAGTTCGCGTTCCACTTCCCTTTTGGTGTGAGTAGTGCTCAAAGATTGATTTGGTGCATATGGTTCCATAGCTCCTCCTTTTTGCATAGTAAACTATATAGAATAAGGCCGATGAGTTCTGTTAAAAATTTCGCCAATCAGGTAGATGCCCCTGTTTTTGGGTTAACAAACAGGGTCGGGTGCAGTAAACTAATAGTAAAAGCTAACAAAGTGTAGGAGAGTGATGACAGCCTCAAAAATTACCGAACATGCTGTTCGGGTAAAAGACTTACAAAAATCGTTTGGGACGCTTAAAGTTCTAAAAGGTATCAATTTTACTGTAAAACGGGGTAGTATTTTAGCTGTGCTCGGTCCTAATGGCGCCGGCAAAACCACGACAGTACGCATTTTAAGTACGCTTTTAAAACCCGAAGGCGGAACAGCCGTCATTAACGGCCACGATATCTTAACCGAGCCGGCCGGCGTACGCGCTAGCATCGGTTTGACCGGCCAGTACGCTGCTGTCGACGAATATCTGACCGGCGAAGAAAACCTGATGCTTATGGGCCGTCTGTACCGGCTTAGTGTTGCCGACTCCGCGCGCCGCGCCCAAGATTTGCTTACCCTATTTGAACTGCAAGAGGCCTCGAAGCGACCCGTTAAAACCTACTCGGGCGGCATGCGCCGCAAGCTCGACTTGGCCATGAGCATGATTGCCTCGCCACCCGTGATTTTTTTGGACGAACCAACTACTGGGCTCGACCCGCGCAGCCGTATTGCCATGTGGGACACCATTAAGCTGCTAGCCAAAAGCGGTGTAACAATTTTATTAACCACCCAATATATGGATGAAGCCGATAACTTGGCAGATAACATCGTAGTAATTGACGGGGGCAAAGTAATTGCCGAAGGCACGCCCAACGAACTAAAATCCAAAGTTGGCACCGACCGTCTAGAATTTACCATCGGCAAAAGTAGTAGCTTCGAGAAGGCCCAAAAAGCCGTCAATAGCTCTACCCTGCAGGCAGATGCCGACCGTCGTGTCATTAGCATTGCCAGTACTGGTGGCATACCGATGGTTAGATCGGCACTAGAGCAATTAGAAAAAGCTAAAATTGAGGTCGAGAATATTTCGCTGCACCGTCCAACGCTCGATGATGTGTTTCTTAGTTTAACCGGCCACGCCGCCACCAACGAAGAAAAAGAACCAAACGCAGCAACCAAGCAGAAAGGAAAAAAGAAATGAGTCCCGAAACCAACCCACTCATTGCCCGCGTCGAGCCCGAAAAACGTTCGCGCCTATTCTGGCTGCTCAACGACACCTACGAAATGATGCGCCGCAGTATTCGGCATATCACACGCAGCCTGGACCAAGTGCTATCGCTAGTACTATTCCCTATTATGTTTTTGCTGCTCAACCGTTACGTGCTGGGTGGTGCCATCGACACCGGAAGCGTTAGCTACGCCAACTATTTGTTTGCTGGTATTTTGGTACAAACCCTTGCTTTTGGGGCGAACTACACCACTATTAACTTGGCTGTCGATCTAAAAGAAGGTATTGTTGACCGGTTCCGTTCGCTGCCAATGGCTAGTAGTGCTTTGGTTGTGGGGCACATCGCCTCGGACTTGGTGCGCAATGTCATATCGAGCACCATTATGATTGTCGTTGGCTTTGCGGTTGGGTTTAGGCCAAACGCCAGCTTTACCGATTGGCTGTTAGTCATCGGGCTGTCGCTACTCTTTACGCTGGCTATTTCGTGGCTGTCGGCCATTTTGGGCCTGCTAGTAAAAACGCTCGAAGCCGCACAGTGGATTGGTTTTGTCGTGATTTTTCCGCTCACCTTTATTTCTAGTGCTTTTGTGCCAACCGACACTATGCCTGGCCCGCTGCAAGCCTTTGCCGAAAATCAGCCTTTAACCCACGTTATTAATGCCGTGCGGTCCCTGTTAGTTGGTACAGAAATGGGTAATTCCGCCTGGATGGCCACCATTTGGTGCATTGGTATTATTGTAGTTTCGGTGCCGCTGGCGACTTGGATGTTCCGCCGCCGTTCTTCAAAATAGTCTACAACTTGCCTTGCTTTTTTAAGAAGTTTAGCGCCAAGAAGATTGCGCTTAGATGCAAGCTTTGAAAGGTGTATTCGGGGTCTTCTATTTTTGCCAGTAATTCCTCGCGCGACATGGTAACCATGGTAAAGGTATCGCCAGGTTCCAAATGCTGCTCGGCATATTTACCGCCAATAGCCACAAAACAAAAATCTTTATTTGTCATCATTGATGGGTTGGCCCAAACCACGCCCGTTTGGTGGATTGTTGCATCTTGTAGTCCAAGTTCTTCTTTTAGTTCGCGTTTGATCGTCTGTTGCGGGGATTCGCCGTCGTCTATCACGCCGCCCGGAACCTCCAGTACGAAATCGTCAATACCGTGGCGGTAGTGCTGTAGCATGGTTACTTTTTGTAAATCTTCGCTAAGTACAAGGCAACTTACCCAATCTGGATATTCCATTACATAGTAGGGTTCGATTGTGTCGCCTTCTGGTGTAAGGCACGAATCAGACCGCAACCGCAGCCAGCGGTCGGTCACCAGATATTCCGATTTTACTGTCTGCCATTTTTTGAGCTTTATAGTCATGTATCTACTCTACCACGGGCAAAGCGCCCTGCGCCCCAAGTAATGGCCTTTACGAATACCGCGCAAACCTATCAGCGCTAAGAGTAGCAGGTTGCGTATATAACTCTGGCGCGATACGTGCAACTGTTTTGACGACGATCCTCCATAGCGGCTTGTAAGATGCAACGTTAATACCAGAATTAGTAAGTTCTTTAATCTTGATCCGTGCCATAGGGCACATTTCGGCCCGGTACGGAACGGTGCCTGGGTATTGCAGTAAGGCACCATTGAGTACTATCTCGCGTTTATTGGGTCTCTGGGCTAGGTTCCAAAAGTCGTGGCTAACTGGTATATTTCGCTTCATTACCTCACCAATAAATGAGGCATTAAGCGGTAGTGGCTCATGGTCTGGGCGGGCGCACATTGTATTGACCATCCATTCTTGCACAATATCGGCCGAACGGATGAATAAACCCAGGGGCTTATCGCTGACTAGGACAATATCAAAGCGCTCCTCGTTGGACAATGCTGGGTGTTTAGACTTAAGGAAGTCTGCCATTTCCACGGCAAGTATCGTAGCCTGGGCAACGCCCATCGCGGTGATACGTTCTACTTTTCCAAGTAGGGCTTCTTTAATTATGTCTAGTGACGGGGGGTTGCCCTCTAATGGCTGCCGATCCTCATTCCAGACTACTTCGTGGTGAAAGTTCTGGAATAGCCGCAAGACTCGCTCTTCTTGTTCGTCGCCCAGTTGTTTTAGGTAATTGCCTGCTTCGTATAAGGCAAGCTGGCCGCAGCACTGGGCAAAGTCTAATGCAAGAATGCTCCTGTATTCTGGGTGGGTGTTTATAAGGGCTGTATGGTTGGTTTCGTCTAGTTGTATATTTAGGTGGGCAGAAGTTTGACTGTCGAGCTCATCAAGTCTGCTCGCAAACCCTTTGCTCAGATTGTCGTACTCCGGAAATAATGTTTGGCGGACTTCTGTCCCGTCGTAAAGCTGCACATGACTCACGACAAGCACTATGCAAAACCGGGGCTAATCTGTTAAATTGTTTCTCACGGTGAGAGACAATTCTTACATAGGTATTTTTTTTGCTACAGTTACGTCAATTATGAAAGATCGCCTCGGTGTTAGTGAAAAGCTAGAATATTTGGGGTTGACTAAAGACGAAGTAGCGATTTTTATGCAATTACTAGATGCCCCTAAGACGCATCTAGAAATTAGCCGAGCAACGGGGATTGTGCGGTCAAATGTATATCGTATTGTGGACAGCATGATAAGTAAGGGCTTGGTAGCCCAGTATGCGAACGATGCTGCAAAATTGTTAGCCGTAGCACAACCCGAAGCGCTGGAGCTGCTAGTACTCGAGCAAGAACAGTTAGCCCAAGAACGTCGCAATCAACTGGGTCAAATTTTACCAATTCTTGCCGGGCATAAGACGGATGCCGACGATTTTAGTATCAAAACATATGTTGGTGTAGCTGGTATTAAGCAAATGCTATGGAATGAACTTAAGGCCAAAAGCGAAATCTTGCTTTTTTCGGGCGATGTCATGGATAGAGCAACCGGCCGGCGATGGGCAGAGAGGTTCCGGGCCGAGGTTGTCAGACGTGGGCTAAGAACGCGCGGCATCCAAAACGTAAAAGATCGTGGCATTACCCTTTCGGACCAAAAGGGGTACGGCGAACATTACCGAGCGCGATATTTAGAAGAAGATTTTTTGCATATTCAGTTCGAAATGAGTATTTACGATAATAAAGTTGGCATTTACAGCTCGCTGGCTCACTCGCAGCTAGGTACCGAAATCAGCAACCCTTTTTTGGCAAAATTTATGCGGCAGATTTTTGAACATTACTGGACGATTGCCAAACCCTAGCGAATCAGATAGCCGAAATAAATCATGCAGAAAGAAGGTTACCCCAATGTCTTCTTTCTTGCAGATCTTTTTATTAAAAAATTATTATATTTTTTAAGGATGTTTGTCACACTTAGTTGCGTTTGCCTACAATGTATAAAATTATTAAGACTAAGTAATTAAAGGACGTTATGCCCTACAAAAGATCGCTAGTTTATGAATCACTCCGTCTTGCACAAGAAGGAGATTTTGGAGCTGCCCTAGCAGTTTGGGAGCACGAAGGCTTAAAGACGGGTGCGGAGAGATTTTTGCGCATTGCTGGTAGGCTCGCTGTAGGGCGGTCGGCGCTGGCAAGTGTTGCGGGTCCTAAGCCAGATGATCCTAGGCTACGTACTGCCATCGGCCCATTACAGCTTGATGGGCCTATTGGCCTTGCACCTGGGTGGGATAAAAGCGGTACAACAATCCGTGCCTGGCAAGAACTTGGCGCTCGGCACCATACAACTGGCGGTATTGCACTCCGGCCACAAAGGGGTAACCCCTTGCCTCGGCTCTATACGTTTGATAGACGAATTGGTGACCACGGTAAACAAGTATCTCTTAACAGTTACGGATTCCCTAGCCCTGGCGTTAAGGCCGTGGCCCGCAATATTGCACGGCAGCGTGAGCTTGGTGTAACCATCCCCGTTATCACCCAGGTTGTACCTAACGCCGATATGTATGCCCCCGACAAAATGTGGGGTATTGGCGATGAGCTCGCCCAGTCGATTGCTACGCTTATAACAATCTGCGAGCCTGATGCTATTAGCCTAGGCCTTAGCTCGCCAAATACCCGAGGCATGCGTGACGCCCAGGATAATTACAAGTTTATGTATACAGTAACCGCGAGGGCTCAAGAGGCAATCGCCGAACATTCCAAGCAGGACATCCCCCTTATTTACAAAGGCGACGGCGACGGTGGTAAGGATAGGCTTGACATGTATATCCGTTTAGCCCAAGAAACTGGTGTTGCACTTGAACTAATAAATACGACCTCGGACCCCAACACCAAGGCGAAATATGGCGCCGACACACTAGGTGGCGGCCTTGCTGGCGCAGACTCCGACTACCACGATCTAGCCCTACGGTCGGTCCACTATGTGCATAAACAAACGCACGGCGAAGTGCCGATAATCGGTGTCGGCGGTGTTAATACCCCGGAACGAGCGCTGGCAATGATTTGCGCGGGAGCCAACGCAATTGGCGTCAATACAGCCGTACGGAGCCTGGGCTTCGGCACGTTTACCTCTTTAGAAAATGGCCTGCTTGAGCTCATGCCCGCAGAGTAAATCCTACCCTCCGTGACCTTACACATGTAGCTTAGATAAGACATATGGTAGTATGGTTTTTGTATGCAAACACCGCGTTACGAAGAGCTGCCAACCTGGAACGCGGAAAACCGCCGCACTTTTGCGACGGCACTTATTCAGGACATGGCTACTACAACAAATGGTGACCCAAATCAGTGGCTGTATGGCCTGTCTCGATTTTTATTGCAGGATGATGAGTTTGCACTTCCACAAGAACCGCTGTCTGGCGAGGTAATGCCCGTTATTGCAGGTAGCCTTTTGGAAAGCGTGCCACGGACCGGCGGCTATTTACGCGCCATCCAACGTGCGGCCCAAGCGAACAGCGCAATCGATGCTGGTTGCGGCCCAAGCGCTGTATTGGCATTGGGAATCGCGGTCTTTCACCCACGGGCCGAGATTTTTGCCTACGAACTTAGCCAGCCCTCTGCTCGTTGTGCTGCAGGTATTGTCGATCTACTTGGTTTTAATGACCGGATTACAGTGATTGCCGACAATGTGCTGACAACTCCTTTACCCAATGTGGATTTGGGTGTGACAGAAACGTTTAACCACGGGCTTGCTACCGAACCAGGTGTTAAAATTGCCCATCGACTTTCAAGTGTGTCGGGCGTTATATTGCCAGCTAAAGCAGTCATGTATGCACAGGTGGGTCCTTATGACAGGGCACCATGGCATAAGGTTGATGTTATTGACTTTGCTGAAGGCAGAGAGATTGTAAGGGGTGAGTTGCCTTCTAATTTTAGGGGCGAACAATCCGTTAGCGTGCGTGCTGAATACCTAGACACAAATAATGGTGTAGTCATTGATTGTGACTCTATAGCTAGCCCATTGGCGATAGGCACTGTCGACGTTCCCCGCGTTGGCGGTACAGTGGGTTTTGAATATCCAGTAGGGCATAGCGCCACGCTGACCGTTGCCCGTTTATGGGCGGCAGACTAGCCATTGTAACAGCCTGGCGGCATGGTATAGTTGATGAATGGTTTACATTTTTTTGGCTTTAATTCCTTATGTTGTGTTCGTGCTTGCTAACCGATATGCTAGCCAGCGTATAGACGTGGCCATGGTTGTGGCTATTGTCAACATTGTTGCTACCATTGTGCTGGTCGGGCTGGTTGCTGTTAAATCTGGCAAGCCCACGGCCGAGCATTTAAACACGCACATGATGTCATATATTGCAGCTGCAATTGGCGGTTTGGGTATTGCCGCGTATAGTTTCTTTTTAGCTAAGGCGTTTGCGATGACTAATGTGGCTATTGTGCTGCCGCTGGTGCTGGGCGGGATAATTGTTCTGGGTTCGCTGGCTGCCTATGTGGTGTTTCGCGAAAAGATAAATGTATTACAGCTGGCCGGCCTGGTGGTGGTTGTGATTGGCATGGGTATAATTGTATTTGCAAAACTCCGCCCGGCAGTTTAATTATTCTTTAATAATGCTATGCTATAAGGATGAGCGGTTTCCACCCACCCAAGCTGCCTTTTTTAGGTGGTCTTATGGAAGACTCCGGAGTGGACACGCACGACGACGCCCATATGTTCGCGGCATATTTAAAATCTGGCAAAAAGCTGCCGCCACTTGCTATGTCGATTGGCGACCCGTATTTGTTAGGCGGCCAGTTACCCAAAGGTCTGGCGGCTTACGAGCGGAAGGCTCCGCCCTATTTGGGCGGCTACAACCGCACGCCAGCCGGCAACCCTGAAGCCCGGCGGTTACTTTTAGCCCATACAGTACGCGTCCACAAACTGGACCAGTATGCCGTGCCCGAAAAAGATTTTAACCTGCACCTTACCTCGGCAACGGGCACCCGTGGCATTATGCACGATTTTGGCCGGTATGTTTTAGATCGCACCAAAAAAGATAAACGCAGACCTGTGGTTTTGTGCGCTTCCCCTACCTGGGATTACGCAGGTATATTCGAACCTTTGGGATATACTATGCAGTTCTGGCCGCTTAAGCCCGAACATGACTGGTTTCCCCAAAAGCAAGATATCGAAGCTGCTCTTACAGCAATCGACAACAATCCAAAATACCGTTTGGCGATGATAGCTGTTAATGCCCAGCACAGCCCAACGGCCCGCAGCTGGCCGTCCGACATTTTGCATCAACTATTTACTGCTGCCACCAGCCGTGGTGCAGGCATTTTGCTGGATGATCCCTACTTTCATGTATCAGTCGAGGGGTTCGAACCAGCTTCGGCGGTGACAGTACTTTTGGAGCACTTGGCCAAATCCGATACACCAACACAGGCGCAAAGGTTGTGGTGTCGTACAGAGTCTTTTGGTAAGGCTTTTGTATGTAATAACTGGGGAATCGGCTCGATTATGGGCCATCCGGATACATTAAATAGTTTGGCAAAATATACCTTTGAATGGGCCTTTCACCGCGAAAGCCTTCGTCAATGGGCCATGGCGCACTGGATAACCGACCCGGCCTGCGATGAGTATCTGGCCGATCAACGTAAAGAACTAAAACAAAAGCGTACCATGTGGACCGACGCTTTGCGCGAGCTGGGCTGGCCTACCAGGCTTACACCCGTTGGTGAAGTAACACCGTACTATCTGGTGGCTGTACCGCCAAAATATGCAGCCCAAAAAGATGGCGTGGCAAAGTGGCGGCAATTGTTGATGGACGACGCCGGCATGTTATTGTCGTATGCCTCTATCGAGCAGGCGGGCACCGAGGCGGATGCCCCGTATTTGCGGGCGCTCCTAAGTGGAAGTATTGAGGTTGTAGCCGAGGC
>Ga0075430_100005456_pt1 | contig 10743 bp, 10 predicted proteins | sample RhiMetdeltSRZDD4_FD_75294 | JGI IMG/M metagenome (GOLD analysis project Ga0075430, IMG submission 75294) | Populus rhizosphere microbial communities from Tennessee, USA - Rhizosphere MetaG P. deltoides SRZDD4 | ecosystem: Host-associated > Plants > Roots > Rhizosphere > Soil | place: USA... | reverse complement strand
CCTGGTGAAGGCGCGCGCGGTCCACTTCGTGGCCCCTCGGCGGGTCGAGGTCCGGGAGGTCGAGCTGCCCGCCCCGGCCGAGGGCCAGCTGCTGGTGGCCGCCGTGTGGTCGGGCATCTCCAGCGGGACCGAGCTGCTCGCCTACCGGGGCGAGATCGACCCCGACCTGCCCCTTGACGAGACCCTGGGCGCCCTGGCCGGCACCTTCGCCTACCCGTTCCGCTACGGCTACAGCGCCGTCGGCCGGGTGGTCCGCGCTGCCGGGTCGTTCCGGGAGGGCCAGCTGGTCTTCGCCTTCCACCCCCACCAGGACCGGTTCGTGGTCGACGCCGCCGACGTCATGGCCGTGGACGGGCCGGAGGCGCGGGTGGCCACCATGTACCCGATGGTCGAGACCGCCCTCCAGGTCTGCCTGGACGCCGCCCCCCGCCTGGGGGAGGTGGTGGTGGTGGTCGGGCTCGGCGCGGTCGGCATCCTGGCCGCGGCCCTGCTGGCCCGGACCGGGGCGGTCGTCCTCGGGTCGGAGCCGGAGCCGGCCCGGCGGGCCGCCGCCGGCCGCTTCGGGGTGCCGGCGCTGGCTCCCGAGGCCGTCACCGGGGCGGTGGCCGACGCCACCGGCGGGCGCGGCGCCGACCTGGTGGTCGAGGCCAGCGGCAACCCCGACGGCCTGGCCTGGTCGCTGCGGCTGCTGGCCCACGAGGGCACCGCGCTGGTCTGCTCCTGGTACGGCACCAGACCGGCCCCGCTCCCCCTGGGCGCCGCCTTCCACCGCCGCCGGCTGGCCATCCGCGGCACCCAGGTCTCCACCATCCCGGCCGCCCTCAGCGCCCGCTGGGACCGGGGCCGCCGCGCCGAGGTGGCCTGGCGGCTGCTGGCCGAGCTGCCGGTGGCCGTCCTCTGCACCCACGAGTTCCCGTTCGAGGCGGCCGCCGAGGCCTACGCCCGCACCGACCGCAAGCAGGACGGTCTGATCCACGCCGCCCTGGCCTACCCAGGAGGAACCGAATGAACCTCGGCTACGAGGTGGGGTCCAGCGTCACCGTCCGGGCCCTCCACCAGATGCCCATGCCCGGACCGGAGGGCGAGCTCCACGACCACGACTACCGCTTCGACGTGGTCGTCGCCCGCGGCGAGCTGGACGAGCACGGCATGGTCTGCGACCTGGACGTGCTGCGGGCGGCCATGCAGGCGATGGCGGCCAGGATCAGGGACCGGGACCTGGAGGCGATCCGCCCGCCCGAGGCCGAGGCCGTCACCGTCGAGGTCCTGGCCCGCTGGGCCCACGGGGAGCTGGGGGCCGCCCTGCGGCGGTCGGGCGCCGACACGCTGTCGGTGCGGGTGTGGGAGACGCCGGTGGACTTCGGCGGCTACGCCGGCCCGCTGCCCTGACCGGCCGCGGCGGCCTCGCGCAGCGCCGCGAAGAACCGCTCCGCCGACTCCGCCCAGGTCGGCCGGGCGGCGGCCCGCCGGACGGCGGCCGCGGCCAGGCGCCGGCGCAGGTCGTCGTCGGTGGCCAGCCGGCGCAGGGCCCGGCTCAGGCCGGCGACGTCGCCGGGGTCGGCCAGCAGCCCCTCCCGCCCGTCGCCGGCCAGGTGGGGCAGGTTGCCGGCGCGCCAGCCGACCACCGGGAGCCCGGCGGCCATCGCCTCCCCCCAGACCGTCCCGAAGGGTTCGCGCAGGCTGGGCAGGGCGAACACGTCGGCGTCGCGGTACAGGGCCGCCACCTGCTCGGCGGGCACCGGGCCGTGGACCACGACCCGGCCGGCCAGGTCGGGCCGGGCCAGCCGGGCCCGGACCCGGGCCCCGTAGCCGGGGTCGGCCCGGTCGTCGCCGGCCAGGTGCAGGGTGGCCAGCTCATCCGGGAGCCGGGCGGTGGCCTCCAGGAGCTCCAGGATGCCCTTGCGCTCGACCCAGTTGGCCACGCACAGCAGGCTGGCGCGGCGGCCTCGGCGCAGGTCGACCGGGTGATGGCCGGCGGGGGCGGGCAGGTCGCGGCCCGGGGGCACGACCCGGACCCGCCCGGGCGGGAACCCCTGGGCGGTCAGCTCGTCGCCCAGGGCCTGGCTGGCCACGACGAGCAGGCGGGCCCGGCGCCAGGCCCGCCGGTCCAGCGGGGCCTGGACGACCCGCCGGGCCGGCCCGTGGTCGATCCCGCCCGGCGGCTGGTGCAGGCTGCCCACCAACGGCACGCGTCGCCGCCCGGGCAGCCACGGGCTCAGGAAGGCGGCGGCGATGCTGTCCAGGACGACCACGTCGCCGCCGGCCCGGCCGAGCACGGCCGGGCCGGCCAGGGCCGGGAGGGGGAAGGGCCGGTCGGGGAAGGAGACGAACTCGACGCTGGCCCCGCAGGAGGGCGCCAGCTCGGCCATGCGGCGGTGGTAGCGGTAGCCGCCGGTCAGCCGGCCCGGGTCACCGAGGGTGACCAGGGAGACGGCGAGGCTGCGGGTCATCCAGGTGGCTCCGACGGTCTTCGGGCACAGATCCTGCACGCATATCGGCTCCGGGGCGCACCGGCCCGGATGGCCGCCGAGCGGCGGCCAGGGCGTCGGTGAGGCTGTCCACCACTGGTGAGCCGGTGGCCTCCAGCGCCTGGCGGTGATGGGAGCCCCCGTCGTACAGCACGCAGCCGGCCCCGACGGCCCGCGCCGCCGCCAGGTCGTCCAGGGAGTCCCCGACCAGCACCACCGCCGACGGCGCCAGCTCGAGCGCGGCCAGGTGCTTCACCAGGTGCTCGGCCTTGCCGCCGCCGTCGCTGCGGCGCAGCCCGTCCACCCGCACGAAGAACCGGCCGATCCCCAGCCGCTCGACCAGCGGCACCAGGTCGTCATGGCGCCACATCGACAGCAGCGACTGGCTCAGCCCGGCCGCCTCGGCGCCGGCCAGCGCATCCCGCGCGTCCGCCGCCAGCGCCATCCGCTCCACCCGCCCCAGGTAGCTGTCGTGGTAGGCCGCGTCCAGCGCCGCCCACTCCTCGGCCGAGATGGTCCGGCCCGCCACCTGCTCGTAGAACCGCTCCACCGGCCTGGTGAAATGCGTCCGGTACCCGTCGGTGTCGATCGCCGGCACGCCCAGCCGCGACAGCGCGTCGTTGACCGCCGCCACCACCGCCACCTGGTCGTCGAACAGGGTCCCGTTCCAGTCCCACACCAGGTGCCGGACCCCTTCACCACCGCCCATGCCGGCAGTGTAGGTCCAACCGGCGGGTCGCAGTCGCGTGCCGGAGCGGTCGACGGTGGCGGGTTGGCGGGAACGCCGGATTTCTTTTGTTTCCAATGAACAGGTGGGAAACTGCTGCCGACATGCCGATGCCGATGCCGATCCGGCTGGCCGCCAACCGGTTTCCCCGCTTCTACCGGGGTGGGTCGGCCATCGACGAGTTGCGCGGCACGACCCCCGAGGCCGGTGTGGCCTTCCTGCCCGAGGACTGGGTGGGGTCGACCACGGCCGCCTTCGGGTCGGACGGCGACGGCCTGACCCGGCTGGAGGACGGGCGCACGTTGCGCGAGGCGGTCGCGGCCGACCCGGAGGGGTTCCTCGGCCCGGCGCACGCCGAGGCGTACGGCGACAGCCCGGCCCTGCTGGTCAAGCTGCTGCACGCCGGCGAGCGCCTGCCCGTCCACTGCCACCCGGACCGCGACTTCGCCCGCCGCCATCTCGACTGCCCCTGGGGCAAGACCGAGGCCTGGGTCATCGCCGGCACCGAGGGCCCCGAGGCGGTCGTGCACCTGGGCTTCCGCGAGGCCATGGACCCCGGGCGGCTGGCCGAGCTGGTCGCCGGCCAGCGGGTCGAGGCGCTGCTGGCCAGCCTCAACGCCGTCCCGGTGGCCGCGGGCGACACCGTGCTCGTCCCGGCCGGCCTGCCGCACGCCATCGGCCAGGGGGTGCTGCTGGTCGAGCTCCAGGAGCCGACCGACTTCTCGGTGCTGCTGGAATGGGAGGGGTTCGCCATCGACGGCCGCCGCGACGGCCACCTCGGCCTCGGCTTCGAGCTGGCCCTTGACTGCGTCGACCGCTCCGGGTGGGGCCAGGAGCGCCTGGCCCGGCTGCGCGGCGGGCGCGGGCCGGACCGTCCGGGGGCGGAGCGGCTGCTCCCGGCCGAGGCCGACTCGTTCTTCCGGGCCGAGCGGCTGCGGCCCGACCCGGCCGTCCGGCTCGAGGCCGCCTTCTCGATCCTGGTCGTCACCGACGGGTCGGGCCGGCTGGAGACGGCCGGCGGCTCCCTGGAGCTGGCCCGCGGCGACACCGTGCTGGTGCCCTTCGCCGCCGGACCGGGCCAGGTCCGGGGCCGGCTGACGGCGGTCCGCTGCCTCCCCCCCGCCCCCGGGGCCGGCCCGACCCGCCGGGGCGCCCCGTGACCGGCGACCGGCTGCTGGTCGGCATCGACGTCGGCACGACCCTGTGCAAGGCGGCCGTGGTCCGGGCCGACGACGGCACCGAGCTGGCCCACGGCACGGCCCCGACCCCCTGGACCGAGGTCCCGACCGGGGCCGAGCTGGCCCCCGAGCGGCTGCTGGAGGCGGCCGTGGCCGCCACCGCGGCCGCCCTGGAGCAGGCCCCCGACGGCCCGGTGACCGGCGTCGGGGTGACCAGCATGGCCGAGACCGGCGTGCTGCTCGACCGCGGCGGCCGGCCGCTGGCGCCGGCGATCGCCTGGCACGACAGCCGGGGCGAGGCCGAGGCGGCCCGGCTCGCCGCCGACCTGGGCGCCGGGCGGTTCTCGGCCCGCACCGGCCTGGCCGTCCGCCCGCTGCTGTCGATCGCCAAGTACGCCTGGCTCAGGGACCACCAGCCGGCGGTGGCCGGCGCGGTGCGCTGGCTCGGTGTGGCCGAGTGGGTGGTCCACGGCCTGGGCGGCGAGCAGGTGGCCGAGCTGTCGCTCGCCTCCCGCACCGGCCTGCTGGACCTGGACCGGCGGGCCTGGTGGGACGAGGCCCGGGCCTGGGCCGGGGCGCCGCCGGGGCTACTGGCCGGCCTGGTCCAGGCGGGCAGCCCGGCGGGCCGGGCCGACGGCGGCCGCCTCCCCCGCCTGGCCGGGGCCACCCTCACCGTGGCCGGCCACGATCACCTCAGCGCCTCGGTCGGGGCCGGCGCGACCCGGGACGGCGACCTGTTCGACTCCTGTGGCACCGCCGAGGCGCTCGTCCGGGCGGTCCCGCCCCCGGTCGCCCCCGCCGACGTCGCCCGGCTGGTCGCGGCCCACGTCTCGGTCGGCTGGCACGTCCTGCCCGGCCGTCGCGCCCTGCTCGGCGCGTCCCGGGCCGGGCTGGCCCTGCGACGGTTCCTCGACCTGCTCGGGGTGGATGACCAGGCCAGGGAGGAGCTGGACCGGGCCGCCGCGGCCGTCCCGCCGGGCGGCGGGGGCCTGGCCGTCCGGGACGTGTTCGGTGACCGCTCGGCGCTCGAGGGGATCGGCGCCGACCCCAGCCCGGCGCAGGTGTGGCGGGCCGCCCTGGAGGCCGTGACCGGGCGGGCGGTCGAGCTGCGGGCCGAGATCGAGTCGGTCGCCGGGCCGAGCCGGCGGCTGGTCCTGGCCGGCGGGTGGGCCCGCAACCCGGCCGCCCGCTCGGTGAAACAGGCGCTGCTGGGCCCGTTCGACTGGCCGCCGGTCACCCAGGCCGGGGCCCGCGGGGCCGCCCTGCTGGCCGGCGTCGCCGCCGGCCACTTCGCCGGGATCGGCGACCTGCCCGCCCCCGGCCGCCGGGTGGCGGCCGGGGGCCGCGAACCGGAGAGGAGCCCGCGGTGACCGAACCGCTGCTGGAGTCGAGGGGCATCACCAAGAGCTTCGGCGGCGTCCGGGCGCTGCGCGGGGTGGACTTCGCCGTCCACCCGGGCGAGGTGGCCGCCCTGGTCGGCGACAACGGCGCCGGCAAGAGCACCCTGGTCAAGATCCTGTCGGGGACCCTGGCCCCCGACGGCGGCGAGATCTGGTTCGAGGGCCGCCGGGTCGCCATCCCGACCCCGGTCGCGGCCCGCGACCTCGGCATCGAGACCGTCTACCAGGACCTCGCCCTGGCTCCCGAGCTCGACCCGGCCGCCAACCTGTTCCTGGGCCGGGAGCTGGTCCGCCCCGGGCCGCTGGGCCGGCTCGGGTTCCTGGACAAGGCGGCCATGCGGCGCCGGACCAACAAGGCCTTCGCCGACCTCGGCATCGGCCTCCAGGACACCGGGGCCATGGTGGCCAACCTGTCGGGCGGCCAGCGCCAGAGCGTCGCCGTCAGCCGGGCCGCCACCTGGGTCAGCAAGGTCGTGTTCATGGACGAGCCCACCGCCGCCCTGGGCGTGGTCCAGTCGGGCCACGTTCGCGACCTGATCCGCCGGGTCCGCGACTCGGGGATCGCGGTCGTGCTCATCAGCCACAACATGCCGGAGGTGATGGAGCTGGCCGACCGCATCGAGGTGCTCCGGCTGGGGGTCCGGGTGGCCCGCTACCGCGCCGCCGACACCACCATGGAGCAGGTCATCGCGGCCATGACCGGCGCCCTGGAGCCCGGGGAGGTGGCCTGAGTGAGCCGGAGGGGTTCGGGGAACCCCAAGGGGGTGCCCCGATGAGCGAGACCCGGGAGGTGCCGGCCGAGGCCCAGGACGAAGGGGCGGAGGCGCCGGCCCGGACCGGCCTGCGGGGCACGCTCCGGCGGCGGCTGACCGAGACCACCACCTGGACGTTCCTGATCCTGCTGGGCATCGTGGCCGGGTTCGCCGCGCTGCGCTTCCAGCAGTTCGCCACGGTGTTCAACTTCCGCAACATCGCCGCCGACGCCTCGGGCCTGCTGATCATCGCCGTCGGCATGACCTTCGTGATCATCACCGCCGGGATCGACCTGTCGGTCGGGTCGGTGCTGGTCTTCTCCGGGGTGATCGCGGCCAAGGTGATGCTGGCCGTCGGCGGCGAGGGCTGGGGCGCGATCGGGGCCGGGCTGGTCGCCGGGCTGGTCGCCGGCACCGCCTGGGGGGTGCTCAACGGCCTGCTCATCACCAAGGCCAGGGTGCCGCCGCTGATCGTCACCCTGGGGACGTTCGGGATGGCGCTGGGGTCGGCGCTGCTGATCACCGGCGGGATCGACGTCCGCGGGGTGCCGCTGCGGCTGACCACCACCATCGGCATCGGCCAGCTCGCCGGCGTGCCCTACGTGGTCCTCATCGCGGCCGTGGTCACCGCCGTCGGGGCGGTCACCCTGTCGATGACCCGGTTCGGCCGCTACACCTATGCGATCGGGTCCAACGCCGAGGCGGCCCGGCGCGCCGGCATCAACGTCGACCGCCACCTCATCAAGGTGTACGCGCTGTCGGGGTTCCTGGCCGGGGTGGCCGGGATGGTGTCCCTGGCCCGCTTCGCCACCACCACCATCGGCGGGCACTCGACCGACAACCTGGCCGCCATCGCCGCCGTCGTGCTCGGCGGCACCAGCCTGTTCGGGGGCATCGGGACGGTGCTGGGCACGGTCGTCGGGGTGTTCATCCCGGCCGTGCTCCAGAACGGGTTCGTGATCCTCGGGGTGCAGCCGTTCTGGCAGCAGGTCGCGGTCGGGGCGGTCCTGATCGTCGCCGTCTACATCGACCAGCTCAAGCGCCGCGCCCAGGAGCGCGGCGAGAGGAGGTAGCAGCATGCGCACACGTTGGCTCGTCGGAGTGGTCGCCCTCGCCCTCACCCTGGCGGCGTGCGGCGGCGACGACGGAGGCGGCACCTCGGGCGGCGGCAGCGCCGCCAAGCAGTACAAGCTGACCCTGATCCAGGGCGTCAAGGGCGACCAGTTCTACGTCACCATGGAGTGCGGCGCCCAGGAGGCGGCCAAGGCCGCCGGGGCCACCCTCGACGTGACCGCCCCGGACGAGTTCGACGCCTCCCTCCAGACCCCGATCGTCAACGCCGTGGTGGCCAAGAAGCCCGACGCCATCCTGATCGCCCCGACCGACACCAAGGCCATGATCCCGCCCCTCAACCAGGCCAAGGCGGCCGGGATCAAGCTGGTCTTCGTCGACACCACCACCGAGAACGGGGCCGAGCTGGCCGAGTCGGAGATCGCCTCCGACAACGAGGAGGGCGGCCGCGAGGCGGCCCGGACCCTGGCCAAGCTGACCGGCGGCAAGGGCTCGGTGCTGGTCATCAACGTCAAGCCCGGCATCTCCACCACCGACGCCCGGGCCAAGGGGTTCGAGGAGGAGATCAAGAACACCCCGGGCCTGAAGTACCTCGGCCAGGAGTACTCCAACGACAAGCCGGATGTCGCCGCCGCCAAGGCCACCGCCGCCCTGGCCGCCCACCCCGACCTGGTGGGCATCTTCGGCACCAACCTGTTCTCGGCCGAAGGCGCCGCCACCGGGCTGCGCAGCGCCGGCTCGGCCGAGAAGGTCAAGATCGTCGGCTTCGACGCCGGCCCCAAGCAGGTCGAGGACCTGCAGCAGGGCATCGTCCAGGCCCTGATCGCGCAGAAGCCGGCCGACATCGGCAAGGCCGGCGTCGAGCAGGCCATCGCCGCCCTCAAGGGCGAGCCGGTCCAGAAGAAGATCGGCACCGGCTTCGTCGTGGTCACCAAGGACAACATGAACGACCCCGACGTCAAACCGTTCCTCTACAAGTCGACCTGCTGACAACCACCCCGCGGCCGCCGGGCACCATCCACCCGGCGGCCGCGCCCTCACGCCTGGCGACCCAGGACCGGCGGCACCCAGGCGGGATGCAGGGCGACCAGCACGGCCAGGGCCAGGGCGGCCACGCCGGCCGCGGCGGCGACGGCCGGGCCGCGACGCCCGAGCTTCTCGTACGCCATCAGCCCGGCCAGCGCCGCCATCCAGCGCAGGTCGGAGACGCCGACGGCGAACATGACCAGCATCAGGGCCCAGCAGCAGCCCAGGCAGTAGAGCCCGTGGCCCCAGCCCAGCCGGAAGGTGTTGCGGGGGCCGCGCCGGTAGTGGCGCAGGAGGTAGGCGGCCGGGTGCCGGCACTCGGTGAGGCAGCGGTCCTTGAGCGTCGAGAACTGGAAGGCGCCGGCCAGCCCGAGGGTGACCGCCCCGACCAGCCAGGGACGCGTGGCCAGCCAGGGCAGGACGTCCACGGCCTGGTGGACGCCGCCGTCGTCGGCGAACAGGACGTCGTGGTGGAAGCGGCCGGCGACGCCGGTGGCGTGGGCGGCCACGGCGGCCGCCCACGCCAGGGCGATGGCGATCGGCACCGTGACCGGCAGCCGGCGGCGCTCGACGGTGACGGTGGTCATGGCTCGGCGGTGTAGGTGATGCGGTAGTCGGACTGGATGGCGTTGCGGCCCTCGAAGGACCACACCATCCCGTGGCCGGGCAGGTTCACCGAGTGTTGGTGGGCCCGGGCCACGTAGGCGGGCGAGCCGGGCACGGTCGAGAACAGCGAGTCCCGCAGGGTCGTGAGGGTGCCGTCGGGGCTGCGGAACGGCTCCATCTCGGCCGACACCACGTCGCCGATGCGCAGGGTGCCGGCGCCGTCGCGGGTCTCGTGGACGATCGGCGCCCGCTCGACGGCGACGACCTCCCCCACCAGCCCGGCCAGGTCGGCCAGCGGCCCACCGAGCCGCCCCTGGTAGGCGTCCAGGATGGCCTCGAACTGGGCGTCGCTGGCCCGGTCGTCGACGAAGCTCACCACCCGCCAGCTTCCCGGGGCCAGGACGTTGCCGGGGATGTTGACGACGTTGATGAACGACAGCCCGCTCACGTCGACCCCGCGGATCGTCCCCCGCTCGAAGCGGTAGGCGTTGAACGCGTCGCAGCTCCCTCCGTCGGGATCCTGTCCCACCCAGCATGGGCACACCGCCAGGCACGAGCACGCCTCCAGCAGGGTGCCTTCCAGGTCGTAGACGACGCCCGTCGCCGCCGGCGCCCGCTCGGTCGTTGTCATGGCGTTCCCCCTTTCGGTCGGGTCGTGCGCCATCGTCGGCGGCGCCATGGCAGAGCGATTGCAGCGGCAGCGACTCCGGGTCATGTCTGAGGGTTGCAATGGACCTGCAACGGCCCGGCCGGCGAGTGCCTCGGCGTGTTCCCTGGTTCGCGACCAGAGGACCAGGTCGTGCCCAGCGGTGGAAAGGCGCCCCGCCATGGGGGCGCCCATCCGTCCGAGCCCGAGGAACGCGACGCGGGTCACGCCTGGTCGGACTTCGCTTCCCGCCGCTCTCGGGCGCCTTCGCCTTCGGTGATGCGGCCGATGGCGGTGCCGGTCTGCTGGTCGAAGAAGTGGAACCCGCCGGTGTCGACGGCCAGGTCCATGGTCCGGCCCACCCGCGCCTGGGTCTTGGGGTTGACCCGGGCGGTCCACAGCCCGTGGCCCTCCCCGGCCAGCTCCTCGGCCTCGGCCTCGTCCTTGGCCGCCTTGTCGAAGCGGGCGATCATGATGTCGTGGTGCACCGGCGGGGTGGCCATGTGGAAGATCAAGTTCACCTCCGAGCCCAGCTCCTCGGTCACCGCCACCTCCCCCTTGAACCGCGGCCACTCCTGGGGGGCGAAGGCCCCATCCTCCATCGAGGACGGGCGCAGGCCCACGATCAGGTCCTTGTCGAAATAGCGGTCCAGGCCCTCGCGGCCCGCCACCAGCTGCTCGGGGAGGGGGACCTTGTACTCGGCGAACACCAACGCCGGCCCCTGATCTTTGACCAGCTTGGCGTCGGCCAGGTTCATCGCCGGGCTGCCGATGAAGGTGGCCACAAACAGGTTCTCGGGGGCGTCGAACAGCGACTGGGGGGTGTTGACCTGCATCAGCTCGCCGTCTTTGAGGACCGCGACCCGGGT
>Ga0075430_100005455_pt1 | contig 10743 bp, 8 predicted proteins | sample RhiMetdeltSRZDD4_FD_75294 | JGI IMG/M metagenome (GOLD analysis project Ga0075430, IMG submission 75294) | Populus rhizosphere microbial communities from Tennessee, USA - Rhizosphere MetaG P. deltoides SRZDD4 | ecosystem: Host-associated > Plants > Roots > Rhizosphere > Soil | place: USA... | reverse complement strand
GCCTGATCTGTAGAATAGCGGCCGCCCTTGCCCCGTCCAAAACTCCAATACTACATGCCTGGGTTTACGAAAATCGCCGCGGTCGCAGTCCTGACGCTGAGTGGAATTGGTCTTTTTGCGCAATCGGGTGACAAACAGGGCGAGCAACAGTTGCCGCGGGTGCCTAAGGAAATCATCCCCGACGCTCCGTGGCTTTCGCCGGAGGACGCGCTCAAGACGTTCAAGATCAAGGATGGGCTTGAGGTTGAGTGCATCGCCCACGAACCGCTCGTTGAAAGTCCGATTGCGGTCGAGTTCGGTCCGGACGGACGAATCTGGATCTGCGAGATGCGCGGCTTCATGCCGAATACCGAAGGGAAAGGCGAGGCCGAAATCCCGGGGCGGATCGTCGTGCTCGAGGATACCAACGGCGACGGACGCATGGACAAGTGGGAGACCTACGCGGCCGATCACTCCGCCGCGTCCGACTCGTCCCCGCCGATAGTCTCGGCCGCGTTCGACGACTCGTTTCGAGGAACACCCAACCGGCGTTTCATCTATCGCCCCGACGGAACAGTCTTACGAGCCGAGGTGGATCCGGACGGCGACGGCAGGTTTGTCGAAGCGACGGGCGCGCCAGGGCAGTGATGGTCTCACAGTGTGTGGCTCTCGTCTCAAGTGGGTTTGCGTTCCGGCATCTCGAATCCGGCGCGGAGAGGTGACATGAAAAAGCTGCTTTGCCAGATGGTGATCTGCGTTCTGATCTGCGTCCCCGCCGGCAATCTCCGCGCCGAGGCCCAAACGCAGGTCTCGAAAGGGCTGCGCATCGTCGTGATCGAAGGTGAGGACGCCGTCAACATCGTCCAACAGAAGACGGCAGTACGGCCGCTCGTCGAAGTGCGCGATTCCAACAACCTGCCTGTGGCTGGCGCCACTGTGCTGTTCACGCTTTTCCGAACGGGCGGGAACGCCGCTGCTTCCTTCGCGAACGGTCAGAGCGCTGTTACGGTCACGACGGACGCAGTCGGGCGAGCCGCGTCGTCTCCTCTTCAGGCGATCGGTACGGGTGCGGTTCGAATCGACGTGCAGGCCACTTACCAAGGACAGGTCGCGACGACGACGATCAATCAAACCAATTTCGCAACCCCAGCTGATGCTGCGAAGGCGGGACGGACACCGACGCAGGCGGCTGGAGCGGCAGCGGCCGGCGCCGCCGCCGGCGCAGTCGCGGCGGGCGGGAGAGCGGGAGGGGCGGCCGGCCGTGGAGCCGGCGCCGGCGGAGCTGGTGCCGCTGGCGGCGCTGCGACGGCTGGCACTGGAGTCGGCGCGCGCGGAGTCGGCGCCGGCGGAGCTGGTGGGGCCGGCGGGACTGCGGCAGGCACTGCCGGGACGGTTGGCGTCATCACCGGCGCAGTCGCTTCGTCGAGTGGCAGACGGCTCTCGAACGTCACGATGCAGCTGCTGAATCAGAGCGGTGTCGTCGTTGCCAGCGCGGTCACCGCGCGAAATGGCGAATTCACGATTCCGCCAGCGGGCTATGACACGTACACGCTGCAGTGCGTCGCCAACAACAAAGTCATCGGCACCGCGAGCGTCACGCTCAAGACCGCGACGGAAGCAGTCAAGATCACGTGCGCGTCGGACGCCGCCCCTCCGTTCTGGAAGAAGTCGACCGTGCTGACCGGCCTGGCCGCAGCGGCAGCCGCGCTTGGCGCGACTGCGATTGTCGCCTCCTCTGGCGACGCCAGCGGTTCTCGCTGAGCCTGCGTCCGAGGACATCCAGCCTTGCCCATTCTCCGCTGCCGCGGCGCCATGGCGTGCACGATCGCTCTGTTGTTGATCGGCGCACCAGCCTCTCTTTCAGCCCAGTCGATGGACGATGCCATCGAACGTGCACGCGTGCACGTCGGTCCGCTCGGGTTGTCGCCGTCGATCGCCGTGACCAGCGTTGGCATCGACTCGAACGTGTTCAACGAGTTCGACGATCCGAAGAGTGATTTCAAGTTCGCCTTGTCTCCGCAGCTCGACACGTGGCTGCGCGCAGGGCGCTCGCGGCTGCAACTCTCCGGCCGTACGGACCTGTGGTATTTCCGGCACTACGCCAGTGAACGCAGCGTCGATTACGCCGCCAACGCGCGTTTCGAGGTGCGTAGTGCGCGGGTGCTTCCGTGGGTCACCGCGTCGCTGGTCGACGGCCGTCAACGTCTGGGCTACGAAATCGATCTGCGCTTCCGCGGCGTCACCCAAGAGTTCGCGACCGGCGTCGATGTACGCGTCGTCGGCAAGACTCGTGTCGGCGTCAGCGCTCGTCACGTCAACTCCGATCACGAGCCGGTCGACTATCTCGGGAGCAACCTGCGTGAAGTGCTCGATCGATCGACCGACGCGCTCGGCCTGGATCTCAAGTACGCGTTGACCCCGTTGACGACGGCGGTCGTGTCGGCGGAGCGCTCGCGCGACCGCTTCCAGTTCATGCCGTCACGCAATTCGGACAGCTCGCGAATCGATGCCGGATTCGACCTTTCGGAGTTCGCGCTCATCGGCGGCAGCGGCCGCATCGGGTATCGCCGGTTCAGCGGAGCGAGCGGTGCGATGCCGGACTATGCGGGTGTCGTGGCCTCGGTCTCGGCGAAATCCACGCTCCTCGGGCGCCTACAGATCGAACTGTCCACCGAGCGCGACGTCAACTATTCGTGGGAGCTGAGTCACCCGTACTTCCTGCTCACCGGGGGGACGCTCACCGTCACTCCGCAGCTCACGACGAAGTGGTACGCCAGAGCGCGCGCGGGCCTTCACCACCTGGCGTATCGGGCTGCGGTCGGCCTGACAGAGTCGCAGCCGGATCGGGTCGACCGGGTCGAGTTGATGGGCACCGGCGTGGGTTATCGCGTGTCGCGCGATATCCGAGTCGGCATCGATGTGGATCGGGAGCGCCGCGAGTCGCCGGTTCGGCTGCGCGCCTATGAAGGGTTTCGAACCGGTATCTCGGTGACGTATGGACGCTGATCATCACTCGCTCCACCGCCTGAACGGCGCACGCGTGCGCGGAGCAGCCTTGCTGCTGTTTGCTCTGATCGTGTACTCCGATACGGTGCGCGCGCAGACGAGCAATTACATCGTCGGCGCTCAGGACGTACTCGCGATCACGCTCTTCGATCAACAGGATCTCAGCGGCAAGTACACCGTCGAGACCGATGGCACATTCACGTTCCCGTTGATCGGGCGGGTGACGGTCGGAGGACTGACGATGCGCGAGGTCGAGCAGGCCTTGCGTGCCGAGCTGTCGAAGGGCTTCTTCAAGAACCCTCAGGTCAGCGTGGCGGTCGAGCAGTATCGGAGTCAACGTGTCTTCGTGATGGGCGAGGTTCGCACGCCAGGGCCGTACCCCCTCGTCGGCAACATGACGCTGATCGAGGCGCTTGCCCGTGCCGGTTCCACCACCGAATACGCCGCCGGCGAAGCGCTGATCGTGCGGTCGCGGGACGAGCGGGCGAGCGGCGGGCCCGTGCTTCCGGAACAGGACAGCAGCGCCAGCGTGATCCATGTGGACGTCAAGGCTCTGCAGATGGGGCGTCTGTCGGAGAACGCGGAGCTGCGTGACGGCGACACCATCTTCGTGCCGCGAGCGGAGCTGGTTTACGTATTCGGGCAGGTCAATCGGCCTGGCTCCTACACGCTGCAGCGGAATACGACGGTCTTGCAGGCACTCTCGCTGGCTGGTGGTGTCACCGACCGTGGCACCACTGGCCGGATCCGAATCGCGCGCGTCGTGGAGGGCAAGAAGGTGGAGGTTCGAGTGAAGGTGGAAGACGTCGTGCTGGCTGGCGACACGATCATCGTTCCCGAGAGGTTCTTCTGATGAGCGGCTCTAATCCCCATCACGATCGAGATGAGGCGGCGCGTGGCGCGGCCGCCGACGCGGCCGCCAGCCGTCGAACCCGGTTGTCGCAGGCGCGCGCCGACGTTCACCTCCTCGACTACGTGCGCATCCTCTACAAGCGTCGGTGGTCCGCAGGAACGGTGTTCCTGCTCGTCCTGCTCGCCGCTGCCGTGTATACGTTCACGGCGACGCCGCTCTACGAGGCGCGTACGCGGCTCCTCATCGAGACGGACGCTCCGAACGTCGTCGCGTTCAAGGAAGTGATCGACCAGGCGAACGCGCAAAGCGATTACTACCAGACGCAGTACAACATCCTTCAGAGTCGCACGCTCGCACGAGATGTGCTCGACGATCTGAGGCTCTGGGACGATCCGCTTTTTGGCGCTCCACAAACGTCACCTCTCTCGAGTCTGTGGACATTCGCTACCCAGCTGATGCCGTTCAGTCGCGACGCGAGTCGAACGGCGACGTCGATAGACCAGATCGGCGCGCAGTCGCGCGCCGTCGACCGGCTTCTCGACGGTTTGACCATCACGCCAGTGCGGAACAGCCGACTCGTCGATGTCAGGTACCGCCTGCGCGATCCAGCCGCGGCGGCCGCCGTGGCGAACAGCATCGCCGACAAATACATCGAGCGGAATCTTGCCTACAAGTTCACGGCGTCGAAGGACGCCAGCACCTGGCTCGGAGACCGTTTGAAGGAGCAGCGCGCGCAAGTCGAGGCGGCCGAACTGGCGCTCCAGAAGTATCGCGAGCAGAACGAAGCCATCTCCCTCGAGGATCGCCAGAACATCGTCGTCCAGAAGCTTGCCGACTTGAATACGGCGGTCACTCGCGCGAAGACCGAGCGCCTACAGAAGGAAGCGATGTATCGCCAACTCGAGGCGGCGGGGCAGGATGCAGCCCTCCTCAACACCTTCCCCGCGATTCTTGGCAATGCGTTCATCCAGACGCAGAAGACCGAGTTGGCCGCGCTGCAGCGGCAGCAGGCACAGCTGGCCGATCGGCTCGGCGATCGTCACCCTGAGATGGTCAAGATCAGGTCGGCGATTCAGAACGCCGAAGGGGAGTTGCACACCGAGATTGGGAAAGTCGTCGAGGCCGTCCGCACCGAGTACAAGGCAGCGCTGGCGCAGGAGGAGAGCCTGACCGTCGCGCTCAACCAGCAGAAGGGCGCGGCGCTGGCGATGAATCGCAAGGGAATCGAGTACAGCGTGCTCGAGCGAGAGGTGGAAAGCGGCCGGCAAATCTATCAGAGTCTGATGCAGCGCGCGAAGGAGACGAGCGTTGCGGGTGAGCTGAAGACCAGCAACGTGCGCATCATCGATCGCGCTGAAGTCCCGCGGCAGCCGGTGGCTCCTCGGGTACTCCTGAGTCTGGTCTTCGCCCTGTTCGGCGCGATGTTCCTCGCATGCGGCCTTGTCTTCTTCTTCGAGTACCTCGACAGCGGCATCAACACGCCCGAGGAGCTCGAAGCCCGTCTCGGGCTGCCGACGATCGGCCTCATTCCGGCGCTCGGTAAGAGCTGGCGCCAGGTGGAGCCGCTTCTCAACAAAGGTATCCCGCCGGATTTCGCCGAGGCGTTCCGCGCGCTCCGCACCAACGTACTCTTCTCCGCCGCCGAAGACGGGTGCCGTGTCGTTGTCGTCACCAGCTCGGCCCCCCGTGAGGGGAAGACGGTCGTGGCGAGCAACCTGGCCATGGGGGTCGCGTATACCGGCCAGCGCGTGCTGTTCATCGACGCCGATCTACGCCGGCCGCGCGCACACGAGGTGTTTGCGTACGAGCTGGAGCCTGGTCTCTCGAATGGCCTGGTCGGCGATGCGAAGGTCAGCGATGCCATTCATCGGACCGACGTCCCTGGGTTGTGGGTGCTGACGGCTGGTCGAGTGCCGCCGAACGCTGCGGAGCTCGTGGGCTCGCGGCGGTTCAAGGAACTGCTCACGTCCGCGCGTAGTCAGTTCGACTGGGTGGTCATCGATTCACCGCCCGTGATGGCGGTGACGGATCCGAAAATTCTGGCCAGCCAGGCTGACAGCGTCGTGTTCGTGGTCGGCGCCGAGACGACCAGTCACGCGGTCGCGCGGCGTGCGGTCGAGCAGCTCGAGCGCGCCAACGCAAGCTTCGCCGGAGCTGTCTTGAACAAGGTTCACATTCAGCGCCATGCGTACTACTACTCGCAGTACTACCGCCGCGAGTATGCAGCCTACTACCAGGCGGCCGGACAATCGTAGTCAGTACACACCTGTCGACTCGGCGTACGAGCGAGCCGACGCAATGAGTCGAACCTTCCGCGTCGCCGTCGTCGTGTCACACCCGATCCAGCACTTGTGCCCTCAGTACGGTAGCTGGGCGAGGCTGCCTCACGTCGATCTCAAGGTGTTCTTCGCGTCGGACCACGGGCTGTCGGCCTACGAGGACCCGGGCTTCGGACGCGATGTGAGGTGGGACGGCATCCAGCTCGATTTTCCCCACGCGTTCCTGCACGACGCGGCAGGGAAGGCGGTGACGGATCGCATCGACGCTCCGGATCTTGGCGAGCGTCTCTCAGCCTTTTCACCACACGTCGTCGTCGCCTATGGGTATTCGCAGAAGGTGCAGCGACGCGCGGTCCGCTGGGCCAGATCCGCACGGGTGCCAGTGCTGATGGTGTCGGATTCCGAGCTGCGCGCGTCGCGTCCGTGGCCGGTGCGGGTGACGAAAGCGGTGGTCATTCCCTGGCTCCTGAAAGACGTCACGCTGTTCTTGACCGTCGGTGACGCGAACGAGGCGTACTACCGTCACTATGGCGTCTCCGACGATCGGTTCGTCCGCTGTTCATTTCCGATCGATGTCCGTCACTACGATTCGATCATCGCCAGGCGCCAGTGTGTCCGCGAGCGCCTGCGCGCCGAGCTTGGACTTCCGGCCGACCACAAAGTGCTGCTCACCGTCGGCAAGCTCGTGCCGAGGAAGCGACACGCTGATCTGGTCAGGTTCTCGAACGCCCTTCAGCAACACCGCGGCAACGTGACGGTGGTGATCGCCGGGACCGGACAGGAAGACAACGCGTTGCGTAGTCTCGCGCAGCGGACGGGGACCGGTGGCGTGGTATTCGCGGGCTTCGTGTCTCCGGAGCGCCTCGCCGAGTACTACTGCGCGGCCGACGTCTATGTGCACTGTTCTGCCAACGAACCGCACTCATTGGCGATCACCGAGGCGGTCTACAGCGGCCTTCCTGTCGTCCTTTCGGACCGGTGTGGCAGCTACGGACCCACCGATGACGTGCAGCCGGGTGTGAACGGGTTCGTCTATCGCTGCGGTGATGTGCCGGACATGTCGCAGCGCATCATGCACGTCCTCGATGATCGCGATCTCCATGCGCAGATGTCCGGCGCGTCGACGCGCATCGGAGCGGCGCACCAGACGCTGGCGCATGGTCAGGGGCTCGTCCACGCACTGACGCGGGTGCAACGCGCCCAGTCGATGTAGCGTTCGGTCGCAGAATCCGCGTCTCAATCACCGCGGTCGCTGCAGCAGGCCGAAGACGTTGGCGCGAAGCACAGCAAAGAGTGCGCTCGAATTGACGAGACGCTCGTAGAGCATGAAGGTCACAAACATCAGCCTGGAGGCCATGCCGTAAGACGGTTCCTTCTCGACCATCCGCAGCTCGCGGACGTCGAGGCCCGATCGCGCGGCGGCCTTGCGGATGGCGTGGCGAGAGTTGAGCCGGTAGTACGTCGGGTACGGGTCGGGCGCCTCCTCAGGCAAACGTCGCAATCGATTGGCGCTGGCTGTATGGATCCAGTGAGGGGTCCAACGGGACACCAGAGCCACGTAGTGGTGCCGGTTGGGCGTGCGGAAGAGATAAACGCCTCCCGGTCGCAGAATCCGACGGACTTCCGAGAGATGCGAGCGCGGATTGGCGATGTGTTCGAGCACGTAATTCGACACGCACGCGTCGAAGCAAGCGTCGGCGAACGGGTAGACGTCGGTTTCCAGCACGAAGGCGTCCGCCAGATACAAATTCGAGCGCACAGACGGATCGACGTCCAGGCCTGATAGCCGTCCGAGCGATGAAAGGAATCGAGACGTGTCGTTCGAAGGACCGGCGCCGATTTCCAGAATCGTGGCGTCGCGTGGGATGTGTGCGGCGCACATCGTGTGGAATTCAGTCGTGCCGTCGACGAGCGCGCCGTAGAAGCGATCGAGATAGGTCTCTTGCCACCTCATGACCTTCGTTCCCCAAAGACTACTCGACTCCATCTGGCCACGGAGCCTGGACGTACGGCCGTTCGTGACAACGGCCGTCGGCAATGCGGCGCTCGCCCTCATAGGGCTGTTGACCGGCACGCTCGCGGCGCGAATCCTCGGCGCCGAAGGGCGTGGCCAGCTTGCGGCGGTACAGGCCTGGCCGTTGTTGCTCGCCACCCTGGGAAGCTTTGGCTTGATGGAGGCCATCGCGTTTTTCGTGGCCCGTTTTCCGCTGCGTGCTCGCGCCGTGTTGGCCACGGGGCTTCTGCTCGCCGTACCTTTCACTCTCGTCGCGGTCGTTGCCGGCATGTGGCTGCTGCCGCATGTGCTGCGCACACAGACCACTGAAGTACGCGACACGGCACTCCTGAGTCTGGCGATCGTGCCCGCCCTGATGGCGTCGACGGCGCCGTCCCACGCGCTTCGTGGTGTTGGCCGCTATCAGGCCTGGAATGTGCTGCGCCTGGTGACCCCGTTGGCCTGGCTGTCCACGCTCGTCGCCGTTCGCGGCACGCACTACGCCACTGTCCCCACGCTTGCGGTGGCCTTCGTCGGCGCGACGATGCTGGCCGCTGTGCTCACACACGTGTGCGCGTGGCGGGTCCTCCAGGGTCCTCCAGCTCCCGATCGCAGCCTCGCCCGACCGATGCTGGCCTACGGTGCGCCGACGCTGGCAGCCTCAATCCCGCATTGGCTGAACCTGAGGGTCGATCAGTTGATCGTCATTGCGTTCCTCGATGCGCGCGCCCTCGGGCTCTACGTCGTCGCTGTCGCGTGGAGTGGCGCCGCACATCCGCTGGCCCAGGTCGTCGCGCACAACGCCGTGCCCGCGCTCGCGGGTGTGCAGGACACCCGGGAGCGATCGCGTCTCGTGTATCGTGCGGGCGCCGCGGCAGCCATCGGCTCGTCCGCGCTTCTGTTGGCGGCGACACCGATCCTGCTCCCGTTCATCTTCGGCGCAGAGTTCCGCGCCGCGATCCCCGTCGCCCTGATCCTGGTGCTTGCCGGTGCGGTCGATGCCACCAATGCCGTCGGCGCCGAATGTCTGCGAGGCGTCGGCCGTCCTCGTGCCGTATTGGGGGCCGAGTGCATCGGCCTTGCGGTCACCGCCGTCGGGCTTCCGATTCTCGTGCTCGTCGCAGGCATCATCGGCGCGGCAAGTGCCTCGCTCGTGAGCTATGCGGCGATTCTCATCGTGCAGCGGCGGTTGATGCGTGCACGCGACGACGGCGCGTCGCTCGAGTTCACGGCTGCCATTCCGCCGAAGCTGGATCCGATCGGATGATTCTGGAAACGACCGCACAGGGGCCGGCGAGGCTTGCACGTCCAACGACCGCGGACAGCCCCATGCCGCGAACATTCGGTCCCGGTGCCGTGTTGGTCACCGCCGGCATCGTTCTCGTGCTCGCCGCCTTCCGCGGAGATGGTCTCGGGTTCGACGGGGCGGCGCTTCTCCCCCTGTACTGCCTGGGCCTGCTTTTCATCGGCGTCCTGCTGTGGTGGGAGGCGACGCAGCGACCGACGGGGGTCCTGCCCTCGTGGACGTCACCCCCGGCGTTGATCGCCGGCTGGGCATTTGCCTGGATCTATGCGCCAGCCATTGCGCCGTTCTTCGACAGCAGTCTAATCGGCGACTTCGAGCGCGCGCAGGGCGGGGAAGCCGTTCTCGTAACCGGGCTGCCGCTGGCGTGCGTCGGGCTCGCTGTGCTGTCGTGCTCCTATCATTTGGTGTCGCGGGTGCTTCGCGCCAACGGCCCAATCGCCGAGCGAATCGAAAGATACGTGCCGTTGCGCCGTGTTGTCGCCGTCTACGCGCTTGGTACGTGTGCGCGTGCTCTGCGCCTCAACACATTGGGAGTGGCGTTTGGAGCGGACCTCGCGGGTTGGGGACCGTTGCGGTCCGTCGACCAGTTGATCGGGTACGCCGAGGACCTCCGTTTCCTTGCGCTGGCACTTCTCGTGGCCCACGTCGTGCGTCGACGCGCAGGCTACGTCTGGCTCGTGATTCCGCTGATCGTCGAATTGGTGTGGGGAGTGTCGTCAGGCTTCCTCACGCCAGTGGTCATGGCGGTTCTGTTGTGTGTGGCGACAGCAGCCGCCTTCGAACGCCTGCGGGCTCGTCACATTGTGTTGATGGCGTCCGCCGCTCTTGTCGTGTCGACCTTCATGCCGGTCATTGCGGCGATTCGCCAAGACCGGCTGGGCGCCATCGGCACTGCTGACCTGATTGGTGTCAGCGAGGTGCTGACGACTCCCGCGAAGTATTGGCTCGCCGGTGTGTCGGCTGGCGACGGCGTGTACAACAAATTCTTCGGGCGTCAGACGGAGGTCGCCGCCGCGACCGGACTCGTGGTCACGCTCACGCCATCCGTCGTGCCCTACGAAGGCATCGACCGGTTCCTGACGCTTCCGGCCAGTCTGATCCCCCGCGTGCTCTGGCCCGACAAGCCGACGCTCTCGCGCGGTGTCTGGTTCAGTTCAACGTTCCGCGGCTTCAAGGACGACACGACGTCCTATTCGGCGATGACCATCTTCAGCGAGGGTTACCTGTTCTATGGATGGACCGGCACGGTGCTCGCGATGCTTATCGTCGGTGTCGTTCTCGCGGTGGTTCGTCGCCTGCTCGACAATCGCGCGCTTGTTCTCGTGTA
>Ga0075430_100005454_pt1 | contig 10745 bp, 13 predicted proteins | sample RhiMetdeltSRZDD4_FD_75294 | JGI IMG/M metagenome (GOLD analysis project Ga0075430, IMG submission 75294) | Populus rhizosphere microbial communities from Tennessee, USA - Rhizosphere MetaG P. deltoides SRZDD4 | ecosystem: Host-associated > Plants > Roots > Rhizosphere > Soil | place: USA... | reverse complement strand
CCGCCGAGATGCTCGGGCGACAGCCGCAACCGTGCCCGCGAGATCCCGCCTCGGACGGCGAGGTCGATCGTCGCCGCGAGGGCACGCGGCGCGTGGGCCAGCGTCGTCGCGCCCGTCGCGGCCACGGTGACCGGCGGTGCGGCCGGGGTGATCGCGGCGGCGGCCGCCGGGGATCCCGCCGCGGCGCCGAGCGCCGCCGGGCTGGGCGTCAGGTCGGTGTCGCCGCGGGGCGCGGCGGCGTTCGCGAGCGTGGAGGTCGGAGCCGGGGCGATCGCGGAGTCGGCTGCGCCGGGCGGTGCCGGCGCGGCGTCGCCGGTACGACCTTGCGCCGCGGCCGTCGTTGCCGCCGCGGCGCGGTCTGCCGGTGGGGCGCCGGGAAGGAGCGGCTCGTCTCCGCGGTGGTCCGCGTCCTGGCGCGCGTCGCCCGTCGGCGACGCGCCCGTGGCGAAAGGAACGCCGCCGGATGCGTCGACCGTGGCGCCGATGTCGTCACGGCCACCGGGGTCGCCCGTCGTGGCCGGGCCGAGTGCGCCGGTCATCGGCGCGGGTGGACTTCCGGTGGCTGTGGGCAGCTGTGGGCCGCTCGGTGCGGCGGCGGGCGGCTCCGGTGACGGCAGCCCGATCCCCGTGGCACCTGTGTCGTGGCCGCCGCCCGAACTTGGGATCGCGGCCGGCGCGCCCGGGATCGGTCCGGCGGCGGCGCCGGCCGGCGCGGGCCCGGACGGCGACGGCCCGAGCACATCGATTACGACCGGTGCGGGACCCGATGGCGCTGAGCCGTCTGTGGCCGGCGCTGAGGTCGTCGCCGGTTCGGCGGACGCGCCGGTGGCGGCGAGCGACGCCGCCACGGTGCCGAAGAGGGTCGGCGCAGGCAGTGGCGCAGGCGACTCCGCGGCCGCGGGCTGTGGTGCCGTCGCGGTCGCCTGGTCGGCGCATGGGCCGGGCAGGCAGGCGGCATCGGCGTCCGGTGCGGCGCGCTCGTCCGCGCGCCGCTGGGCGGGTTGACCCTCCGACTGTGCGGTCCGGGTCAGGAGTTCGGCAAAGCCGCTGCCCGGCGGCGGCGGGAGCGCGGCCGGAGCCGGCGTCGGCGCCGGCGGCGGCTCGACGTGTGGGATCAGCGTCCTCATCGGACCTGTCCGTCGGCGACGTTGCCGAGGATCGCCGCGACGTACTGCTGGGTCTCCGGGTAGGCGGGCACGCCGCCGGCGGCCTCGACCGCCCCGGGGCCGGCGTTGTACGCGGCGAGCGCTGAGCGGACGTCGCCACCGAAGCGGTCGAGCTGCTGGCGCAGGTACGCCGCGCCGCCGGCCAGGGACTGCGCCGGGTCGAGCGGATCGGTGACGCCGAGCGACGCCGCGGTCGCGGGCATCAGCTGCGTCAGGCCCTGCGCGCCCGCCGCGCTCCGCGCGTTGGGGTCGAAACCGGACTCCTGCTTGACGAGCGCCGTCAGCAGCGACGGATCGACGCCCGCGCTCTGGGCGGCCTGTGCGATCTCGCCTGCGTACGGCGTCGCGCCGCCGGCCGGCGCCGACGCGAGCGCGAGTGCCTGAGAGAAGCCGGTCGCGGTCGTACTCGCCGGCGCAGGCGCGGTGGGCGTGGTGGCCGGCGCGAGCAGTCGTTCGATCTGGGCCAGGCGCTGGGTGACGTCGCTGATCACGTCGCGACCGCCTGGCCGGTCCGCTGGGCGAGGTCGTCGAGCAGCGCCGCCTCGCGCCGCGCGCCCTCGCGGACGTGCTCGGCGTGCTTGCGCTCCCGCAGCGCGCTGAGCGCCCGGCGCTCGCGGTGCGCGGCGACGAGCGCTTCGCGTGCGCGATCGAGCTCGGCGCGGGCGCGGGCGAGGTCGCGCGCCGCGTCGTCACATGCGCGCTCGGTGCGCTCGCGCCAGCTCTGCATCGTTTGCAGCGCCGAGCCGTCCGCGGTCGCGATCGTCGCGCGCTGCGTCGCGGCGGCGTGGGCGACGAACTCGGCGGCGGCGTTCAGCCGGGCCTCGGCCTCGGCCGCCAGCCGCAGCTGCGCCGCGTAGCTCGTACGGGCGCTCTCCTCCGCGTGCTCGCGCAGGGCGAGCACGCGCTCGAGCCGGAACCGGAACGGTGTCTGCACGGCACGGCGTGATCGGCCGGGCAGCGCGATGTGTGAGTCATCGCAGCGACAGACGCAGCGGTGGGATCGCCGTCGTGCCGGTGTCGGCGACGAGCTCGGCATCGACCTCGTCGCCGGCCGGTGAGGTCGCCGCGGGCGCGAGATCGCCGGCGAGCGCGAGCAGGGCCGCGTCGGCGGCGGCCGGGGTGCTGAGGTCGGCGAGGTCCTGGCGCAGGAAGGCATCGACGCGCTCGCTGTGCCTCAGCGCGGCGTCGACGGTCGGATCGGCCCCGTGCCGGTAGGCCCCGATCGAGATCAGGTCCTGCTTGTCGCGATGCGCGGCGAGCGTCGTCCGCAGCACCCGTGCGGCGTCGGCGACCTCGGGCGACACGACCTGGTCGGCGAGGCGCGACACGCTCTGCAGCACGTCGATCGCGGGGTAGTGGCCGCGATGGGCGAGCTCGCGGGTGAGCACGACGTGCCCGTCGAGGATCGACCGCACGGCGTCGGTCACCGGCTCGTTCATGTCGTCACCGTCGACGAGCACCGTGTAGAGCCCGGTGATCGAGCCGTGCGCGCTCGTGCCCGATCGCTCGAGCAGCCGCGGCAGCAGCGCGAACACGCTCGGGGGGTAGCCGCGCGTCGCCGGCGGCTCGCCGATCGCCAGCCCGAGCTCCCGCTGTGCCATCGCGAAGCGGGTCACCGAGTCCATCATCAGCATCACGTCGAGACCTTGGTCACGGAAGTGCTCGGCGACCGCGGTGGCGGCAAAGGCCGCCTTGATCCGCACGAGCGCGGGCTGGTCGGAGGTCGCCACGACGACGACGCTGCGCGAGAGCGCGTCACCGAGGTCGCGCTCGACGAACTCGCGCACCTCGCGGCCGCGTTCGCCGACGAGGCCGATGACGTTGACGTCGGCCTCGGTCGAGCGGGCGATCATGCCCAGCAGCGACGACTTGCCGACGCCCGAGCCGGCGAAGATCCCCAGGCGTTGTCCGCGGCCGCAGGGCACGAGCGTGTCGAGCGCGCGGACGCCGAGGCCGACGCGCTCACGGATCGGTGGCCGCTCGAGCGCCGCGGGCGGCGAGGCGGCGAGCGGTCGCTGACGGCCCTGCAGTGGCCCGCGGCCGTCCAGCGGCCGCCCGAGCCCGTCGACGATCCGGCCGAGCAGGTCGTCGCCCATCGTCATCGCCGTCGGCCGGCCGCTGGCACGCACGCGTGTGCCGGGCCCGACGCCCGCGAGCTCGCCGAGTGGCATCAGCAATGTTCGCCCGGCCCTGAAGCCGACGACCTCCGCGGGTACGGGGTCGCGGTGGCGGCCGGTCTCGATCGTGCACTGCTCGCCGACCTCGGCATCGAGGCCGGTGGCCTCGGCGAGCAGCCCGATCAGGTCGCTGACGCGCCCGTCGGGCCTGGTCAGGTCTTCCTGCTCGAGCGCCGTCGCCAGCCGCGACAGCGGACTCACCGGCCGAGCTCCGCGATCAGCACGGCCTCGGCGCGATCGAGCTTCGCGCGTGCGGTGGCGTCGATCTCGCAGAGGTCGGTGCGCAGCACCGCGCCACCACGCGGCACACGCCGCTCCGCCTGGGTGTCGAGGCGCACGATCCCGCCGAGCTCGACGGCGATGCCGTCGGCGGCGCCGGTCACGAGCGCGAGGTCGTCCGGGTGCACCAGGACGGTGACCCGTTCTCGCTCGACGAGCCCTCGCAGCGCGCCGCTGACGACGTCGAGCACACGCTCGGGCTCGACGTCGATCGCCGCGGCGACGATCCGCTCGGCGAGCGTCAGCGCCAGCTCGACGGCGTGGCGCTCGACGCCGTCGGTGACCAGCGCCCGGGCCTGCTCGAGCTCCGTGCCGGCCGCCTCGAGCGCGGCCAGCGCGGGGGCCAGCTCGGCGCGCACTCGCGCCTCGCCCTCGGCTATCCCTTCGGCGTGCGCCTCGGTGCGGGCGGCGGCGATCGCCGCCTCGGCCTCGTCGCGCAGCGTCGCGAAGGCGCTCTCCGGATCGCCGGACGGGTACGACGGCTCGAGCTGCTCGAAGCCGAAGGCCGAGTACGCGCTAGACGACATCGTCCTCGCCGGCGCGCGAGACGACGATCTCGCCCTCCTCCTCGAGCCGGCGCATGACGGCGACGATGCGTCCCTGAGCCTCCTCGACGGAGCGGCGGCGCTGCGGCGGCATGTACTCCATCTCCTCGCGCAGCATCTCGGCCCCGCGCTCGGACATGTTCTCGAAGACCCGTCGCTGGACGTCGTCGGGAACGCCGCGCAGCGCCAGCGCGAGGTCCTTCTGGTCGACGTCCTTGAGCACCGTCTGGATGCTGCGGTCGTCGAGCTGGAGGATGTCCTCGAACGTGAACAGCAGCGCACGGACCTCCTCGGCGAGCGTCGAATCGACGCGCTCGAGCTGCTCGAGGACGTTGCGCTCGGTGCCGCGGTCGGCGCTGCCGAGGATCTCGGCGAGCGACGTCACGCCGCCGGCCGCGGCGTAGTCGTGCGACACGATCGTCGACAGCTTCTGGCGGACGACGTCCTCGATCGCGGCGAGGATCTCCGGGCTCGAGTCCACCATCGTCGCGACGCGCGCCGAGACCTCGGCCTGCTCGGTGGGACCGAACTCGGCGAGCACCTGCGCCGCCAGCGTCGGCGGCAGGTTGGCGATCACCAGCGCGGCCGTCTGGCGCGACTCGTTGGCCAGGAAGGCATGGATCTCGTGCGGAGGCACCGATCGCAGGAACTCGAACGGCCGCCGCTCGACGAGCGCCGACAGGCGCCTGACGATGCCGGCGGCGCGATCGCTTCCCAGCGATCGCTCGAGCACGTCGCGCGCGTGCTCGAGGCCGCCTTCGATGACGAACCCGTCCGGCCTTGCGTCGCCGAGCGCCTCCTCGGCGATCGCCCAGGCGGTTCCGGGGTCGACGCGGCCCGTCCGGGCCATCTCGACAGCGATCAGCTCGACTTCCTCCTTGTCGAGATGGCGCATCACCTGGGCGGCGCGCTCGGTCCCGATGCTGAGCAGCATGATCGCCGCCTTCATCCGGCCCGGCAGCAGCGAGCCGCTGGGGGCGGAGACCGCCAGCTCACCCATCGGTCATCCACGAGCGGACCTGCTGGGCGACACGCTCGGGCTCTCTCGTCGCGAGCTCCTCGAGCTCCTCGCGCGGCGTCGCCGGCGCCGCCGGCAGCGCCGTCGGCGCCCGCTCCATCTCGGTCAGCGGGACGGTGCTCTGGATCTCGCGCAGCCAGGTCGGGTCACCGGCGACCAGCTCCTGCTCGCGCCGGCGCAGGTGCCGGACGGCGTAGGCGAGAAAGGCGAGCGCGGCGAGACCCAGCGCGGCGTACCGCGCCGCGCCCATCGGGTCGGTGAGCGGGCCGGTCGCCGGATTGGCGGCCGGCGGCGCGGCGAACGGCAGGCGTGTCACGCTGATCGCGTCCCCGCGCGAGGCGACCACTCCGGCGGCCGCGGAGAGCGTCTTCGTCAGCCCCGCGATCTGCGAGTGGGGGACGCTGTCGTCGAGCATCAGCGCGACGTTGAGGTGCTTGACGGCGCCGGGACTGATCGTCGAGCGGGTGACGACCTTGTCGACTCCGTAGTCGGTCGTGCCCTTCGTGTGGCTGTAGTTGGTGTTGCCCGATCCGCCGGCGCCGTTGGCGGCGTATCCGGTGACGTTGCTCGACGCTCCCGCGGCGCCGCTGAGGCTTGCGCCCTTGCCCTTGAGCGTCTCGGTGTCCTTGGTGACCTTCAGCGGCACGCCCGTCTTGGCGTAGTGCAGCTTGTTCTCGGTGCCCTCGCTGGTGTCGAGCTCGACGTTGGTCTTGACGCGCGCCTTGTTGGCGCCGAGCGTGCCCGTGAGCAGCGCTCCGAGTTGCGCGTCCAGTGACGCCTCATAGGCGTGCTGGGCGGCGAGCTTCGCCGTCGGGCCGCCGCCGGCACCGCCGTCGCCGGTCGGCCACAGCAGCGCGCCGCTGGCGTCTGCGATCGTCACGTCCTTCGTGCTGAGACCCTTGACGCTGGAGGCCACGAGGCGCGCGATTCCCTGCACGGCGCCGGGGCCGAGCGCATCGCTGCCGGACGAGAGCAGGACCGCGGCGCTCGACTGCGTGCGGTCGGCGGCGAACAGCTGGTCGCCGGGCAGTACGAGCTGGACCTGGGCCGAGCCGACGCCCTGGACTCCTTCGATCGTCCGGGCGATCTGCCCCTCGAGCGCGCGCTGATAGGTCACCTGCTGCTCGAAGTCGCTGGCGCCCAGCTTGCGCTTGTCGAAGAGCTCGAAGCCCGGCTGGTCGGACGCCGGCAGGCCGGCGCTCGCAAGGGCGACGCGCGCGCGCCCGACCTGGCTCGACTCGACGGCGAGCGCGGTGCCGTTGGAGCGCAGGTCGTAGCTGATTCCCTGCTGGTCGAGCGCGGCGGTGATCTTGCCGGTCTGGGCGGGGTCGAGCCCGGCCATGACCGTCGAGTAGCTCGGGTGCCCGGCAATCTTCGCCAGCAGCACGAGCGCGAGCAGGACGCCGCCGATCGCGGCCGCGATGGTGATCTTGCCGCGAGGCGTGAGATGGCGCAGGACAGAGAGGTACTGGGCCATGTGATCAGATCTGTGTCCGCATGATCTCGCTGACGGCGTCGGTCGCCTTCGTCCGGATCTGAGACGCCAGCTCCATCTCGAGCCGCGCGCGCTCGATCGCCATCACGACGACCTCGGGGTCGCTCGCGGTGCCGGTCGCCAGCGCCTGTGAGGCGTCGGCCGCCTGCTGCTGGGTCGCCTCGAGGCTGTCGACGGCCTTCGTCAGCGCGTCGCCGAAGCCTCCGCCGGAGGCCGCGCCGGGGGCCGCGGGCGCGGACGCGCCGCCCGTCGCCGGCATCGCCCACTCGGCGCCGCTGATCGCGAAGCTCGGATCGATCGGCATCAGCGCAGGATGTCCAGGGTCCTGGCGAACATCGACTTCGCCGCCTGCATCGCCGTGGTGTCGGCCTCGTAGGCGCGCTGCTCGGTGATCAGGTCGACCATCTCCGCGACCGTGTCGACGTTGGGCATCGACACGTAGCCGGCGTCGTTGGCGTCGGGATTGCCCGGGTCGTACTCGAGCTTCGGCGGCGACGAGTCCTGCACGATGCCGGTGACGCGCACGCGGGCGCCCGCGAGCGCCTGCCCGAAATCGCCCGATGCGTCGTTGGAGAGCACCACGGCCTTGCGCCGGTAGGCGCCGCCGTCGGCGCTGCGCGTCGTTCGCGCGTTGGCGAGGTTCTCCGCGGTGACGTCCATCCGCGTCCGCTCGGCGGCGAGGCCGCTGGCAGAGACGTCGAGCGCGTCGAAGAGCCCCATCAGCGGTTCCCGATCGCGCTCTCGACGATGCCGATCCGACTGCGCGCGACGCGCGCGAGCGCCTCGTAGAGCATGCCGTTCTTCGCGATCGCCGCCGATTCGACATCCACGTCGACGCCATTGCCGTCGGGCTGGACCGCGCCGGGATCGGTCGTCTCGGCGAACGTCGCGCTTCGCAGCGCGGCGTTCGGATCCGATGCCTGCAGCGCCTGGCCCAGCGCGCCGGCGAAGTTCACGTCACGGCGGACATATCCCGGGGTGTTGGCGTTCGCGAGGTTGCCCGCGAGCACGGCCTGCCGGGCCGATGCGCCCTCCATCGCCCGGGTCAGCGCAAGCTCGGTCGTATCGAAGATGTCCACGGCGCGGGGACATCGGCCCCTCGGCACCGAACTTGAGCGATTGCTACGCGCTGTGGTTGAGCGTGCTCGCCGCCGTCTCGCCGTAGCGCAGCAGTCCCGCGCGGCGGTCCGACGCCGCGCTCAGCCTGCGCGCGATCTCGGCACGGGCCGCCAGCAGCAGTTCGCCGGCCTCGCGCTCCGCGGCGAGCGCCCGCCGCAGGGCAGGCACGTCCCCGCGCTGCGGCTCGGCCGCGGCGACGGTGGCGTCCAGCTGGGCGCGGACCGCGAGCAGGCGCTCGAGATCGCCCGCCGCGGCGGCGTCACGGATGCGCTCGGCGAGCGCGGCGATCTGCTCGCTGCCGCTCACGAGGCCACGATCGCGGTCCAGGCCTCGCCGAGATCGGCGAGCAGGTCGCGCACGTCGATGACCTTGCCCGCGTCGCGTTCGACCCGTGCCTCTCCGAGGTGCCTGAGGCAAAACGAGTAGATCTCGGCGAGGTTCTCGGCGATCTCGCCGGCGGCCGGGTCGAGTGTCCGGCGCAGCTCGTCGATGATCGCCTCGGCGCGCTGGAGGCGGCGGTTGGCCTGCTCGGGGTTATCCGCCTCGATGGCCGCTGCGGCCTGGGCCAGGAAGCGGCATGCACCCTGGTAGAGCATCGCCACGAGCCGTCCGGGGGGAGCGGTCAGGACGGTGCTCTCGTGGTAGCTGGCGAGGGTCGTGTTCACGATCCGGCGTGATCGGCCTGCCGGGCCGCGAGCTTGAGCAGATCGATCAGCCGAGCGAGGAGATCTGGCCGCTCAGCCACTGAGCCATCGACTGGCTGCTCGACAGCGCTGCCTCCATCACGGCGAACTGCGACTGCAGGCGCTGCTGCGTGGCGTCGAGGTGCCGCTGCATCGCGGCCTCGTCGTCGCGGATCGAGCTGAGCACCGTGTCGAGCCGGCCGACGCGCTGCCCGAGCAGGCCGCCGGACTGCGTCTGCGGCGTCAGCACGGCACCCAGCGCCTGCGAGACGCCGGGCGTGCCGGCGGTCGCGCCCAGCACGGCTCGCACCTGCGCGGGATCGGAGTCGAGCGCGTCGCGCAGCGCCGTCTCGTCGAACGTGAGCAGCCCGGCGACCGAATCGCCCGACAGCGCCGCGGACCCGGTCGTCGCGCCGGTCGAGACGCCGAGGTCGGCGAAGGCGCGGAGGGTGCCGGAGCCGGTCACCGGGTTCGAGACCGCCTGGCGCAACTGCGTCAGCAGGCTGGTGAGTCCGGTGTCCGCGTGCAGCAGGCCCTTGCGCTTGTCGCTGTCGGTCTGCGCGTTCGGCACGGTCGTCTCGTTGACCTTCGCGCGGATCGTCGTCACGACGCTGTTGTAGGCGTCGACGAACGCCTTGACGGCGGCGACGACCACGTCCTGGTCGGCGTCGGGCGCCGACGCCGTGATCGTCGTCGTCCCGGTCGCCTTGAGCGTCAGCTCGACCCCCGGCACGGCGTTGGTCATCACGTTCGTCGGTGAGCTGAAGACGACCGGGTCGCCGGCGATCTGGACCTGCGCGTCGGCCCCGGCACGGACGGCGACCTGGCCGCCGAGGCCGCTGCTGAAACCGCCCGCGGCGCCCGAGCTGCGGCTCGTCAGGACGAGCCGGGTGGTGCCGTCGCCGGGTGCGACGACGGCCGCGCTGACGGGTGACCCGGCGGCGGCGTTGATCGCGTCTGCGGCGTCCTGCGCCGACGCGCCGACGGCAAGCGAGACGGTGATCGTCTTGGCGGGGTCGCTGCTGGAGGTGACGGTGATCGACGCGGGCAGGCCGCTCGTCACGTCATAGCTGCGCTGCTCGGACTGGGCGAGGCCGAGGACCGTCACCGCGTACGCGCCCGAGCCCGGCGTGCCGACCACGCGCGCCGCCGCGGTCGCGGGGGTGCTGCTCTCGACGGTCTGCGCCGGGACCCAGTTGCTCGCCGAAGCGAGCTTCGTGGCGGCGGCGTGCAGCGCCTTGACCTGCGTCTGGACGTCGCGCAGCTGCGTCTGAATCGAGACGTTGTTCTGCTCGGTGAGCTGGAGCCGGGTCAGCGGGGCGCTCTCGACCGCCATCAGCTTGGCGACGATCGAGTTCGTGTCGAGTCCCGACGCGAGCCCGCTGACGGCGACGCCGGCCATCAGGCGCTCTTGGCGTCAAGCGGGGCAGCGCGACCCGCGGCGACGTCGAGCGCGGCAGAGGGCGTGATCGCCCGGGCAGCGCCGGTGCGGTCGCGCACCTCGACCCGCAGCTCGTCGTCGGTGGGGTCGGCGTCGAAGCGGAGCTCGATGCCGGCTCGTGCGAGCCGGTCGACGACGGCCGTCGCGCGATCGATCTCGGCGAGCACGTGCGGCGGCGGGCCGTCGGCGGCAGGCGCCGTACCGCTCGTGGTCGCCGTCACCGGGGGCTGCCGCATCGCGGCAGCCCCGGCGACGGGACGGGAGGAGTCTGTCGGTGGCAGTGGGCCGATCGTCATGGCTGTTCGACGCTCGGTGATCGGCCGCTTCGGCGAGGATGTGAGCGATTCGTTGCGACTGCCGTCATACCGGCGCGCTCGCCGGTCGCCGCCGCAGGCGCCGCAACATCCGATCGGGCCGCTCGTCGGCGGGATCGAGCTCTGCCGCCGCCTGCGCGAACAGCATCGCGTCGAGGTCGTTACCGCGGGCGGCCGCGACTTGGGCCAAGCCGATCATCGCCGCGACGTCCGGCTCGCTCTGGCAGACGGCGCTCCACTCGTCGGCGGCCGAGTCGAGGTAGCCGCGGCGCAGGTACAGGCCGGCGAGCAGCTCGTGACGGTCGCGGTCTGCGGGAACCGCGCCGGAGAGCGCCGGCAGCAGGGTGGCGAAGGCGACGGTCTCCTGGACGCGCAGCAGCGCTTCGAGGATCGCGGTCAGCGCGCCCGCCGCTTGCGGCCCGGCGATCGATCCGGTCCCGGCGAGGATGTCGGCCCACGCCGTGAACGCGGTCCGGTCGCCGGCGTCGAGATCGCCGGCGCCGCTCAG
>Ga0075430_100005446_pt1 | contig 10753 bp, 9 predicted proteins | sample RhiMetdeltSRZDD4_FD_75294 | JGI IMG/M metagenome (GOLD analysis project Ga0075430, IMG submission 75294) | Populus rhizosphere microbial communities from Tennessee, USA - Rhizosphere MetaG P. deltoides SRZDD4 | ecosystem: Host-associated > Plants > Roots > Rhizosphere > Soil | place: USA... | reverse complement strand
AGCAGCGGGCGTTTCAGTCGCTGTGTCAGAAGTTCAACCTTGGCAGCGAGACCGTGCAGGTGCTCCTCGAGGTCTACCGCGCGCATCGGCCAAGCATTTTCCTGGGTCATGGCGCCCGTGAACTGCTGCACAGGATGCGTGCTGACGGCTGGGCTCTGGCAGTCCTGACGAATGGTCTGCCGTCGGTGCAGGCGCTGAAAGTGGAAGCGCTCGGGCTCAGCGAGCTTGTTGATCACGTGCTGTACGCCGAACGGCTCGCTCCAGGCGGCAAGCCTGCACCGTCGGTGTTCCTGGAGGCTGTACGACGTCTGGGCACGCGGCCCGAACTTGCGGTGTGCGTGGGTGATGACCTGCGTTGCGACATCGCTGGTGCGCGCTCCGCCGGCCTTGCAACCATACGCCTCGCGGTGTCGAACGTGAACGTCGCGCGGGAATTCGAGGCCGACATTGTCGTTGACACATTGACGGACGTGCCACAGGCGGCGGCGTCTCTGCTCGAAGGAGTCGTTCGAAATGCTGCGTGACATCGGCGGAAAGAGAATCGGGCCCGACGCTCCGGTCTACGTGGTCGCGGAAATTGGTCTCAATCATGGAGGCTCACGGGACAAGGCCATCGAGATGGTGGACGCGGCGGCATGGGCCGGCGTAAGTGCGATCAAGCTCCAGACGCTCGAGGCTCGGACGCTCGTCGCTGAGTCGTGCCCGGCGCCGACCCACGTGAGGGCGACGTCGCTCCGCGAATTCTTTGCGACGTTCGAGATCGACCCGGATACGCATCGTGCGATGGTCGAGCGGGCGCGTCACCATGGGCTGGGAGTGCTGACAACGCCACTCGCGGAAGCGGCGCTGACAATGCTCGAGCCCCTCGAGTTCGACGGCTACAAGATCGCCAGCGGTGATTTGACGTACCACGCGCTCATTGCGGCCGCGGCCAGAACGGGTCGTCCGCTCGTGATTTCGACGGGCATGGGATCTCTGTGGGAAGTCAGCAGTGCCCTTGAAGCCGCGCGCGATGCCGGCGCCACGGACGTAGCGCTGTTGCACTGTGTGTCGGCATACCCGACCCCTCTGGCCTCGCAGAACCTTCGTGCGATCACGACGCTTGCTAAGACATTCCGGCTGCCCGTCGGCCTGTCCGACCACGGTGCGAACAGCAATGCGGCGCTGCCGGCGCTGGCGCTCGGCGCCTGCATCTACGAGCGGCATCTCGTGCTCGAGGGCGACGACGAGGCCATCGACCGCGCGGTGTCGAGCACACCCGCTGAGTTGAAGGCGCTCGTTGTGGCACTCGAAGAGACGCGCGTGGCGCTGGGTGACGGCAACAAGATCTGTCAGGCAGCCGAGAGCCCGAATGTGGCCGCCAGTCGCCGTGGGTTGTACACACGGCGTGCGATGCGCGCTGGCGAAATGATTACCGAGGGCGATATTGCCGTTGTGCGTCCGGTATCACCGCTGGCGCCCTGGGATCTTCCCCTGCTTGTCGGTCGTCGGCTGCGCCGAAGCATGGGTGAGGGCGAAGCGTTCGAAGCGCTCGACGTGGCGCTGGAGCGTGCCTCGTGAGGGCGTTCAATGTATTGCTGACCGCGGGTTCGCGGCGCGTGCCGCTGGTCCAGGCATTCCGCACGGCTCTGCGTTCGCTCGGCCTGCCAGGGTCTGTGATCGTGACGGACGTCAACCCGCTGTCGCCAGCCATTCATGTGGCTGACCGTTCCTATCGCGTTCCGATGGCCACCGACGCTGAGTACCTCCCGGAGATGCTTGCGCTCTGCGAAGTGGAAAAAATTCGCCTCGTGGTACCGACCATCGACGATGAGCTGCCGCTGTTCGGAGCCGCACGCGAGCAGTTCCTGGCTCTCGGCACGGTCGTAGGCTGCTCGTCAGAGGAAACCGCGCTCATCTGCAACGACAAAGTCGAGACATGCGTCCGGCTCCGGGCTGCTGGTGTGCCGGCAGCAGCCACCTATCTGCCATCTGAACTGCCGAAGACAGCAGCGCCGCCACTCTTCGTCAAGCCACGAGCGGGGCGGGGGGCTGTCGGCGCGTTTGCGATTCGATCGCAGCGGGACCTCGATTTCTTCCTCAGCTACGTTCCCGATCCGATTGTGCAGGAGTACTTGGAGGGACCCGAGTTCACGATCGACGTGATGTGCGATGCCACAGGATCGCCAGTCTCGATTGTGCCTCGCGAGCGGGTGGTCATTCGTGCCGGCGTTATCGATCGCGGCCGGACGGTGAACGACCCGAGACTCATCGCGCTTGCCGTGCAGGCGTGTCAGGCGATTCCGTTCTTCGGCGCTGTGAATATCCAGTGCCGCATGCAGGGGGAACAACCGGTGATCTTCGAGATCAACCCCCGCTTTTCCGGTGGCATTCCGCTGACGATTCAGGCTGGCGCGGATTTCCCGAAGATGCTGATCAAGATGGCACTTGGACGTCAGGTCCCGGCGGCCATCGGTGAGTTCAAGGACGATTTGTGGATGACGAGTTTCGAATCGGCATTCTTCCTCGAGGGTTCAGACCTTTACGCACAAGCCTTCGAGGTGCGCCAGCGCAGGAAGGACGTCGCGTAGATGAACCTCCGCCCAGGCATCATTCTTCAGGCGCGCTATGCCTCGACGCGGCTTCCGGGAAAGGCGCTCGAGCGCATCGGACGATACACGATCCTTGAACACTGCCTGCAACGCCTTTTGGGAAGCGGCGTCACCCGCATCGTTCTAGCGACAACCACGAGGCCTGAAGACGATCCGCTCGTCGAGACCGCCAGGCGAACCGGCGTGCTCGTTTACCGCGGCAGCAACGAAGACGTCCTTGGTCGATTCGCGGCCGCCGCGGAGACGTATGACCTCGACCCCGTGATTCGCGCGACGGGCGACAACCCAGCCGTCGATCCTGGCGGTGCCAGCCGGCTTCTGCAGGCGCTCGCCCGTACTGGGGCGGACTACGTCCAGGAATCCGGGCTTCCGCACGGGGCGGCGCTCGAGGCAATGACCGCACCGGCGTTGCACTATGCCGCGTCGGCGGCAATCACTCCCTACGATCGGGAACACGTGACCACATTCATCAAGAGCCACCCGGCAACGTTTTGCCTTCGCACCATCGCCGCTCCGCCGGCGCTCACCGATCCGTCACTGAGTGTGACGGTGGACACAGCCGAGGACCTCGCCTGGGTGCGTGAACTGTTCGACCTCGTGGGCAGCATCGAGCCCGCTGTCAGCGAGCTCATTGCGGCGGGCCGCGCTCAACGCCGAGAGGTGGCGTGATGGCAAGTCGTCGCGGATCTCGTCGCGGACTGTTCGGACTCGACATCGCCTCGGTCATCGTGGCACCGCTCGGCATCGCGGTCATTGTCTTTGCTCAGCGCGTCAGCGGACTCAGCATTCAGTCGCTGGTTCATGCTCCGGCCGCCTTGGTGGTGTTCGGTGGCACCCTTGGCGCGGTGCTGATCAGTTACAGCCCTCGCGACATCTGGGACGCCTGCGTGGCTGCGTGGAGGGCATTCCGCGTTGTGGACGATGACGTGGACCGCCTGGCGACGACGCTTGTCGGCATGTCAGTGCGGGCACATCGTTACGGCCTGATGTCGATCGAGGCCGACGTCGAGCAGCTTGGAGATCCATTTCTTCGACACGGGCTGACGCTCGCCGTGGACAACGGCGAGACTGGCGTGATCGAGGAGTTCCTGGCGGCCGAACGGTCTGCGCGGGATGCGGCTGAAGAGGCTCCCGCGCGCGTCTTCGAGGCGGCGGCTGGCTACGCGCCGACGCTCGGTATTCTTGGCGCCGTCCTTGGGCTCATCCGGGTCATGCAGAACCTCGGGACCCCGGCGACCCTGGGGACCGGCATCGCGGCTGCATTCGTGGCCACGGCGTACGGCGTGGGCGTCGCGAACCTGGTGCTCCTCCCGTTAGCCGGGCGCCTGCGTGAACGGGCCGCGCAGGCCGCGCGGCGCCGTGAGCTGATCACGCAAGGCGTATGTGCCATTCACAAGCGGACCAATCCACGTCTCGTTGCGCAGGGTCTGCGCGCGCATTCCATTGAGGTGCCGCGCTTCGACGAGATGGCGGGAATGCCGGTGCCCGCCAAAGGGCGCCGGACGGTGTCGCCGCGCTTATCGAGCGTGCCGTCGTGAAGAATGCGCCGCACGCGGCCAGGGCCGGACACGATCGCTGGCTGGTCTCATACGCCGATCTCGTGACACTGCTCCTGGCATTCTTCACCACGTTGTATGCCGCCGCCGCCGTAAACGCGACAGATGGAACCACAACGTCCACCACGCCAACGTCCACCACGGCAGCATCGGGTGGAACGGACGTGGTGGCGAGCGCGGCCACGCCCGTGCCAAAGTCGACGTCCGTCGAGTCGGACGTGGATACGCTCCGCGACAGGCTGACAACACGCCTGGAAGACGACGTGCGCCTTCAGCGCGCTGATATCGTCCGCGACGGACGCGGTCTCGTCGTGTCGCTGCCAGAGCGAGCCACGTTCAACGTCGGGAGTGCCGATGTCACCGCGGACGCACGGCCCCTCATCGCGAAAGTGGTGGCGGAGCTGATCGGCGGTCCCTACGCCTTGCGGATTGAAGGGCACACCGATGACGTACCGATTCGGACGGCACGCTATCCCTCGAACTGGGAGCTGTCAACCGCGCGGGCTGGCGCCGTCGTGGCGTATCTAATCAACGACTTGAAGTTTCCACCGGCGAGGCTTTCGGCTGCCGGCTATGCCGAGTTCCATCCCCGGGTTTCGAACGACTCGGCTGGCAACCGCGCCCGGAATCGTCGCATCGACATTGTCGTGCTCGAACTGGCAGCCGATGGCGCGTCGGAGGCGCCCGCGCCGTGACTGAGTTGACGCGAGAGGTGGAGGAGCACCTGATCGGACGGCCGGTTCGTGAGGTGCTGACCGTGGCCGATCGTCAGGCGCTTGCCGGACGCCGTGTTGTGATCACGGGGGCGGGCGGATCGGTGGGATCCGAGCTGAGTCGCCAAGTGGCGTCGTGCCGACCCGCGGCGCTGACCCTGCTCGACCACTCGGAGTACGCGCTGTTCCGCGTCGAACGCGAGTTGCGCCGCGAGTACCCGGATGTAGCGCTCACGGCGGTGCTTGGCGATGTCACGCGGCGATCAGATGTGCGCGCGGCGTGCGAGTCGACGCGCCCGCACGTCGTTTACCATGCCGCCGCCTACAAGCACGTGGCGATGACCGAGACATGCCTTGTTCCGGCCGTTCGAACAAATGTGCTGGGCACGATCGAGGTCGCAAAAGCCGCGCGTGATGTGTCTGCCCGCTTCGTGCTGGTGTCGTCAGACAAAGCGGCCGAGCCTCGGAGTGTGATGGGAGCGAGCAAACGCCTGGCCGAGCTGGCCGCGCTCGATCTCTCCACGTCGTCATTCCGACCGGTTGTCGTCCGCTTTGGCAATATCCTCGGCAGCAGCGGAAGCGTGGTCGAAATCATGATGGACGCGGTGCGGACCGGCCGACCCATTCCCATCACTGACATGGACGCCTCCCGTTTTTTCATGACCGCGGCCGAAGCGGTGTCGCTTGTGATCAAGGCCGAGCTTCTCGGGCTGCGCACAGACGTGTTCTGGCTGGACATGGGGGATCCGGTTCGCATCGGCGACCTGGCCGAGAAGGTGGTTGCCCACGCCGCCAGTCTCGGTCTGCCTCCGGTTGAGATCGAGATCATCGGCCTGCGGCCTGGCGAAAAGATTCGGGAAGAGCTCACGACGCAGGCGCTCGCCATGGAAGCGACCGCCCACGATCGAATCTGGAGCGCGCGACAGCGATACATTCCAAGCGGAGCCATCCGTGCTGCCGTCCGCGAACTGCGAGGCGCCTGCGCTCGAGGCGACGCCGGACGCGTCCTCACTGCCTTGACCAGCGTCGTGGCGGACTTCACGCCGAGCGTGGCCGCGACGGCGGCGGCGGGTGAGGGACGTGTCACGCCCGCTCGAGTTGCCTCTCACCTCATGCCGGCACGGTCGAAGACTGCCTGATTGAGCCGTGCCGGGTCTAAAGACCCGGCCTACGTACGAAAGACCCCGGGTCTAAAGACCCGGCCTACGTACGAAAGACCCCGGGTCTAAAGACCCGGCCTACGCACGAAAGACTCCGGGTCTGAAGTCCCGGCCTGCGTACGAAAGTAGGGCGGGACTTCAGTCCCGCCGCTGGGCGTACCGGGCAGTCCGGCTATCGGCCATATTGCGCAATAACGTGAAACCTCCGTGGCCACATGCACCGTCGCCGAGACACGTGTTGCCCCCCGCTACTGCTGGCCATTTCCCCTTTACAGAGCTTCAAGTGGCCTCACCGGGGTGCCGATTCAATACAGAGTGTCATCCAAGGTCTTGATTGCAGATAGCAACGGGGAGGCCAGCGGCCTGCTTGCCGGTTGGCTGACCGCTGCCGGCCACGCATGTACGACAAGTGCCACAAGAGACGCGCTGAGCGACGCACGCAGGCTGGTGCCCGACGTCGCGATCGTCGCGGTTCACGGCGCTGACGATGGCGGCATGTGGGTCATGCGCGCGCTGCGCGCTCAACACGAGCAGACCGCGATCATTGTCGTGGCCAGCCCTCCAGATTTCGACGTGGCCGTCACGGCCAATCGATTGGGAGTCGTGGATTGTCTGCCCGGCCCGCCTACGCGTGGCGCATTGATTGAAGCGGTCACACGCGCCGGGCTGTGGCGTGACGCGGTCGAAGCCGCGCAGGCCAACATCGATCGCTATCCGGACGAAATGGCCGAACAGCGCTCGCAGCTCCACGAGACGCTGTCGCGTGTGGAACCTGACGCCGCGCAGTCGGTCCTCCTGGCGATCCTCGAGTCGAGAACGCCGGATACGCACGACCACTCGCAGCGCGTCGCGCAAACGGCAGTAACCCTTGGGCGTGGCCTGGGACTGGCCACCGAACAGATTGCCGACCTGCGGCGCGCCGCGCTGTTGCACGACATCGGCAAGATCGCGATTCCGGCGCGCCTTCTCGCCGACACCAGGACATTGTCCGGTGCCGACATCGCCATGCTGCGTCAGCACGTGACGATTGGTGCTGAGATCCTGCGTGCGATTCCGAACCTTGCGTTTGCAGCTCCTATCGTGGAGGCCACGCACGAACGGATCGACGGACGCGGGTATCCCAAAGCGCTAACCGGCGAAGCCATCCCGCTCGCAGCCCGCATCATCGCTGTTGCGGACGTGTACGATGCGCTGACCGGCGTTCGTCCGTACCGCGAGCCGGTGTCACGCGACCAGGCAAACGCCGAACTGGTGAAGGCCTCCGGGCACCATCTCGACCCGGTCGTCGTTCGCGCCTGGCTCGGACTCAGTGAGGCCGTCCGGTGCTCGTAATCATCGGCCTCGTGGTCGTGTTCGGCGCGACGGCTGCCGGGTACCTTTTCGAAGGCGGCGCGATTGGCGTTCTGATACAGCCAGCGGAGTTCGTCATCATCGGCGGCGCGGCGCTCGGGAGCCTCCTCGTCAGCACCCCTTCGGCGGTTCTGAAGGCTACCGTCGGTCAGATGAAAGGCATCATGGGTGCCGGGACGTCAGCAGCCGACTACAAGGACCTGCTCGCCATGATGTACCAGCTCTTCAAGCAGGTGCAGCAGCAAGGCGTCATGTCGCTCGAGGCGCACTTCGACGACCCGAAACAAAGCTCCATCCTCAGCAAGTACCCGAAGTTCATGAGCAGGCACGACGCGGTCGACTTTCTCGCCGATTCGGTCAAGGTGGTGATGGTCGGTGGTATCGCCCCTCACGATCTTGAAGCCCTTATGGAAGAAGACCTCAGGGTGCACCACGATGATGCGCTCAAGCCGTCCGCCGCCTTGAACCGCATCGGCGATGCGCTGCCGGGACTTGGTATCGTCGCCGCCGTGCTCGGGATTGTCATCACGATGGCCCACATCGACGGGCCACCGGCGGAGATCGGCGAACGAGTCGGCGCAGCGCTTGTCGGAACGTTCCTCGGCATTCTGCTGTCGTACGGCATGGCACAGCCCATCGCCGGGGCGCTCGAGGGCCGCGTCAACGACGACATGTATTACTGCCTCTGTATCAAGGCGGGACTGCTCGCAATCTACAAAGGCAATCCGCCTGCAATCGCCGTTGAGTTCGCACGACGCGTGCTGCCTCACAACGTACGGCCAACGTTCAATGACACCGAGAAGTTCTGTCGCGCGGCCACCATGCCACCCGCGCGGGAGGCTGCGGCGGCTTAGCCATGGCGAACCAGCCTGTCGTCATCATCAAGAGAGTCACGCACGGAAAGCATCCTCACCATGGGGGCGCCTGGAAGGTCGCGTACGCGGACTTCGTGACGGCCATGATGGCGTTCTTCCTGGTCATGTGGCTCGTCAGCCAGAATCCTGAGACCCGCCGCTCTGTCGCGCAGTACTTCCGCGATCCCGGTGCGTTCGCGATGGGCGGAGCCGGCGTCCTGCCGGGCACCGACACCGGCACAATCGGAGGTGGCTTGAACGGGGCGCCCTCACAGCCGGCGCAGTCCAAAAGCGTGCTCGAACAGACCGCCCAGCACCTCAGGGACACGCTGGCGTCGAAGTTCTCCGACGTCCAGGATCGCATCGACGTCATCGTTGGCGATGACGGACTGCTCATCGAACTGCGCGAGGCGCCAGACGATGGCTTCTTCGGCAGTGGAAGTGCCACGGCGAAGCCGGAAACGATCAAGGTCTTGAGCGCGATAGCCGTCGAGTTACAGGAGCTTCCGAACAAGGTGGCTGTCGAGGGCCACACCGACAGTCAGCCGTACGGTGCACGACGCGAAGGTTACGGTAACTGGGAACTATCGACGGACCGCGCCAACACCGCCAGACGAATCCTCGAATCGCACGGTCTCGATCCGGGGCATATCGAAGCCGTCCATGGCTACGCCGACACCAGGCTGAGAACGCCCAAGACTCCTCTCGACGCCGGCAATCGCCGCATCTCGATCTTCGTTCGCCGGGACGACGCGAAGACGAGTCCAGTGACGGACACGGTGCCGGCAGCGTCGCCCGGTGCCAAGGCGTCGGTTGCGCCGACGGCCGAGCGGGCCCCCCACTGACAGGGCGGATTGCAGTGGCCGATCGGGTCTGCGACGTCAATGCGACTGTTGTCCCGGCTGACGCCGTGACGGCCCTGCTCGTAGACGACGATCGATCCTTCGTTCAGTTCGCGCGTGAGGAGCTCAATCAGACGAGTGGACAGCCCGTCTGCCTCCTGCACGCGTCGACCTTGGCGCAGGCTAGCGCCATCCTTGCTGACACGCCCGTCGCGGTCGTGTTGCTGGCGCGCACCCTTCCTGATGGCGACGGTCTGGACTGGCTCAAGGCGCAGCGTCCGCCGCTGCAGGCCGGCGTCCTGATCCTGGCAATGGAACATCGCGCGAATCAGCCGCCGCCTGTGGCGCCCGGTGCACAGGATCTGCTGGTCAAGGCGCACCTCGACGGCGACCGCCTTGCGCACGCGATTCGTGATGCGGCCGAGCGGGAACGCACGAGGCAGCACCTTCTTCGAAGTCGCGAACACTTTCAGTCTCTCATCGAGCACGCCCGCGATCTCATTACCGTAGTGGATGAAGCAGGCCGTGTGGTGTACCAGAGCCCTTCAACGGTGACGCTGCTGGGGGCGCCCCCGCATGTTCATCATGAAGGCAGCTTCGCCGAGCTCGTGCACCCCGAGGACGCCGCCCGCGCGCGCGTCCTCATCGAACAGGTGTTCGCCGGAGATCTCACGCCGAGAGGGGAGTTCCGCCTTCCCCACGCAGACGGCTCCATGAGGACCTTCGACGTCATTGCCTCGCGCATGATGCTCGACGGCGAACCCAGCCGCGCAGTGCTCAACGCCCGCGACATCACCGAGCGATGTCAGGCCGAAGACGCGTTGCGATTGCGGGAGGCCCAGCTTCGTCAGGCACAGAAGATGGAGGCCGTCGGGAGGCTGGCGGGCGGCATCGCCCACGATTTCAGCAATGTGCTGACCGTTATCTCCGGCGCTTGTGAGCGCCTGCAGGACAACATTGCGCAGGGACAGGCGAGCACGGCGCAGGTGGAAGTCATCCTGAGACACTGCGCACGGGCGACGGCTTTGACCCGGCAGCTCCTGGCATTCAGTCGGCAACAGACAATCGCGCCAAGGATTGTGGACCTGGGCGCGCTGGTGGGACGTGCCAGCGAACTGATCGCTCAGCTCATTGGCGCCGGCGTCACCGTTGATGTCGATCTCGAGGCCGACTTGCGACCCGTCGAGGTGGATCCGGTACAGATGGAGCAGGTGCTGATGAACCTCGCCATCAACGCCAGGGACGCCATGCCCGAAGGCGGCGTACTTCGAGTGGTCGTGCGGAACGTCACCGTCCCGGCGTCGCTGGCGGCGCTCCATCCTCCGATGGCGGCAGGCGAATACGTCCGGCTCGAGGTCATCGACAACGGCCAGGGCATGACGCTCGAGACTCAGGCGCGCGCGTTCGAACCGTTCTTCACCACGAAGGATCCCAATAAGGGCACTGGCCTGGGCCTGGCGACGGTCTACGGCATCGTCACCCAAAGCCGAGGGCACGTCTGGATCGACAGTGCTCCCGGGCGCGGCACCCGGTTCGAGATCTACCTTCCGGCGAGCGAGGCTCGCGTGGAGACCGAACAGACCATCGGGGATTCACCGCAGCTCGTAACCCCATCCGCCGCCACGATCCTCGTCACCGAGGACGACCCGGACCTTCGAAGTCTCCTGAGTGAGACGCTCGTGGCTCG
>Ga0075430_100005442_pt1 | contig 10760 bp, 12 predicted proteins | sample RhiMetdeltSRZDD4_FD_75294 | JGI IMG/M metagenome (GOLD analysis project Ga0075430, IMG submission 75294) | Populus rhizosphere microbial communities from Tennessee, USA - Rhizosphere MetaG P. deltoides SRZDD4 | ecosystem: Host-associated > Plants > Roots > Rhizosphere > Soil | place: USA... | reverse complement strand
GCTATCATCACCGTATAACCTTACTTGCATTACTACATAACTAAAACCATTATCAACTGTTTCAACTTGCCCATCATGCTTTATATCACATGATATATTAATTTTGTCAAATTGATGTACGGGGATTGCTTGTGATTCTAAATAATATACGGCAGCACTTGGTTGAACTTCAAATAATAAATACCTGTCTGATTCTGCTTCAAACAAATCTTTAACTACTCTTATATATGATGTGCCATCATTTGTTGTGGGTGGAATACCTTTCTTCATCTCCCAACACTCGTAATCATAATTACTTTCTAGAGGGTCAACTGGCTGCGTTGCAGATAATTCACCTCTTAAAAAAGCAGAGTTACATGGAATTTCTTTTGGCGTCTTAAATTTATATGTATGCTTAAGAGACTTCCACCTTCTTTGGAATCTCTTAACTGCATTATCTTGTGATAATCTATAGCCTTCATATAAACCATCGCCGTCGCTAGCAATTATTTTATCAACATCAATATCTAAATACTCGTTGAAAACAGGAAAAGCCCCATAAGTAAACTTTGCGAATTTCAATGTGCTAACCCCTGTTGTTATTAAGTCGTATTCATCCCATCTAATAATATACCAACCTATTTGAGTACCCGTATCTGCAAAGGTTATAAAGCAACCGAACGCATCAAGTATTTTATTAAGAACAGTTAAGCAATCATCTCTTTCATTAGCGTCTGTTTCAAATGAAGTTGCATCTAACATTATATCCCAAAATGTATGATTAGTAGAAATAAATACCCATACTTCAATTGTCTCTAATGTAAATGTTGATGTACTTACTTCTATATCTATTGAAGTTGTGGGGTTTGGTGTAATATTGGTTATTGTGTAAGTGCCATCATTGCCGGCCGCTGACCCTGTTATTTCTATTGTGTCACCTATTGTTAAGAAACCTAAATGCTCATAGGCTATCCTGAATTTATTGGTAGCTGTAATATTAAAATTTGCAGATAGGAATCTGAATCTTGATTTTTCATATAGATTCATTGCTATATAAACATTAGGCCCAATCCTGATTCTATTTAAACATAAATATATATAATCAATAAGCCTGAAATGTCCTACCGGAACATCGCCATCAGATTCTCTTAACCTCAGTTCGCTTAATGATCCCAATCCTTCACTAGCGTATAACCTAACAGGGTTAGGAGTTGGTTGAAATGCCTCTGTATTATCATCAAGAACTAAATTTCCTACGAAAGGAACTGTTCCAGGCCCTGAACTAATATTAAGCTGCACTTGGTAATTATCCTCATCGCCATCAGAAAACGTATCTACATTATTAGCTAAAGTAGTCCCGCCTACAAAAGGAACCGGCGGAGTTGAAAGAAAGCCACAAGTTAATCTTCGGCCTTTTATAACCTTTGTTTTATCATCGTCTGCATCTACGGATTCTAATATTATAGGGTCGGCCGACCCATCAAGAAACGAATCTATAGCTTCGTCAACTCCAATAGCTGGCTGGTCTAATGCAGTAATATCAACCCTTATTGCTTGCTGTTCAAAATTTACAATATCTATTCTGTACGTTACATCCATTAGAATCTACGGTTTGATGATTGCGCCCTTGATAAAACAACGTTTAAATCTTGTCCCGCTATATTTACGCTCCCTGTTAATTCTAAAGAGTTATTAAATGATCTCTGCCCAATACCACCATTAAAGCCACCACCGCCTAAATTAGCAGACCCGCTAAATCCTAATAAATTAGAAAATATTTTCCCGAAGCCACCAAGTGATCCGGATGCGCCGCCGGTAATTGCTGAAAGAATTGCCGCTTGGATCGCAGCCGCAATTAATTTCTTTACTAATTGATTAACTGATTTTATTAGGCCATTAAAAAACGCCTTCAATGGGTTTTCTCCTGCTACTATAGCATCAAACATTTCATTAAATGCCGGTGATAAAACATCGGTAACTAAACCAGCGGTAGCTAATATATCTTTTTGAAGCTCCTTAAAGAATTCCAAACTTCTATTTGCCTCCTCAATACCAGCTGTTAGTTGTTTAAAATCAAGTGTATTAATACTGTCAAATATTTTATCAAATGCTTTTGTCCCTACGCTGCCAAATTCTTCAAACTGCTTTTTTAAATCTAGCTTCTTATCTATCTTATCTGTAAAGCTTTTTGATAATGAAATATCAGGTATTACGTCTACATCAATACCCCTTTGAAGTTTTATGTCTTTGAAGAACCGATCAGTAAGTTCTTTTAATTCTTGCTCCCCTCTTTTGAAGTCGTCTGGGTTGAATATAAAATCAGCTTCGGTGGTTATTTGAACTGGCAGTTTTATTTTTAAATCTCCTGTCTTAATATCACTAAGTAGTTTTTTTGCTCTCTTAAATATTTCATCCTTACTTACAAAAAATGATTCCTCTAAATCAGGGACTACAAAAGCATTCCCGAACTCCTTTGCGAATTGTTTTGCACGAGCTATAGTATCATCGAATTCTTTATTAAGATTACTTTTGTCTATTTTAAAATCATCAAAGAAACTAAAGCCCATATCTTTTGCAATCTTGGCCGCTTCTGTTTGAAAATCAGATGCAATTTTTTCAAACTCTTTTTGTTCTTTTTGAACTCCAGCTATAACAGGGGCTAAGAATTTTTGTTCCTGTGCTGCTCTTGATGGCGCTTTTTCAAATGGAAGATTTAATCTCTGGAAGAAATTAAGATTCTTTTTTATATCCTCATTTGGAATTAAAGCAGCCTTAACGGCTTTTTTAGACGCTTCTTCTAATGCAAAATTTGCAGCAGCCTTTAATAGTGTAAATTTTATATAAGCATCTGCATTTTTACCAAGTTCCTTTTCAGCTTCATCAAGAGTTTTTACCAACCCAGTTGTTTTGCCTATTGATTCATTGTATTGCTTAACAACACCATCTTTACTTATAAATCCTTCTTTGGCTAATTGGATATTAGTTTTTAATTCATTTACACTTGATATTGCATGAGCATATTCATCCGCAGCTCCTTCAATAGCATCAGAATTTTTAACTGCTGCTGCCGTTGTTTTAAATAAGCTCTCCGTAAGTTCTGTTAAAGCAGTAATAACAACTCCGAAAATACCGGCTACCCCAATCCCGGGTAGAATTAAAGCAAGTTGCCTAACACTACTAAAAGCGGTTCTAAATGCATTGCCCAATCCTGCGCCGGAAGCCTTTGATTGCGCTTCTAACGCTTTCAATTGATTTATCACAGGAGCAATAGCTGATGGCAGTTGCTTAAACCCTGCAATTGCTGGCGGTACAAATGTCTTAACACCACCACCAAAAGCGGCAACTTGTGCAGTAAGATTTTTAACTGAATTTATCGTTTGGTTAGGGACTACAAATAATTCAAACCCTTTCTTACCTACATTCTGCAACCTTCTTACTTGTGCTTCTAATGTTTGAATTTCTTTATTATAAGCAGCTATTTTAGTGATATCTGTTTCTGTAGTAATGAAAATTTTCTTTGCCTCTGCCCTTGCTCTTAATGTTTCTATTGATTCGGATAGTATATTTACACTTGCTTGCGCCTTCACAACATCAACGCCAATAGGGACAACTAAAGCCTGTGTTTTTAAAGAAGCTATTTCAGATTTTATTCTTTGTATATTAGATTCAAACAACTTTAACTGAGTAGAACTAATATCTGGAGAAACTTTTAATGCTTCTAAGTTTATTAACTGCTGCTCTAGTGCCTTTATACGTTGTGCCGTATCAGTAATACCGGTAGTGTTAACCTTTAGGTTTATCTGCTTATCTAAAATACTTTTTAACTCCGCCTCAACCTCATTGATAACCTTCAGCGCCTGTGCATCATTAGCACGAATAAATATTTCTGATCCTTTAAGCTTAGAAATATCACCTATCAAATCATTGATCGTTGCTTCTGCTTGTGTGGCATTAGCCAGTATATTTAACTTCGGATCTGTAATGGTCGAGAACTTAGTTTTTATACCAGCAATAGCACTATCAATCTGAGAAGTATTTACATTCAGATCTATAGAAGAAACTTTTAATCCAGCTAATGACGAATTAATTTTTTGAATAGACGATGTAATTGATGCCTCCATTGCAGAAGCAGAACCCAATATCTTTTTGAATTCTGTTGACGCTACATTACCAACGGATTTTAAACCGCTTAATGCGCCGCTAACTTCAGCATCAATTACTATTTTTAGCTGTTCTGCCATTCTTCTTTCTTTCGTCGTCTATTTTTTGCATAAGTGCTAATCTGGCCATCACCGCCTCACTTTCTTTAACTAACTGTTCCTGCGTTTTCATTCTTGGTTGTTCTCCCAGCCATTGCATAATAAACTTTTCCCCATGCGCTGTTTTCCCGGCTAAGTTTTCACCTATTGCATTAACATAAAAAGCAACCTTTGCAAACCTGATCTCATCAGCCTTGCGTCTATTAAAATACCCCTTCTGCATCAAAAAGAAATCTTCCAACTCCATATCGTAAAACACCTCCGGCATCAGACCGAGCCAACCGAACGCAACCTCTTTAAGACTTTCTAATGTTACGGCGTTAGTTGGCTCACTATCTCCCCCGGCGCAACTCCATTGGAACGAACACTATCAGAGTACTTAACAAACACATCATTAATAAATGAAGTATCTGAATCAAGTATTGCCTCAAATATTTCATCCTTAGTCATTACAGGGGTTAGCTTGTTCTTTATACATTCAGCATAGTAACCAGCATAAACAATGCCCTGAGTTACCTCAACCAACTTAACAGTATCAAAGCCCTCCGAGAAGGTAAGAAGATCCTTCCCGGTTGCTTCTTTAAATAGATTGTAAAAACGACCTATACCGAAATTTAATGTAAGTTCCCTCTCATTGAGAGTAACATTTATTTTCTTGCTCATATATTAATTTTACGATTCGTCTGCTTCAGTTGTATCAACATTACCAGTTATTTCAAATGTCCAATCGAAGGTCAACGATCCCGCTGCCGGGGCCGATGGCGCAACACTTGTGAAATAACCAATGCCTCTGATAAGCACCGCCGCACCTGTAGCTACAGAACCAACTGCGATGTTCAACATTCTCCCTTCAAGTTGTGTACTTGCATTACATAAGTCAAGTACCGCAGCCAGTGATGCTTGTGTAGATGTAGGGGCTGTATTAGCCGCTCCACTTCCTGTAATCGTTGCACCCGGCACTCCAAGAGATTTAATCTGCCCGCATTTAGTTACAAGCGTAGTAACATCTGTACTTAACGTACCATTAATGTCTGTTTCGCATACAATAGTTTTCCAGGTACTTGCAGCACCCCCTACTAATTTATACTGAAACACGACGTTGTTCGCTAAAAAATCATTAGTTGCCATTTGTTATCATTTTTTAAGTTGTTTGAACAATTCTATTTCTATATCTAACTATCTTTCGATAATATTTTTTACCTGATGAATACTCTTCAAAGCCGCTGCTAGTCTCCATAAGAACGTGCAAAATCTGGATACCAGATTGAGCAGCTAAATTGTGAATACCAGGAGTTGAATTTATTAAGGCTTTTATTTCGTTATCAATACCCGCTGATATACTTCTATCTACTGATAAATTGAATGAAGTCACTATATCTGTTATAATAATTTCATCGCTTCTGAATGATTGTTTCGTATCATCAGATGAATTTGATTCCCATCTTAGTTCAACATAGTTTCCCGTTTCAGATTCTGGTACACTACCTTCCTTATATACCGGAACAGATATAACACCATCAAGTAATGACATCCATGAATCCATCAATAAATCATCTACTGCGATCATATTGTATCTTTTAAAACGGTTACCACTCTTCTTAATAATTGTTTCCTTACCGGCCCAATCTGCTTAAAGAAAAATGGGTGAGGTTTAACACCATTTCTAATAATTGACCACGCTATTGCTTCTGCTGTTTCAACTAATGTATCTTGCTTCTTTTTACTAAGTGTAACACGCCCAGCAGCAATAGAACCTCTATACTTACCGCCAATACCTTTTCTCTTTACCCAATCCAAAATATTATTAAGAAAATCAAAATAATCTCCGGTTCCTTTGCCCCTATATGGAGAAGCATCTATGCCAGGTATTGATTGATATTTTCCTTTAGTACCAAATTCCATATAAGCAGAATACTTAGCACCTGATACAACCTCTAAAGTTGCCGCATCAATATGTTTAACTGTTATTTGCCCGGTAAGAATGGTTTGATCAACGGGAGCATCATTAATAGCCCTTTCTCTGAAATCTTCAGCAGCAAATTGAATCTCTGCACCAACTTGTTTTTTAATATTAGCCGGAGCAGCATCAATGCGTTTCAACAACCTATCAAACCCTATTAAATTAACCTTCACCATTTATTAACCAGTTAAATCGTTTTTCATTTATTCTTTCTATTTCTGTTATCGAATACCTTTTCTTCAGGTACACTAATTTCCACGTACTATCAATTTGCCAATCAGGGCGGAAACGGATTTTAAATTGCTTAGATTTATTCAATCTCGTTTGTCCCTGACTGTCTGTTCTTACTCCTGATGATTGAACTATCTCAGCCCATAGATTATATATAGTCTGAACAGCTTCTTTAGCATTACCTCTGGCATCCTTAGCCGCCGCCCATTTTTCGATTCTTATTTGTGTTTTAGGTATGCTCATATAATAACCGTATTCCGTGAATATTTACAAGACAGTCTATAAGCCATTCTGCCAGCCCCTTCTTCATCACCTCTATATTCATACAGGTAAGCAACCGTTCTCATTATGTCAATCTTTATAGCAACAGGCAGTATATCAAAGCCAGCAGTATAAGTTATTGTCATATTCTTTTGACAAGGCGATTTCAAATACTTCCATTTATTACCAACTATTTTATACGTTGTACTTGGTATATCATTACCAAACTCATCCGTTAAACTAATAATAGTTTGCACCGGGCCGTATGGGATTTCAATCATCCCGCATTGATTAGTTAATACCGTTTCCCATGTCTTTGGCACAACAGTAATACTGGCTTTTTCTTCTATAAGCTCTCTTGCTGATCTTATCAAGTCAGCCAGTAAAGCATCATCACCCGTGAAGTTTGAAAGATTATCGGAAGTTGATTCATCAAAATCAATATACCCTTCGACCCTTAAATAATCTTTCATTTCTTCGATGCTTACAGGTTCTTCAAACACTCCTGATTCATCCGTAATATCTAATGCCGATATGACTGCGTTATAATTCATATATGACTCCTAAATTCTATTACTTGTATTTTACCATACTTAACATTCGATCCGTTTACCGCTTTAGCCTGAACCCTCCAAACCCCTGTAACATCAACGTCACCCGTTTGCACATCATAATAAACTACATCATTACTTACTATGCCAGCCCATGAGCCTGTCACGCCATTAGGTTTAGTATATAAGATCGTCCCTGTGAATAATGATATATCCGCATCGGTATCTAATGAAAGTCTGAATGTTTGTCCGTTAAAGAGCATTTCTATTAATTATTCGTGAACTTAATCGTAATTCATCCGGTTGTATATCCGATCCGGTATTTACATTTGTTACCCCTGAACTTAAATTAGCATCAGTTATTTCTGACTGATCATTTACATTCGTTGTTATCCTGCTATGGAATAAAGCAATCTCACTTTCGATAATAGGTAATGCAACCAGGAAATTACCAACCATATACTCAACAGGCAACGAATGACGTTTCCTTATAACCGGCTCCTGTGTTGTTTGCCACCAATCAGTAATCAAAATATTTCGTGGGACTTCTACAAAGTATTGGCCGAATCTTGAATCCCTGAACTTTACTATTCTGGGCTGATTGGTTTCTTTAAACCACTTATCTAATGTTACAAGCTCCTGTACTGTTATTCCCCTAACTGAATAATCCTGCGTGTAAACCCTGGTTATTAATTTTCTAACCGGTTGTGGTTGTTGCTGAATCCAATCGAATGTTAGCGAAGGAATTTCAAATCTAAATTCACCGGCTGTTTGTCTGGTTACTTTTCTTCTTGTTGGTTCGTTTAATTGTCTGAACCATTTATCTAATGTAATTGTTTCAACCCCCGGCAAACTAAAATCAACAAGTATATTCCCGAAATTACTATCCCTTAATTTTACTATCCTTGGTTGTGATGCAGCTTGCCACCAATCGCTAAGTAAAATGGTTCTCGGTACTTCAAAACGAAACTCACCACCCGGTTGTCTTGTAACCTTTCTTAACGTAGGCTGCTGTGTTATCTGCCACCACTTATCTAGTGTAATTATCTCGGCAGATACAATCTCTAATTCCGTTCTTGTGTCTCCGGTATTAACATTACGCAGTTTAATTATTCGCGGTTGCTCAGTAGGCCTAAACCAATCTGAAACCAATATGTCTCTTGGTACTTCAAACCTATATTCGCCGAAATCAGTTTTTCTAATTTTCTGTTTTAATTGATTTGGGTATTGAGACAGCCAATCGGATATTAGCATATCTCTTGGGATATCAAATCTTGATTCGCCGGTATAATAAAATCTTTTCTTACTAAAATATGGTTGTTCAATTAGCCTGAACCACTTATCAACCGTTACATCTTCTACCGACGAAACAACTTCGGTTCTTGTATCCCCTGATGGTAGCTTTCGTAATGGTTGCTTTAATTGTAATGGGTAAGAATTAAGCCAATCAGATAATAGTATTGTACGGGGAACTTCAAATCTTGATTCACCACCGGTCTGCCTTGTTACTTTCCTTAGTACCGGTTGTTGCGTTGGTTGGAACCATTTATCTAACTTAATATCTTCAGCAAAACTTGTAGTCGGATGCATGAAAAACGAACCGGCTAGAATTGCTGTTGATAGTGCTTTCTTTAATACAGGCTTGGGGTGATCTTTATACCATTTGTCAACGGTAATAGTTTCAGATACCGAATCTTTATGAAGCGGCTCTGCTATTTCTTGATATATGATATAATTATTTCTCAAGGAAGTTTGATGTTATTTTTTTGCCCTGATGATAATACTATCGTTTTCCCGAAATATGGTTGTTGAATTTCTGGCTGTTTATGTTCAAATTCAGCAAACTCCGCTTCGATCATTATTGCATCTAAACATTGGTCAGGGTTTGCATCTTGTGCTAAGAAACGACAACGAATATTATTAAAATTCCCAGCCCCTGCTGTAACAGTCCAAGCTCCCCCTGTTGGCGCGGTTGCAAAATGGTTCCTGGCATACCGGTATGTCGTTACGCCAGCTGCGCCTACCCCTGTATTAAATACAGTAACGGTTGTCCCGTTATCATTTAATCTAACCTCCATTTGCCCGGCTGTAGTTGCAATTTGATGATGCGCTAGTATTACATCAACGGCTCTTGGAGCAATTGTTGGTGTTGGGAAACCAGCCGCCGGGCCAAACAAGCCTTCTACGTAATCTGTTGCAGGCGTTGCAGGCGCAACACCACGCCAACAATCCGCCTCAGCAACGGCCCCACTTGGCAACGGTACATCATCAACAAGTTGCCATGCCGTTGTAGTTGCATTAAGAATATCTACAGCGGTATTGCCACGCTGAAAATCTCCGGTTCCTGCAATATTGTGAGTGCCATCGGCAATCGTGGTGTAAGGGTGTATATAGCCTTTACCGATTGGGTAGTCTGCCAAATCTTGTGAAATAATTACATCATCAATAAACATATCCATAGTGTTATTTGCATTATTGCCTATACGGATATTAGTGCTACTTGAAGATGCCACAGCGTTAGTTTTTTGTCCACAGTCTACACCATCTACTTTAACATCTATTAACCAGGGGTTAGATTGTGCCTCTACTTTTATATCTATTCTATACCATTTCTGTGTTGTTATTTGCACACCCGTTGCGCCATAAGCGCCGGATATTCCTGCGTATATACTAGAATCACTTTGCTTAAACCATGCCCCCGGATCGCCGGCAGGGCCACTCATAAATGAAATTCTAGCATCTGATGTTGGTAATGACGCAAACCATACATAAAGCCTCCATATATAAGTAGGAGAAGATGAAAAAGTAGGAGAAAGAGCAGAACCAGTTGCGGCTGTTGGGTTAAATCTAATAGAACGGCTTCCGCTTCTCACGGTTGTTGTACTTATAGATGCCGTCCCAGTTGATTGAAAATGTTCGCCGCCAACTGCTGATAAAATACCACATTCGAAACCACAACAAAAAACAGGTGTCATCTTAATACTTTTAATTTTCCTTTTTCGTACTCATCCACCTTACGGCGAAAGTCCTTACACTCGAAACATTCATGGCCCCCACATAATGGGCCGTTACAATTACGGCACCATCCTCTCGTTACGCCAGATCCAGCTATGGGCACCCAGTTATGGCCGCAATGAACACATTTCACCGTTTCCGCTACAACATGGCCATCTAATAAAATATAGCCGCTTGGTTTCCTTGCAGCTTTCGGCTCATATTTTTTTAACCCTTCAAATATCAATGCTTCGTCTGCTCTCATGATTGCACGTTAAAAACTTTCATCAAATCATTTGCTGATCCTTCATCAGGTGATAACCGTACCCCATCAAGTCTAAGACTTATTACATCTGAACTTAACCTATAATGATCCATTTCTATAGTTGCCATTGCACGAAATTCTCCTTCTTCATTTTCTACAACACCTTCGGTATCCGAACTCATACTCATCAATGGAATGTTTATACCTACTGCCATTCTATTACCATAGGTAGTTATAGACGCATCAAGTTCATACTTTCG
>Ga0075430_100005441_pt1 | contig 10760 bp, 9 predicted proteins | sample RhiMetdeltSRZDD4_FD_75294 | JGI IMG/M metagenome (GOLD analysis project Ga0075430, IMG submission 75294) | Populus rhizosphere microbial communities from Tennessee, USA - Rhizosphere MetaG P. deltoides SRZDD4 | ecosystem: Host-associated > Plants > Roots > Rhizosphere > Soil | place: USA... | reverse complement strand
AGCCCCGCCACCTCCGGCTCCGGCAACAGTTCCAGCACGAGTCGCCCCAGCCGGATCGCCTCGGCCGACAAGTCGGCCCGAGTCACTGAATCACCCGCGGAGGCCGAGTACCCCTCGGTGAACACGAGGTAGATGACGTGCAGCACCCCGTCGAGCCGGTCCGGCAGGTCGGCCCGCGACGGCACCTTGTACGGGATCTTCGCCGACTTGATCTTCGCCTTCGCCCGCACGATCCGCTGCGCGATCGTGGGCGGCGGCGAGAGGAAGGCGCTGGCGATCTCCTCGGTCGTCAGGCCGCACACCTCGCGCAGCGTCAGCGCCAGCCGCGCCTCCGGCGGCAGCGCCGGGTGGCAGCACGTGAAGATCAGCCGCAGCCGGTCGTCCTCCACCCCCTCGGCCGCCAGCTCGCGCTTCGCCTCGTCGGCGCGACGGTCCGCCTCCAGCCGCTCGGCCAATTCCCCCATCGACGCGTCGAACCGCGCCCGGCGGCGCATCCCGTCGATCGCCTTGAACCGCCCCGCCGACACCAGCCACGCCCTCGGGTTCTCCGGCACCCCGTCCACCGGCCACCGCTCGACGGCGGACGCGAACGCCTCGTGCAGCGCCTCCTCGGCGACGTCGAAGTCGCCGAGGAGGCGGATCAGCGTTGCCAGCACGCGGCGGGACTCGGCCCGGTAAACCGCGGCGACCTCGTCGGACACGGGAGCGGCCATGCGCGGGATGTTACCCCGCCCACGCCTACCGCGGCAGCAGCGCCGGAATCTCCTGGAGCGGCCGGATCTCCACCGTGCCGTAATTGGCCACCGGGATCTGGTTCGCAATGGCAATCGCCTCGTCCAGGTCGGCCACGTCCACGAGGTAATAGCCGCCCAGCGCCTCGCGCGTCTCCGCAAACGGCCCGTCCGTGACGACCGTCTTGCCGTTGCGAACCCGCACGCTCGTGGCGGTGGCCACGGGCTGGAGCGGCGACGCCGAGATGAACTGCCCTTTGGCGTCCAGGTCTTCGACCAGCTTGGACGACCGCTCGATGCACTCCTGGCGGTGCGGCCCGTACATCTCCGTCTCGGTCCCGTAAATCAGCAGCAGGTATTTCATGGCCTCTCCATTCTCCGGACCCATTCGACCGCCCGCCACGCGCGCCGCGCGGCGAGCCATATTAACAAGGTGACGCAGAGGACGACGGCAACCGTCCTGACCGACGACGCGGCGGGGATCGAAATCCCAAGTCCGGTCGCCAGGGCCAGGTACGCCGCGATGCACGCCGGGCACTTGGGGAGCAGGGCCAGCGTGCCGCCCGAAACCACCCATCCCGCCAGTTCCCCGCCGCGGCGCCACCCTCCGTATGACGCCGCCCGACCATGGCAGCAGGCGCGGGCGCTCATGGCTGCACCTTCGCCGTCCCGCACGAGCAACCGCCACTCGCCGCACCCGCGCCGGTCGCCGCAACGGCAGCCCCCGCCGGCATTGAATCGATCGGCCAGTACGGCAGGTCCGCGTCCGCCAGCGCCCCGCTCTCATAGCGGTCGTGGTGGCGCACCCACTCCATCGGGAAGCGCAGCCCGTCCTCGTCGCGCCCCCTGGGCACCATGTCCAGGACCATGTACGCCCCCACGAGCGGCTCCAGGCCGCGACCGTACGTCGAGTACGTGTGGAAGACGTCGCCGGCACCGTCCTTGTAGAAGACGCTGATGCCGGGCCCCTCCTCGCTCGGAAAGCCCTGCACCTTGTAGTTGTAGAGCGTCTGCCCCCGCGCCACTTCGTCGGCGGTGAAGGACACGCCGAAGTCCCTGTTGAAGTCGGTGCCGTACGACGAGACCCACTTGAAGGGCCAGCCCATCCGCTTCCTGAACGGTTCGATCTTCGCCAGCGGGGCGCGCGACACCAGCGCAAACGTGACGTCCCGGGCCGCCAGGTGCGGCAGCGCCCCGCTGGTGTGGTCGCTCACGAACGAGCAGCTCGGGCAGCCCTCCTGCCAGTCCGGCCCCAGCATGAAGTGATAGATGACCAGTTGGCTGCGCCCGCCGAACAGGTCCGCCAGCCGCACCTTCCCGCCGGGGCCGTCGAAGAGGTACTCCTTCTCGACCCTGACCCACGGCAGCCCTCGCCGCTCGGCGGCGAGCCGGTCGTGCAGCCGCGTCAGTTCCTTCTCCCGCGCGAGCAACGCCTTCCGCGCCTCCAGCCACTTCTCCCTCGACACCACCGGATGACCCGTCATCGCGTTCATGCGTTCTCCTTGCCTGGCCACTATCCCCCTGACAACACCTGGTCGATTGGCCGCCGGCGAAATCGACACAGGGAAAACGGCGTTTCCCCGGCAGCGGCATCGTTGCGTAAGCCGCTTGTTTATTGGAACTTGTGGCGGGACATACCCGGCGTATGGAGTCGCAAACCCAACGCTGCTACGATACGTCCCGGCGCGGGCGCGCTACGACCACCGCAGGAGTGGCGGAATTGGCAGACGCGCAGGACTTAGGATCCTGTACCGAAAGGTGTAGGGGTTCGACCCCCCTCTCCTGCACTCTTCACGCCGGTCGCTCAAAGGAAGGGTCTTCTCCCCATGCTCCTCAGCCGTACGTTTCTGCCGGCCCTCACCGCCGCGGCACTGCTGGCGGCATCGCCGGCGATGGCCGACACCGTCTGGGTCGCGTCCGGCGGCGCCACCCAGGCCGTGGAGCGACCCAACGTCAAAGTCGAGAAAGTCCAGAACGGCCAACTGTTCTTCCGTTCGAGCCAGACCGACCGCGTCACCGAGCGGCCGATGGAAGACGTCGTCCGCATCATGGCCGACGGCGAGCCCGTGTTTAACGCCGCCGAGGAGGCCTTCGCCGCCGGCCAGTGGGACAAGGCCGCCGCCGGCTACCAGAAAGCGATGGCGTCCAACACCAGCCGCCCGTGGATCCGCGACCGCGCGGGGCTGCGGCTGGTCGCGGCGGCGGCGAAGAGCGGCAAGTTCCCCACCGCCGTCGCCGCCTGGGCCGCGCTGATAACGCGCGACGCCACCCTGGCCGGCAAGTACAAGCCCCAGATCCCCGCCGACGCCAAGCCGGGCAGCCTCGACCCGGCGCTGGCGGAAGTGGAGAAGGCGCTGGCCGACGCCAAACTCGGCGCCGAACCCCGCAAGACGCTGCTGGCCTTCCAGTTGGAGCTCGCCCGCGCCAACGGCGACACCAAGAAGGCGCAGTCGATCGGCACGAAGATCACCCGCCAACCGGGGGCCGAAGCCGGGCCGGAGCTGGCGCTTCAGCTCGCGAAGTTGGCACTGGAGCAGAAGCAGTTCGACCAGGCGCTCAAGGAGATCGAGAAGGCCGCGCCGTCCATCACCGAGCCGGAGCAGCAGGTGGACGCCCTGTTCGTCATCGCCGAGGCCCGGGCGGCGCTGGCCAAGGACCAGCCGGCGGCGCTGAAGGACGCCGCGCTGGCGTACATGCGGGTGGTGACGCGGTCCAAGTCCACCCGCGCCGGCGCCGCCAGGGCCGCCGAGTCGATGCTCAAGACCGCGGCGATCCAGGAGAAGCTCAACGTCCCCCAGGAGGCGCTGCTGCTGTACCAGCAGGCCGCCGAGGAGTACAAGGGCACCGAGGCGGCCACCCGCGCCGCCGAGGCCGCCGACCGCCTCGGCAAGTCCGCCAAGGCCGGCGCATGAACCCGCCCGGCGCCTGAGCACCGCCCGTTCCAACCCAGACCCCTGACCCCCCTCCAATGTCATTCCTCCGCAAGAACCAGAAGAAGATCCTCGCCGTCGTCACCGCCTTCCTGATGGTGGTGTTCATCCTCGACTTCGCCATCTCGCAGCGGTTCGGCAACCAGCGGACCGACCCGGTGGTCGCGTACCTCGGCGACGACGAGCGCATCACGGCGTCCGAGGCCGGGCTGGCACGGCAGGAGTGGGACCTGCTCAAGCGGGCCTCGGCGCACTCGCCTCAGATGGCGATCGCGCTGCGCCGCTCCCCCTTCGAGCCGATCCCGTTCACGATGAAGCTCGGCTACCTGGCGCTGGAGATCGACGAGCACCCGGAGCTGTTCCTGCTGCTCCAGAAGGAGGCGCTCCGCAACGGCATCCGCGTCTCCCCCGCGCGGGTGGACGCCATCATCGACGACCCCATGCTGATGCCGCCGCGCGCCGGCGCCGAGAACAAGGAGCGCATGCGCCACGCGGTCGAAGGGTTCCTCCTCGTACAGGCGCTGTACGACCGCTTCGCCAGCAACGTGAAAGTCTCAGAGCCGGTGGTCGAAAAAGCCTTCGCCGGCACCGGCCAGGAGGTGAGCCTGAACCTCGTCGAGCTGACGGCCGACCAGTTCAAGGCCGCGACCACCGCCCCCACCGAGCAGGAGGTCCAGGAGCATTTCAAGAAGTACGCCAACACCCCCGCCGGCCTGTCCACCACGAACCCTGCGGACCTGGGCTTCGGGTACCAGTTGCCCAACCGGGTGAAGCTCCAGTACCTCTCGGTGAACCGCGACCAGCTCCGCGCTGCCCTGCGGAAGACGAAGGACGATTACGCGTGGGAGGTCGAAGCCCGCCGCTATTACCTGGCCAACCCGCGCGCGTTCCCTGTGACGCAGCCGACGCTCAACGCCACGAACCCCGCCACCGCGCCGACGACCCGGCCGTTCGAGGAAGTGCGCGAGGAGGTGCTCAACCGGGTGATGGGGCCGGAGCTGGACAAGTTCGCCGCCCAGGTGCGCGGGGCGATCGAGAAGCGGCTGCGCGCCGACTTCGACAAGTTCGGCGCCAAGTCCGCCAACGCTTCCACCGCCCCGGCGGGCGCCGCAGCGCCGGCGGCGACGCAGCCGGGCCAATTCGCGTCCTTCGGATACCTTGAACAGGTGGCGGCGGACGTCCAGAAGCAGTTCGGCGTCCTCCCCGCCGCCACGTCCAAGTCGGACCAGTGGATGACGGCCGACGAGCTCGGCGAGTTGCCGGGCATCGGCCGCGCCACGCGCTCGCCGTCCGGCGACAGCTTCACCAACTACGTCCTCCAGTCCGCCGAAGCGTTCATGCCCGTCCCCGCCAAGGCGGACGCGGCGAGCGTGCTGAGCATCTACGAGCCGTCGGACGTGCTGGAGGACTTCAACGGCAACCTCTACTTCTTCCGCCTCACCGACGCCCAGGCCGCCCGCGCGCCGACGGACCTGGCGGAGGTGCGCGACAAGGTCGTCGCCGACCTCACCGCCAGCCGCGGCTACGCCAAGATGCGCGACGAGGCGCAGAAGCTGCTGGAAGCCGCGAAGAAGGACGGCCTCCCCGCCGCCGCGGCGGTCGCAAAGCGGGAAGTGATCCCGACCGGCTCGTTCGACCGCGGCATGTACGGATTCGGGCCGACGACGATCCCGAATTACCCGGTCGATTTCACCGTCCGGCAGAGACTGGTCCAGGACGCGTTCGACCTTCTCTCCAAGGCCACGCCCGACGCGCCGCACCCGGTGGCGATGATCGACCTGCCGACCGAGCGGAAGGTGCTGGTGGCCGAGCTGCGCGACGTGACCAGCCGCGCGCAGGGCGACCGCGAGTTCGCCAACCGGCTCTTCCTGCACCGCCAGGTGGCGTTCAACGAGGCGCAGGAACTGGCGATGGACTGGTTCAGCGCCCGCGCCGTCAAATCCCGCCTCGGCTACCGTCTGGCCGACGACGAAGCCGAGGAGCGGGAGCGCAAGGAAGCCGCCGAAGCCTCCGCGGCGTCGGCGCGGATGCAATGACGCCCCGGGGCCGTCGAACTGCCCGCGCCCGTCGTCGTACTACCGGGTGAAACCGCCGTTCCAGGCGGACTTGACAGTCACCGGGGCGCCGCTAAAGTTGCGCACCCTCTTGCGCCATTAGCTCAATTGGCAGAGCAGCTGACTCTTAATCAGCGGGTTCTAGGTTCAAGTCCTAGATGGCGCATTTCACCCTCACCCCACCGGTGAGGGTTTTTTGTTGCCTCTCCCACCACCGGCAACAGTTAGCGACGGTACTGCCGCATTTGTGCTGAGGAGGATCGCGGACCCGCTCCGCCAGTGGTCGCTCAGCCCCATGGGCCTCCCCATCCCCACCGACCGGGAGCAACGCAGACGTCACGTCTGCAATCACCACCGCTGCCGACGAAGCCCCGCAGCGATATAGCGCCTCAATACACCGTTCTATTGGCCCAAAGACCAATTGATCGCCATAGTCCACGTCGGCGAGATGAGCTTCTCGACCCCGAGTGGGTCAGTGTGTGGAGCGTGTGCCTTGACCACCGATGTGGCAGTCCCCCAGTCCGGCAGTTGGCGGTTCGCCGGCTTCGTGTCCGTGCCGAACTGGCTGAGCGGGTATTCGCGCGCCTGGTTTCGAGCCGACGCCGTCGCGGCGGTCACGCTGCTCGCGTACCTGCTGCCGGCGGGGCTGGGTGACGCGTCCCTCGCAGGCCTCCCCCCTCAGGCGGGGCTTTACGCGTGCCTCTTCTCCGGCCTGCTCTACTGGCTCTTCTGTAGTTCCCGCCACACCGCGATCACGGTCACGTCCGCAATCTCGCTCCTGATCGGGACTTCGCTGGGCGACCTGGCCGGCGGGGACCCCGCGCGGTATTGGGCGCTGGCCTCGGCGACCGCGCTGCTCGTTGCCGCGCTCGCGTTCGCCGCGTGGATCGTCCGCGCGGGCGTGATCGTCAACTTCATCTCCGAGACGGTCCTCGTTGGGTTCAAGACGGGGGTGGCGCTCGTCCTGGCGAGTACTCAGTTCCCCAAGCTCTTCGGCCTTAAGGGCGGTCACGGCAGCTTCTGGCAGCGCACCGGCGACTTTTTCTCGCACCTGCCAGAGGCCAACCCCTGGGCGTTGCTGGTCGGCGGGGGCGCGCTAGCGGTCCTCGTCGCGGGGAAGTTCTTCCTCAAAAACAGGCCCGTCGCGCTCCCCGTCGTGATCGCCGGCATCCTGGTGGCGACGGTCGCTCAGCTCGACGAACGCGGCGTCAAAATGCTCGGGAACGTTCCCCAGGGCCTGCCGCCGTTCCAATTCCCCGCCATTCGCCCGGGGGACGTCAACGAGCTCCTGCCGCTTGCCATGGCGTGCTTCCTGCTCGGGGCGGTCGAGTCGGTGGCCATTGGGCGGATGTTCGCGCTCAAGCACGGGTACCGGCTGAACCCCAACCGCGAGTTGCTGGCGCTGGCCGGCGCGAACATCGCCTCGGGGGTCGCGCAGGGGTTTCCGGTGAGTGGCGGGATGTCGCAGTCGCTCGTCAACGAGTCGGCGGGCGCCCGGACGCCCCTGTCGGGCTTCCTCGCGTCGCTCCTGATGGTCCCCGTGGTCCTGTTCCTCTCGGCCCCCCTGAGAAACCTACCGCAGCCAGTCCTTGCCGCGGTCGTGCTGATGGCGGTTGCGGGGCTGTTCAAGCCGCAAGCGTGGCGCCGGCTGTGGAGCTTCGGCGTCGGGGAGTTCGCGGTCGCGTTGGTCGCGCTCCTCGGCGTGTTGGGGTCCGGAATGCTCCGCGGGGTCCTGATCGGCGCGGCCCTCTCCATGCTGTTGCTGTTGCGACGGGCGTCACGCCCTCACGTCGCAACCCTCGGCCGAGTGCCGGGGACAGACTCCTTTGGCGACGTCGCCCTCAACCCGGAGAACGAGCAGTTACCGGGGCTGCTCCTGTTCCGGGTCGATTCGGCAATCCTCTACTTCAACGCCGAGTACGTCCGCGAGGCGTTTCTCGAGGCCCTTGCGGCGCAATCCCCTCCCCCGCGCGTGGCGGTCTGGTGCCTCTCAACGACCCCCCACGTGGACCTGGCGGGTGCGGAAATGTTGAGCCACCTGCGCGAAGAACTGCTCCGGCGCGGCGTCGAAATGAAGCTCGCCGACGCACGCGGCCCGGTCCGGGAGTCGCTCAAAGCCGCCGGCCTGGAGGCGGAGTTCGGGCCGATCCGTGAGAACACCGTCGTTTCCTCCGTCGTCCGCGACGCCTCCCGCTGACCGGCACCGCGGCCCCGCCGACGTTTCCCCGCCCCATCCAACCAAAGTCCAATGGAAGCGCGGTGCCGATGCCCCGACCCTGTGTGAATGGCGGAACGAGATCCGAAAGAGAAGGAACTGGCGGAAACGAACGGCAAGCTCGGCGCGAAGCGCTACGCGAAGGAGCTACGAAAGCTACAAGCGGAACTGTGCATGCTCCAGGACTGGGTCAGGCACAACGGGATGCGCGTGGTGATCGTCTTCGAAGGGCGCGACGGCGCCGGCAAGGGCGGAACGATCCGGGCGATCACCGAGCGCGTCAGCCCCCGCGTCTTCCGTGTCGTCGCGCTGCCCGCCCCCTCCGACCGCGAGAAGACGCAGATGTACATGCAGCGCTACATGGCGCACTTCCCCGCGGCCGGCGAGATCGTGATCTTCGACCGCAGTTGGTACAACCGGGCCGGCGTCGAGTACGTCATGGGGTTCTGCTCCAAGGAGCAGCACCGGCGCTTCCTCAAGCTCTGCCCCGTGACCGAGAAATTCATGGTGGACGGCGGGATCATCCTGGTCAAGTTCTGGCTGGAGGTGAGCGACGCGGAACAGAAGCGGCGCTTCGAGGCCCGCATCACCGACCCGCTCCGCCAGTGGAAGCTCAGCCCGATGGACCTGCCGTCGCGCAGCCGGTGGTTCGACTACTCCCGCGCCCGCGACCTGATGCTGGAGGCCACCGACACGAAGTACGCGCCGTGGTACATCCTGCGGTCCGACGACAAGAAGCGGGCGCGCCTCAACTGCATCCGGCACCTGCTGAGCCTCATCCCCTACAAGGCGCTGCCGCGCCAGAAGATCCCGCTGCCGAAGCGGTCGATGAAGGGCGCCTACGACGACCAGAGGCCGCTCAAGCGTCGCCGCCTCGTGCAAGAGCGGTACTGACGCGCACCGCGCGCCCGCCGGCGCCGCGCAACCATTGGACCAAAGGCCAATAGCCCGCACCCCACCCCCGCGGCGACAACAGCCGGGTCGAAAGGAGCCACCAATGGGCCTTCTGCGGGCGACCCGCCCGATCGCCATCCTGGCCTCGTTCACGCTGCTGCTCACGGGCTGTTCCACGAATGAAGGGCCCAAGCCCTACGTGTTCGAGGGGAGCGTGTCGTCGCTCACCGCGACCGTCGAGGCGATCGACCACGACACGCGCCAGGTCACCCTCAAGGGAGAGTCCGGCAACTCCGTCACGTTCGCGGTGCACCCGCGCGTCAAAAACCTCGAGCGGGTGAACGTCGGCGACGAGGTCAAGGCGGCGTACGTCGAGACCGTCGAGATCGAGGTCCGCGACGCCGGCAAGAACGCGGAGACGGCGGCCGACGCAGGCGACTGGGAAACGGCGTCGGACGGGTCGTTTTCGAGGCAGTCCACCCTCACCGCCGTCGTCGACCGCGTCGACAAAAAGAAGGGGACCGTCGTGCTGCGTGGCCCTGCGGGAAAGGCGCGCCCGTTCAAGGTTCGCGACCGCAGGAACCTGGAGAACGTCAAGATCGGTGACCAGGTGATCGCCACGCGCAGCGAGGCGCTGGCCGTCGCCGTCGACCCCGTCGACCGGTAGGCCAGTCGGGCGGCGGCGCCGCGCGCCGGCGCGCCGCGGCAAGGAATGCAGTGGAAGGACCGTAACCGTGACGACGCCCAAACGCAGCCGCAGCGTCCACGCCTCCCCCGGCCGCGCCGCCGCCGCAGGCACACTCGTGCTCGTGGCGCTCCTCGCCGGGTGTTCCAGCGAACGGCCCCCCTCCGTCCCCAAGACGGCCAAGTCCGTCGCCCTCATGGGTGGCGGCGAGGCGGTCAGTTTCAAAGCGCCGGAGCGCGGCATCGCGTACGTCTACGAGCGGCCCACGAACAACATGGTCTACACCGGCTGGCTTAGGGGCGGCGAGACGCTCGAGCTCGACCCGGGGCGTGACGAGGTGCGGATCGAGGGGCGCCCCGTCGCCCAGCGCCAGATGAAAGACCTGACCGGGTACGAGGTGTGGTTCGACCCGAGGCGCCCGTCGGCCACCGAACGCTATTAGCGGCCGCGGGGGCCCGACGCAAGCCCGGCGGGAGGACCGGCAGCGCCACCGCACGCGACGAAGGGATTACTATGGCCGGCCGCCCGACAGGCACTCCCGGGACGAGACGGCCCCGCCGCGTGCCCTCACTATGCGCGACGGGCGCGGTGCTGGCCCTCTTGCTGGCCGGCTGCGGGAACTCCGAGCGGGCAAGGCCGGCGCGGTCGGCGGGACAACTGATGGAGGCGCGAGCGGCGGCGGACCGGGACGTCGCGGCAGTCCACGAGTCGATCGTGGAGCGCTTCGTGACGCACCTGAAGTCCCGACACGACGACCACGCCGCCGGCCGCTCGGATACGCCGGCCGTCGTCAACTTCCTCATCATCTCCGGAGGCGGCGACTGGGGCGCGTTCGGCGCGGGGTTCCTCAAGGGCTGGGGGAAGGTGCCGCCGGGGCCGATGTCGCGACCGCAGTTCGACGGCGTGACCGGCGTCAGCACCGGCGCGCTGATCGCCCCGTTTGCGTTCCTGGGCGACGATCAGTCCGTTGACAAGGTCGTGCGGTTGTACCGCAACCCCAGAAAGGACTGGGTGAAGCCGAGGGGCCTGCTCTCCCTCTTCCAGGGCGGCGCCGCCTACGCCGACATCCCCGGCCTCGAGCGAGAGCTGCGCGACGTCGTGGACGTCCCGATGCTGCGCCGGATCGGCGACGCCGGCGCCGACGGGAGGATGCTGGCGGTCAGCGCGACGGACATCGACACCGAGGAGGTGCACGTCTGGGACATCGTCGAGGAGGCGCGGCAGGCCGCCGCCGCGGGCGACCCGCGTAAG
>Ga0075430_100005440_pt1 | contig 10761 bp, 10 predicted proteins | sample RhiMetdeltSRZDD4_FD_75294 | JGI IMG/M metagenome (GOLD analysis project Ga0075430, IMG submission 75294) | Populus rhizosphere microbial communities from Tennessee, USA - Rhizosphere MetaG P. deltoides SRZDD4 | ecosystem: Host-associated > Plants > Roots > Rhizosphere > Soil | place: USA... | reverse complement strand
CGGCAACGTGTTCCGCCACTACCACGCCTTCGCCTCGACGATCCAGGACCGCGTCTACTTCCTGGCGGGCCGGTACGCGTCCTTCGACGTGACGGTGCGCATTTCTCCCGAGACGCGGGCCCTGCTGCGCCAGGGCCGCGGCTGCATCCTTCTCGGGTCCCACCTGGGCAGCTTCGAGGTTCTGCGCGCGCGCGGCCCCGCCGACGGCGTGCCGCCGGTCAACATCCTCATGTACGTGGACAACGCCGGGAAGCTCAACAGCGTGCTGCGCGCGCTCGCCCCCGACATGGAGTCTCGGATCATTCCGCTCGGCAGTCCGGATGCGCTCTTGCGCGTGCACGAATGCCTCGCGCGCGGAGAGATTGTCGGCATGCTCGGCGACCGGGCCTGGAGGAACGAGCGCACCTTCAGCTGCGAGTTCCTCGGCGATCCGGCGAAGCTGCCGCTCGGCCCGCTGCTGCTCGCGGGGCTGCTGCAGGCCCCGGTGGTGCTGTTCTTCGGCATCTATCTGGGCGGCCGGCGCTACGAGGTCCATCTGGAGCCTTTCGCCGACACCATCGCGCTGGACCGGAGCGACCGCGAGGCGTCGGTACGGCCCTGGGTCGAGCGCTACGCGCGGCGGCTGGAGCACCACTGCCGTGCCGCCCCTTACAACTGGTTCAACTTCTATGACTTCTGGGCGTAAGGTCTCCATGATCGGGCTGGTGGCCGCGCTGGGCCTAGTGGGGCCGGCAATCGCCCAGCCGCCGGGAAAATCGACGCTGGTCCTCGCGCAGCTGATGCAGGAGCTCTCGCAGGTCAAGAGCGCGCGCGGCCGGTTCGTCGAGCGCAAGCACCTCGCGATGCTCAACGCGCCGCTGGAATCGTCCGGCACGCTGGTCTATGCCGCCCCGGGCAGGCTTGAGAAGCACATGCTTTCGCCGCGGGAGGAAAGCCTGATCCTGGACGGCGAGACGCTCCTCATCGACAACAAGGACACCGGGCAGCGCCGCAGCTTTCCGCTGCCGGAGCACCCGGTGGTCTGGGCCTTCGTGGAAAGCATCCGTTCCACCCTGACCGGGGACCTGCCCACGCTGCAGCGTTTCTACGAAGTGAGCCTCGAAGGCGACGCGGGCGCCTGGCGCCTGCGGCTCAAGCCGAGGGATGCGCGCATGCGCCAGGCGGCGAGGGAGATCCGCGTCGGCGGCAGCGGGACCTGGGTGAACCTGATCGAGGTCATCGAAGCGGGCGGCGATCGCTCGGTGACCGTCATCACCCGGGAGGCCGGGTGACGCCGGCGGCACGCGTGGCGCTGGCGGCGTGGCTCGCAGGGATGGTTGCCTGCGCGGCGATCATCTCGCGCACCCAGTTCAGCACCGACCTGTCGGCGTTTCTGCCGCGCTCGCCTTCCCCGGTCCAGCAGGTGCTGGTGGAGCAGCTGCGCGACGGCGCGGTGTCGAGGCTGACCCTGATCGCGGTGGAGGGCGAGTCCCCCGACCGGCTCGCCCAGATCAGCACGCGACTCGCGGCGTCGCTGCGCGCATCGCCGAGCTTCGCCGCGGTGAACAACGGTCAGGAGGCGGGCTTCGAGAAGGACCGCGATCTGGTCTGGCGCGCCCGCTACCTCCTCAGCCCGGCGATCAACGCCGAGCGCTTCTCGGTCGCCGGCCTGCGCGCCAGCCTGGAAGAGCTTCTGCTGCAGCTCGCCTCGCCGGCCGGCGTGTTCGTGCAGCGGGTGTCGGCAGCGGATCCCGGCGGCGAGCTGGTTCGCCTGCTGGACGAGTTCGCGCCCCGGGCGCGCCCGCGGCTGCACGGGGGCGTCTGGTTTTCCGGCGACGGCAGCCGGGCGCTCCTGGTGGCCCAGACGCGCGCCGCGGCCTCGGATGTCGACGGCCAGCAGCGCTCGCTTGGCAGGATCCAGGAGGAGTTCGCAAGCGCGGCGGCCGGGACTGAAGCCCGGTTGCTGACCACCGGGCCAGGGGTGTTTTCGGTTATCAGCCGGGAACGGATCCGCACCGACGCGTGGCGGCTCTCGCTCATCGCCACCGTGCTGATCGCGACGATGCTGATCGCTCTCTACCGCTCGGTGCGCGTCCTCGGCCTCGGGCTGCTGCCGGTGGCGAGCGGCGCGCTCGCCGGCGTCGCCGCCGTCAGCCTCGGCTTCGGTTCGGTCCACGGCATCACGCTCGCTTTCGGCGTGACGCTGATCGGCGAAGCGGTGGACTATGCGATCTACCTCTTCACGCAGAACGCGCCGGGTGCGGCGGCCGAGGCCACGTTCGGACGCATCTGGCCGACGCTGCGGCTCGGACTGCTGACTTCGGTCTGCGGGTTCAGCGCCATGCTGTTCTCCGGCTTCGCCGGTCTCGCGCAGCTTGGACTGTTCTCCATTGCCGGGCTGATCGCTGCGGCAGCCGTTACGCGCTGGGTGCTGCCCGCGCTGCTGCCGCGCGGGTTCGCCGTCACTGCCGTCGCGCTGTTCGCCCCGAAGGCGATGGCGCTGGTGCGGGCGGCGCCGCGGCTGCGCAAGCCGATGCTGGGCTTGCTCGCGGTCGCGTTCGCATTCCTTCTGGTACGCCCCGAGCCCCTGTGGAGCGGCAGCCTCACCAGCGTCAGCCCGATCTCGCCGCGCGAGCAGGCTCTCGACCAGCAGCTGCGCCGGGACGTCGGTGCCCCGGACGTGCGCTATCTGGTGGTCGTGCATGCGCCGGACGAGCAGGCCGCGCTGCGCGCCGCCGAGGAGGCCGCGCTGGCGTTGCGCGATGCGGTGGCCAAAGGCTGGCTGCAAGGCTTCGACTCGCCGGCCGCCTACCTGCCGAGCGAGGCCACGCAACGGGCACGCCAGGCCGCGCTGCCCGCGGCGGAAACATTGCGGCAGAATCTGCAGGCGGCCCAAAGAGGGCTGCCTTTCCGCGCCAACGCTTTCGACCCCTTTGTGCGCGACGTCTCGGCGGCCGCCGCCATGCCGCTCCTCGAGCGCGCGAGCCTGCAGGGCACGAGCCTCGCGCTCAGGCTGGATTCGCTGCTCGTCAAGCGGCAGTCGGGCTGGGCGGCGATGCTGCCGCTGCGCGGGGTGAGCGACGCCGGAGCCATCGCAGGCAGGATCGCCGAACCTTCAAACGCAATTCTGCTCGACCTGCGCCAGGAGTTCGACGAGCTCTATCGCGGCTACCTTCGCGAGGCCGTGCTCAACTCGCTGCTGGGCGCTGGCGCGATCCTCGCGCTGCTGTGCGCGGCCCTGCGCTCGCCGCGGCGCGTATTCGACGTGCTGGCGCCGCTGGCTGCCGCGGCGGTCGGGACCTGCGCGCTGCTCGCGCTGAGCGGCCAGCAGCTTTCCATCTTCCACCTCGTCGGGCTGGTGCTGGTGGTGGCGGTCGGATCGAACTATTCGCTGTTCTTCGATCGCGAAGCGCCTTCCAGCCAGGACCGCGGCCGCGTCGTCGTGTCGCTGCTGTTCGCCAGCGTCACCACGGTGATCGGGTTCGGGCTGCTCGCGTTCTCCTCCGTGCCGGCGCTGCAGGCGATCGGCTCGACGGTCGGCATCGGAGCGGCCATGGCGCTGGTGTTTTCGGCGATCATGGGCAGGCCGCAGCAGACGGAAGAGGCCTATGCACGCGCTTCATGACCGTGCGCCGGGCGCGGCGGGCGCGCGTTCCCTGCTCGTGATGCTGCCGCCCGCCAAGGCTTGCGCGCAGGACCTCGTGGACCACGGTTTCGTAGCCGCGGTTCGCGGCCATGGGCTGCCGCTCGACGTCTCGGTGGTGGACGCCGATGCGGACTACTACCTCGAGGGCGGCGTCGGCGAGCGGCTGGCGGTGGACGTGATCGCGCCGATGCGCGCCAAGGGCTACGCTCGCCTCTGGCTCATGGGCATCTCTCTGGGCGGCTACGGCTGCATCGCCCTCGCGCGCCGGCGCGCGGCCGAGTTCGAGGGCCTGATCCTGCTCGCGCCGTTCCTCGGCTCGCGCGGGCCGGAGGCGCTCGAGCCGGCCGACGAGGCGTGGTATCCCGCCGCTTATCTGGGCTTCGGCGCGAGCGATCGCTACGCCGAGGCAAGCGAAGCGCTGGCGCGGCGCCTGCCGGCGGGGCGCGTGCTGAGGCTGCCGGGCGAGCACGATTGGCAGACCTGGATGCGCCTGTGGCGGGAGCTGCTGGCGAAACCCCTGTTTTCCACGCAAGCATGACGCCGGCGATCCGCTTTTCCATCGCGCTGCACGCCGCGGGGCTGATCGCCCTCATCCTCGAGCCGCAAAGCTGGCGTTGGGTCGCGGCTGCCGTGATCGCCAACCACCTGGTTCTGACCGCCGGCGTCTTTTTCGTGCGCGGGCGTCTGCTCGGGCCGAACCTCAACCGCCTGCCCGCTGCTGCCGCGGCGAATGGGCAGGTGTGCCTCACCTTCGACGACGGCCCGGACCCGGAGGTAACGCCCCGCGTGCTCGATCTCCTGGAGCGTTACCAGGCAAGCGCGAGCTTCTTCTGCATCGGCGAGCGGGCAAGCGCCTACCCCGAGATCGTGCGCGAGATCGTGCGCCGCGGCCACAGCGTGGAGAACCACAGCTATCGCCATTCCCACGCCTTCGCGCTCTACGGCATTTCACTCCTGCGGCGCGAGGTCGGGCAGGCGCAGGCAGCCGTCACCGCGATTACCGGGCGCGCGCCGCAATTCTTCCGCGCGCCGTTCGGCTTCCGCAGCCCGCTGCTCGGCTTTGTCCTGGCGCCGATGGGGCTGCGCTACGTTTCCTGGACGCGCCGCGGCCTGGACACCGTCAGGCGCGATCCGGCGGGCGTGTTCGGGCGACTGATGTCGGGGCTGGCGGCGGGCGACGTGCTGCTGTTGCACGATAGCACGCCGGCCTCGCTCGCCGTCCTGCCGCCGCTGCTCGAGCAGTTCGCCGCCCGCGGGCTCAAGTGCGTTTCGCTTCCCGTCGCATGCAACCTCTCCTGATCACGCGCTTCTCGATCGCCAATTGCCTCGGCGCAGGGACCGCCGCGGTGCTCGAGGCAGTGCGCGCCAAGCGCTCGGGTCTCGCGCCGTGCGAGGACTTCCACGGCGCCGCCGTCGATACCTGGGTCGGACGCGTGCCGGGGCTGGAGGCAGCCGGTGTTCGGCCCGGCCTCGAGGAATACGACAGCCGCACCAATCGCGTGGCGCAGATGGCGCTGGAAGCCGACGGCTTCAGCGCGGCCGCCGCGGCGGCGCGCGAGCGCTACGGCGCGGACCGCGTCGGCGTGTTCATCGGCACCAGCACCTCCGGAATCCTCGAGGCCGAGCTCGCTTATCGGCAGCGCGATCCCGCGACCGGGGCCTTGCCGGGGGGCTTCCGCTACCACGCGACCCTGAGCACCTACGCGCTCGGGGAGTTCATCGGGCGCTACCTCGGGCTGACGGGACCCTCGTTCGTGGTCTCGTCCGCGTGCTCGTCGAGCGCCAAGGCCTTCGGCAACGCCGCGCGCATGATCGCGGCCGGGGCCTGCGATGCCGCCGTGGTCGGCGGCGCAGATTCGCTCTGCCTGACGACGCTGTACGGCTTCAAGTCCCTCGAGCTCACTTCGCGCCATCCGTGCCGGCCGTTCGACCGCGAGCGTGACGGCATCTCGCTGGGGGAGGGCGCGGGCTTCGCGCTGCTCGAGAAGCCGCGCGCCGGCGCGCCCGCCGACGCCCTCATGCTGCTCGGCGTAGGCGAAAGCTCCGACGCGTACCACATGTCGACGCCTCACCCGGAGGGCGCGGGGGCGAAGCTCGCGATGCAGCGTGCGCTCGAGTCGGCGCGGCTGGGCGCGGCGGACATCGACTACATCAACCTTCATGGCACCGCCACGCCGACGAACGACGCGGCCGAGGACCAGGCGGTGGTCCACGTGTTCGGCGCCTCGACGCCGTGCAGCTCGACCAAGGGCGCCACCGGGCACCTGCTCGGCGCCGCCGGCGTCACCGAGGCGATCATTTCGATGCTCGCCGTGCGGCACGGCCTGCTGCCCGGCAGCGCGCAAACCCGCAGCGTCGACCCGGCGCTGAAGAGCAACTATCTTCTCGAGACCCGCGACGCTCGCGTGCGGCGCGTCCTCACCAATTCGTTCGGCTTCGGCGGCAGCAACTGCAGCCTCGTGATCGGCGATGCGCGCGTACATTGAAGGCATCGGTCTTCTCGGTCCCGGACTGCGCGGATGGGACGAGAGCCGCGCCGTGCTCGCCGGCGCCGAGCCCTATCGCCCGGCGCGTACCGTGATTCCGCCGAGCGAGCTGCTGCCGCCGGCCGAGCGGCGCCGCGCCGGCATCCCGGTCAAGCTCGCGCTCGCGGTCGGGCGGGAAGCGTTCACGCACGCCGGCCGTGACGCGGCGAGCACGCCCACCGTGTTCACTTCCTCGTCGAGCGACGGCGCGATCCTGCACGAGATGTGCGAGACGCTGACCACGGCCGAGCGCGAGCTGTCCCCGACGCGGTTCATGAACTCGGTGCACAACGCCGCCGCCGGCTACTGGAGCATCGCGACGCGCTCGCGCGAGCCCTCGACCAGCGTGTGCTGTCATGACGCGAGCTTCGCTGCCGGCCTGCTCGAATGCGCGGCTCAGCTCGCCGCAGACGGCAGGCCCGTGGCCCTGGTCAGCTATGACGAGCCTTATCCCGAGCCCTTGCACGCCACGCGTCCGATCACGTGCGAGTTCGGCGTCGCCCTGATACTGAGTCCGGAAGAAACGCGCCGCAGCGTCGCCGCCATCGAGCTTGAGCTTCGCCAGGCGGATGCCGCGGAAACCCGGCTCGCCGACCCCGGCCTCGAGGCCGCCAGGCGGGGCAACCCGGCGGCGCGCAGCCTGCCGCTGCTCGCGGCGCTGGCGCGCGGCAGCGCAGAGGAAATCGTCCTGAAGTACGTCGCGGGAGCGCACCTGCGCACGCGAATCGCCCCATGCCGATAGACAAAGCGCAGATTGCCGGCATGATTCCCCACGCCGGGAGGATGTGCCTGCTGGACGAGGTCGTCCGCTGGGACGAAAGCGCGATCCGCTGTCGCAGCCGCAGCCACCGGGAGGCCGACAACCCGCTGCGCGCCGGGACCGAGCTGCCGGCGCTGTGCGGCATCGAATACGCGGCGCAAGCCATGGCGGTGCACGGCAGGCTCGCCGCCCTCGTCGGCGAGACCCCGCGCGCCGGCTACCTCGTGGCGGTCAGCGACGTGATCTGCGGGGTGAGCCGGCTCGACCGGCTCGAGCCGGACCTGCTGATCGATGCCGAACGATTGGCGGGCGACGACGAGCGCGTGCTCTACCGGTTCGCGCTCTCGGCCGGCGGCGCCGAGCTCCTGCAGGGCAAGGCCACCGTCGTGCTCGACGCCCTCGGCGGGGCGGCGGCATGAGGCGCGCCCTCGTCACCGGCGGCAGCGGCGCGATCGGCGCGGCGATCTGCCGCCAGCTCGCTGCGGGCGGCACCCGCGTCACGGTACACGCCCATCGCAACCTGAAGGAGGCCGAGCGCATCGCGCGGGAGATCGGCGGCGACGCCGTTGCTTTCGACGTGACCAACGAACCGGAAACCACCCGCGCGCTCGAGCGCCTGCTCGCCGACGGGCCGATCCAGGTCCTGGTGAACAACGCCGGCGTCCACGCCGACGCGCCCATGGCCGGCATGACCGGCGAGCAGTGGTCGAGCGTGCTCGAGGTCTCGCTGGACGGCTTTTTCAACGTCACCAAGCCCTTGCTGCTGCCGATGATCGGCACGCGGTGGGGCCGCATCGTCAGCGTGTCGTCGGTCGCCGCCCTGCGCGGCAACCGCGGCCAGGTGAACTACGCCGCGGCCAAGGCCGGGCTGCACGGCGCGACCCGTTCGCTCGCGCTCGAGCTGGCTTCGCGGGGCGTCACGGTCAACGCCGTGGCCCCGGGCGTCATTGCCTCGCCGATGACCGCCGAAGCTTTCAACGATGACAGGATCGCCGCCGTGGTACCGATGAAGCGTGCCGGTCGGCCGGAGGAGGTCGCAGCGCTGGTAGCGTTCCTCGTTTCAGAGGATGCGGGATATATTTCCGGCCAAGTAATATCGATCGACGGTGCCATGACGTGAAGAAGATCGCTGCAGTCATTCCGGCGTACAACGAGGCGCTCACGATCCGCGAGGTCGCCGAGCGCGCTCTTCGCCTCCTGCCCGACGTCATCGTGGTGGACGACGGGTCGACCGATGGCACTCGCGCCGAGCTCTCGGGCCTGCCGCTCACCGTGATCTCGAACCCGACCAACCTCGGCAAGGGCGCGAGCCTGTGGCGCGGCTTCGCGCTCGCGCTCGCCGAAGGCGCCGACGCGGTGATCACGCTGGATGGCGACGCCCAGCACTGCCCCGAGGACATCCCCCGGTTCGTCGAGGCGGCGCAGGCGCAACCGGGCTGCATCATCATCGGCGCGCGGCTATGGGACCGGGAAAAGGTCCCGCGGCTGCGCTACTTCGGCAACCGCTTCGCCAATTTCTGGGTGGCATGGGCGGCCGGCTTCCCCGTTGCCGACAGCCAGTCCGGGTTTCGCTTGTATCCCGCCAGCGTGCTGCGGCAGGTACGGATCTTTCACGGCCCCAATGCCCGTTTCGCGTTCGAGAGCGAGATCCTGATCGAAGCCGGCCGCGCCGGCGTGAGGACCACCGCGGTGCCGATCGGCGCGCTCTATCCGCCGGATGCGCGCGCGAGCTACTATCGTCCGATGGTGGATACCGCGCGCATCGTGCGGATGATTGCCTGGAAACTCGTGTCGCGCGGCCTCGACCTGCCGGGGCTGGTGCGCAGCCTTAGCCGCGTCTAGTTACTCGACGCCGCCGCCAGCGAGGGCGGCTTTCGCCGGCGCCGAGCCGAGAAACTTGACCAGCGCCGCAGCAGCCTGGGCGTTCGCGGCGCCGCGCATGGGCGAAGCGACGTAGGCGTTGTGCTGCTGCACTTCGGGCGGCAGCGGCCCGACGAAGCGCAGGCCCTTGCCCTTGTACATCATGATCTCGGTCATCGGCGCGAAGCCGACCTCGCGGCCTTTGCCTTTGAGCAGGTGTTCCATCACCTCGGCGGCGCTGGCGTAGCGCGTGGTCTTCTTCTCGATCTGGTCGTAGACGCCGATCTTGCGCAGCATGCTCTCGATGTACTGGCCGCCGGTGGCGCGATTGAACACCACCGACTCGGCCTCGAGCATCGCGCGCTTGAGCGCCTCGACGCTGGAAATGTCGGGCGCCGGCGCATCCGGGCGCACCGCGATTCCCTGGCCCACGCGCCCCAGCATCACGCGCTCGGCCTCCACCCGGCCGGCCTGCGCAAAGGCGTCCATGACGGCCGGCGGAACGATCACCACGTCGAACTTCTCGCCCTTCTTTTCGATCCGCTCGCGGATCTGCGGGGCGGTGTTAAAAGTCACGGTTGGCTTTGTTCCGCTTTCCTTCTGGTAAAGCGCGAGCGCCGCGAGCAGGCCCGGCTCGACCGCGCCCGCGCTGAGAATGTTGGCGCCTTGCGCCGAGGCGGTAGTGGCAATTCCCATCAGGGCTCCTATCAGAAAGAACAATCGATGCATGCTTGTCTCCTCAGGCTTTGTAGACCACGGGTGCGTGGAAGTTCTTGTCGATCACCACGTCGACCACCGCCGGCTGGCCGCTCGCCAGCGCGCGCTTGAGCGCGGGAAGCAGCGCCGAGGGCTCCTTGACCCGCTCGCCGAACGCGCCGAGCACGCGCGCGAGAGCGGCAAAGTCGACGTCGCCGTAATCAACGGCAAAAGTACGCCCGCCGTAGAGCTCGTTCTGGAAGGCGCGCTCGTTGCCGAGGCCGCGGTCGTTGAACACCACGCACACCACCGGGATGCGCTCGCGCACCGCGGTCTCGAGCTCGCCGATGTTGCACATCATTCCCATGTCGCCCACCGTCGCCATCACCGGCTGGCGCGGGCGCGCCAGCTTGACGCCCATGGCGATCGGCAGCCCGGCGCCGACCGAGCCCCAGTCGCTGATGTACTGGAAGGTGTTGGGCTGGTGCGTGTCCATGAACAGGCGCATGTGCTTGCCGGCGTTTCCGGCGTCGAGCACCATGGCGCCGTCGTCGGGGAGCGCCGCGCGCATCGCGTGCGCCACGACCGGGGGAAGGACGGGTTGCGCTCCCGGGTCCAGCAACTCGGTTCTTTCCGAATCCCAGTCGCGGCGCGCTTTCGCGACATCGGTCCAGTCCCAGGTTCCCTTGAGGCGCGCGGCGAGCCCCTCGACGAAGCTCAGCGTCGACCCGACCACGGCCTGCGCGACTGGAAAGACCACGCCGATGTCGGTGGCCACCGTGCTGTGGTGGATCAGCGCGGCTTCGCGACCGATGATGCCGTAGCGGAACTGAGTCGAGAAAAGATCGAGATGCGCGCCGATCGCGATCACCACATCGGCTTGCGGCAGGGTGCGATTGGCGCTCGACCAGCCGTTGCGCCCCAGCGGTCCCAACGCGAGTCGATGCGTGGTCGGGAAAGCGTCGGGGTGGTACTGCAGCGTGGCGACCGGGATCCCGGTCGCGTCGGCCAGATGCTGGAGCGCCGGCAGCGCGTCCTCGCGGATCACGCCGCCGCCCGCGACCAGGACGGGTCGCTTCGCTTTCGCGATCAGCGCGGCAGCGCGATCGAGCTCGCCCGGGGCGCAGCTCGGCAGCACGCTCGGCCGGTACGCCTGAGGCTCGATCGGCTCGGGAGCCGTCTTGTCGAGAAGGATGTCCTTCGACACGTCGAGGTGAACGGGGCCCAGCGGCTCGGCGAGCGCGATGCGGAAGGCGCGTCGCAGCGCCTCCTGGATCTTCGACGCCGCGGGAATC
>Ga0075430_100005436_pt1 | contig 10765 bp, 4 predicted proteins | sample RhiMetdeltSRZDD4_FD_75294 | JGI IMG/M metagenome (GOLD analysis project Ga0075430, IMG submission 75294) | Populus rhizosphere microbial communities from Tennessee, USA - Rhizosphere MetaG P. deltoides SRZDD4 | ecosystem: Host-associated > Plants > Roots > Rhizosphere > Soil | place: USA... | reverse complement strand
AGTTGGCGCCCTGGCCGAGACCATTACGGTCACTGGACAGACACCCCTTGTGGACGTGAGAAGCTCTGCCGTCCAGAAGGTGGTCACCAAGGAGATCGTCGACTCCATTCCCACAGGCCGACTGGGGATCAACCTTGCCGCCCTGCAGCCCGGGATCATTCTGGGTGCCGGCGGCGGCGTCGGACAGGCCAACACCAACGCGCTGAACTCGCAGGATGTCGGCGGCACCGCGGGCGACACCTTCACCGACCTCTCGATTCATGGTGGCAAGCCGGCGGAACAGCGACAGACCATCGGCGGCCTCTCCGCTGCGACGACGATTCGTTTCGGCGAGTCGCTGAGCAGCTCACCGAGCTTCACAGCGATGCAGGAGATGAGTGTCAATACGTCAGGCGCTGACGCATCCCTTGCTGGCGGTGGTGTGCAGATCAACTACGTGCCGCGCGACGGCGGCAACACGTTCAAAGGCCTCATGTTCTTCTCTGGCGCGAATGGCGCGATGCAAGGCTCGAACTACTCGGAGGGCACCAGAGACGCGAGCGGAGGGTGCTCACCAGCCGAGAGCCTGTATTGCCGAGGGCTGGTTACGCAGCCGGGCGCTCTGAAATCCGTCTATGACGTCAACCCCGGGTACGGCGGCCCGATCATGCGCGACAAACTGTGGTGGTTTGCGACGGCGCGATGGACGAAGGCCGAGAACTACGTAACGAACAATTATCCGAACCAGAACTTCGTCTCTGGCCAGACCAGCCCAACGCTGCTCAACACAACGACGCTGAGCTACGTGCCCGTGACGAGCGCTGATCTCCGGACCACTGTCGGAGGTGGAGGCAACTTCTGGGAGCAGACCGTTCGTCTCACCTGGCAGATCGACGACAAGAACAAGCTCGGTATCTACTACAACAACAAGAAGCGAACGTCGATCAACGCCAACGCCACGACCTCATATGAGTCGTTGAATGCGTCGTACTTCTTCCCGTTCTCCGACAACCTCGTTCAGTGGTCAGCGCCGATGACCAACAGGCTCCTGCTCGAAGCCGGGTTCTGGCGGCATCAGGAGACATGGGGAGGCAAACGCGCGGACCTAGATGTCGCGGATCCCTTGGCCGTCGGCATCACCGACAACAACCCGCAGAGACTGGACAGCTACACGCAGTTGATCCAGAACTACCACGGCCGTGTTGGAGCAACCGACACGCCAAGCCACAACCCCAACTATCGGGGCAATTTTGCCGCGTCATACGTGACGGGCGCCCATTCATTCAAGGCTGGCATGGACTTGAACGGCGCGACCCGATGGGCGAACACCGAGTCGGTCATCCCCTACAGCTACGTCGTCAGCACGCTGGCGAACAACGGGGTGGGCCTTGGCATACCAGCGCCGACCACACTGACCTTGCGGTCGGATGGATGCACCGATCCGCTCGTCCGTCAGGTCAATGGAGGCGTGGTTGGTGGCCACACGTCCGTTCAACCAGGATGTCCCACCATCGCCAAGAACAAGGTTTCCAGCGAAGGTGGCATCTACGTGCAGGATAAATGGACGATCAACCGGGTGACGTTGAGCATGGGACTGCGTTACGACTGGTTCAACTCGGAGAATCCCGAGTACCACCTCGGACCATCCCTGCTGACGCCCACCCGGGACTATGATGTGCCGGCCTTCAAGACGACCACGTACAAGGACATCACACCCAAAGTTGCGGCCGCGTACGATCTCTTCGGCGACGGCAAGACCGCGCTCAAGGTCAACTACGGACGCTACGTGCTCGGGCAGGCACTGGTCGTCGGCGGTCTCGCCAGCCAGCCCGGCTACAACGTCCAGCTCACCTCGTCTCGCGGGTGGATCGACAACAACCGGAACTTCATTCCCGACTGCGACCTGGCCAATCCCGCGGCACAGGGTCCAACGCTCACCGGAACTCAGAGACAGATCGACACATGCAACGCCCCGGTTGGAGCAAACCTCAACTTCTACGACAGCATTCTGCGGCCGAACCTGGCCGTGCAGGACGACGCGCGCTACGGGTGGAACAAGCGTCCGTACAGTTGGGAATTCTCGCTGAGTGCGCAGCAGGAGATCAGCCAGGGCGTCTCGGTCTACGGTGGCACGTTCTGGCGGTGGTTCGGCAACTTCCTTGTCACTGACAACACGTCTGCGACGGTTGCCGATTACACGCAGTTCTCTGTCACCCCAGGCTTGATTCCACCCTCACCACCGCAGGCGGGCGGTGAGAGCCTGCCGAGCGACGTTAACACGACTCAGTTTTTCAACATCAACCCGGGCGTACAGACCAACAACCTGCAGGGCCTGTCGAAAACGATGTTCCCCGGCAGTAACGTGTACGACCGTTGGTTCGGGTATGACGTCGGCCTCAACGCCAGGCTTCCCCAGGGGGTCATCTTCCAGGGCGGTCTGAGCACCGGGCATCAGACCACCGACTTCTGCGACGTTCAGGATCCGGCAAAAGCGGGGAACAACGCGCTCGTCGAAATGCTGGTCACTGGCGCCGGCGCGGCTCAGGTGACCAGGCCCCTGGCTTACTGCCACATGGACCAGAACTGGCTGCCGCAGGTCAAGTTCCTCGGGTCCTACACGATCCCGAAGATCGACGTGCAGGTCGGAGCGTCGTTCCAGAGCATTCCTGGCGTTGAGTACAGCGCCGAGTACGCCGCCGCCAACAGCGACGTCGGCAGGCCCGTGTCCCAGGGGGGCCTTGGCCGACTGCCGTCCGGAGGGACTCCGATTGGTACCACGACGGTCCAACTGATCCAACCGGGCACGTTGTATGGCCCACGCTTCAATCAGATCGACGCGCGCTTTGGCAAGGTAGTTCGCATGGGGCGGACCAGGGGCGTCGTGAGCCTGGACCTCTTCAACGTGCTCAACTCCGACACCGTCTCCGGTGCCAGCGCGGTATACGCCACGTGGCTCGCACCGACGGCCGTTGTGTCGCCGCGTCTGATGAAGATCTCGATGACCTACGACTTCTGAGACACGAACGCCGGGTCCTGGACAGCAGGACCCGGCCTCCACTGAATAGGGCGGGTCCTCTCGTTGGACCCGCCTTTTTCTTGTACGCTCATTCATCGATGCGCGCGCGACTCGCCCTGCCCGCGGCCTCCCTCCTTCTCCTCGGCGGTTGGGGTTGCGATCGCTCCGCGCCGGCTGCCTCTGTGCGCCCGGTGACAGAGGTCGCGTCCGATTGGTTCATGGATCGCGCAGAAACCAGCGGACTGACGTTCACGCACATCAACGGCATGGAGGGCAAGTTCTACTATGCCGAGATCATCGCGCCCGGCACCGCGATGCTCGATTACGACAACGACGGCGATCTGGACATCTATCTCACGCAGGGCGCTCGGTTCTCTGAGACGGCCGCCGGGACTCGGGACTCCTTGGGCGCCGACTTGTCCGCAGTAGCGCGGAGCGCGAAGGCGGAAGCACCTCGCGCGAAGGCGGCGGGATCCGAGGTTCTACGTTCTGGCGGTCGGCTATTTCGCAACGATCTACGCGTCAACGGCGACGGGACGCGCACGTTGCAATTCGTCGACGTGACCGATGCGAGTCGCCTCGTTTCGCGTGGATACGGCATGGGCGTGACGGCCGGCGACTTCAACAACGACGGCTGCGTCGATGTCTATCTCACCAACCTCGGGCCCAACCAATTGTTCCGCAACAATTGCAACGGCACATTCATGGACGTCTCGAGACAAAGCCGGGCGGACGATCCATCGTGGTCGGTTTCCGCCGCGTTCTTCGACTACGATCGCGACGGGTGGCTCGATCTCTTCGTTGGCAACTATCTGAGCTGGCGGGTCGAGTCGAACACGCCGTGCTTTGCTCCCTCGGGGCGTCCCGACTACTGTTCGCCCGACGTGTACCAACCGCAGCCGAGCCGGCTTCTTCACAACAACCGCGATGGGACCTTCACCGACGTGACGGCTGCCTCGGGGATCGCTCGCGAATTCGGGCCGGCGCTCGGTGTGTCCACGGCAGACTTCAACGGTGATGGATGGATCGACTTCTACGTCGCCAACGACGGTCAGCCGAACCTGCTGTGGATCAATCAACGCGATGGCACCTTCAAGAACACGGGATTACTGTCGGGCACGGCCTTGAGCTCGCATGGCAGGGCGAAAGCGGGCATGGGCGTGGATGCGGGCGACTTCGATAACGATGGCGACGAAGACATCTTCGTGACCAACCTGACCGGTGAAGGCAACGATCTCTACGTCAATGACGGCGCCGGCCTCTTCGAAGAACGGAGCGCGCGGTCGGGACTCGGCGCCGCCAGCCGCGGCTATACCGGCTTCGGGACAGCCTGGCTCGACTTCGACAATGACGGCTGGCTGGATACGCTCACCGTCAACGGCGCGGTGCAGACGATCGAGGCGCTTCGCCGCGAAAACGACCCATTCCCGCTGCACCAGCGCAAGCTGCTGTTTCGCAATCCAGGTCGGGATCAATCGGGCACCGCGCGATTCGAGGACGCCACGGCACGAGGCGGGGCCGCGTTCGAACTCTCTGAAGTCGGTCGGGGCGCTGCGTTCGGAGACATCGACAACGATGGGGACGTCGACGTACTCGTCGCAAACAACAACGGAAAGCCACGACTGCTGATCAACGAACTCGGCAGCCGCAATCATTGGATCGGGTTCCGTCTGGTGGGCAGCCAGGCACCCCGTGACATGCTGGCTGCGCGTGTCGGAGTTGTGCGCGATGACGGCTCGACATTGTGGCGGCGGGCGCGATCGGATGGAAGTTACGCGTCGGCCAACGATCCGCGCGTGCTCGTTGGTCTTGGCCAGTCGACGAGTGCGTCGCGTATACGCGTAGTGTGGCCAAATGGCAGGACCGAAGAGTGGACGACGGTTCCGATAGATCGATATACCACTCTCAAAGAAGGTGACGCCAAGTGAGCCGCCTTCGCCCTTGGCTTCGGCGCCCAAGTCCTGGCGAGGCACTCGCGGTGCTTAGCGCAACCGTTCTCCTGATCAGCGGGTGCTCGTCAGAGCCGAAGACTTCAATGTCCCAGCCAACCGCGGTCGATCCCAGTACGCTGCCTGCGGTCACGCTGCCGGATCTCTCCCAGATGGACAGAGCGGTTCAGCAGCAGATCGGCGATCAATACCGAGCCCTGCAGTCCCTCATCGAGAACCGCGCTGCGGCTCCTGAGCTCGCGCGTGCGTATGGGAACGTGGGCAACCTCTTGATGGCTGCCAGCGATCTCGAGGCCGCCGAACCCTACTACCTCCGCGCGCAGGCGCTCGAACCGGGGGAAATGCGCTGGCCCTACTACCTCGGACACGTCTACATGAACAGGGCCGAGCTCACCAAATCGATCGCGTCGTTCGAGCACGCGCTGCGCCTGCGGCCTGACGATGTGGCGACGCTGGTGTGGATGGGAAATGTCTACCTCGATCAAGGCGAGCCGGAGTTGGCCGAGGCGCAGTTTACGCGCGCGCTGACCGCTCAACCCCGTGTCGTCGCCGCACTCTTTGGTCGCGGCCGCGCGGCGCTCGCCAAACGCGATTACTCGCGCGCGGTCGATTACTTCGAGCAGGTGCTTTCGTCGGATCCGCGCGCGTCGATTGCACACTACCCACTCGCACTCGCATATCGTGGCCTGGGCGACACGGCACGCGCCGAAGCGCACCTGCGTCAGCAAGGCATGGTCGAAATCGGCCCCCCCGATCCGCTGATGGTGGAGCTGCGCGGAATGCTGGAAGGCGCGGTCGCCGAAGAGAGTCGCGGTGTTCGCGCGCTCGATGGCGGCGACTTCAAGACCGCCGCCGAGCACTTTCGCAAAGGTGTGGAGCTCGCGCCCGACAACCCGGCGCTTCGCCACAAGCTCGCTACGGCGTTGTCGCTGCTGGGCGACACGCAAGGTGCGCTGGAGCAATTCCAGGAAACCGTACGGCGATCGCCTGGTTTCGCGCAGTCCTACTACAGCCTCGGAGTGCTGCTGGCGACAAATGGCCGCCAACAGGACGCAATCGAGCGCTTCGCGACGGCGGTGAAGTACGAGCCGAACTACGTTGGAGCTAGGCTTCGACTCGCAGAGCTCCTGCGGCAGACTGGGCGTCCGGACGCGGCTCTGACGCAGTACGAGCAGGTCATGACCATCGATCCACGTGCCGCGGAAGCGCAGTTTGGATACGCAATGGCGCTCGTCCAACTCAAGAAATACGACGAGGCTCGCCGGCGCCTTTCCGAGGGGATGGCAAGCTACCCGGAGCGTCGCGAATTCGCGGAGGCGCTGGCGCGCCTGGGTCGTTAACTCCTCGCGCCCACCGCGACAGGCAGAAACTGTTCCTGTGGGTACAGGGACCAGACGCACTCCAGGAATCGGCGGACGACGGGCGAGTCTTCGGCCTTGCGGTGGACGACTCGAATCTCTGTCGTGGCGTCCCGATCGCTGACCGGCCTGACCGCGACGCCGCTCGGCGGTTGCGGCTCTGTCAATGGAACACCGTAACCCAGGTAGACACCCTTGCCGGATGCGACGAGCATCATCCCGGCATGGTTGAAGGGACCTGCACCCGGTGTGGGGATCGCCTTCGGATCGATGCCCGCCCTGGCGTAGAGATCGAGAATCTGATCATACAAGACAGGCGCGATGTGCCTGTCCCACAACAACAAGGGCTCGTTCGCGAGCTCCCGGATCGACACCGAGTCACGCGCCGCCAATGGGCTGGTATCCGAGACGATCGCCTGGATGCGTTCGATCAGGATGGGCGCGGACGCCTCGAAGTCCGGGCCGAACGGCGGGCGGGCGAATGCCACATCCAATGTCCCGTTCCGCAGCTGCTCGTCAGAGTCGTACCAGCAGAACGCGTCGGTCGCCGCGATACTGATTTCGGGGTTCCGTCGGACGAACTCGACGCGAATGCGATTGACCACATCCCAGAGTCCCCACCCGATGCCGACGCGAATCTCGTCGTTTCCACGGGCGACCTGACGCGCGGTCAACGCGAATTCCGAAGCGGCAGCGTCCAGCGACCTTGCCTTCTCCAACAACCGTCGTCCTGCGTCCGTGAGCGTCACCCCGTGACGATGGCGGACGAAGAGCGTCACGCCGAGCTCCTCTTCCAGTTGGTGGATGTGACGGCTCAGCGGCGGCTGGGAGATGTGGAGCCGCTCGGCCGCCTTCGTGATACTCAGGGTTTCAGCAACGGCGATGAACGCCTTGACTCGCCTGAGATCCATCGGCCGCGGATTGTATATCAATTCGGTATACCAGCGCAGCGAAAGATGTATTGGACAGCATGTGCTGCCGTAGGCGAGCGTATCGCGCGACACCGATTCACGCAGAGGGACGCCAGTATTGCCACGACGGTCACGGTGCCTTGACAAGCCCCACTCGTGCGGGCACGATCTGCTCACTTTTAGCCCGTCACTGCCCTTACTTGGGGATTGCTCGCCCCCGTTACGTACACATGGGCTCCTTCCATACACGCACGACTGCATTGATCACTGTGTCCGCGCGCACGCGCGGTTTGGGCCGACTATAGGGGAGGTTTTGATGCGTGGAATCGTGAGAGCTCTGGCGGCGTTCATGCTCATCGTGCTCGCGCCAGGCGTCGTGTACGCACAAGCCACACTGGCGGGACTCGCCAGGGACAGTTCCGGCGGTGTTCTGCCGGGCGTCACAGTTGAAGCAACCAGTCCAGTACTGATTGAGAAAGTTCGCACCGCGGTGACGGACGACACCGGGCGCTACACCATCCCGGATCTTCGCCCTGGCACGTATACCGTGACTTTCAGCTTGACCGGGTTCCGAACCGTCGCGCGCGAAGGCGTCGAGTTGAGCGGAACGGCAGTCGTGAACATCAATGCCGAGCTGTCGGTTGGCGCGGTGCAGGAGACGATCACGGTCACCGGAGAAACGCCGGTCGTCAACCTGGAGTCGACGACGCGACAAGCCGTGATGGATCAGGAGATCGTCTCGGCTATCCCGAGTTCGCGAACTCCCTTCACCGTCGGCGTCCTCATTCCCGGGGTGCGCAAGGGCGCATTCACGGGCCAGGACGTTGGTGGCTCGGTCGTCCAGGAGGTCGCATCGCTCGAAGCCAACGGCGGACGAACATCCGACCAGCGCATGATGGTCAACGGCGTGGCCCTCAGTTCGGGAATCGCCGGCGGATGGGGCGGGGGCGCAGTCCCGAATGCGACGGGGACGGCGGAGTTCGCCATCGACGTCTCGGGCGTGGACGCACAGGCCGCGACTGGCGGCGTGCGAATCAATTTCATTCCGCGCGATGGCGGCAATCGCTTCAGCGGCACGATCGCGGCAAACTACGCGACCGGGGACTGGGCGAGCGACAACTTCACCGGCACCGAGGTGCAACAGCGCGGGCTGGCCGTGCCTGGCACCGTCAAGGCGAACGGGGACTTCAACCCTGGCGTTGGAGGTCCGATCAAGCGCGACAAACTCTGGTTCTTCCTGTCGGGCAGATCGTTATTTGCGGACAACTACGTCGCGAGCACCTTCTTCAACTTGAACGCGAACAGGTTGGACCGCTTCGATTACGTGCCGTCGACGGACCAGGCAATCCTCCATCAGGAACAGACGATCTACCAGGCCCGGCTCACATGGCAGGCGACACCGAAACACAAGTTCGGCATGACGTTCGACCAGGAGAACTTCTGCGCCTGCACGACCGGTATCGGCCCGGGACCTGGCGGTGTCGTGACCTCGCCCGAGGCGGGCAATGACCGACGTTTCCCCCTGCAGCGCTTCGTCACCGTGGACTGGAGCACTCCGGTCAGTAACAAGCTGCTGATCGAAGCCAGCGGCATTCACCGCGTCGAACGATGGGGCGGCATGGAGCCGCAAGTCGGCAAGCTGGGCAACATCGACCACCTCGAGCCCGGCATGATCTCGGTCGCCGACAGCCTCAATCCAGTCACCGGCACGCCGCTGACCTATCGCGCCGCGGTGACTTACAACAACTCCTGGAACTGGAACGTCCACTACCGGGCGGCGGTGTCCTACATCACCGGGGCCCACACGTTCAAGGTCGGCTTCAACAACGCCTTCCTGCATCACGAAAACACGACCTACAGCGCGCCGGCGACGCCCTACAGCTACGGCTTCACCTCGATGGAGCCGACGTCGATCACCTACCGCATCGTGCCGCGAACGGTGGAAGTCAACGTCGATCGCGACATGGGGTTCTTCGTGCAGGACAAATGGACGACAGGACGCTGGACACTGGCCGGGGCCCTCCGCCTCGATTCCTTCAAGAACAGCTTCCCTCCTCAGGCGATCTCAGGCACGTTCTTCGGACGGAACCTGAACGTCTCGTACCCAGAGATCGAGAATTTGAGCTGGAACGACATCACGCCGAGATTGGGTGCGACCTACGACGTATTTGGAAACGGGAAGACGGCGTTGAAGGCGACTCTCAACAAGTATCTCGAAGGCCTGGGTACGACGGGATTCGGCCCCGCGCAGGTGTCGGATGCGCCCAATCCCATCCTGCGAGTGGCGAACCAGACCACGCAGCGCACATGGGCTGACGGCAATCGCAACTTCATTCCGGATTGCGATCTCAACAACTTCGCGCTCAATGGCGAGTGTGGTGTCGTCGACAATCAGAACTTCGGCACCGACATCCCTGGCACCACTTACGACCCCGACCTGATGCGAGGATGGGGCAAGCGAGCCTTCAACTGGGAGTTCACGACCAGCGTCCAGCAGGAAATCATTCCTCGCATGTCGGTCGAGGTGCAGTATGCCCGGCGCTGGTACGGCAACATTCGTGTTATGGATGATCTCTCGGCGACGCCGGCGAGCTACTCGCCGGTCACGATCGCGGCGCCGGCCGACTCGCGATTGCCGAACGGCGGTGGATACACGCTGACCGGGATGGGCCTGAGCCCCACCGCCGCGCCGCCGAGCTACTTCGTGACGCTGTCGAACAACTACGGCAAGCAGACCGAGCACTTCGACGGCGTGAACATCTCGGTCAATGCCCGGTTGCAGAACGGGCTACTCCTGCAGGGCGGCCTGGGCACGGGGCGACAGGTCCTCAACGATTGCGAGGTCGTGGACGACCTGCCCGAAATGCTTCATACGTTCTTCGGAGACCCGACGCGAGCGTTCTTCTTCGCCGCTAGGCCGCGTGAGTTCTGCGAGCAGAATAACGGGTGGCGCACGTCAGTCCAAGGCCTGGCCGCGTACACGATTCCGAAGGTCGATGTGCAGATCAGCGGCACGATCCAGAATCTGCCTGGAGCGGTGGCCCAGATCGGCTCGAGCCTGACCGGTGTCCAGGCCAACGCCAACTACGGCGTCATCCCGGGCGTCGCCGGTCCAGGCCCGTTCATCCCGTTCAAGACGTTCCAGATCGTCGAGGCTGGTGCGTTGTTCGTCGAACGGCTCAACCAGATCGACTTCCGTGTTTCGAAGATCCTCCGCTTCGGGACGACTCGGACCAACCTGAACTTCGACTTCTTCAACGTGACCAATTCCAACTCGGTCCTCGGCGAGAACTTCACCTACGGCCCGACATGGCGGCAACCGACGTCGATCCTGATACCGCGACTGTTCAAGATCGGCGCGCAGTTCGATTTCTGAGCACGAAGGGCACGAAGACTTGAAATAACGCCACGAAGAACACGAGGGTGAGATTCTCGTGACACTATCGCGCTGAAGTTTGTTTTTCTGGCAAATACTGCTGGCGCGAGAGTGTCACTAGAAGGCACAGGATCTTGATCACAGCGCGGCTTTGGTTGCGGCTTCGCCGCGCTGTG
>Ga0075430_100005433_pt1 | contig 10767 bp, 9 predicted proteins | sample RhiMetdeltSRZDD4_FD_75294 | JGI IMG/M metagenome (GOLD analysis project Ga0075430, IMG submission 75294) | Populus rhizosphere microbial communities from Tennessee, USA - Rhizosphere MetaG P. deltoides SRZDD4 | ecosystem: Host-associated > Plants > Roots > Rhizosphere > Soil | place: USA... | reverse complement strand
GTCTTTCTGTACGGGAGCGGCGGAGACGAGGGCTCGACGCTCACGCCGGAGCCCGTCGCCCACCTGCGCGCGCGTGTAATCGACGTCCGCACCGTGCCCGACGGCGACACGATCAGTTATGGAGCGACCTGTCGCGCCGAGGGGGAGCGTCGCATCGCGACGCTCGGCATCGGGTATGCGGACGGGTATCGTCGCGCGTTGAGTAACTGTGGCATCGCACTCGTTAGGGGCCGGCGCGCGCCGGTCGCCGGACGGGTCACCATGGACATGACCATGCTCGACGTGACCGGCGTGCCCTGCGAGATCGGTGACGTCGCCACGTTGATCGGCAGAGATGGCGACGAGCTGCTGACGATCGACGACGTCGCTCGGGTGTCGGGTGTTCTGAGCTACGAGCTGCTGGTCGGGCTCAAGCTACGGGTGCCGCGCGTGTACAGGGACGCGGACCGCGGCGTCGAGCCGGCCGATCGCGGTGCCTAACGTGGTGACCGCCCGGCGGGCCGCCGTCATCGTCCTCGACGGCGTCGGCGCCGGTGAGGCGCCGGATGCCGCGGCGTACGGTGACAGCGGGAGCGACACGCTCGCCAACACCGCTCGCGCCGTCGGCGGGTTCGACCTCCCCGCGCTCGAGTCGCTCGGCCTCGGACGTCTCAAGCCGATCGCGGGTGTGAGCGCGTCGGCGCCTGCGCGCGGGGCCTGGGGCACGATGGTCCCGCAGTCGGCGGGAAAGGACAGCACGACGGGTCACTGGGAAATCGCCGGGCTGCACCTCGATCGACCGTTCCCGACGTACCCGAGCGGCTTCCCGCGCGCGTTGATCGAGGCGTTCGCGAGCGCGACGGGCCGGTCGGTCATCGCGAATACCGTCGCGAGTGGCACGGCGGTGATCGACGAGTTCGGACCAGAGCACATGCGTACCGGCGCATGGATCGTGTACACGTCCGCGGATTCCGTCTTCCAGATCGCGGCGCACGAGGGCGTCGTGCCGCTCACAGAGCTCTACGCAGCGTGTGACGTCGCACGGGGGCTGCTGGTTGAGCCTCACAACGTGTCACGCGTCATCGCCCGGCCGTTCGAGGGCGAGCCCGGCTCGTTCCGGCGCGTCTCGGCGCATCGACGGGACAAGTCGATCCAGCCACCCGGCGAAACACTGCTCGACGCACTGGCGGCTGGCGGCGTACCCCGGGCCGGAGTGGGGAAGGTCGACGACCTGTTCGCCGGTCGATCGATCGGTTCGACCCACACTGCGAGTAACGCCGAGGGGATCGAGGCGATTGTCGGCTGGCTGCGGTCGAGCGCTGGTGGGTTCCTGTTAGCCAACCTAGTAGATTTCGACCAGCTATTTGGGCACCGAAACGACGCTGCGGGGTTCTATGGAGCGCTGCGGGAGTTCGACCGGGCTCTGCCGTCCATCATTTCTGCCCTGCGCGAGGACGATCTGTTCTTCATCACCGCCGATCACGGAAACGACCCGACGACCCCGTCCACGGACCATGCGCGCGAATGCGTTCCGCTCCTCGCGGCGGGCAGTCGCGTGCGGCCGGTGAACCTCGGTCGTCGCTCGACGTTCTCCGATCTCGGGGCGACGGCCGCCGACTGGTTTGGCCTCCCGTTCCGCGGGCGCGGCACATCGTTTCTCGGCGAGTTGGTTACGAAATGACGCGTCCCGCTCGGGCGGGCGCGCCGTCGCACGAACCGCTCCGACAGGCGGCGTTTGCCGCGATGGAGCGCGCATACGCGCCGTACTCGCAGTTTCGCGTGGGTGCGGCGCTGCTCGGCGTCGACGGCACGGTGTTCGTCGGGTGTAACGTCGAGAACGCGGCGTATCCGGCCGGCATTTGCGCCGAGCGGGCCGCGTTGTCGGCCGCCGTTGCTGGCGGCGTGATGAAGTTCGACATCCTGGTGATCGTGAGTGAGGCGGACGACCCGACGGCGCCGTGCGGCATGTGCCGGCAGGCGCTCGTGGAATTCGCCCCGCGACTTCCGATCGTGAGTTTCACACGAGAAGGGCGCGAGGCGCATTGGACGCTCGCGGCCCTCCTCCCGCACCCTTTCACCCCGGCCGCGCTGACGCATCATCACCAATGAAGCTCGGACGCATCGTGGGAACCGTCGTGTCGACGCGAAAGGACCCTTCGCTGGAATCGCTCAAGTTGTTGGTGGTGGAGAACCTCACCACTGACCTCGGGCGGGAGGGCGGGTACGTCGTCGCCGTGGACAGTGTGGGCGCAGGGCAGGGCGAAGTGATTCTCTACGCGACGGGCAGTTCGGCGCGCCTCACCGCCGTGACGAAGGACCGGCCGGTGGACGCGGTCATCATGGCAATCGTGGACAGCTTTGACGTCGAAGGACGGAGTGTACGGCTTGCGTAATCGGTTGTGGTCGATGCTGCTCCTCACCGGTGTCGTCGGAACGCTCGTCGCGTGCAGCGAGGAGCTCGACGGAGGTGCAGGGTGCCCATCGTTGTGTCCAGAACAGAACATCGTCTCGAACGACACGCTTCTCGAGACGTTCATTGCTATCGACAGCACAGTCAGCGGCTACCCGGCGATCGGGTCGGAGAGCTTCCTGCTCGTCGCGACGCGTGGCGATACGCTCGACGCGCGCGCCGTCATGCGGTTCGACACTCTGACGCAGCGGTTCACGCGCGGTGGTGTCGATAGCGCGATCTATGTGCTGGACAGCTCGGCCGTGCTGCTGCAGCTCGACACGACGGGGACGAAGGCCACGCAGCCAGTCACGGTCGAGCTCTACGACGTCGACACGGTGGCGGTCGACACCTCCACGGCGGCCGTGCTCGCGCTCTTCCGTCCAGATCGGCTGATCGGCGGAAAGACGTTCGCGGTGACCGAGATCAAGGACACGCTCCGCGTTCCCCTGCAGAAGGACAAGGTGCTTGCGAAGCTCACGGGCGAGGCTCCGCATCGGCTCCGGATCGGGTTCCGCGTCCAGAGCTCGGCGTCGGCGCAGATCCGGATCATCTCCGATGACGGTGGCGCGTCGAACCAGCTCGTGTACGACCCGTCGCCCGACACGCTCGTGCGCACGCTCACCCACTCACCGGCGTCGAGCACGCCCGACGACAACCCGGTGATCCGCGTGGACCTCGCTGACTATCAGGTCGTCGCGCGAAGCACCGGGACGTCGGCTGGCTCGCTGCTGGGCGTCGGAGGTCTGCCCGCGCAGCGGACGTTCCTCCGCTTCGAGGTGCCGCGGCGCCTCGTCGACTCGTCGACGATCGTTCGGGCCACGCTGCTGCTGACGCAGGTGCCTAACGCCACCGTCGACGGCGCGGATTCCCTGACGTTGTATCCGCAGGTCGTGCGCGCCGCGGTCGAGCTCACGGACGTCGGCCGGTCGGCCGGCATCCTGAACCCGCCGAATTTCGAGATCGACTCGGTCCGGGTCGTGCCGGCCAGCGGTGGGCAGCGCGCGTTCGAGATCGTCGGCGCCCTGCGTGACTGGAAGGCGTTCGGCCCGACGACGCTTCAGCGTGCCATCGTACTTCGATCATCCACCGAAGGTGCATCGGCCCCGTCGGTGCTGTTCTACTCGAGCGAGGCAGCGCCAGAGTTACGACCCAAGCTTCGCCTCACGTACGTGAACCAGGTGCAGTTCGGAATCCCGTGACGCCACGACTCGTACTTCTTCGGGCCGCGATCGCCGCGGCCGCCCTGACGAGCGCGGCGAACGTTGCCGCCGCACAGGGTACGCTCGGGGCTCAGGGGTTCGGATACCCGCCCGGGCAGCTCAGCGTCTATTCGCGCTCGGTTGGTGGCGGGATGGCCGAAGCGGACCCGCTGTCGCCGATCAACCCGGCGGCGCTCGCGCTTCTTCAGCGGGGTGGACTCTACTTGCAGTCCGAGCAGGAACGCCGCTCGCTGGACGCGAGCGGGCAGTCCGGTGCGACGCGGGCGTATCGGTTCCCGTTGTTCGCGGCGGCGCTGCCAATGGCCGGCGGCCGAGGGATGGTTGGCGTCGCGTTTTCGACGCTGCTCGACCGCACCTGGGGTACCGAGATCCGCGGGCAGACGCAGTTCGGCGGCGATTTCGTGGACTACACCGAGCGGTTCCGGTCCGAGGGCGCCCTCAACGACGTCCGCATCGCTGCCGCGTGGGCGATTCGCCCCAGCCTGATCGTCGGCGCGGGCGTGCATTTGTTCCCTGGAGAAAACCGGCTGTCGTTGTCTCGCGTGTACGACGATTCGCTGAGCTTCGCGCCGCTGCGTGACTCTTCCAACGTGAACTACTTCGGCAGCGGGTTCTCGGGCGGCGTATTGTGGCGCCCGAGCCGGAACGTCAGCGTTGCGGCGTCGGCGCGCATCGGCGGAAAGCTCAAGCTGCGTGAAGCCGATACGCTCGTCTCGCAGGCGGACGTGCCGTCGCGGTTTGGCGCCGGTGCACACGTCGAGCTGTTTTCGGGAACCTCGCTGGCCCTTCGCGCCGATCGCACCCTGTGGTCGAAGATGGAGGGGCTCGGTTCGGCCAACGCGACTCCGGAGGACTCGTGGGACTTCGGTCTGGGACTCGATGCCATCGGGCCGAGGATCGCGAGGACGCAGCTGGCGCTCCGGGCGGGCGTGCGCCGACGAACGCTCCCGTTCCTGGCCGCCGGTGCCCGGGTGGATGAGACGGCCTTGACGTTAGGCACGGGCGCTCCATTCGCCGGTGGGCGAGCCGGTATCGACCTGTTCGTCGAGCGCGCCTCTCGATCGGCGGACGGCGTGGACGCGAAGGAGCGGTCGTGGACGTTCGGATTGGGGCTGACCGTCAGACCCTGAGCCGATGACGCCGCCCGTCCGTCCCGACGCGCCGCTCATTCTCATTGCCGACGACGTCCCGGCGAATGTCGAGCTGTTGATCGACCAGCTGCACACGCTCGGCTACCGGACGGTGTCGGCGCAGGACGGTCCGTCGGCCGTCGCGGCGTGTTTCGCGCACCGTCCCGAGCTCGTGATTCTCGACGTGTCGATGCCGGCCGGCGACCTCGGCGTGGACGACCGGTCCACCGGGTTCGAGGTCTGTCGCCGCATCAAGCGTGACGCGCGGTCGGCCCGCATCCCCGTGATCTTCGTGACGGCGCTCAACGACACGACCGATCGCGTGAAGGCCATCGAGGCCGGGGGGGATGACTTCCTCACGAAGCCGCACAACCGCATGGTGCTCGGTGCGCGCGTACGGAGTCTGCTCAAGCTGAAAGCGGCGACCGACGCGCTCGAGGACAGCTACCGCAAGCTGCGCGAGTTGGAGAAGGTGCGCGACGACCTCATGAAGATGATCGTGCACGACCTCAAGACGCCGCTCACGTCGATCATCGCGACGCTCGAGATGCTCGCCGACGGCGATCTCGGCTCGGTCAACGTGCCGCAACAGGGCGCGCTGCGCGACACCGAGAACAAGGCGCAGGAGCTGCTTCGACTCATCGAGGACCTGCTCGAAGTCGCGCGCATCGAGGAGACGTCCATCGCGCTCGATCTCGAGCAGCTGTCGCCGGCGGCGCTGGTGAGCGAGATCATGAACGACTGGGCGCTGCGGCTCCAGCAGGAGCGGGCCGTGACCAAGACCGAAGTCGCGGCCGACGTGCCACCGTTCCTCGCCGACCGGTCACTGCTCAAGCGCGTGTTCGGGAACCTGATTCAGAATTCGCTCGTGCACTCGTCGCAGGCCGTCGAGCTCCGCGTGTATGCGCGGACTGACCCGCGTGGCGTGCTGTTCACGGTTGCCGACAACGGACCGGGCATTCCGCCGCAGTACCACGAGGTGATCTTCCACAAATTCGAGAGCGTGAAGACGCCTAACGTGCCGCGCGTGCGAAGCTCCGGGCTCGGCCTGACGTTCTGCCGCCTGGTCGTGGAAGCCCACGGCGGTCGGATCTGGGTGCAGAGCAGCGAGGGGGCAGGGAGCGCCTTCCACATTCTGCTTCCCCTGCGGCCGCCGGGCGCGACGGTGGCCCGAGCCAGCGCGGGAGCCGGCGCCGCGTCGTGACGGCGCGCCCTGAGGAGAGCCGCCCGCCGGACGCTGGCGCCGAGCGCCGCAGGGTCTACCTCCGCACCTTCGGCTGTCGCGCGAACCAGTACGACACCGAAGTGGTTCGGGCGATGATCGAGGCCGGCGGTGGCGAGATCGTGCGAACTCCCGACGAGGCTGACGCAGCCGTCTTCAACAGCTGCGCGGTGACCGCGGCGGCCGAGGCGGAGCTGCGGCAGAGCGTGCGTCGGGCGGCCAGAAATCGCCCGGCACTGCGCACCGTCGTCATGGGCTGTGCCGCGGCCCGGGACACCGGTGCGATCGCCGAGCTTCCGTCGGTGACCGCGATCGTTGCGGGCGCGGACCCGCTTCGCGTCGCGGCGGCGCTCGGCCTGCCGCCGGTGACGTCGCTGCCTAACGTGCAGACCGGAACGCGCGCGCTGCTCCGAATCCAGGACGGATGCGATGAGCATTGCACGTTCTGCGCGACGACGCTCGCGCGCGGCGCGGCGCGCTCCCGCGATCCGAATGCCCTCATCGATGAGGCGGCACGACTCGCCGAGCGGCATCCGGAGATCGTGCTCACGGGCATTCACATCGGGCACTACGGCGTCGACACCGGCGACACGCTCGGGAGCCTGGTCGCGAGACTCGTGCGCGACGTGCCCCGAGCTCGGTTCAGACTGAGCTCACTCGAGGCAACGGAGGTCGATGATCGGTTGGCCGAGCTGTTCGGCGAGCCGTCGCGGCTCGCGCCTCATCTGCACGCGCCGTTGCAGTCGGGATCGGATCGCATCCTCAAGCGAATGGGGCGGCACTGGTACACGGCGTCGTCGTACGCGAACGCCGTCGAGCGTCTCGCGTCGACAGTGGACAACTTCGCCCTCGGTGCCGACGTCATTGCCGGTTTCCCGGGCGAGACGAACGATGACCACCGCTCGACCGTGGCGCTGATCTCGGCCCTGCCGTTCACGTACCTCCACGTGTTCCCGTACTCACGGAGGCCCGGCACGGCGGCGGAGCGATTGCCTGGCGAGGTATCGGGTCGGGTGGCTGACGAGCGATCGCGCGAGCTCAGGGCGCTCGGCGAGGCCGCCGCGGCGAGTCACCGGGCGCGTCGCCTCGGGCAGCAGTGCGATCTCGTCGTGATGGGGAGCGGGAGCCGCCGTGAAGGGCTCACCGAGGACTATCTCACCGTGAGCGTCGACCCGTCCATCCCCCGCGGGACCCGCTGCAGGGCCGTCCTCGAAGGAGAGCCGTCGCGATTGCTCGGCGTTCCGCGCGAGCCCATCATTCGGGCATGACCGACACGCGTCCCACCGTCTACATCGAGACGTACGGCTGCCAGATGAACGTGAGCGACTCCGAGCTCATGCTCGGACGCCTCGCCGACAGCGGCTACCAGCCGGTGGACTCGCCCGACGGCGCGGACGTCATCCTGCTCAACACGTGCGCGATTCGCGATCACGCCGAGCAGCGCGTCATCGGGCGCCTCGGCGAGCTCCGCCGGAACATGAAACCAGATTCGATCATGGGCGTGACCGGGTGCATGGCGCAGCGCCTCGGGCCGCAGCTGCTGGAGAAGGCGAAGCACGTGAGTCTCGTCGTCGGCCCCGACGGCTATCGGGCGCTGCCCGCGCTCGTGGACGGGGCACGTCGCGGTGAGCGCGCCATCTCCACGACCTTCGACCTCGAGGAGCATTACGAGGACTTCGCGCCTCGCCGGTTCGACAAGGTAAAGGCCTGGATACCGGTGCAGCGCGGCTGCGACTACCGATGCACGTACTGCATCGTGCCGACCACGCGCGGCTCCGAGCGAAGCCGCCGACTCGACGACGTCGTTCGCGAGGTCGCGCAAGTGGCGGCCGAGGGGATGACGGAGGTGGTGCTGCTCGGCCAGACCGTCAACTCATATCACGACGGGGAGCAGGGGTTCGCGGACCTGCTGCGTGCCGTTGGTGCTGTTGATGGCATCAAGCGCGTGCGCTTCACGAGCCCGCACCCTAACGACTTCTCGGCGGCAGTCGTCGACGCGATGGCGGAAGTGGACGCCGTCTGCGAGCACGTGCATTTGCCGATGCAGTCCGGGTCGACCGCGGTGCTCAAGCGCATGCTCCGGCGGTACACGCGTGAGGGCTACCTGGAGTGCGTCGGCCGTCTACGGGACGCCATTCCAGGGCTCGCGCTGACCACCGATGTGATCGTCGGGTTCCCGGGCGAGACGGATGCCGACTTCGAGGAGACCCTGGAGGTCGTGCGGCAGGTCGGGTTCGACGACGCGTTCACCTTCAAGTTCTCACCGCGGGACGGAACTCCGGCGACGAGGCTCCCGGTCGAAATGACCGTGCCCGATCAGGTGGCGACTGAGCGTCTCGCGCGTCTCATCGATGCAGTCCGGAGCGGTGCCAGGGAGCGGAACCTGACGCTCCTCGGTGCCAAGCGTGAAGTGCTCGTCGAGAAGGAAGCGCGGCGCGGAGATCTACTCCAGGCCCGCACGCGCGACTTCAAGACAGTGCTCCTGCCGGGCGACGAGTCGATGATCGGTCGCTACTTCACCGTCGAGCTCACGGGGACCACGGGCTCGACCTTTACCGGTGCGGTATGTCACAATCGCGAGCGCGCACCGTTGCCGATGGCCGGATGAAGAACGCCCTCGAGGAGCTGGTGCTCGAAGTCTACCGGCAACTGAAGACGCGGCACCCGGAGTTTTGCGCCTGTGAGCGTTGTCACGATGACGTGATTGCGCAGGCATTGAACAAAGCTAGACCGCGTTACATCGGCGGCTCTCCGATTGGGGCAGCCGTCACGCGCGTCTCGCTCGCCAGCGACCAGGCGAAAGCCGAAATCGCCGTGCTCGTGTTCGACGCCATGCGCCGCGTTCAACAGAATCCGCGCCACGGTCCGGAAGGGGACTACATCCCGATCGGAGGCGGCGGATAGGGAGTCGCCTTGCCGCTCATCGCCGTCGCGTTCATCGCTCACGCCGCCGGACTCCTTCTCGGGTTCGGCGGCGTTTCGTTCCTCGGCGGGCTGGTGGCTCTCATCGCGGCGGTCGCCAGCGCCATGCGGCGCGACGCGCGATTCTTCGCACTCGCGGTCCTTCTCGGAGCGGGCGTCGCCCGTGCGACCGCGGCGGCGCGCGCCGATGCCGGCTGCCAACGACGCGGGGTGTCAGCGGCTCCGGACTCGAACGCGGCCGTCGTCTACCGCGGGGTCGTCGAGGAGGACGTACGTCCGGGCAAGAGGGCGCGAGCGTTCATTCGCGACGGTGGGTGCCAGCTCCGCGCGAGCCTCGTCGTGGCGCGCGGCGAAGCCATTGCCGGCGCGTCGGTGGCCATGCGGGGCGAGGCGACACGAGCCGGGGGGCTGACCGTGCTGCAGCCCGCGACGGTTGTCCAACTGGAGCCGCCCGGCCTGGCACGACGGTGGCGCGAGCGCGCCGGCCGCGCGATCGACACGACGTTTCGGGGCGACGCTCCGCTCGCGCGCGCACTGCTCATTGCCGATACTCGAACGCTCGACGCGGGCATTCGCTCACGATATGCCGATGCCGGCATCGTGCACCTGCTCTCGGTCTCGGGGCTTCACGTCGCGATCATCGCGGGAGCGGCGGAGCTGTTGTTGTCCGCGGCGAGAGCGTCGCGGAACATGGCGGCGTGGCTTTCGCTCGCGCTGACAGCCGCGTACGTCCTCGTCATCGGTGCGCCGGCGCCGGCCGTGCGCGCGGCGGTCATGCTCGGCGCGGCGGCGTTGTCCCGCCTAACGCAACGGCCGACGTCGCCCTGGGCCGCGCTCGCACTCGGCGCGTGGGGACCGCTCTACGAGCCGCGCATCATCGTCGACCTCGGCTATCAGTTGAGCGTTGTCGGGATCGCCGCGCTCATCGCCGCGGGAGCGCTCTCGCGACGGCTGCTCGCGGACCGACTCTCTGGCTGGCGCCGTGTCGTCGCGCGCGACCTCATCGCGTCGTCGATCGCGTCGATCGTGACGCTCCCGCTGCTCGCGTACACCTTCGGGCGCGTGAGCCTCGTGGCGCCGCTCGCGAACCTCGCGGCGGGCCCGGTCTTCACCGTGATGCAGCCGACGCTGTTTCTCGCGTTGCTGCTGTCTCCGCTGCCTGGCGTCGCTGCGGTGCTCGCGGATGCCGCGCACGTGATGCTGCTCGCCGTCGATGCCATTGCCGGCATCGCGCTCGCGATTCCGTACGCCGCCGTCCCCGTTGCCCCGTCATTCGGATCCGCGGTGCTGCTTGCCGCGCTGTCGGTGTGCCTCGTGGTGGCGTGTTGCAGTCGGCCTGGCAGTGCGTGGGAGTCTCGCGGGCTCATCGCCGGCGCTGCGTCGGTTGCGTTCCTCGCGCTCGGGGTTCAGCTCTCGTCAGGCGGCGGGGTGGTCGAGCTGCACGTGATCGACGTCGGGCAGGGCGACGCGGTGGCGCTCCGCACACCGCGCGGCCGGTGGGTGCTTTTCGACGCGGGGCGCAGCTGGTCGGGGGGCGACGCGGGGCGGAACACCATCGTCCCGTATCTCCGCCGGCACGGCGGCGAGCTCCGCGCGTTCGTGCTCTCGCACCCGCATAGCGATCACGTCGGCGGCGGTGCGTCCGTGATCGGCTCGATGCGTCCGGCCGAGTACTGGGACGCGGCGTACGTCGCGGGCAGCGTCCCCTACCGCGCATCGCTCACCGAGGCCACGCGCGTCGGCGCGGCCTGGCGGCGTGTGGATCCCGGCGACGTGTTTCGCATCGATGGCGTCCACGTTCGCTTTCTCGCGCCCGACTCCGCGTGGGCGGCGACACTGGAC
>Ga0075430_100005432_pt1 | contig 10769 bp, 7 predicted proteins | sample RhiMetdeltSRZDD4_FD_75294 | JGI IMG/M metagenome (GOLD analysis project Ga0075430, IMG submission 75294) | Populus rhizosphere microbial communities from Tennessee, USA - Rhizosphere MetaG P. deltoides SRZDD4 | ecosystem: Host-associated > Plants > Roots > Rhizosphere > Soil | place: USA... | reverse complement strand
GGTCGCTTTGGGGAGCGGGACGCGAGGCAGGGGCGCGACCAACGGGGCCTGCGTCATTGCGACAACGGCGGCTACCATGGGGGCAACGAGCACGATCGACCTCGAGCAGAAGGGGCGGACGGCGGTCGCGCTGGCATATGGTTATACCTGCGACCGGGCAATTGTTGTGTATTCTTCAGACTCGTATGGCACCGCAGCGTTACCGCATGCAGGCCCGCTCCCGATCGCCGCAGAGGCGGTAGGAAGCACCATGGCTCTCGAGGGCGCTATTGAGCAGGCGCGAGCCTGCTACGACCGACAGGCGTGGCGCAACGCTCGCGAGCTGTTCGCCGCGGTCGATCGCGAGACTCCGCTCGAGCCAGACGACGTCGACCGCCTCGCGATGTGCGCGTACCTGCTCGGCGACGAATCCGATGCCGCTGACCTGTTGTCCCGCGCACACCAGGGCTTTCAGCAGCGTGGCGACCTCGAGCAGGCCGCATGGTGCGCGTTCAAGATCGGCTTCAACCTGCTCGGCCTGGGCCAGGCGGCGCACGCCAGCGGATGGCTCGCTCGATCGAGACGCATGCTCGACGAGCTCGGACGCGAGAGCGTCGTTCACGGCTACCTGCTGATCCCTGACGCGATTCGCGCGTCGATGAGTGGCGATCCGAGCCGAGGGAATGAGCTGTTTACCGAGGCGGTGGCGATCGGACAGCGGTTCGGCGATCGGGATCTCGTGGCGATCGGTCGCCAGGGTATCGGCCGCACCCTGCTTCGCATGGGCAGGATCGCCGAGGGCGTCGCGCTGTTCGATGAGGTCATGGTGAGCGTGACGGCGGGCGAGGTCTCGCCGATCGTGGCGGGCGATGTGTACTGCAGCGTGATCGAGGGGTGTCACGAGATCTTCGACCTGCGCCGCGCGCACGAGTGGACCGCGGCCCTCACGCGATGGTGCGATCGCCAGGCGGACACGGTGCCGTATCGGGGATCGTGTCTCATCCGCCGTGCGGAGGTGATGCGCGCCCACGGGGCGTGGGGGGACGCGTTAGGCGAGGCCGAGCGGGCGTGTGAGCGGCTCACGCTTCCGCCGCCGAAGCCGGCCGTCGGGGCAGCACACTACCAGCGCGCGGAGCTCCACCGCCTGCGGGGCGAGCTCGCGAAGTCCGAGGAAGCGTATCGCCAGGCGAGCGAGGGCGGGCGCAAGCCGCAGCCGGGGCTGGCGTTGCTACGGCTGGCGCAGGGGGACGTCGACGCGGCGCTCGCGTCGATCCGGCGGTTCGTCGACGACACTCGAGATCGCACGGGGCGTTCGCGCGTGCTCGGCGCGTACGTGGAGATTCTCCTCGCCGCGGGCGACGTTGCGGCCGCGCGCCAGGCCTCGAATGAGCTGAGCGACATCGCGACGTCGCTCGACGCGCCGTTTCTGCACGCGACGGCGGCGCACGCGCGCGGGGCGCTGTCGATCGCGGAGGACGACCCTGACGGGGCACTGGCCGAGCTCGAGAAGGCGTGTGAGATCTGGCGCGAGATCGACGCGCCGTACGAGGACGCACGCACGCGCGTCCTCGTCGGCGTCGCTTCGCGGCAGCTCGGCGACGTGGACACGAGCGATTTCGAGCTCGCTGCGGCTCGGCGGACGTTCCAGCGACTCGGTGCGGTGACTGACCTCGCGCGTCTCGACGAGGTGACCTGGCCGTCGACGCCCCGCGGGGCGCGGGAGCTGACGGGGCGCGAGCTGGAAGTCCTGGCCCTCATCGCGACCGGCAGGACGAACCGGGCGATAGCGGACGCGCTTGGCCTGAGTGAAAAAACCGTCGCGAGGCATGTCAGTAACATCTTCATGAAGGTAGGGGTGTCTTCACGCGCGGCGGCCACTGCGTACGCGTATCGGCGACGGCTGGTGTAGGGCGCCGCGCGAGCCGATGGACCGGAGTCGATAGTCCTGAGCGAAGACCAGGGGCGGCGTCTACATAGAATTACCCATGCGCTCCCCGGACGCCGTTGCATAGTTTGGCCGAAGCGGACAAGGCCTGAGCGCCATAGCGTTGCGTGTGGCCACCGGTCACGCGAACACGCACAGGAGGTCGGGTATGACTCGCACATACGAGCCCGAGCGCTTCGAGACCGTCGTCATCGGCGCTGGGCAAGCAGGATTGTCCGTTGGGTACCATCTGGCGCGACGCGGGCGCCGGTTCGTGATCCTCGACGCTCACGACCGCGTCGGGGACGTATGGCGAAAGCGCTGGGATTCGCTCCGACTGTTCTCGCCAGCGGAGTACGATGGTCTGGACGGAATGCCGTTTCCCGCGCCGACGGGGTCGTTTCCGCACAAGAACCAGATGGCCGACTACCTCGAGTCGTACGCGGCGCGGTTCGCGCTTCCGGTTCGGACGGGCGTCCGGGTTACGCGGGTGACACGACGAGGGAGTCGCTACCTCGTCGAATCGACCGTCGGCCGCATCGAGGCCGACCACGTCGTCGTCGCGATGTCGACGTATCAGCACGCGAAAGTCCCCGGGTACGCTCGAGAGCTGGACGGCAGCATCGTCCAGATGCACTCGACAGAGTATCAGAATCCGCGGCAGCTCCGCCCCGGTGGCGTCCTGATCGTCGGCGCCGGGAACTCGGGCGCAGAGATCGCGCTCGAGCTGGCGCGCGCCGGGCACCCGATTTGGGTGTCGGGTCCTGACGTGGGCGCCGTCCCGTTCGATATCCAGGGGTTCGCCGCGCGACTCTTCCTCCGACGGCTCGTCTTCCGCGTCGTTTTCCATCGGCTGTTGACGTTATCGACGCCGATCGGGCGCAAAGCCCGCTTCAGTCCAGGCCCGCACCGTACGCCGCTGATTCGCACGAAGCGAAGGGACCTCACCGCCGTGGGCGTCGAGTTCGTGGAGCGGACGGCCGGCGCGCGTGAAGGACGCCCTCTGCTGACGGACGGGCGCGTGCTCGACGCGACGAACGTCATCTGGTGCACGGGCTTCGACGCGGGGCTGTCGTGGATCGACATCCCGCTCTTCGACGCCGACGGTGCACCGCGAGAGCACCGAGGCGTCGTCCCCGACGAACCGGGCTTCTACTTCGTCGGGCGCGATTTCCAGTACGCGATGTCGTCCACGATGATCCACGGCGTTGGGCGCGACGCCGACTATGTGGCGGGAGTGATCGACGGGCGGGCACGGACGGTGTCGCTGCATCCCGAGCCGGTCGCGATGTCGGCGTAGCAGGCGGGAGTCTGATGTTGGTGCAGTTGACCGACTGGCGACCGACGGCTGGCGGCGTCATCTTCGGCGCGGTTCGACCAACCGCGCCGGAGCCCACGGCCTCTCGTGACAGTCATTGCCATCGATCTCGGCGGTACGAAGATCGCCGCCGCGCTCGTCTCCGACGGCGGGGAGATTCGGGCCCGAGGGCACGCCCTGTTAGGCGGACGTGGTGGAGGCGACGTTTCCGCGCTGATCGGTGGCCTGTGCCGCGAGATGGTCGCCTCGCCGGCGCGGCGGAGCGACGAGGTGACTGGCGTCGGTGTCGCCGTGCCCGGGATCTATCGGGCCGATCGCGGGACTGTGTGGGCGCCCAACATTCCGGAGTGGGACGACTATCCACTCCTCCAGGAGCTCCGCGACGCGCTCGGCCCTGAGCTTCCGGTCACGATCGATAGCGATCGCGCGGCGTACATTCTCGGCGAGGCGTGGAATGGCGCGGCGCGCGGCGCTCGCGACGCGATCTTCCTGGCCGTCGGCACCGGAATCGGCGCGGGAATACTCGTTGACGGTCGCGTTCTGCGCGGGCACGCGGACATTGGCGGTGCGATCGGCTGGCTCGCGCTCGACCGACCCTTTCGCGATGCGTACACGGGGTGCGGCTGTTTCGAGTATCACGCGTCGGGCCCTGGCCTAACGAACGTCGCACGCGACCTGCTCGCGACGAGGCCGGGCTATGGCGGCGAGCTGCGTGGCCTCGGTCCGAGCGAGCTGACGACGACGCGACTCTTCGAGGCGTACGACCATGGCGACGAGATCGCGTCGCGCGTCCTCAGCGACGCGGTCGCGTTATTGGGAATGGCGTCGGCCAACCTCGTCAGCCTGTTCAATCCGGAAACGATCGTGTTCGGCGGCGGCGTGTTCGGCCCGGCCGTACGGTTTCTCGACGAGATTCGCGCCGAGGCAACGCGCTGGGCGCAGCCGATCTCGATGAAGCAGGTAGGGTTCGTCGCCAGCGCGCTTGGTGGCGACGCCGCGGTGTATGGCGCGGCACGCCTCGCGCTCGGCGCCGCATGACGAACCGCCGGGTGTTGTTCACGATCGCGTGTCTCGGGATGCTGTCGTTCGGCATCGTGCTGACGACGATCGGCGCCGTGCTGCCGAGTGTCATCGAGCGATTCGGTATCGACACGGCAGCGGCGGGTTCACTGTTCCTGGTACTGACGTTCGGAATTCTCGTCGGGTCGCTCGTGTTCGGGCCGATCGTGGATCGGAACGGATACAAGGGAATGCTGATGTTCGCGACGGCGCTCATTGTCGTTGGCCTCGAGGGCATCGCGTTCGCGCCCTCGCTCGGCTGGCTGCGCGCGGCGGTCGCCTTCATCGGATTCGGCGGCGGCATCATCAACGGCGGTACGAACGCGCTCGTCGCCGATATCAGCAGCGACGGACGTACCGCGGGGCTCAGCCTGCTCGGCGTGTTCTTCGGCGTGGGTGCGGTCGGCGTGCCGTTCGCGTTAGGCAGCCTGCTCGGCGCGTTCACCTATACGGCGATCATCGCGACCATCGGAACGCTCGTCGTCATTCCCCTCGTGATCACGGCGATGACGCCGTTTCCGGCCCCGAAGCAGCCGCAAGGGTTTCCGCTCGCGGCCGCGCAGGGGCTGGTCCGCGATCCCATCCTGTTGCTCATGGGGCTGATGCTGTTTCTGGCGAGCGGCATGGAGATCACGGTCGGCGGCTGGACCGCGACCTTCTTCAAGGAAGAGCTCCAGATTCCCGATCGGCGCGCGCTCGTGTATCTCGCGCTCTTCTGGCTCGGGATGATGCTCGGCCGCCTCGCACTCGGGTCTGCGCTGCGACGTCTGACGCCTGCTCGCGTCATGATCGGTTGCCTCACGATCGCCCTCGTCGGCGCGGTCACGCTCCTGCTCGCCCGCAGCGCGTCGGTCGCCGCCGTTGGCGTCTTCCTCCTTGGCGCCGGGTTCGCGGCGTCGTTCCCCGTGGTGTTGGGCTTCGTCGGCGATCGGTATGCGCACCTCTCCGGCACGGCGTTCAGCATCGTGATCGTCATGGCGCTCCCCGGCGGGATGATTCTCCCGTACGCCACGGGTGTGTTAGGCGCACAGTACGGCCTGCGAGGATCGTTCGTCCTCGTGCCGGTCGGGATCGTGCTCCTGATATCAGTGCTCGCGGTGACGACGTCACGTCTTTCCCGCCCGGAATTGGCCAGACCCCAATAACCGTTTGCTTCCGACTCCGACTCCAGCAGATGCTCGCACAGCAGTGGCTCAGGAATGCTCGATCGGTCATGGACGACATCGAGCGCACGCAGATGCCCGCCATTCGTCAGGCGGCCGAGCTCATGGCGAGCTCGATCGCGGCTGACCGATGGGTGCACACGTTCGGGTGTGGGCACGCGACGATCCCGGTCGAGGAGATGTATCCGCGCATCGGCGGGTTCGTCGGGTTCCATCCGATCGTCGAGCTCCCGCTCACGTTCTTCACGCGGATCACGGGCGAGATGGGGATCCACCAGTTCCTGTTTCTCGAGCGCGCGGAAGGGTACGGCCAGGCGATCATGAAGAGCTACGCGTTCGACGGGCGCGACACGGTGTGGATCTTCTCGCACACGGGGATCAACAACGTGAACATCGACGTCGCCCTCCGCGCGAAGGAGCTCGGCATGCGGGTAGTGGCGACGGGATCGGCGGAGCAGGCGTCGTCGAGCACGCCCCGGCATCCGTCGGGGAAGAAGCTGTTCGATCTCGCGGACGTGGTGATCGACACGCGCGTTCCCGCGGGTGATTCGTCGGTGCCGCTCGCGGGTCATGAGGACAACGTTGGGCCGGTGTCGACGATGGCGTTCGTGACGGTGGTGTGGATGACCATCACGACGGTTGCGGAGGTCCTCGCCGCGCGCGGGGTGAAGCTCTTCATTCACCCGTCGCATAACGTGCCTGGTGATACGACCGCGCACGCCCGATTGGACGCGGCCCTGGCCGAGTACAAACGCCGTGTTGCGCGAGTTTAGGCGAGGCAGTGCCCCTGTTCTCCTCGCCACGCGGCGATCCACTCTCACCGGTCGAGGGCGATCCGTTCAATCCGTCGAATCCGCATGATCCGTATCGGAACGATGAACATCGAGTCTGCCCCCAGCGGGTGCTGGTCGAGCGGCGTACGCCGATGCCGCGATCTCTACGGTTCAGCGTTCTCGTTCCGCAGTTGATCGAAGTCCCGTTTCGCCTCCCGTGCGAGAGTGGCTTCGTTGGCCGAGACACTCGGCCGAGGGAGAGCGAGACACCGAATGGCACATCGTTTCGAAGCCGCCCTGCGCAGGGTAGCTGCCGCGGTCATCGCGTGGGCGGGTCTCGACGCGACGCCAGTGCGGGCACAGGCAGCGACTGCTTCCCAACTCGAGGTCCCGCGCCTCACGGGGCCGGTGACGATCGACGGCGTGCCTGACGAGGGGGCCTGGACGAGCATCCCAACGCTCCCGCTCACGATGTACACGCCCGTGTTCCGCGGCGCTCCGACGCAGCGAACGGAAATTCGCGTCGCGTACGACGACGAGAATTTCTACGCCGCGGGCTGGTTCTACGACACCGAGCCGTCGCGCATCCGTGTGAACTCGCTGTATCGCGACCGCTGGAACGGTGATGACGCGCTCGCGCTGTACATCGACGCCTTCAACGACAACCGTAACGCGAAGTGGTTCGGCATCACCGCCGGGGGCGTGCGGTTCGATCAGCTCGTGTCCGACGACGGCGGTACTCTCAACGCGAGCTGGGACACGTTCTGGACTGCACGCACGACGGTCACCGCCGAAGGCTGGTTCGTCGAAGTTCGCATTCCGTTCTCGAGCATCGGATTCCGCGCCGATGCGGATGGCAAGGCGGTCATGGGGCTCACGGCCACGCGACTCGTCTCGCGGCTCGAGGAACGCGTCACGTTCCCGGAGATCGACCCGAAGTTCGAGTTCCGCCGGCCATCGGTCGCGCAGGACGTCGTTCTCCGCGACGTTCGAACGCGCAAGCCGCTCTATGTCACGCCATACGTGCTCACCGGACAGTCCCGCACCGCGATCGCACCGGCGCCGGGGGCAACGGCCTACACGACCGATCACCAGCGCTCGAACGAGCTCGGGCTCGACGTGCGCTATCCGCTCTCCGGTAACCTGACGCTGGACCTGACGGTCAACACGGACTTCGCCCAGGTCGAGGCGGACGACCAACAGGTCAACCTCGATCGATTCCCACTCTTCTTTCCCGAGCGGCGACGATTCTTCCAGGAAGGGAGCGGCATCTTCGACTTCGTGGCCGGTGGCGGCGCGCGACTGTTCAACTCGAGGCGGATCGGTCTCGCGCCGGACCTGTCGCCGGTCCCGATCTACGGCGGGGCGCGTCTCGTCGGTCGTGTCGGCGCGTGGGACGTCGGCTTTCTCGAGATGCAGACCCAACGCCAAGACACGACCCCGAGCGAGAACTTCGGCGTGCTGCGGCTGCGCCGGCCAGTGATCAACCCGTTCTCGACGGCGGGCCTGATGGTCACGTCCTACTACGGCGATGACCGCCACAACCTCGGACTCGGAGCCGACGCGACGGTTCGCGTCGTCGGCGACGAATACGTCACGCTCAAGTACGCCGCGACGGTCGACAGCGACGACTCGAGCAACGTGACGCTCGGCTCGCGAAGTCTGTTGGACTTCCGGTGGGAGCGGCGGAGTCAACGCGGGCTCCAGTACAACATCAACAGCACTCACATGGGGCCAGACTTCCGTCCGGAAGCAGGGTTCCTGCAGCGCACGAACTTCACGACGGCGAACCTCGCCGGAAACTGGTACATCTACACGGACGAGCATCCGTGGCTGCGCCGCTACTATCCCGGCTGGCTCGCGTTCCACACGTGGCGCAACACGGACGACCAACTCGAGTCGGGGATGTGGGCCTTCTGGGTCCAATGGGACACGAAGGCAGGCGGAGGTGGCTGGCTCGAGCCGAAGTGGTTCCACGAGAACGTCGCGCGCCCGTTCAGCATCGGAAAAGCGACGGTTCCTGCGGGCGAGTACGATTTCTTCGACTTCCAGGCGGTCCTCAACATGGCTCCCGGCCGGCGCGTCCGGACGGGGATGGACTTCCGCACCGGCAGCTTCTACGACGGCACGCGCACGCAGATCGTCCTGACGCCGACCTGGAACGTGTCGCCGCACCTCGAGCTCGGCGCCGACTACCAGCTCAGCCACCTCGAGTTCAAGGCGCGCGATCAGGTCGAGGACGTGCAGGTGGCGCGCTTCCGCATCCGCGCGGCGCTCGATGCCCGGGCGTCCGGCAACGCCTTCGTCCAATACAATTCGACCACGGACCGCCTCGACTTCAACCTGCGCCTGCGCTACGCTTTCGCCGAGGGCACCGACCTCTGGCTCGTGTACAACGAGGGGCTGGATACCCGGACCCGAGCGGATCTCGCGGGGCTCGCATCGCCGACGTCGCTCGCGCGCACCCTGATCCTCAAGTACACGCACACGTTAGGCTTCTGACGGCACATCGATTGGCAGTCACCCCGCCGTACCGACACGGCACGCTCATCTCCGGTCTCGGGTCGTAACGTGGCGCGAATCATCCTCGGCGTTTGTGGACTGTGGCTCGTGGTGGGCGTGCTCTGGGGCGCGCAGACCGCGCTCGCGTCCGCGGTGATGGGCAGCGATCCAGTGACGCCGCAGGCCGCCATCAAGGCCGCCCTGCAGCAGATCGTTCCGTGGGTCCCGGTCACGCTCGCCGTCATCGCGCTCACGGTACGCTTCCCCCTCGGCCGCGGTCGCTGGGCCAAGCACGCGGCGATCCACCTCGTTGCCGCACCGCTCCTGTCGATCGCAGCGAACATGCTCGTCGTGCTGATGTACTGGACGAGCTCCGGGAAGTACGGCGGATTCGCGACGCTCGTGCAGCAGGGTGCCGTGTGGGGAACGGTTCGGTTTCACGTCGCCCTGCTGATCTACGCCGCCATCCTCGGCATTACGCAGGGCATCCTGTACTATCGAAGCGCGCAGTCGCGGGAGCTGCAGCTCGCGAAGATGGAGAGCCAGCTCGCGCAGGCTCGGCTTCAGGCGCTGAACGCGCAGATTCGCCCGCATTTCCTGTTCAACACGCTGCATACGATCGGGCAGCTGTGGCGGAGTGGACGCAGCGACGACGCCGACGCCGTGCTCGACCACCTCGGCGCGCTGTTTCACAAGGTCACGAGCTCGACCTCGCGATTCGAGGTGTCGCTCGCCGAAGAGCTCGAGCTCATACGCGATTATCTCGCGATCGAGGAAGTGCGGTTCCGCGATCGCCTTCGCCCGATCGTCGGCGCACAGCCCGACGCGCTGGACTGCCTCGTGCCGCCGCTCATTCTTCAACCGATCGTCGAGAACGCCGTACGCCATGGCATCTCGGTGGTCTCGACCGCCGGTGTCCTCGAGGTCTCGGCAATTCGCGAGGGGTCGCGTCTCCGCCTAACGGTTCGCGATGACGGCCCGGGGATGTCGGCGGCGACGAAGAGCCCGGGTTCGGGCACCGGGCTGCGCAACACCCGCGAACGACTCGCCGAGCTCTACGGTGACCGTGGACTCATGAGCATCGCCGACGCACCGGGCGGCGGAACCATCGTCACCGTCGACATCCCGGTGGCGACGAACGGACACGGCAACGGCCGAGCGAGCGGCACCGGTGCGAGTGGAGACTGAGTCGACACGCCACAGCGGCGTCGTTCGGGCACTGGTCGTCGACGACGAGCCGACAGCCCGTGAGGCTGTGGCCACGCTGCTGGCGGAGCATCCGACGGTCGAAGTCGTCGGCGAAGCGTCGAACGGCAAGGAAGCCGTCGCGCTCGTCAGGCGGCTGCGTCCGGATCTGCTCTTCCTCGACATCCAGATGCCCGACCAGGACGGGTTCCGGGTCCTGGATGCGTTAGGCGACGACGTCCCGCGGGGGATCGTCTTCGTGACCGCGCACGACGAGCACGCGATTCGCGCGTTCGACGTGCACGCGCTCGACTACGTGCTGAAGCCGTTCGGTCGCCCTCGGTTCCGCGCCGCGGTCACCCGCGCGCTCGAGGGGCTGCGGGCAATGGACGCCCTCACGCTCCACCGCACGCTCGCGAGCATGGCCGCCGACCGCCTCGCCGACGAGCGACCGCCGGCCGAGCTGGCGCTCGCCGACACGGAGCCGGAGGTAAAGGGGCGTGCGTCGCCCCTTCGGCGGATCGGCGTGCGCAACGGCTCCAAGATCACGCTCGTCGAGCTCGATGCCATCGACTGGGTCGAAGCGTCAGGCGACTACGCGCGCATTCACGCGGGAAAGCAGCGCCATCTCGTGTCGCAGCGCATGCATGCACTCGAGCGCCTGCTCGAGTCACGCGAGTTCGTGCGCGTGCACCGCTCGCTCATCGTGAACGTCAAGCGGATCCGCGAGCTTCACCGCGAGCCTGACGGCGGCGGCAGCATCGTGCTGGCAGACGGCATCAGGCTGCGCGTCGCCCGTGGCCGCTGGGAGTCCATGGAGCGCGCGCTCGCCATGGAAGAGTTCTAGTCGGCGCGCGCAGGCACGG
>Ga0075430_100005430_pt1 | contig 10771 bp, 13 predicted proteins | sample RhiMetdeltSRZDD4_FD_75294 | JGI IMG/M metagenome (GOLD analysis project Ga0075430, IMG submission 75294) | Populus rhizosphere microbial communities from Tennessee, USA - Rhizosphere MetaG P. deltoides SRZDD4 | ecosystem: Host-associated > Plants > Roots > Rhizosphere > Soil | place: USA... | reverse complement strand
GATCGTGCCGAGCGCGACCACCAGGGCGAGACCGGGAAAGGCACGGCCCAGGTCGATGTCGAAGAAGACCACGAACAGGGTCAGCACGAGCGTCTCGACGACCGCCATGAGGGTCAGGTTCGCACCGAGCTTCCCGAGGTAGATGGCCGACTTGTCGCCCGGCGCCAGGAGCAGCCCCTCCCAGCAGTCGTGCTCACGCTCGACCACGAACGTGCGCCCGAGCGCCAGGAGCGCGCTCAGGATGAAGCCCAGCCACAGGACGCCGGGCAGCACGCCGGCCAGGCGCTCGCGGTCGGGCCCCAGCGCGAACTGGAAGACGAACAACAGCAGCAGCGAGAAGAACAGCAGCGCGTTGAGCGTCTCCTTCGAGCGCCGCTCGACGAGCAGATCCTTCCACGCGACCGCGAGCGCCCGGCGCGTGAACGTCATGCGCCGTCCTCGGTGTGGGCCGCGTAGAGGCGCTGCAGGTCGTCGGGGTCGAGGTTGCCGCGTGGCGTGTCGATGGCGATGCGGCCGCCGGCGAGGATGGCAATGCGATCGGCGACACCGAGCTCCCGGCCGAAGGAGTGCGTCACCATCAGCAGCGCCCCGCCGCGGTCCTTGTGCGACTCCAGATAACCCTCCAGCCATTTCTTGGCGCGCTGATCGAGTCCGGCGAACGGCTCGTCGAGCAGCAGCACGGCCGGCCGGAACAGCGTCAGGCGGGCGAGCGAGAGCCGTCGCTTCATGCCGGCCGAGAACGTCCGCACACGCGCCGGGCCCGTGCGATCGAGCTCGACGGCGGCGAGCGCGGCCGTGAGCTCGGCCTCCGAAGCCGCACGCCCGGCCAGGGTTGTCCAGAACCTCAAGTTTTCCGTGGCCGTGAGATCGTCGTAGACCCACGCGCCGTGGCCGGCGAAGCCGATCTGGGCGCGCACCGCCTCCGCCTGCCGCACGGCGTCGAGGCCGGCCACGGTGACCTGTCCGGTGGTGGGGCGCAGCACGGTGGCCACGATCTTCAGCAGCGTGGTCTTGCCGGCGCCATTGCCGCCGAGCAGAGCCAGCGCCTCCCCACGACCCACGTCCAGGCTCACGCGATCGAGCACCATCCGGGCGCCGAAGTCCTTGCGGACATCACTGAGACGAATGACGGGATCGGTTGTCATGTGTCGAATCGACTCATTCTCGCTTGGCGCCCAGGGGCGGTCAAGGAAGCGAGGCCGAGAAAGCGGTAGACGAGATAGAGGACGGCGCCCATGTCGACGGCGCCACCCACGGCCCACATGAGCACGCCGCCGAGCGCCTGATCGTCGAGAGCGCCGTAGGCGTAGAGCGGCCGCGGCGCGGCCACCAGGAACACGCCGAGGGCGGCGCTCTGGAAGGCGCCGAGCACGAGATAGACGATCCGCCAGCCGAACGGCGGCGGCGTGGAGGCGCGCGGCGCGGGATCGATCACCGGCCACCAGAACAGCGCGGCCGTCGCCGCGAACACGAGGTGCTCGGCGTCGTGCAGCGGACCGCTCGCGAGCGCGGCGTCGTAGGCGACGGGAACGTGCCAGATCCAGAGGGCGGTCGCGTGCAGCGTCCACGCCACCGGCATCCGCGTGAGGGCGCGCCACACGCGCCGCGGCCACGCCGGCGCCACCAGCGCGCCGCGCAGCGAGTGGCGGACGGCGGCGGGCAAGGCCCACATCACCGCGGGCAGCGGATCGGCGAGGAGGAGCGCCGGGACGGCCACCACGATGAGGAGAAGGTGCTGGACCATGTGGGCGGCGAACGACTCGTGCGCCGCGCCGTGCAGGCCCATGAGCGCGACGGCGGCGGCGGCCATGCCGCTGAGCGCCAGCGCCAGGCGGACCAGCAGTCGTGGACGACACCGCATCGGACTGCGCCGCGTCAGCCGCGTCCAGCCGGTGAGATAGACGAGCGCGAGGGCGGCCAGCGGCAGCGCGACCTCGGGGCGCCAGACCGAGCCGACCGCGCTCACCAGCCGAGCAGTGAGCGGGCGACGCTGTAGAGCGCCTCCCCGACGAGCACGGCGAGGTTCAGCAGCGCGAGCGCGGTCAGCAAGCGCTCGGCCGCCACGCGCTAGTCTCCGAGGCCGGGGCCACGACCGCCCCAGTACGCGACGAGATAGTAGATGCCCCAGACGACGAGGATCGCGTAGACGGCGAGCAGCCAGCGACTGACGCGGCCGACCCGCGTGCTCACCTCACCGCCGGCATAGTCGTGAATGCGCTCATCGTCCGTCATCGTCGATCGCCTCCGCGCGCAAGACCTGGCGCCGGCTCGCCTCCGTGTCGGACAGCGCGCCGCTCGCGGCGCCCCACACGAACGCGCAGAGCGCCGCCAGTCCCATCAGCGTGGCCACCGCGAACTCCCCGAGCGTCAGGAACTCGAGCATCGCTACTCCTGCATTCCACGCGGCCAGACCTTCCGGCCGGCGCTGGCCGCGCGGCGGCGGGCGGCGTCGGGCTCGAAGGCGTCGCGAGCATGGCGGGCCGCCTCCGGCGCGGCATTCAGGGCCGCCTTGGTTTCCGGCGAGAGGGGCAATGGCTGGCCGGTGAGCGGGTCGACCCAGGCCGACAGCGAGAGCACGTAATAGGAGATCGCCCAGCGCTCGGGGTCGGTCATGGTGTCGGCGAACGAGGGCATCGGCGTGCCGTCGAGCCCCGTCGTCATCGTGCGATAGACGTCGACGACGCTGCCGCCGGCCTTCAGCTCGCCGCGCGTGAAGTCCGCCGGCCGGATCGGCCGGTCGAAGTCGTCCTTCAGCGCGCCCGCCGAGGGGCCGTCGCCCTTGCCACGCTCGCCGTGGCACTCCGCGCACTTCGCGCGCTCGTAGAGGACCTTGCCGTCGGCGAGGAGCTGCGGCGTCGCACGCGGCGCCGGTGGGATGACCAGCGGCGTCTCCGGCGCGTCGTCCTTCCAGCGCTTCGAGAGCGTCTTCACGTAGCTGACCACGGCCAGGCGCTCCTTCTCGCTCACTTCATGCCACGTGGGCATGGCCGTCCACCGCACGCCCCGCGTGATCGTGCGGACGAGGTCGCCGTCGGTGGGCAGCGCTCCCGACGGCGTGGTGCGGAACTTGAAGACGCCGGTCGTGAAGTCCCGCGGCAGAGGCCACAGGAAGGTGGCCGCCGGCCCGGCGCCGTCACCGCGCTGGCCATGGCAGCCGACACAGTGCGCCTCGAAGACTTCCTTTCCGAGCTCGCGATTCGCCTCGGTGTCCGGAATGCCGCTGCCGGCGACGGCGACGTTCTGCGGCTCGAAGACGTCACGCCACGCGCCCCGATTGGTGCCGAGCTTCTGCAGGTAGCGCACGAGCGCGACCATGTCCGCCGACGGCGCGATCAGGCGAATGATACCGCCGTCCTTCGAGCGGCCGTCGCCGAGCAGCGACGTATCGAGGACCGGTCGGCCATCGACCGGGAATCCCTCCGGCCCGGGACGCACGAATGCCTGGAGCGACCCGTTGACGAAGAGCGTGATGGTACGGTCGCCGCGCATCGTGAACCACCGGCGAAGCGCCGGAGTATCGGCCAGGGGATCACCATTCTGGAGGGCGCCGACGCGAAGCTCCGTCGTGTCGAAGAGCCACTTGAAGCGGGGCATGATCGACTCCGGCACCGTGATCCGGGGGTCCCAGGTGTGGGCATAGTGCCAGTCGTCGGAATACTTCAGCCCGACGCGCGTCAGATCGGGTCCGATGCGTCGCGTGCCGAGCAGGTGCGGCTGGTCATGGGCATACTCGCCCGCCTCCGACACGGGGCCCCAGCGGAAATCCTCGCCCGCCACCGGCCGCACGTACTGGCTGTGGCAGTACCAGCAGCCCTCGCGCACGTACACGGCGCGCCCGCGCTGCTCGAGCGGTGTGTAGTCGGTCGCCTCGTGGCGGATCCACTTCACGTCACCGAGGTCGGTGCGCACGGCGCGGCTGACGCGCGTCGTGCGCGTCTCCGGGGCCAGCGCGGGCAGGATGCCCTGCACGAGCATGGCGAGGCCGACGAAGGCGAAGCCGGCGATCCAGGCCACGGTGGCGATCGATCTCACGCCGTCCTCCGCGCCACCGCGGACGTGCGCATGAGATTGATCACCAGCAGCGACATGCCGATGTCCATCGAGATGCCCGTGAGCGTCCGGATCCACCAGTACGGCCGCATCGACACCGTGGTGTCGACGAACTCGGCGCCGCTCATCAGCATGAAGCCCTGCTGCAGCCCCTGGGCGGTCAGCACGAGGGCCATCGAGCCGATGCCGAGCGTGATGAGCCAGTACGCCCAGTTGCCGAGGCGGAACGACCACAGTGGCGTGCCGGCCAGCCGCGGCCACACGTAGACCGCGCCGCCGACCGCCCACAGGATGAACGTCCCGAAGATCGTCAGGTGCGAGTGGGCGACGACGAAGTCCGTGAAGTGCGTCGGCTCCTGGATCGAGCGCAGCGCCTCCACCGACCCCTGGAAGCAGCCGACGAGGTAGAGCACGGCCCCGGTGATGAGAAATTTCGCGGGCAGGTTCCGACCGAACTCCTGCCACCGGCCGATCATGGTGCCGAAGAAGTTCTGCAGCACGGTCCACACCGGCACGATGAGCATCATCGACGACACGATGGCGATCGTCTCCGCCCAGTCGGCGATCGGCGAGTAGAGATAATGGTGGATGCCGACGAACGGATAGAAGAAGGCGAGCGACCAGAAACCGATCAGCGAGAGCTTGTGACTGTAGATCGGCGCCCGCACGCTGGCCGGCAGGAAGTAATAGATGAGGACGTAGCCGGCGGGGGTGATCCAGAGCCCGACCACGTAGTGGATGAAGAGCCCGTGCCAGGCGGCGTTATTGATCCCCGGTAGGTGCGACGGGCCGAAGGCCAGCAGCACCAGGTTGGCGTCCGTCCACACGAGGGCGGCGATCAGGTACCAGAGCGAGACGTAGAGCGGCGTGTCGCGCCGGTGCCGAATGGTCATGAGCAGCTGCACCGTGAGCACGGCGATCACGCCCAGGATCACCAGCGCGTTGCCGAGGGGAAGCTCGCCCACCTCCCAGCCGCGGTTCCAGCCGGCGAGGATGAGCACGAGTCCCACCACGAGGTTCAGGTTCCAGATCCAGAGGAGTGGCCAGCCCCAGTGCTCGCGCCAGAGACGCACGCCGCAGAGGCGCGGGACGATCCAGTGGCAGAGGCCGAGGAACAGCGTCGAGAACGCGCCCCACACCACGCCGTTGACGTGAACCGGTCGCAACCGACCGAACGACAGCCACGCCGCATCACCGAGAAAGCCAGGATCGTTGAACTTCATCGACACCAGCGCGCCGACGGTGGGGAACAGGAGGAGCCACACAAAGCCCCACGCGAGCCAGTGGCGGACGAGCGCCGCGGGGACGAGCTCGTCGTTCGGGGTAGCGGTCAGCGGCAGAGCAGTGCCCGGTCCGGAGTCAGCGCGGTGACGGGGCGTGACGGGCGAGGCCCCGTCACGCCCGCGAATCCATCAGGACAGCCGCATCGAGCGGAGGCGGGCGATGCGCTCCTCCGTCGACGGGTGCGTCGAGAACAGTCGCATGAGGCTCCGACCCGTGAGCGGGTTCACGATGAACAGGTGAGCGGTGGCCGGATTCGCGTTCATCGGCTGCATGTGGGCGGCCACCTCCAGCTTCTCCAGCGCCTTGGCCAGTGGCCACGGCCGTCCGGCCAGGCGGGCGCCGGTGGCATCGGCCTGGAACTCGCGCGCGCGCGAGACGGCGAACTGCACGAGCATCGCCGCCAGCGGCGCCAGGATCGCGAACACCATCATCACGATTGGATTGCTGCCGCCCTCTTCGTCGTCGTGCGAGCGGCCGCCGAAGATGGCGCCCCACTGCGCCATGTGGGCCAGATACGTGATGGCGCCGGCGAGCGTGGCCGCGATGGTCGAGATGAGCACGTCGCGGTTCTTCACGTGCGACAGCTCGTGCGCCAGCACGCCCTCGAGCTCCTCTTCGTCGAGGATCCGCATGATGCCCTCGGTCACGGCCACCGCGGCGTGCTCCGGATTACGGCCGGTGGCGAATGCATTCGGGGCGTCGCTCGGGATGATGTAGATCTTCGGCACCGGGATGTCGGCGCGCTGCGCGAGCCGGCGCACCATGGCGTACAGCTGCGGGGCCCGGGCTTCGTCGACGGGCTTGGCGCCGTACATGGCCAGGACGATCTTGTGCGAGAACCAGTAGCTGAAGAAGTTCATGACCAGCGCGAAGAAGAACGCCATCACCATGCCGCGCTGACCGCCGATGGCGCCGCCCGCGAGGACGAGCATCGCGGTGAGCACGGCCAGCAGCAATCCGGTCTTGAATATGTTGGACACGCGGATCCCCCCTTTTCTGAGAGCTCGGTGTGAGGGTCAAACGTCGAAAAAAAGCGTAGCAGAGCCGCTCCGGGTGGTCAAACGCCTTGACTCACCGTACCCCCGTCGATATACTGGCCCGGTTAAGACGAAAATTCTTTCAATGACAGAGAGTTACGCAGGTTCATGACGATGGTTATCAAGGTCTCCGAGCTCGACGAACAAGGCCTCAGCGTCACCGAACCGAGCGCGCTCGCGCGAGCGTTCAGCGATCCCTCGTGGCGGCTCGAAACGGTCTCGCTGCAGATCGATCCCGACGGCGCCGACGTGTTCGTGCACGGCCGGGTGGGCGCCACCATCCCCCAGACGTGCAGCCGGTGTCTCGAGTCGTTCCCCGCGCGCGTGGAGGCACCCGTGGACGTGCGTCTGGTGCCGCGTCCAGTCACCGCTGCCCCGGTCGAGCTCGGCGCCGATGATCTCGACGTGGACTTCTACGAGAACGACCTGCTGGATCTCGATCGCGTGGTGGAGACGGAAACCACGCTGGCCCTGCCGATGAAGCCGCTCTGTCGTGAGGACTGTCGGGGCCTGTGCCCCGCCTGCGGCGGCAACCGCAACCTCGTGCAGTGCTCCTGTGCGGAGCGCGCGCCCGACCCGCGTCTGGCGGCCCTCCGCGACCTGGCCTCCCGCCTGCGCAACTGACCTCCGGAGGAAACTGCCATGCCGTTGCCGAAACGCCGCCATTCGAAGACGCGTGGGCGGAAGCGCCGCACGCACTACAAGCTCGACGACCCGACGCGCGCCGTGTGCCCACAGTGCCGCGAGGCGAAGCTCCCGCACCGTGTGTGCCCGCACTGCGGGTACTACAAGGGTCGCGAGATCGTCGCGACCGAAGGTAGCTAGCTGAAGATCGCGGTCGACGCCATGGGGGGCGATCATGGCCCTGCCGTGGTCGTCGAGGGCGCCGCGACGGCCGTCCGGGAGTTCGGCGCGTCGGCCATCCTGGTCGGCGACCGTGACGCCATCGAGCGCGAGATCGCCCGCCTCGACGCCGGGAAGCTCGACATCGAGATCCGCCACGCCTCCCAGGTGGTGGGCATGGCGGAGACGCCGTCGGTGGCGCTGCGCCGCAAGCGCGACTCCTCGCTGCGCGTCGCCGCCGAGCTCGTGCGCGACGGCCACGCCTCGGCGTTCATCTCCGCCGGCAACACCGGCGCCGCCATGGCCATCGCGATGTTCGTCATCGGTGTCCTGCGCGGCATCGATCGTCCCGCCATCGCCGCCGTGCTGCCGAGCCTGAAGCGCTACACCGTGCTCCTCGACGTCGGTGCCAACGTCGCCCCCAAGCCGTGGCACCTGTTCCAGTACGCGCTGATGGGCCATGTGTACGCGCGCGGGATCCTGGGCGTCGAGCGGCCGCGCGTCGGCCTGCTCTCGGTCGGCGAGGAAGAGGGCAAGGGCAACGACCTCACCAAGGAGGCGTACGACCAGCTCAAGGAGTCGTCGCTCAACTTCGTCGGCAACGTCGAGGGGCGCGACATCTACAACGGCTCCTGCGACGTGGTGGTGACCGACGGCTTCACCGGCAACGTGGCGTTGAAGATCTCCGAGAGCCTGGCCGAGATGCTGGGGGCGATGATCAAGGAAGAGCTCACGCGCGATGTCCGCTCCAAGCTCGGGGCCGCGCTCGCCATGCCGGCCTTCTCGCGGTTCCGCAAGCGCGTCGACTACACGGAGATGGGAGGAGCGCCGCTGCTCGGCATCGACGGCGCCGCCATCATCTGCCATGGCGCCTCACCGGTGAAGGCCATCAAGAACGCGGTGCGGGTGGCCGCCGAGTGGGCGAAAGCAGGGCTCAACGAGCACATCAAGGCCGCCCTCGAGGCCGAAGTCGCGCGCGGCGGCCGTGAGGGAGGCCGCGAATGACCCGGGCCCGGATCATCGGCGTCGGCTCGTACGCTCCCAAGCGGATCCTCACGAACGCCGACCTCGAGAAGATCGTCGACACCAACGACGAGTGGATCGTGCAGCGGAGCGGGATTCGTCAGCGCCACATCGTCGACGACGGGGAGGCCACCTCCGATCTGGCCGTGCGCGCTGCGCAGCAGGCCATCGCGCACGCCAACCTCGTGCCCGAGGACATCGATTTCATCGCCGTCGGGACCACCACGCCGGACATGTACTTTCCGAGCGTCGGCAACATCCTGCAGCAGCGCCTCGGCTGCCGCCGTGTCGGCTCCGTGGACATGCTGGCCGCGTGCGCGGCCTCCATCTATAGCCTCTCCATCGGCGCCCAGTTCATCCAGACGGGCAAGTACCAGCGCGTGCTCTGCGTGGGGGCGGAGACGCTGTCGCGCATCACGGACTTCACCGATCGCGGGACCTGCGTCTTGCTGGCCGATGCCGCCGGCGCCGCCGTGCTGGCGCCGTCCACCGACGACCGCGGCCTCATCGACTTCGACCTCTACTCGGACGGGCATTACTGGGAGCTGCTCTACATGCCGGGCGGCGGCTCCCGGAACCCGGCCACGCGCGAGACCGTCGACGCGCGCATGCACTACGCCAAGATGAAGGGGGCGGAGGTCTTCAAGGTGGCCGTGCGGATGTTCAGCGAGTGCACCGCGAAGATTCTGGAGCGCAACGGCTTCACCGCCAAGGACGTGAGCCTCTTCATCCCGCACCAGGCCAACCTCCGCATCATCGAGGCGGCCGCCAAGCGCGTGTCGCTGCCGATGGAGCGCGTCTTCGTCAACGTCGACCGCTACGGCAACACGGGCGCGGCGTCCGTGTACGTTGCCCTCGCCGAGGCCGTCTCCTCGGGGCGCCTCAAGCGTGGCGACCTCGTTCTGCTGGCGGCGTTCGGCGGCGGATTCGCGTGGGGCGCCGCCCTCATGCGCTGGTAACGATGCTCGCCTTCATCTTCCCGGGGCAGGGCTCGCAGACGGTCGGCATGGGCAAGGCGTTCTACGACGCGTCGCCGGCCGCCCGCAAGATCTTCGACGAGGTCAACGCCGCCCTCGGTTTCGATCTCACGCGGACGATGTTCGAGGGCCCGGACAGCGAGCTGGCGCTGACGACGAACACGCAGCCGGCGGTGCTCACGGCGAGCGTGGCCGCCGCCGCCGCGTGCGCCGAGCGCGGTCTGCGACCGGCGCTGGCGGCCGGCCACAGTCTCGGCGAGTACTCGGCCCTCGTCGTCGCCGGCGCGCTGCGGCTGGCCGACGCCGTGCGGATCGTCCGCAAGCGCGGGGAGTTCATGCAGCAGGCGGTGCCGGTCGGCACCGGCGCCATGGCGGCCGTGATGGGCCTTGCCCTCGACGACGTCGAGACGCTGTGTCGCGACGCGGCGCGCGGCGAGGTGGTCGAGGTCGCCAACGTCAATTCCTCGGCCCAGATCGTCATCGCCGGCCACAAGCCGGCCGTCGAGCGTGCCGTCGCGCTGGCCGGCGAGCGCGGCGGCAAGAAGAGCGTGCTGCTGCCGGTGAGCGCGCCGTTTCATTGCGCGCTGATGAAGCCGGCGGCCGAGCGTCTGGCCGCGGAGCTGGCGCAGGTGCCGGTCGCCGATCCGACGATCCCCGTCGTGCGCAACGTGGACGCGGGCGTCACCCGCACCGCTCGCGACGTGGTGCCGTTTCTGCTCGCACAGGTCGCCAGCCCCGTACGCTGGACCCAGTGCGTGCAGCGGCTGGCGGCCGTGGGAGCGACGACGTTCGTGGAGGTGGGGCCTGGGCGCGTGCTGACGGCGCTCACCAGGCGCATCGCTGACGGTGCAAAGGCACTGTCGGTGGAGGATCCGACGAGCCTGGAGAAGGTTTTGGCGGCGGTGAAGGCGTGAGCACGCTCGCCGGCAAGGTGGCGGTGGTGACGGGTGGCAGCCGCGGGATCGGGCTCGCCATCGCGGGCTGGCTGGCCGAGCACGGAGCCAGCGTGGTGGTGTCGGGGCGCGACGCCGACCGCCTGCAGACGGCGGTCAAGGAGCTGGAGGCGCACGGCGCGCCCGTGCTCGGCGTGGCCGCCGACGCCGCCAAGCGCGAGGATGCCGACCGGCTGGTGGACGTCACCCGCGAGCGCTTCGCTCGGCTCGACATCCTCGTGAACAACGCCGGCATCACCCGCGACGGGCTGCTCATCCGGATGAAGGACGACGACTGGGACCGCGTGATGGAGATCAATCTGAGAGGCGCCTTCCTCATGACGCGCGCGGCGTCGAAGGCGATGGTGCGACTGAAGACCGGTGGTCGCATCGTCAACATCGCGTCGACCGCCGGCGCCATGGGGAACGCCGGTCAGACCAATTATTCGGCGGCCAAGGCGGGCCTGATCGGCTTCACCAAGGCGAGCGCGCGCGAGCTGGCGCACTGGGGGATTCTCGTCAACGCGGTGGCCCCCGGGCTCATCGAGACGGACATGGCCACGGCCATGCCGGCCGAGGCGCGCGACGCGCTGCTCGCCCAGGTTCCGCTCAAGCGCATCGGTAC
>Ga0075430_100005429_pt1 | contig 10771 bp, 8 predicted proteins | sample RhiMetdeltSRZDD4_FD_75294 | JGI IMG/M metagenome (GOLD analysis project Ga0075430, IMG submission 75294) | Populus rhizosphere microbial communities from Tennessee, USA - Rhizosphere MetaG P. deltoides SRZDD4 | ecosystem: Host-associated > Plants > Roots > Rhizosphere > Soil | place: USA... | reverse complement strand
TGGAGGGCGCGGGCAGCCAGGGTGGTTGGACTCTATCTGCTCGCCACTATTGCACTGATCTGGTGGTACGGGACGCTTGGGAGCGACGTGCGGGCACTGAGCAGGACCTGGGAGTGGTGGATGCTCGTGGCCGGGCTGACGGCATTGACGCTCCTCTATCGTCCCCTGATCACCGCGCTCAAACAGCTGGTCGGCGCGACCGGGCTGGGCGACTCACGCCTGTGGACCGCTCTGGGCCTGGCCCTCGCTATCTGGGTCTGGTGCAACGGAATCTTTGCAGCGCTGTTTCAGCGGCTGTCCCTGGTCTGTGAAGACTCCTCCGTGAGCTTGTGCCAGGGTGAGCCGGCATTTTCCCAATCGCTCTCCCGCTTCGCCGACGCCGCCTACTTTAGCACCGTAACCCTGTCCACCACCGGCTATGGCGACATCGTTCCGGTCTCGGGCGTCGCCCGCGTCCTGGTCGCGGTCGAGATCATGATCGGGTTCGGGCTACTAGGGTTCCTGTTGAGCCGAGTCGCGGGTCTGGCACTTCCGGGGTCGCAGGCATCCAGCCGGGATCCGAGATGAGGGCTATCCGCCCAGCGCGATGGTGGCCCAGACCAGCACCGCGCCGACCGCCATGGTGACGAATCCGCTTGCCCACGGGTGCCTCATGCCGTGCCGCCCCAGGAAGTAACCGCCCAGAAACAACATCACCAGCGCAACGCCGTTGGAGATGCGCAGCGCTAGATGGGCTTGATCGATGAAGAGAAAGGGGAGCGCCACGGGAAACGTGGCCAGGAACACCAGAAGAAACACACCGGTGGCTGTCCGGAAATCTCGAAGCGTGAGTTGGGTCCGGTCGGAAAAGTCGGGGAGGCGCGAAAGGCGGTCCCCGATCGATTCGATTTCTGCCGGCGTCAGTGTGGCCGCGATCACCGGAGGTAGCGCTTCGAGAACCAGCTCACGGGTGCGGCGTTCATCCCGCGATTTCCGCACTTGCTTCAGCATCGCAAGGTTGCGGCCCCGTTCGGTCAGGGTGCCCAGCAGAAACATGACTGCGTCCACCAGCCCCCAGGCGATGTTACAGCCTAATGCGCCGATCAGCATGTCCCTCACCTCCGCCCGGTCTGCTGTCGCCACACTGAGCGTCCCGGTGAAGGTGAGCGCCATGATCAACCCGAAAATGACCTCGGAGACGCGATCGACCGGGGACAATGCCGAGTTGCCCGTTGCAGCGCGGGTGGAGCCGGCGAAGGCGGGCGCGACGCTGTTCATGCCGGAACGAAGTACAGCAGCAGAGCGATCATCCCGTAGACCGCGAGGAGTTGGGCGCCCTTGAACCAGTTGCCCTTCCCGTCGTTCGCCACCACCGCGCCGATGAGCACGGCAAAAAACAGAACCCCGAGCTCGACTCGCTTGAACGAAAGGTCCAGCGGCGCAGGGGCGATCACCCGGCTCAGCAGGACGAGGGCCGGAGCCACGAACAGCGCGATCTGGACGCAGCTGCCGTAGACCACGCCCATGGTCAGATCGAGCTTGTTCTTGGCCGCTGCCGCAATGGCCGAGAGGCTCTCGGCCGCGCCTCCTACGATGGCCACGATGATGATACCGATGAAGGTCTGGGACATCCCCAGGGCCTCACCAGTCCCTTCGGCTGCGCCGACCAGGATCTCGCTCATCCAGGCGGCCAGGACCGAGGCGCCGACCAGAGTCCCCAGGGCACGGGGGACTCCCCACTCGCTGCCCTGCTGATGGTCGTGATGGTCGGCCCCGGCCTTGCCGGCGAATTCCTCTCGGTGGGTCCCCAGCATGAAGACGAGATACAGGGCGTACACCCCGATCAGCATGATGGCCAGTCGGGCGTTGATGGCGTGCACCTGCGGCAGGTGCTCGGCCCCGGAGAAGACCCGCTCGAACGCGCCCGGGCCCGCCAGCATGATCACGGCCAGCAGCATCATCGAGCTATAGATGCGTGCAGCGCCGGGATTGTATTCCTGGTTGTGGTACCGCACGCCGCCCACCAGCATGGACACCCCTAGCGCGAGCAACAGGTTGGCGAGTATCGCTCCGATGATCGAGGCCCGGACCAGATCCAGCAGGCCGGCACGGAGTGCCACACCCGCAATGATCAGCTCGGGGAGGTTGCCGAAGGTGGCGTTGAGCAGGCCTCCCACCGCGGGGCCGGTACGCACAGCAATGTGCTCTGTCCCCTGAACGATGAGGCGTGCGGCCGGAATAATGGCCAATGCGGCCGCAAAGAACACCAGGGCAGGGGAGACACCCTCGGCGTGCTCCAGGAGGACGCTGACCGGAACGAACACCAGCAGCCAGTTGGGCGATAGCTTGGGCCGCACCGGTCAGTACCGCTCGTCGACGTACTTATAGGGGTAGTTCGGCTCCTTATAGCCGTGGGCCTTCTGCCGCTTGGGAAGCTTTACCTTCTCCCGCGGCGCGGTCTTATAGCGAATTCTGCTGAGCAGGTGGGCAATGATGTTGAGCCGAGCTCGGCGCTTGTCGTCTGACCGGGCCACGAACCAGGGCGCGTAGGCCGTATCGCTCGCGGCGAACATCTCGTCCCGGGCCCTGGAGTAGTCGTACCAGCGGCCATAGGAGTCGAGGTCCATGGGCGAGAGCTTCCAGATCTTCCGCCCGTCGTCGATCCGTGACTCCAGCCGTCGAGTCTGTTCCTCGGGGCTCACCTCGAGCCAGTACTTGATGAGGATGACGCCTGAATCCACAATGGCCCGCTCCACCAGCGGCACCGCCCGCAGGAAGGTCTGAACCTCCTCCTCGCTGCAGAACCCCATCACCCGCTCGACACCTGCACGATTGTACCAGCTGCGATCGAAGATCACGACCTCGCCTGCCGCTGGCAGATGCGGCAGGTAGCGCTGCAGGTACATCTGGCTTTTCTCACGCTCGGTCGGGGCCGTCAAGGCCACAACCCGGAACACTCGCGGGCTCACCCGCTCGGTGATGGCCTTGATGGTGCCCCCTTTGCCGGCTCCGTCACGGCCCTCGAACACGATACAGACCTTGAGGCCCTTGTACTTAATCCATTCCTGGAGCTTGACCAGTTCGACGTGCAGCCGCTCGAGCTCCTTGTCGTACGCCTTGGCCTTGAGCTTCGGTACCTCCTCGGTGCCGGGCTCTTCAAGAACACTCTCGCTGGAGGTGCCGGCCTGAGTGTGAGTATCCGCTGAACGCGACGGTTTCATGTTAGACCCCCTTGGCTGCTGGAGCCGCTGTACGGAGTGGCCGGTTGCTTTCTGCGTCGCTCCGCTCCGCTTCCGCGGCTGAGCCCAAGTATTTCGCCACCGCAACCTCCAGGTTGAAATGCATCCGCTCCCGGCCAAGCGTGGCTCCCAGCGAAGACCGCTGGATGACGCTCAGCACCGCCGGTGTGAGCCCTATCAGCCACACAGAGACGCCTTGCTCGCGCAGCCGATGTTCGGCCTCGATCAGGGCCCTGAGCGCGGTGTATTCGAGGTCGAACACCCCACTCAGATCGATGGCTACAACGTCGGGCTTGAATTGCTCCACTCGCGGCCGGATCTTGTCTCCGATCTTGGCAGCGTTGAGGAAGAAGATCCGGCCCTCTATCCGGAGCAGCAGCAGTCCGGGGAAGCTCTCATCTTCGGGATGCTCCTCCGAGCGGGGCCGGAAAACGTTGGTGCCAGGCTTGCGCCCCAAGACATACACCGGTGGACTGGCTACCTGCTGCGCCAGCGCCAGCACCGACAACACGATGGCCACGACGATGCCCTGCAAGGTCCCCAACAGCACCACCCCGGCAAGTGCACTCAGCGCCCAGATGAACTCCATGCGACGGATCTGGAGAATGCCGCGAAATCCGGCGAGCTCGATCAGGCCCACCGAGTAGACGATGACCACCGCCGCGAGGGTAGCCTGGGGCATCAACCCCATCAGGTCGGCCAGGAGCAACATGGTGAGCAGCGTGGCGCCCGCCGTTGCCACGCTGGCCAGGTGGGTTCGGGCGCCCGCCATCCGGTTCACTGCGGTCTGAGATGTTCCACCACCGGCCGGCATGCCTCCGAAAAAAGCACCACCAGCGTTGGCCAGTCCGGTCGCCAAAAGCTCCCGGTTGGGCAGCAGGGGCGGGTCCCCGCTGGCGGCGAAAGCGCGTCCCGCGGCAATTGTCTCGGTGAAACTCATCAATGCAATGCCCAAGGCCCCGGGCCAGAGGACGGCCAGAAGAGAGAGGTCGGGCGAGACAAAGGAGGGGAGACCGCGGGGAACATGACCGATCGTTTCGACTCCATAGCTCTGGAGCCCGAAGAAGCTCATGGCGGCTATCCCCGCCGCCACCGCGACCAGCGGGGCCGGCGCGCGGGGAAGCAGACGTTCGATTCCCACCAACAGCAGGATGGTGCCGACTCCGACAGCCACTGTTGGCGGCGAGGCATCGGGAATAGCCGCCAGTGTGGACGTGAGGTTGTGGAGAAAATTGCCTTTGGGGAAATGGACGCCGAGCAGCTTGGGAAGCTGGTCGACCACGATGACCAGTCCAATGCCCGCTTTGAACCCGATGAGGACCGGCTCCGAAATGAAGTTGGCGACGAATCCCAGCCGGAGAACAGAAGCGGCAATGAGGATAATGCCCACCAGGAAGGCCAGCGTCGCGGCGGTTCGAAGCAGCACGGTGGGATCACCATCCGGCGCTACCTGTCCCAGTTCGGCCGCGGTCAAAATTGCAATTGTCGTTGTGGTGCTCACGCTCAGGACCCGGGACGTCCCCAGGACCGCGTAGATCGCCATCGGAACCAGCGCGGTATAGAGTCCCACCTGGACCGGCAGTCCGGCGATACTGGCATACGCCATTGCCTTGGGAATGACCACGGCCGCCGCCGTGAGGCCCGCGACGATATCCAGCCGGAACCACGTCCTCCGGTAGCCCACCATCCAGTCAAGCACCGGGAGACGTTTCATCCGGACGTGATGCCCTGCTTAGCTTCGAATTCGCGACGGGTTTGGTCGCCGATAAAGTAGTAGGTCTTGCCGCTCCATTCGACCTTGGCGGCAGCCGCGTAGCGGGGAAATCGCACTCCCGCGATCGGGTCCTCGACCATATGTTCTCGGAGGTAGTATTCGTTCTCGTGCAGGGAGAGATAGGTCTTGACGAAGTCCACAATCCGGTCGTCCACCCAGTCGCCAACTGCCTGCCGATCGATGGCCTCCAGCGGCCAGTCGGCCTGCTGGTGCGAATCGAACTGCATGAGGACCGGAAGAATCTCCAGGTCATAGTTGAGGATCAGGTTGCGAACCTGCTGATCGGTGCTGGCCGAGAGTCGCAGGCGAATTCGCGCCAGCTCCGACTGGAACTCGAGAGTCACCTCCCGACTGGACGATGTCAGGTGCGGGGTTGCCTTCACCCGATCGCGGAAGCGCTCGGTCAGTGCTTCCAGGCGAGGTTTCCACACCTCGGGCAAGCTTTCGAGCTCTCTTTCGAACACCGCTAGGCGCTCCTGGCGCTCCTGATACTCCTGCAATTGCTCGCTCTGCGCCCGCTTGATCTTGTCATCGAGGGCGGAGAATTCGGCATCGATTCGATTGCGTAGGGTGGCCACATCAGGCATGACTTGGCACTCCCTTCACTGAGGTGATCTGGCTGGGGCCGAAGCGAGTTCCGGCTGCTCACCACGGGCGCGCTTGCGCTCCGCCGCCTCAGCCATGGAACGGAGGAAGAACGGATAGAGCGGTACGCTGACCAGGAGGGCCACCATCGCGTTCACCACGGTCGGTGGGTTGCCTCCCACAACCGTCCAGAGACAGTAGACCACCGCACCGATGGCAATCCACTTGTAGGTCTGGAAGGTCCGAGCCGGCAGCTGGTGATCGTAGATCACTTTGACCACGGCGACCGAGGCGTAGATGTAGGGAATAACCGCCAGGATCACGGCTAGATCTATGATCCGGCTGAACTGGCCGGCGATGGTGGGTGACATCGTGGCGAAGAGCACGATCGTCATAAGCACGCCGACGATCGCGAGGCCCGGTCCCGGCACCCCGTGTCTATTGAGCCGGCTGAACACTCGGGGGAACATGCCGTCATCGGCGGCGGCCTTGGCCGATTGGCCTACCAGCAGCATCCACCCGCCGAGGGATCCCACCGACTTGAGGATGGCGCAGAGCGCCACGATCACCATCGCAGCTGGGCCAATCGCCAGCCGGGCCGCCTCGGCAAAGGGCGCGTGCGACCGCTGGAGCTCCGCATTGGGGATGATGCCCATGATCACGGTCGAGCTCAGCACATAGACCACGGCGGCAAGCCCGAGCCCGATCAATGTGGCCAGGGGAATGTTGCGCTTTGGGTTCTCGATCACCCCGGCGGACACCGCCGCGCTTTCGATTCCCATGTAGGCCCAGAGCGCGATCGACGCCGCGCGAGTAATGGCGTGAACATTGGAGCCGCCGCTGACATTCCAGCTGGAGCGAAAGATTTCGGGGCTAAACCACAACCAGCCGAAGAACGCGACTGCCAGGATGGGGATCAGGGCCAGGCTCATGGTCCACGTCTCAAGCGCGCCGACGACCCGCGGGCCCAGGATGTTCATCAAGGTGAGGAGCCAGATCACTCCCGCCGTGGCGAAGACGCTGCCCGGAGGCTTCTCGATCCCGGGAAAGAGCTCCGCCAGGTAGCCCACGGCCGCCACCGCGATCGCGATGTTGCCGATCCAGTTGCCGAACCAGTAGACGTAGTTGGTCTGGAAACCCACGTAAGGGCCCAGAAAATCCCGGGCGTAGGCGTAGGGACCGCCTTCCTGCGGGTCCAGCTCCCCCAGCTTGGCGAAGACCAGGCCCAGCGCAGCAGCTCCGGCAGTGGCGACCAGCCAACCAAAAACGGCAATGCTGCCCACCGAAGCGAGGTTCACCGGAAGCAGGAAGACACCGGTGCCGATCATGTTGCCGGCCACCAGCATCGTCGCCTGGACCAGTGACATCTTGCGCCCTGGATGGCTCATCAGATGGCCTCACCCACCGAGAAGTACAGCACCCCACCGTCGCGTCCCCAGGCGTAATCCAGCCGCAGGTGCATCGGGTACTTCCGCACCAGCTGATAGCGTAGACCAGCGCCGCCCGCTGGGAGCAGCTCTGCACTAAGGACCTCGGATGCCTCCGGGGCTACCTGCCCGAAGCCCCCGAAGAGAACGGCGCCCAGGCGACCTGTGGTGTGGCCGCGCAGCTCCACCTGTACCGCGGCGGTGTAGTGGTCCCGGTAGCGTCCCTGGGTGTAGCCACGCACGGAGAACCGGCCCGATCCCAGCGAGCACAAGCCGTAGAAAGGGGCGTCTCCCGGCGCTCCGCAGGCGAGCAGGTTTGTCGCCAGGACCAGCTGCGGCCCCCGTAGCCCTTGGTACCACGACCAGGCTGCCTGATAGCGTTGGAAAGAGCCCGATTGCCCCGTTGTGGTAGTGAAGAAGTTCCCCTTGAGCTGCGCCAACGACCCACGCTGGGGCCAATAGTCGCTGTCTCTGGTATCGAATTCCGCTTGAAGGCCTCCCGCCAGGAGCTCCGTGCGCGCCTGGTCGGGGACCGCCGGCAGGTTCGGTCCCCCCGAACCCTGGGGTGTGACGGTGGTGGTCAGCCAGAGTATCTGGCCCCCCAGGTAGAGTCCGCCTACGACACGACGGAGCAAGGCACCCGAGGCCAGGAAAACCGTCTGCTCCAGCGGAACCGATTGACCGGCTTCCCCCGCGTCAATGCCGATTCCATAGAAGTCGTACTGCAGGTCCATGTAACCGGCTACGCCGCGAGCGCGCCATGTGTCTCCGCCAAGCCGCGCCATCTCCAGCCCCATGACACCCCAGCTGCCGTTCTCACTCGCAAGGCCGACAATTGCGCCGGTCGAAGGCTTGACCGTGGTATCAGGGTCGAACCGGTGAATCAGTCCCACCATCAGAGCCGCGCCCCAACCGATCTGCGAGTTCCGAAACGGCAGCGGGGCCACGAGCGGCGTGACCCCGGTGCCTTCCCGACCCACGCCTTCGACCGACTCAGGCGTCGGCTCGATCGAGGTCATGTCGGATGTTTCCACTCCCTGGGCCCAGCCCCTCACGCCGCCGGTGATGACCCAACCGAATATCGTGAGGGGGACGACCCAACTCGCCTTAACGGGAGCCTCGGCGAGCCGGCTGTTTCGCTGCCGTCCCTTTCTTCAGGCACTGCACGTAGTAGACGCCGTCACGGTTCTCCACCCCGTGGGTATCGTGGCCGAATCCCGGGAACCGACTGTCCCAGCCCGCCAGGGCGCGGAGGTAGCCCAGGTACGGGCCGTCGTCGGCTCCGGTCGACTCGCCGGGCATCAGCATAGGGATGCCTGGAGGATACGGAACCACGCTGGTGGCGAGCACCCGGTCAGCCAGCTTTTCGAGCGGCACGTGCTCGATTTCGTCGCGAACCAGGTACTGGTAGGCCGCGTTCGGCGTCATCACTGCCTGGGGCAGGGTAGAGAAGGCTTCCGCCAGCCAGTGGGTCTGCCGGGTTTCCTTGAGGGTGGCGAACATGCGATCGGCCAAATCATGCAGACCGAGGCCCTGGTAGACGTCGGGGGATCCGGTCACCAGATCCGGCAGTACGTCCGTCAGCGGCGCGTTGGCGTCATAGTCGTGCTTAAAATCGAGTAGCGCATTCAGCAGGGTGCCCCACTTGCCCTTGGTGACGCCAATCGAGAAGAGAAAGAGGATGGTGAAGTCGGTGGTCTTCTCGACCTCGACTCCGCGCCGGTGCAGATACGCCGTCACCAGTGTGGCCGGAATGCCTCGTTTGTCGAGGCCGCCCTTCTCGGCTACGCCCGGCGTCACGATCGAGACCTTGATCGGATCCAGCATGCAGTAGCCGTCTTCCAGATCCCCGAAGCCGTGCCAGCTATCGCCCGGATGCAGAACCCACGGGTCGGGCTCCGTAGCGAGGAATTCGGGCGACGCATCCGCAAACGCCACCTTCCTACCGTTCTTTCCCTCGCTCACCCGATCGGCGTTCCAGGTGTTGAAGAACCAGCTCCCTTGCTTCTCGAACTCACGGTGGACCCGTCCCATGGCTTGACGAAACGCCACCGCTTCCACAATGGACTCGTCGGTAAGGGCGACACCGCCCGGCCCGTCCATCATCGCCGCGGTCACATCGTTTGAAACGATGATGGTGTAGAGGGGTGAGGTGGACGCATGCATCATGTACGATTCGTTGAATCGGGCATGGGGAATCGGGCTGCGTCCGTCCCGGATGTGCAGCAGCGAGGCCTGGGACAGCGCCGCCAGCAGCTTATGGGTGGAGTGCGTAGCAAAAATCGTCGGTCCCGTGTGGTCCTTCGGGTCGCCGTACATGGCGTGGCGGTCGCGATAGATCGGGTTGAACCGGGCGTAGGCATACCAGGCCTCGTCGAAGTGAATCCGATCGACCGTGGGATCGAGCAGCTCCTGCACCCGCCGGGCATTGTAGCAGAGCCCATCGTATGTGGAGTTGGTGATAATCGAGTGCACCGGCCGGGTGTCGGCGCCCTTGGGCACCAGCGGGTTGGCCTTGATCGCGGCCTTCAGCGCGGCGGCCTCGAGCCGCTCGGGGGGGATAGGGCCGATGATACCGTAGCGGTTCCGCAGGGGGACCAGGTAGGCCGGAATTGCGCCGGTCATGACCAGGCTGTGCTCGATGGACTTGTGGCAGTTCCGGTCACAGAGTGCGATCTGGTCCCGAGCCACCGCCGCCATGAAGATGACCCGGTTCGACATCGAGGTGCCGTTGGTGACCGAGTAGGTGCGGTGGGCACCGAAGACCCGGGCGGCATACTTCTCGTGCTCGCCGATGGGACCGGTATGGTCGAGCAGCGACCCCAGAGCGCCAACGCTGATGGAAAGATCGGACCGGAGCAGGTTCTCCCCGAAGTAGTCGAAGAAGATCCGTCCTATTGGCGACTTGAGAAAAGCGGTACCGCCGGTGTGGCCCGGGGTGTGCCAGGAATACTCGTACTCCTGGCTGAACTTCATGACGCCTGCGGCCAGGGGGGGGAGCATCACGTCCATGTAGCGCCGGATGGCGGCCACGACCCGCCCACCCACAAAGGCCGCGGTGTCTTCCAGGGTCCAGATGTACTCATCCACCATCTGCAGTACGTCGGTGGGAATCGAGGAGATGTCGCCCCGCTCCGCCATCAGAAAGATGGGGATCTTGTCGTTTCGGGACCGGACCAGCTTGAGCAGGTCTATGGCGCCGGTGTGGCCATTGTGAGGCTGTTTGCGCCCGTTATGGTCGCCCAGAGTCCAGTCCACCAGCACCGCATGGAGGGCGGAGTCGGAGACCACCACCGACGTGCCGTCCTCCGCCGACGCTGCCTCGACCACCTCGACCGCGCGGTTCTGCAGCTCCTGCTCCAGTGCCCGTGCGGCCCGGCCTTCCGCCGTGGGACTCCTGAGCTCATCGTCCACCACCAACGCCCGCATGCTCAGGCGCTTGATGCTTCGCTCGATCATTGCTGGATCCTCCCCGCGGACCGGTCAGTCAGCCAAGGCGTTCCACCGGTAAAAAGTTTTCGCGGTCTCATCTGGTTCCCCGAACCACTTCTCGTAGGTCTCGGGGAAGGCCGGCGAGTCATAGAGCCGACTCAGGCTTCGGTCCACCAGGAGGCGGAAATCTTCGTCACCTCGACTGATGGTCAACGCCAACGGCTCGTAGGTGAACAGGCGCTCGACGACGGTGAGCCTCTTGGACTCTGGGCCGCGCCGGACCGCGTCTAGCAGAATTGCCCGCTCCGCAAAGAAAGCGCTCGCGTCACGGTCCA
>Ga0075430_100005421_pt1 | contig 10775 bp, 8 predicted proteins | sample RhiMetdeltSRZDD4_FD_75294 | JGI IMG/M metagenome (GOLD analysis project Ga0075430, IMG submission 75294) | Populus rhizosphere microbial communities from Tennessee, USA - Rhizosphere MetaG P. deltoides SRZDD4 | ecosystem: Host-associated > Plants > Roots > Rhizosphere > Soil | place: USA... | reverse complement strand
TCCATCACACCCACAGCGGGCAGCGCGACCGCGTACAGATCGGGACGCTGGTTGATGACGGCGCCGACGAGCAGGCCGCCATTCGATCCGCCCATCACGCCCAGCTTCGCCGGCGAGGTGTACTTCTCGCGCACCAGATGCTCGGCGACGGCGATGAAGTCGTCGAACACGTTCTGCTTCTTCTCGAGCATCCCGGCTTTGTGCCACGCCTCGCCGTACTCGGCGCCGCCGCGCATGCTCGCCGTGACGTAGACGCCGCCCATCTCGAGCCACGCCGGCACATCCTGCGTATACGCCGGCATCATGCTGATCGAGAACCCGCCGTAGCCGTAGATCATCGTCGGGTTGTTGCCGTCGAGTGCGATGCCCTTCCTCGCCGTGAGGAAGAACGGCACTTTCGTTCCGTCCTTTGATGTGGCGAACAGCGCCTTCGTCTCGTAGCCGCTCAGATCGATCGGCAGCTTCGGCGGCTCGAACGGCGTGCTCGTCTTCGTCGCCGGGTCGTAGCGGTAGACGGTCGATGGTGTCAGCGGCGAGGTGAAGGTGTACCAGATCGCCGGCGAATCCTCCCGCCCGCTGATCGCTCCGATCGAACCGATGCCAGGCAGGGCGACTTCGCCCTGCGCGGTTCCGTCGAGCGCGTAAAGCCGCAGTCGGCTCTGGACGTCGACGAGGTACTGCGCGACGACGCGACCGCCGATGACCGCGACGCTTTCGATGGCCTGCGGCTGTTCGGGGACGATTGTCGTCCACGATGCCGGCGCCGGGTTCTGCAGATTCACCGCGATCACCTTGCGATTGGGCGCGTCCTTGTCGGATCGCAATATCACCAGCGGACCCTGATTACCGATCGGCGCGTACTCGGCGTCGTCAACTTCGATCACCGGTTTGATCGGTGCCTTCAGGTTCGGCGTCTTGGCGTTGCCGAGTTCCGCGACATAGAGACGGTTGTTGTTGCCGGAGCCTTCGTACATCGACACGAACAGGTAGCGGCCGTCTTCGCTGACGCTGCCGATGATGATCCAGCCAGGCAGATCCTTGCGTTCGTAGACGAGCAGGTCCTCGGACTGCGGCGTCCCGACGCGGTGGTAATAGAGCGCGTGGCCGGACAGGGCGGCCTCGAGTACTTTGCCTTTCGGCGGCTCCGGGTAGCGCGAGTAGTAGAAGCCTTTGGCGTCTTTGGTCCACGAGATGCTCGAGAAGCGCATCCAGCGCACTTCATCGGACAGGTCCTTGCCAGACGCGATGTCGCGCACGCGAATCGTCGTCCAATCGGCGCCACCCTCGGACAGTCCGTAGGCGAGCAGCTTTGCATCGGGCGACGGCCTGTATTCCGAGAGCGCGACGGTGCCTTCCGCGGAGATGACGTTCGGATCGATGACGAGCGTCGCCGGTGCATCGGCGCTCGCGCGCATGTAGATCGGCGACTGTCGCTGCAGGCCGGCGTTCCTCCGATAGAACAGGCGGCCGCCCTCGAGCACAGGAACGGCGACGCGCGGATAGTTCCACAACGCAGTCAGCCGCTCGTTGAGCGCTTTGCGGTGCGCAAGCGAGGCCAGATACGGGTCGGTCACGGCGTTCTCCGCCTTGATCCACGCCGCCACTTCCGGGCTGTCGAGGCTTTCCATCCACCGGTACGGATCGGGGACCTTGGTGCCGTGGTAGTCCTCCACCACGTTGCCCATGGTGGTCGCCGGATACGCCGGTGCCGGTTTCGAAGGGTCAGAAGGTGAGCTGCAAGCCGCCAGCATGAGTACGCAACACGCAGTCGTCAGTCGCATGGGATGTTCTCCCCACGCGATTCTCCCATGTCTTCACAAATATTCAGTCCGAGCAACTTGGCAACCTCATTGTCAACCTGAGGGCCGAGTCGCGCATGCAGGCCGTCCTGGGCGGCGTACGTCTCAACCTGCGGATGTTCCCGCGCGTCGTGCCGTTCGTGGAAGCACTCGGCGGGCCTGTCTTCTTTTCGTCGACGGCCATCACGAGCATCGACGGGGTCGTGTTCGAATCGGAAACGACCGAAGTGTCGGAGACCCATTCACTGCTTCAGATCGGAGGCGGCGTGTCGCTGGGTCTCAGCGAGGTGCTCGGCGTGCGAGTGGTCCTGGCCAATCGCCGCTTCTTCGCGAACGGCGAAAGCAGCAACGCGATCCGGCTGGCGGTGGGCGCGGCGCTGAGCTTTTGATGGCCTTTTGATCGCACCGCCGCGCGGCGGATGTATCCTTGCGCCGTGCGAGGGCGAGGTCTTTGGTCCTTCGTTCTTGGTTCTTGGTCCGTGCTGTGGTCCAAAGTCCTTGGTCAGCACTGGCAGCAACAAGCCAGCGTCATTGACGGACTAAGGACCCACGGACCACGCACTAAGGACGGACTAAGCACCAAGCCCCAAGGACCAAGGACGAGTCTCGTCGCGGCACTCGCGGCGATGGTCATCGGCACCACGTTTGCCGCGGTGTCCGCGCAGCGCGGGGCCGAACCAGTTCCCGCGCCGATGCCGCCGGTGCTCCGCGACTACCGGCCCGTAACCGCCGAGCGCCTCAAGAATCCCGAGGACGACAACTGGCTGATGATCCGCCGCACATATGACGGCTGGGGATTCAGTCCGCTGACGCAGATCACGCCGGCCAACGTCGCGCGCCTGCGGCCAGTCTGGGTCTTCTCGACAGCCGAAGCGCGCGTCCACCAGGCGGCGCCGCTCGTCAACGGCGGCGTCATGTTCGTGACCAGTCCGAACAATCAGGTCATCGCCATCGACGTCAAGAGCGGCAATCTGCTGTGGCGTTACAGGCGTCCGCGTACGCCGGCGATGGCCGTGCCGCATGAAACCAACCGCGGCGTCGCGCTCTACGGCGACCGGGTGTACTTCGCGGCGGGCGAGGCGGTGCTCGTCGCGCTCGATGCGCGCACGGGCCGCGAGATATGGACGACGGTCGTGGCGGATAACGCCGCGGGGTACTACACGACCCTTGCGCCGCTCGTCGCCGGCGGTGTCGTCATGGTCGGCGCTTCGGGTGGTGAGTTCGGCATTCGTGGATTCATTGCGGCGTTCGATCTCGAGACAGGCAAGGAGCGATGGCGGACGTACACGGTGCCCGCACCCGGTGAGCCGGGCAGCGAGACGTGGCCCAACGGCGATCAGTGGAAGACCGGCGGCGCGCCGGTGTGGGTGACGGGCAACTACGATCCCGCGACGAACCTCGCCTTCTGGGGCACGGGCAACGGCGGGCCGACGATCGGCGACCAACGTCCCGGCGACAACCTCTACGTCACATCGACGGTGGCGATCGATGTCGCGACCGGCGCCATCAAGGGCTACCACCAGTACCATCCGAACGATTCATGGGACTGGGATGAAGTGTCGCCGCCCATCCTTGTGGACTATCGCCGCAACGGACGGATGATCCAGGGGCTGATCAATGTGGCCCGCGACGGCTACCTCTGGTTCCTCGAGCGCAGTAACGGGCCGATCAGATTTGTCGAAGGCAAACCGTTCGTCTTTCAGAACGTCTTCCGCAGCCTCGATCCGGTGACGGGACGGCCCGATGTCGATCCGGAGCGCAAGCCCGGGACGGGCAAGCGCGCCGACTTCTGCCCCGGAGTGCACGGCGGCAAGAACTGGCCGCCGATCGCGTTCAGCCCGCGCACGCGCATGATCTACATCCCTGCGAACAACAATCTGTGCGGGTCCAATATGGGCACGCAGCCGCAGTACACACCGGGACGCCCGTTCGTCGGCATCAGCGGCAGCCGGCCGTTCATTCGGCCGGGCGCCGATCACGTCGGCGAAGTGCAGGCATGGAACGTGGACACCGGACAGAAGATCTGGACGCACGAGCACAAGAAGTCGCCGAACTGGGGCGGCATGCTGGCCACCGCAGGCGGCGTCGTCTTCTCAGGCGGCACGAGCGATCGCAAGTTCCACGCGTTCGACGCCGCGACGGGCAAGCTGCTGTGGGAATTCCCGATGAACTCGGGCGCGCTCGCGCCGCCATCGTCGTTCTCGGTCGACGGCAAGCAGTACGTCGCGGTTGAAACAGGATGGGGCGGCGATTCACGCGGCATGCAGGCGACGCTCAATAATCTGTTCCCGGGTGAGTATCCCGAGGTGCCTGAAGGCGGTGCCGTTTGGGTGTTCGCGCTGGAGTGAGCGGAGGACGCGGAGAAAAGCCCATCGCAGAGAGCGCTGAGGAGCAGAGACACGCGGGGGAGAGCTGCCGCACGTGCCCCGCGCTTCGCGCGGCATGGATCGAGAGTGGCACGCTCACAAACGCCACACGATTACACAGCGCTTGTGATCGTGCCTCTCTCGATCCATGCAAGCGGCCGCAGGCCGCTGGGCCCGTGCGGCAGCCTCCGCGATCTCAGCTTCTCTGCGATCTCGGCGATTGTTTTCGTGACAAGCGATTGCGACGTAGGTAAGTGCAAATGCAGAAACTGATTCGCACCATCGTGCCGGCATTCGTCGCAGGACTCGCGGGCGCGTGGCTGGCGATCGCGGCATGGCCTGTGACCGGTGAAGCGCAAGGCTATCGACCGCCGCGGCTCGCCGACGGGCATCCCGATCTCAACGGCATCTGGCAGGCGCTCAACGAAGCGAACTACGACATCGAGATGCACGTCGCACGTCCGGCTCTCGCGCTGCGCGATGGTCCGTATGGTCCCGTGCCTGACGCGCCGGTGCTGGCCTTTGGTGCGGCCGGCGCCGTGCCGCCCGGCGTCGGCGTCGTCGACGGCGACGAGATTCCGTATCGTCCTGAAGCGCTGAAGACGAAGCAGGAAAACCAGCAGCAATGGCTGACACGCGATCCCGAGATCAAGTGCTACCTGCCCGGCGTGCCGCGCGCGACGTACATGCCGCATCCGTTTCAGATCGTCCAGAGCTCGAGTCAGCTGCTGATCGCGTATCAGTACGCGGGAGCGGTGCGTGACATCCACTTGAAAGATCCGGGCCCAGCGCCGGTCGATTCGTGGATGGGCCAATCGGTCGCGAAGTGGGACGGCGACACGCTCGTCGTGGATGTCACTGGCATGAACGATCAGACGTGGTTCGATCGGGCCGGCAACTTCCACAGCGATTCGCTGCACGTCGTGGAACGCTACACGCGGACCAGCGCCGACGTGATCGCCTACGAGGCCACCATCGAGGATCCCAAGGTGTTCACGCGGCCGTGGAAGATGAGCATGCCGCTCTACCGCCGGCAGGAACGGAACGCGCAGCTCATGGACTTCAAGTGCGTAGAGTTCGTTGAAGAGTTGATGTACGGCCAGTGGCGCAAGAAGCCGCTGGGCCGGTAAATGTAGTGTCCGGCTTCAGCCGGACCGTGAAGGATGAGGCACATGCGGCATCGATGTTTCGTCGTGACGATGATGTGCGGGATGTTGCTGGCGCTGTCGGCAGTTAAGCCACCGACGGTGGTCGGGCAGGGCGCGAAGCCGTACTCGCCCAAGCGGATGCCCGACGGTCATCCTGATTTACAGGGGACATACGACCTGGCCACGCTCACGCCGCTCGAGCGGCCGCCGGGCATGAAACCGGTGTTGACGCGCGAGGAAGTGGCGAAGATTGAACGTGCGGTTGCGGCGCAAGTCGATGAAGGCGCCAAGCCGATCAGTGGCGAACGCGCCGCACCGCCGAAAGGCGGCGACGGCTCGGCCGGCGCCGCAGGGAACGTCGGTGGCTACAACAACTTCTGGCTCGATCCCGGTTCGACCTACACGATCGTTAACGGTGAGATCCGCACGTCGATCATCGTCGATCCGCCGGACGGCCGGATGCCGCAGTTGACACCTGCGGCGCGGCAGCGCATCGCCGCGCGTCTGCTCGCCGGGGCGGTCTCGGTGCCAAACAACGATCGCGGTCTGGAAACCGCGCCTGGCGCGTACGACGATCCAGAACGGCGACCACTTGGCGAGCGCTGTCTGCTCGGGTTCGGATCGACGGCAGGTCCGCCGGCGTTGCCGAACTACTTCTACAACAACCTCCACAAGATCGTGCAGACGCCGAACACCGTGATCATCGTCAACGAGATGGTCCACGACGTGCGCGTCGTCCGGATGAACGGTCAGCATCCGCCCAAACACATCCGCAAGTGGATGGGCGATTCGATTGGCCGCTGGGAAGGCGACACGCTGGTCGTCGACACGACCAACTTCAACGCTGACCAGATCCGCTACGCCGTGCAGGCGGCGCCTGGCCGGGGACTGTTCATGGTGGAGAGCCTTGGTGCAAAGCCGCAGGACCGGCTGCAGGGACCCAGCCAGGATCTGCACGTGATGGAGCGTTTCACGCGCGTGGCTGACAACGCGCTGCTGTATCGGTTCACGGTTGAGGACCCGAACACGTGGGTCGCGCCGTGGACGGGCGAGTTCACCTGGCCGGCGACGAGCGAGCAGATCTTCGAGTACGCCTGTCACGAGGCCAACTACGCGATGGAGAATGTGCTGCGCGGCGCGCGTCGGCGCGAGATCGACGCGGCAGCGAAATAGGCGTCCGTAGCGTCCGGCTTTAGCCGGATCGGAGGAGTCTCCACCCTCAGGCGGACCTTGGAGCGGTGCGATGAAAACAACCATCCTCGTTGTGACCGCGATCGTTCTTGCGACGGCATCTGCTCGCGCGCACCACGCCTTCGGCGGCGAGTTCGACGCCAACCGGCCCGTGCTGCTCAAGGGCTCGGTGGTGAAGGTCGAGTGGGTCAACCCGCACGCGTGGATCCACATCGCCGTGAAGCAGCCCGACGGCAAGACCGAGGTGTGGATGGTCGAAGGCGGCAGTCCCAACTCGCTGCTCCGGCAGGGCGTCACCAAGAACTCACTGCCGGTCGGTACGGAGATTGTCGTGGATGGCTATCAGGCGCGCGACCACACGCTGAAGCGCGCCAACGGCCGCAACATCACCTATCCGGACGGCCGCAAGCTGTTCCTCGGCTCGTCGGGCACCGGCGCGCCGAGCGATGGCGCCGACCCGACCGAGAAGAAGAAGTAGCCATGAAGACGTTTGCGCTCTTCGCGGTCTGTGCCTGTCTCACCGCGCTCGCGTACGCGCAAGCACCGAATGCGCCGGCAGCCACTCCACAGACACCAAACGACTACAGTCTCGACGCGAGCTGGTTGTGTCGTCCTGGCAGGCAGGACGCGTGCGCCGTCGATTTGAATACCACCGTCGTGCAAGCCGATGGCAGCTTCGCGCGAGAGGAATCGAAAGGCGATCCAAACGCGCCGATCGACTGCTTTTACGTGTATCCGACTGTCTCGACCGACTCCACGCCGTTCAGTGACATGAAGGCGGATCCCGCTGAATTGAACGTCGTGCGACAACAGTTCGCGCGATTCGGATCGGCCTGCCGCCAGTACGCGCCACTCTATCGGCAAGTGACATTGGCCGGTCTGCGTGTGGCGATCGCCGGTGGCGGCGGCGGCGCCGCATTGAGCAAGGGCTCGCAGTACAACGATGTGCGCGACGCGTGGCGGTACTATCTCGAACACGACAACCGCGGCCGGGGCGTCGTGCTGATCGGCCACTCGCAGGGGTCGTACATCCTCACCGAACTGATTCGTCAGGAAATCGACGGCAAGCCCGTTCAGTCACGTCTGGTGTCGGCGATTCTCCTCGGCGCAACAGTGTCAGTGGCGAATGGCAAGGATGTTGGCGGATCGTTCCAGCAGATTCCCCTCTGTCGCAAGTCGGGTCAGATTGGATGTGTGGTGACCTACGTCTCGTTCCGCGCGACGTCGCCGCCGCCGGTGAACACACGGTTCGGCAAAGTGACGGAGCCGGGACTCGTCGGCGCGTGCACGAATCCAGCAGCGCTTAGCGGCGGCAGCGCACCGCTGCACGCGTATCTGGCTGCTGACGGCCGAACGATCACGGGCGCGGCGCCAGCGCCGAAGTGGGTCGTTCCGGAGCGTCCGATCGACACGCCGTGGGTGAGCGTCCCGGGTCTGCTCAGCGCGCGCTGCACGTCGAACGAGCATGCGACGTATCTGGAGATCACCGTGAACGGTGTGCCCTCCGATCCGCGCGCCGACAACATTCCCGGCGACCTTGGCGTGGGGACTCAGATCCTGACCGACTGGGGGCTGCACCTCATCGACGTCAATCTGGGGATGGGGGATCTCGTCGACATCGTGCGCGCGCAGTCGCGCGCGTGGACGGCACGGCGTCGTTGAAACAATTCTCGATCCTTGATTTTGATTGTCGATTGCTTGGTGATTGAAGATTCTTGATTGGTGATTGAAAGATCGGCGCTCGCTCCAATCGATAATCCGCAATCACCAATCGACAAGGCTCGCGCTGTCGAAAGCCCCCGCAGTTGCCGCAGCGGTGAAGAGGAGCGCGCGGCCACCTTTGAGCGTCTGTGGCCAGCGGTGCAGAAGCTCGCCGTCAGCACGAGTGGTCAGCACCTCGGCTCTGCCACCTGCCGATGAGACACGGAAGATGCTCGTCTCGGCGGCACTGTCGGGCACGAACGCGATCGTTCCGTCTTCGGCCCACGTGCCGCCTCGGCCTGCTGGGGCGTCGCACAGCGTCACCGCAGCTCCCCCGGTCGCCGAAATCTTCTTTAACTTACCGTCCGCAAAGAAGGCAATCCACTGGCCGTCGGGAGAGAAGAACGGATCGCGCAGATTCTCGCCTGCCGCCAAAACCGTCGCCTGCAGTTGACCCAGGCGGCGAACGTACAGCTGCACCTGGCCGCCATCGCCTGTCGCCACGAACGCCAACAGCGTGCCATCAGGTGAAAGAGCGAGGCTGGCACTTGGTGCCCCGCTCGAGCCGACCGAGGCGTCGACACCTATCTCAACGCTCACGCGCACAGGCACGAGTGGCGCAGGTGTTCGCCATGGCGCCCACAGTGCAACAACAACGGCGAGTGCGATGGTTGCGATGGCGCCGAATGCCCACGGTAGCGCGCGTTGCCATCGCGATTGGGAGATCTGTGGCGCGGGGCTCGTGACGCCGACGTCTGTCACGGAAGTCATCGCCGCGTCGTCGATCTCCATTTGTGCCGAGGCGATGTCCGGCAAACGGCGTTTGCGATCTTTCTCGAGGCAGCGTCGCAGCAGCCGCCGGATGGGAAGGCGGTGCGCTCGGCGGCAGCGCATTCCAGTCCGGCTCCCTCGTGATCACGAATGCCAGTGTGTGCGAGACGGTTTCTCCCTCGAAGATGCGCTTGCCGGTCAGCATCTCCCACAGTCACGACGCCGAAGGCCGCCCAGACGTCCGCTCGCTTGTCGGCAGCCGATCCGGTGGCCTGCTCGGGCGACATGTACGCGGCGGTGCCGAGAATCACGCCAGCACGGGTCGCGTTCAGCGTGAGCGTCGGCGAATGCGTGGCGTTGATGTCCTGCCTTTGCCGTGTGCCGCGTCGAGTGCCTCGACCAGCTGCCGCGCGATCGCCATGGCGTCGCTGAAGCGCATCGGCCCGTGCGCGAGCCGCTCGGCCAGCGTCTCGCCCTCGATCAGCTCGAGCACGAGTGCGGTGGCGACGTCGGCCTGTTCGAGGCCGTAGATGGCGGCGATGTTCGGATGATTGAGCGAGGCGAGCAGTTCGGCTTCGCGATGAACGGTGCGAGCCGCTCGGGATCCGTGGCGAAGCCGTCTGGCAGGACCTTGATGGCGGCGTCGCGCTTCAGCCGGGTGTCGCGAGCCCGATACACCTCGCCCATTCCGCCCGCACCCAGCAGGCGAGTACCTCATACGGGCCGAATCGGGCGCCCGCGCTCAATGGCATGGTGCGGCGCTATGATACCGACGGAGATGACCATGCAGCGACGATTTCCGGCGGCCTGGAGTCTGGCCGCCGCTGGCCTTGTATTTCTGCTGTTCTGGACAATTGATGCCCACGCTCAGCAGCCGGATTTCACCGGCGTCTGGACCACCTACAACGAGCCGGGGGCGGCCGGCGGCGGAGGCGGGCGTGGAGGCGGTCCGCCGCTGCCAATGACCGATGCGGCGAAACAGAAAGTCGAGAAGTATCAAGCACTCGTGAAGCCGACGGGCGACACGCCAGGTGGTTACTGCCTGGGCACGGGCATGCCCGGATCGATGCTCGGTTCAGGCGGATATCCGATGGAGATCCATCAACGCCCCGAGCAGATCATGATTGTCTACGAAGCGCACAGCGAGATCCGTCGCGTCTATCTTGGGGATCGCATGGTGCCCGAAGGCGATCGCCTTCCTGGACGCAATGGGTACTCGAACGGTCGATGGGAAGGCAACACGTTGGTCGTCGAGACCACGAACCTGATCGAACAGGTCGATCAGCGCTACGCCCATAGCAGCAAGGCGAAGATCGTCGAGCGTTATCATCTCGAGAAGGGCGCGAAAGGCGAGACGGTACTCGTCGCGGAGATGACGATGACCGACCCGGAGTTCTATACGGCGCCGGTCACCAGCGTGAAGAAGTGGGCGAAGGTGCCGAACGGGCATCTGCTCCCGTATGAGTGCGCCGAGGAGAACTGGATCAAGCGCCTCGAGCAACTCGAGAACAAGGCCGCCGGCAAGAAGTAACGAGTCGGCATTCGTAGAGCGGAGAACACGTCATGAGATTCATCGTCCTCGTTGCGGCGGCCCTCGTCACCGGTGGTGCATCGTTGGCCGCGCATCATTCGGCGATTCAGTTCGACTTCACCAACACCAAGGCCGTCACTGGCGTCGTCAAGAAGTTCATCGCCATCAATCCGCACATGCAGCTCGTCCTGCGCGTCAAGGACGAGAAAGGCGAGCGCGACATCGAATTCGAAGGGCACAGCACCAACAACATGTATCGCGCCGGCTA
>Ga0075430_100005419_pt1 | contig 10778 bp, 9 predicted proteins | sample RhiMetdeltSRZDD4_FD_75294 | JGI IMG/M metagenome (GOLD analysis project Ga0075430, IMG submission 75294) | Populus rhizosphere microbial communities from Tennessee, USA - Rhizosphere MetaG P. deltoides SRZDD4 | ecosystem: Host-associated > Plants > Roots > Rhizosphere > Soil | place: USA... | reverse complement strand
TGGGGTGTCGTCGGCCGGCGAATGACGGAAGAAGATCGCCTTCGCGTACAGCGCACGTGGCTCTGGGGGCGCGAGACGCGACGTGGCGCGCTCGTCCTGCACTTCGCGCCCGCGGGCGCGACGCGAAACGAGGCGAAGTTCATCGAGCCCACGCTCGTGCCGGGGACGGCGTTCGATGGCACGGTCGTGTTCTTTCCCAGCACCGTTCCGCTCCGTGCCATCGTGAAGGATCGTGGTGCCGCGGTCGAATGGTCGTCCGAGAACGGCTACGCCACCTTCGCCGAGGCGATTGTCGCGGTCGCCGATGCGGACGCGCGGATGCCGTGGGTCGAGCTGCACCCGATGCTGCTGCGCGGCGCCATTCCAACGGCCGCTTCGCCGTGGCGCGTGAGAGACACCGCGAGCCACTGCCTGCCACTCTCCGAGCATTTTCGTGACCGATTCCGCCTCCTTGGCGTGAGCGGTGGAGAATCGGTTCCGCTGTTCGGCGAATGGGACGGCGAGTCGCTGCGACCTCTCACGGTCTGGGGTGACGGTGGCGCGGTCTCGCTCCAGTGACTCGCCATGAGCAGTCCCGCTGCTGATTCCAGCGTCTGGCCGGCGGTCGTGAACGCGGCGCTGCTCGGCACCGACCGGACGCCGCTCAGTCTCCCGTCAGGCGGAGCGTTAGGCGCCGCGTGCTCGGAGCTGATCGACACATCGGACGCGGCGGCGACGCTGCTCCGGATTGCTGCCGCGAGCACTGTGTACCGACGATGCGGCCGGGGCCCTGGTCGCACCACGGAGTCGGCACCCGGCGCGGCACCTCCCGACACGCGTCCGCTGTGCCGGCCGCCGGCCGCCGCAATGCTGCGACGCATCATGAGTGGCGAACGCCCGCAGCTGCTCGGCGACTGGCTGGTCCTGGCCAGTCGGCACGGTGTGCGAGCGCCGTCCGATTCGCTGCGGGCGCTGCTCGATGCGGGGCGCGACGATCTGGCGCTGCGCTCGCTCATCGTCGACGTGGGCGGACCGCGCGCGGCGTGGCTCGCCGCGTTCAACGAGGAGTGGGTATACGCGACCGGCGGAGCGAGCCAGGACACGCTGGTCACGGCGTGGGAGACATCGACAGGCCCGGCTCGCCTGGCGGCGCTGCGGCAGATTCGTCAGCTCGATGCCGAGAGGGCCCGCACGATGCTCGAGACGTCGTGGACGCAGGAGAGCCCGACCGATCGCGCCGCGTTCATCGACACGCTGGGCGTTGGCCTGTCGGCTGCCGATGAAGCGTTCCTCGAGCGCGCACTCGACGACCGGCGCAAGGAGGTCCGGCTCGCGGCCGCGGGGCTGCTTTCGCGGCTCGCATCGTCGGCGCTGGTCGCACGCATGACGGATCGCGCCGCGAGGCTGGTGACGTTAGGCAGAGGGGGCCTGCTCAAGCGTGCCCGTGTCGAGGTCGCGTTGCCTGACACCGCCGACGCGGCGCTCGTCCGCGATGGCGTCGAGGCGAAGCCGCCAGCCAACTCGGGCATCGGCGAGCGAGCGTGGTGGCTCGCGCAGATCGTCGCTGCCGTTCCGCCATCCACGTGGAGCGAACGGTTCTCGCTCGAGCCCGCGGCGGTGATCCGCGCGGCCGACGGCGACTGGCGCGCGCCGTTAGTGGCCGGCTGGCTCGTTGCGACCGAGCGTCATCGCGATGTCGCGTGGGCGACCGCGCTCTGGGAAAGCGACCGCGCGGCACGTGTCGACGCCGGATGGAATGCACCGTCGCCGGAGCAGGTGTACACGTCGGTCGTACCGCCGGCGCAGGTAGACGCGATGCTGGTCAAGGCCATCAACGACCAGCGCGATTCACTTCGCGGCGGACACAGCACCTACGCCGCCATCGTCCAGTGGCCGCACGCCTGGAGCGACGCGCTTGCCCGCGCCGTAGCACGTCGGCTCAAGGAGTACGCGAGACAACCCGGGTCGCTCGTCACGCAGATCGGACTGCATGCGCTCATCGAGCGGTGCGCGCAGGCCGTGCCGGTCTCGGCCGGGGACGCGTTCATGGACGGCTGGCCCGAGCAAGCGGACGCGCCGCCGGCGTGGGTGCAGCACGTCGACACGCTCACATCTGTCATTCGGTTTCGGACCGACCTTCACCTCGCGTTCGAGTCATGACCGCTTCATCTGCCTCATCTGACAACGGCGCCGCGGTCCTGCGCGCGCACGCCGAGCAACAGTTCGCGACCGAGCTGGAGGTGCTCGCGAAGTCGGATACGCGCGCGCGCCCACCGAACTGGCGGCTTTCACCGTGGGCGGTCGCGACGTACCTCCTCGGCGGAAGGACCGACGGTGGTGTCGAGATCACGCCGAAGTACATCGGGAACCGGCGGTTGATGGAGATCGCGATCGCGACACTGGCGACCGATCGCGCCTTGCTCCTGCTCGGCGTGCCGGGGACGGCGAAGACATGGGTGGCCGAGCACCTCGCGGCGGCGATCTCCGGGGACTCGACGCTGCTCGTGCAGGGTACGGCCGGAACGAGTGAGGAGGCGGTGCGCTACGGGTGGAACTACGCGCGGTTGCTCGCCGACGGCCCGTCGCGCGCGGCGCTCGTGCCAAGCCCGATCATGCGGGCAATGGCCGAAGGGCGCATTGCCCGCGTCGAGGAGCTCACGCGCATTCCGGCGGATGTGCAGGACGCGCTGATCACGATCCTTTCGGAGAAGACGTTGCCGATCGCCGAGCTTGGCGCGGAGGTGCAGGCGGTGAAGGGGTTCAATCTGATCGCGACGGCGAACGATCGCGACAAGGGCGTGAACGAGCTGTCGAGCGCGCTCAAGCGGCGGTTCAACGTCGTCGTCTTGCCAGTGCCATCTACCGTCGAGGAAGAAGTGGACATCGTCACCCGTCGCGTGGACGCGTTAGGTCGCGCGCTCGAGCTGCCGGCGGAGGCCCCGGCGGCCGAGGAGATTCGACGCATCGTGACGATCTTCAGAGAATTGCGTAGCGGTGTGACGGAGGATGGTAAGACCAAGGTCAAGTCGCCGAGTGGCACGCTGAGCACGGCGGAAGCGATCTCGGTCATGAACGGTGGCCTCGCGCTCGCGGCGCACTTCGGCGACGGTCGCCTCCGGTCGGGCGATCTGGCGGCCGGTTTGTTAGGCGCGATCGTAAAGGATCCGGTGCAGGATCGCGTCGTGTGGCTCGAGTACCTGGAGGCGGTCGTGAAGGAGCGGGATGGGTGGAAGGACCTGTACCGTGCCTGTCGCGCAGTGAGCTAGCGTGACGGAGGCGACGAAGCGTCCTCGCAAGCAGGACGCTGAATCAGCGACCGACGTGCACGTGTTCGGGATCCGGCACCACGGACCCGGATCGGCGCGGAGTCTCGAGCGCGCGCTCGACCGGCTCTCGCCCGACATCGTGCTGATCGAGGGTCCGCCCGAGGGTGACGAGCTCATTGCGCTCGCGGCCGACCCGGCGATGCGCCCGCCGGTTGCGCTGCTCGTCTATCGCCCCGATCTGCCGCGTCGCGCCGTCTACTATCCGTTCGCGGAGTTCTCGCCGGAGTGGCGGGCGATGCGGTTCGCGGTCGAGCGGGGGATCCGCGCGCGGTTCATTGATCTGCCGATGGCGCATCGGCTGCTCGACGAGCCGGCCGAGGACGTCGACGCCGAACCTGACGATGAATCGCCATCCTCCGCGCTCGAACTGCCTGACGACCCGCTCGGCTGGCTCGCGAAAGTCGGTGGCTACGATGACGGCGAGCGGTTCTGGGAGCAGCTCGTCGAGCACCGACGGACCGACGATGAAGCGCTCTTTGCGTCAGTCACCTCGGTGATGGCCGAGCTTCGCAGCGAAGCAGAGGCTCGTCGGAGCGATGCCGCTACGGTGAGTAAGCGTCCTCGGCGCGAGCGAGACCTGCAGGAGGAGGCGCGGCGCGAGGCATACATGCGTCAGGCCATCCGCGCTGCTCGGCGAGAGGGGTACGCGCGGATCGCGGTCGTCTGTGGCGCGTGGCACGCGCCGGCCCTGACGACGATGCCGCCCGCGAGTCAGGACGCCGCCACGCTGAAGGGGCTTCCGAAAGTGAAGGTCGACGCGACCTGGGTGCCGTGGACCAACGGCCGCCTCTGCGCCGCGAGCGGATATGGCGCGGGGATCGAGTCGCCGGGGTGGTACCATCACTTGTGGACGTCGACCGACCGCGTGACCGAGCGGTGGCTCGCGCGCGTGGCCGGGCTGCTGCGCGAGGAAGACCTCGACGCGTCGTCCGCACAGATCATCGACACTGCCCGGCTCGCGGAGACGCTGGCGGCGATGCGCGGCCGGTCACTCGCGGGACTGTCGGAGCTCATGGAAGCGACGCGCTCCGTCCTCTGCAGCGGCGCTGACGCTCCGATCGCCCTGATCGCGCGCAGGCTCGTGGTCGGCGAGATACTCGGCGAGGTGCCCGAGTCGGCGCCGATGGTGCCGCTGCACCAGGACCTGCTGCGGGAGCAGAAGCGTCTTCGCCTTCCCGCCGAGGCGGTGGAGAAGACGTACGACCTCGATCTCAGGAAGGAGAACGATCTGGCCCGCAGTCACCTGCTGCATCGGCTTGCGCTCCTCGGCGTGCAGTGGGGGCGGACGCAGCGGGCGTCAGGGCAGCGTGGGACGTTCCACGAGCTTTGGCTGCTGCAGTGGCGTCCCGAGCTCGCGGTGCTCCTGATCGAGGGAGCCGTCTGGGGCAATACCGTAGCGTCGGCCGCGACCGCCCGCGCGTCGGATCTCGCGCGGAAGGCGACCGAGCTCCCGGCTCTCACTGCGCTGCTCGAGCAGGTCGTGCTCGCCGACCTCGCGGAGAGCGTCGGCGCGATCATGGATCGCCTGCAGGAGGAGTCGGCCAAGGCGCCGGACATCGCGCACCTGATGGACGGCCTCCCGGCGCTCGCGAACGTGCTCCGGTATAGCGACGTTAGGCGCACCGACCTCGCCGTCATGGGCGATGTCGTCGACGGGTTCGTGGTGCGCATCTGCGTCGGGCTCCCGCTCGCCTGTGCGTCACTCGACGACGACGCGGCCGCTGCCATGCGTGGTCGCATCGAGGCAGTGAATGGTGCGGTCGCGATGCTCCAGCGCGACGATCATACCGCTGCCTGGCGTGACGCGATTCGGCGCCTCGCCGACTCGGACGGCATTCACGGCTCGGTCGCCGGCCGATGCGCTCGGCTCCTGTTCGACGCGGCGGTGATCGATGCCGACGACGCGGCGCGGCGGTTGTCGCGCACGCTCTCCGTCGCCGCGGAGCCGACGCGAGCGGCCGCGTGGGTCGAGGGCTTCCTCGCGGGAAGCGGTCAACTCCTGGTTCACGACGAGGGGCTGTGGAGGCTCATCGACGCGTGGCTCATGTCGCTCCGTGAGGAGACGTTCGTGGCGCTGCTGCCGCTGCTGCGCCGTGCGTTCTCCGCGTTCGCGGGGCCGGAGCGTCGTCAGCTCGGTGAGCGTGCGCGACGAGCGGGTGGTGCAGCCGGCGCCGTTACAGCCCTGGATGCCGAGTTCGATCAGGCGAGAGCGGAGGCGGGGCTCAAAACGGTGCTGACGTTGCTCGGCATCGTGCGATAAGGCTGAGGTGGCAGGCGGAGCGCGCCGCGTTGCGCCGCCTCCACAAAGGCGGGTTTGGCAGAACTGGCAAATTCACGGAGTTGCGTGCCTGTGGCGAAAGCCCACACATCGAATTTGCCAGTTCTGCCACAACCCCGGTCATCGGACCCCAAGCGGCGGCGCCAGCTCTGTGGCCAGCGCTGACCACGTCTGCGTCAGGCGTCAGCCAGGCGGCAGACCCAGCGCTCCGTTCAGCCAGCGAACCAGCGGCAGCAGCCCCTGAAATTCCTTCGCGAGCAGTACGGGAAGCCCGGGTCCCGTGACCTCGGCGTCCTCGAGCAGCCGACCGCTCGTGAACGACTGGTACCGAAGCCACTTCGCTGCCGCGTGATCCTCCGTGAAACCGCGCGGCATCCGCTTGAGCACCGACTCGTCATCCAACCCGCCGTAGCGCTTCGTGAGCGTCTTCGCGATGCGGTCGAACCCGGCTGGATCCTCAGCAATGGCATCGCGAAGCTTGTTGAGCTGAGGACGCGGCGGCATCCACAGTCCGCCACCAACCATCGACCGCCCGGGCTCGAGGTGGAAGTAGAAGCCGGCGCTGCCCGCATCCGCTTCGCTGCCGACTTGCGACGCCGCTCGCCTGTGATGGAACCAGCAGGCCGCGTGCGTCTTGTACGGCGACTTGTCCTTCGAGAACCGGATGTCGCGGTGGATCCGGAACATCGAACGCTTCGGGTCGCCGCCGATCTCGGGGGCGAACTTCGCCATGCGCGCGTTCATCTCCCCGATCAAATCACGCATCGGTTCCCGAACCTCGCCTTCGTATTCCGCGCGGTGCGCCTCGAACCACTCCTTGTTGTTGTTCTTCGCCAGGCCGCGCAGGAAGCGTAGCGCCGCGGGTGTGAACGCCATCGTATTCTCCTGTTTCAGTTTCGCGCCGTCCGGCCAGTTCGCACGATCACCACGACGGCCACGCTGCGCAACGTCCTCTCGGAAGGAGCAACACCATGCAGCAGTCGATCGTTCACGTCGCGCTCGTCGTCCGCGATTACGATGAGGCGATCCGGTTCTTCACCGAGAAGCTCGGCTTCTCCGTCGTGGAGGACCGCTACCAGCCGGAGCAGAACAAGCGCTGGGTGCTCGTCGCGCCTCCGGGGTCGAGCGGACCAACGCTGCTGCTCGCACGGGCATCCACGCCTGAGCAGGAACACGCGATCGGCAACCAGACCGGCGGTCGCGTCTTCCTTTTTCTCGGCACCGACGACTTCTGGCGCGACTACAACCGCATGGTCTCGCTCGGCGTGACGTTTCGCCGTGAGCCGAAAGTGGAGGCGTACGGTACGGTAGCGGTGTTCGAGGACCTGTACGGCAACCTCTGGGATCTGTTGCAGTCCGCTCCGTCTCGCTCAGACCTCCTCCGCGAAGACAGTCCGCACCCGCCACACTCCACCGAGCATCTCCTTTGACTCGGCGAACGGTCCGTCGGTGATCGGCATGCTTCGGCGTCTGCCCGCTGACCGGCGGCGCGGTGTCCGAATCGCCGCGCCCCCCGGTTCCTGATTCACACGGTCCGGCTCCGACATCTCGCCCTCCGAACGCCTCGCATCCTTCTTCGACAACGCCGTTCCCATCGTGCGGCCTCCATCGGTGTGAACTGATCACGCCGCGTCGCGCTCGAGTGTTCGCGCTGTCGCCGTGACGCACCCGCATGGTCGCCGAAGGGCCGCAATGGTGGCAGAAGCCAATGTGGTGACTTCCGCATGACGATTGTCACCGAGGCCGGCACATGTGACTATTGTCATGCGAATCAGGTGAGACCTTCGACTGGCCGATTCATCCCTGCGATGCGAGACTCGCAGGCATGCCCGCGGCGGCGCATGCAATGACCGGAAACCCAGGCATCACGGCGGAACGCGTGCAGCGCGAACCGCGGGCGGCAGAGCTTGCGCCGACGTTGACCGGTGATGTCGTGCGCACGGTCGCCGCAGTGGCCATCGGCGTGAACATCGCGCTCAGTCTCATTGACGTCTGGCGGCTCGTGTACATCCCGGTCGAGCGATCGGCCATCGTCGCCGCCGCGCTCGCGCTGGTGGCGGCGATTCCGCTGCACATCCGCCACGTCCTGTTCGGTCTCCGCGGCGAGCGCCCTCCCGCCGGCGGCGTCACGCTCGCTCTGCTCGCCGTCGTCAACGTCATCGCGCTCAGCCTCGTCGGCAGCGCGTGGCTCTTTCAGTTCGCGTCGCTCGTGGTCTCGGTGCTCATCGTCGTGCCGGGAGCATGGGGGCTGCTGCTCGCTGCGGTCGTCGCGACGGCGCCGCTCTTCGTCGTCGGCCTCCAGTGGCACGCCCATCACCCTGCGCTTGCGGGCGCGTACCTCGCGTTCGCCATCGTCTGGCGGTCGACGACGCAGTACGTGCCGCTGCGCCTGGTCGCCGCGATGCGAGCGCTCGACCTCGCCGGACGAGAGCTTGGCGTGCGCGCGGTCGTGCAGACTCGCGTGCGCATCGACGCCGACCTTCGCACGGGCGTCGCTGCGGCGCTCGAGCAGATCGTTGGCCGCGGGGATGACGCCGCGAAGACCGCATCGGGTGATCCGGCGAGGGCCCGAGCCCAGCTCACGGAGCTCGTCCACTATTCTCGGCAAGCGCTGTCAGGGGCCCGGCGCATCGTGGCCGGTTACCGAGGCTCGTCCGTGCGCACTGAGCTCGACGCGGCAACCGCGCTGCTCGAGGCATCCGGTGCGACCGTCGAGGTCGTGGCGGCGAAGGGCGTACGCCTGGACGTGCCTGACAACAACGCGCGCGCCGAGATCCGCACCGCGGTGGCCCGCGCTCTGCGCGACGAGCCTAACGCCGCATACCGCATCGACGTCGCGCACGATGCCGCGGGGCGCATCACCGTTGCGGTCGTCCCGGGCGTCGACGACGCGGCTCGATCGTCCGGTAAAGGCTCGTGACGGCACCGTTTTCCATCGCCCCCGCCGTTCCGCTTCGTCGCCGCGCCCGATGGCTGCTCGTCGCGATGCACCTGCCGTTCATCGCGTTCACGACCGGACAGGGAGCGTTCACGCTGGCGTTTCCTCCCGGCACGGAGCCCAACTGGCTCGCGTTCGTGCTCGCGGCGGCCGCCGGCGCGATTCAGCTCCACCACAGCCTCGCTGTCGCAGAAGGGCTCCGTCCGAGCCACTGGGGATGGACGCTCACACTGCTCATCCTCATCGCGTGGGTGCCGATGCCCGCGATCGCGCTGCAGTGGGTCACCGTGCACTGGTTCGTCGCGGCGTCGCTCGCGATGCTCCTGCCCGGTCGTATCGCGCTGCCGTTGATCGTCATCAACGGGCTGGCCACCGGGCTCTGGTTCTCTGTTGCCGAGACGCCGCGTGCGCCGCTGGACGAGATGGTCTGGAGCTTCGTGTACTGGGAAGCGCTCCAGTTCCTCGGTGGCGCCGGACTCTATGCCGCGACGCGTCTCGTCCGTCTCATGGACGAGCTGCATGAGGCGCGGGCCAGTCTCGCCGAGCTCGCGATCGGACGCGAGCGCCTGCGCATCTCGCGCGACCTGCACGACGTCCTCGGCCAGTCGCTCTCGGCGGTGTCACTCAAGGGTGACCTCGCCATTGGCCTGCTCGACCGTAACGACGTCCCGCGAGCGATCGGCGAGATCGAAGGCCTCGTGTCGGTTGCGCGATCGACCCTGCACGACCTCCGCGATATCGCACACCGCGAGCCGCCCATCGCCTTGTCGTCGGAGATCGAGCGCGCGACGGACCTGCTGGCATCGACAGGCACCGAGACGCGCGTGGACGTCGGCGTTCGGGAGCTGGCGCCAGCTGTGGACGAGCTCTTCGCGTGGGGGCTCCGCGAGGGCGTCACGAACGTGCTCCGGCATAGCGCGGCGACCACGTGCTCGATCCATATCGGGCGTCACGACGGAATCGTTAGGCTCGAGATCGTGAACGACGGTGCGCTCCCGGCGACGCAAGCGGGGAACGGCTTGAGCGGGCTGGCGGCGCGCGCAGCCGCACTCGCCGGCGCCGCGAGCGCGCGATCGATTCCGGATGGGCGGTTCCGCCTGAGAATCGATGTCCCCGAGGTGGCAACGTGATCCGCGTGCTCATCGCGGAGGACATGCACCTCATTCGGGGCGCGCTCGTCGCGCTCCTCAAGCTCGAGCCCGATATCGAAGTCGTCGCGGAGCTGGAGCGCGGCGATGCCATCGTCGCAACGGCGATGCAGACGCATCCCGATGTCGCAGTCGTCGACATCGACCTGCCGGGCCTCGACGGTCTGAGCGCCGCCGCGGAGCTGCACGAGAAGCTGCCGTCGTGCCGGACCCTCGTGCTCACGGGACTGAGTCAGCCGGGCAACCTGCTGCGCGCCCTCAAGGTTCACGTGCGGGGCTTCCTCCTGAAGGACGCCCCCGCCCCGGAGCTCGCGAATGCCATCCGGTCGGTGGCAATGGGGCGTCGCGTGCTCGACCCCGAGCTCGTTGCCGCAGCGGTCGAAACGGGTTCGAGCCCGCTCACCGACCGCGAGGCGGACGTCCTCAGAGCTGCCGAATCGGGGCTCTCGACCGAGGAGATCGGCGAGCGGCTGAATCTTTCCGCCGCCACGGTCCGCAACTACCTCTCGAACGCCATCGGGAAGCTCGGCGCACGGAATCGACTCGACGCGATCCGTATCGCGGGCGACGCCGGCTGGATCTGACCAAATCTGCGGTCACTGCTCGTGCAGGGGCGATGGAGCTAGCGGTGCGCTGCCTATCCCTCTAGAGTTTGATCGCATGAGCGAGTCGCTGAACGAGCGCGTCATCGCCGCCATCGGGCAGCACTACGCGCTCGAGGGCGAGATTGGACGCGGTGGGATGTCCGTCGTCTACCGAGCCCGCGACATCCGCCTCAACCGGCCGGTCGCCATCAAGGTCCTGCCGCCCGAGCTGGCGCACGATCCCGCGATTCGCGCCCGTTTTACCCGCGAGGCGCAGACGTCCGCCCAGCTCGCGCACGCGCACATCGTACCGATCTATGACGTCGGCGAGCGCGAGGGCCTCGCGTACTTCGTCATGGCGCTCGTCACCGGCGGCAACCTCGCTGCGCTTCTCATGCGCGAGCCGAGACAGCCCGTCGATGAGGTCCGACGCATCCTCATCGAGGTGGCCGACGCGCTCGCGTACGCCCACATGCGCGGCGTCATCCATCGCGACATCAAGCCCGACAACATCCTGCTCGACCG
>Ga0075430_100005418_pt1 | contig 10780 bp, 10 predicted proteins | sample RhiMetdeltSRZDD4_FD_75294 | JGI IMG/M metagenome (GOLD analysis project Ga0075430, IMG submission 75294) | Populus rhizosphere microbial communities from Tennessee, USA - Rhizosphere MetaG P. deltoides SRZDD4 | ecosystem: Host-associated > Plants > Roots > Rhizosphere > Soil | place: USA... | reverse complement strand
CGCCTAAATGAATGTCTCATTAAGTGCTCAGGCAGATCGGTAATGCGCAAACAATTGTGAGATTGGGAATGATCGAGTAGAATTAAGACCCCAAGTCTGCAGAATTGGGGTCGGCTAGCGGTACATCTTTGGTAGGCGCGGAAATCCTATATACCGTAGCGGCACTTATTATGAATTACTCGTCGGAAGCAGGCTCAAAGCAGCAGTTACAACCGGCAATGCCGTCGATCATGATTGAACCTGCTGGGTCTAAGTTTAGTTTGGGTCTTAGGGAAATATGGAATTCAAGAGAGCTCTTCTATTTTCTTGCATGGCGCGACATGAAGACCCGATACGCACAGACCGCCATAGGTGCGGGATGGGCAATCATGCAGCCGTTGCTCACGACTCTTGTCTTTACCGTTGTATTCAGCTATTGGGCAAAAGTTCCATCAGATGGACTACCGTACCCAATCTTTGCGTATGCGGCTATTCTCCCGTGGACACTTTTTGCCAGAAGCCTGGAAAGAAGCACATTAAGCGTGGTCAGCGAAGGGGGCTTAATCAAGAAAGTGTACTTTCCCCGATTGATCATCCCCGTTGTTTCCACGTTCATCAATCTCGTGGATTTTGCAGTGGGTTTCATTATCCTAGGAGCGATGATGCTCTGGTATCACGTGTGGCCTACGTGGGGAATTATCACTCTCCCGTTGTTCGTTGGTATGGCTGTAGCTGCATCTCTTTCCGTAAGCATGTGGTTATCGGCATTGAACGTGAAGTATCGTGATGTCGCATCGGTTATACCCTTGGTGACCCAGCTATGGATGTTCGCTTCTCCTGTTCTTTATCCTTCCTCGATGGTTCCGGAACGTTTGCGGTTCCTTTATGGAATGAACCCCATGGCTGGAGTAATCGAGGGTTTCCGGTGGGCGCTCCTTGGAAAGGCTCATCCCGACTGGAAAATTGTACTGGTGAGCTCGGGGGTTGTGTTGGTCCTGCTTTTAGGAGGAGTAATCTTTTTTAGGCGAGTTGAACGAACCTTTGCGGATGTCATTTGATGAGTGATGTTGCCGTCAAAGCTGAAGGGCTTCATAAGAGATATCGGCTTGGGTCCGTTCATGGTCCTCAGAGTGCTATCGGATTATTGTCTCGCGGCATGCAAGGCCTTTTTGGTAGAAACACTGAGGATTGCGAGACGCGAAGCATATGGGCGCTGCGCGATGTTTCCTTTGAAATCAATCGCGGAGAAGTATTTGGCGTCATTGGGAACAACGGATCAGGCAAAAGCACCCTTCTAAAAATACTTTCGAGAGTGACAGAACCTACAAAGGGTCGGGTTTTGATCAATGGTCGATTTTGCGGGTTGTTGGAAGTAGGAACCGGTTTTCATCCGGAGCTGACAGGTCGGGATAATGTGTATATGAGTGGCGCCATTCTTGGAATGAAACGCAGAGAAATCGACCGCAAATTTGATGAAATTGTTGACTTTGCTGAGGTTGAACAGTTTATAGATACGCCGGTCAAGCACTATTCGAGTGGCATGTATGTCCGCCTTGGATTTTCTGTTCTTGCGCATATGGACCCAGATATTCTTATCGTTGATGAAGTGCTAGCTGTGGGAGATGTGCGATTCCAGAAAAAATGTATGGGCAAAATGGAAGACGTCGGACATCATGGACGTACGGTGATTATGGTATCTCATGACATGTCAGCGATCACGCGCCTTTGCAAGCGCGCGGTTTTGTTGAGTCAGGGACAAATTGTTCGTGAAGGGTCCGCCTACGAAGTTGTGAATGAGTATCTATACATGGGTCATATCAAGCCGTTCTGCGAATGGCCTGATCTCCTTACGGCACCAGGGGATGAGATCGTACGAATGCGTGCTGTCAGAGTAAAAACTGAGTCAGGCACGGTAACGGAAGGGTTTGATATCCGAAAACCAATCGGAATCGAAATTGAGTTTGATGTACTTGAGGAAGGGCATGTAACCGTCGGGCAATTCAGTGTTCAAAACGAGGAAAACGTAGTTATTTTTATTGTCAACGACCGTGATCCAGCATGGCTACGGCGGCCACGGGCAGTCGGTCGATATGCGGCAACTGCTTGGATTCCTGGGAATATGCTTTCTGAAGGGGTTCACACAGTCTCTGCAGGGATCATGACCGAAGATCCCTTTCGTTTACATTGCGATACTCCTCGTGTTGTAGGTTTCCGCGTACATGAGAATGGAACGGGGCCAACAGCTCGTGGTGACTTCACCGGTAGATGGCCAGGGGCCATACGGCCCCTTCTAAAGTGGACAACTCAATATATTCCTACATAAACTCATGAGACTTGGTTCAATGCGGAGATCCTTCATCGGGACCACTCCGTGTGCACCATCACTCTCTTCTCTGTCTCGGCTCGGCCGGTTAAAAACCGCACCCAGGTAGGTCATAAGCGAGGTGCCTGTACCAAGAAAGTCGCTCCCCCCACGTTGCTGTTCGAGGAACATGGCTTCTGATCAAACTGGTGAGAGCAGTGGGGGATACTAGATACCTGTCATGCCATATGTGATCTGCATGCTAGGTAAGACACTCTTCTTGGCAAAAGCACCGGCAGATCATCACAAGTTTGATTAGTTAATGGTGTCCAAGCCCTCAGGAGGATAGTAATGAAAGCGGTGATTTTAGCGGGAGGATTAGGGACACGTCTGTCGGAAGAAACCGTCCTTCGGCCCAAGCCGATGGTGGAAATAGGTGGAAAGCCGATTCTTTGGCACATTATGCAGATTCATGCTGTCCACGGCATAAGAGAGTTTATCCTGGCTCTTGGCTACAAAGGGGAAATGGTCAAAGAGTACTTCTTGAATTTTTTCGCAATCAATAACGACCTTTCCGTGGATCTCTCAACAGGTAAGACGATTATTCACGATGGAAATCAACCAAAATGGATCGTGCATCTTGTGGATACTGGATTGTCCACACAAACTGGTGGCAGGGTCAAGCGCCTGAGGAAGTGGTTAGGTAGTGATGAAGCGTTTATGCTCACCTACGGCGATGGTGTGGCAGACCTGGATATCAGAAAACTGCTGGAATTCCATCAATCGCATGGGAAGTTGGCCACCATGACTTCCGTACGTTCACCCGCACGGTTTGGCAGAATTGGTTTTGAAGGGGATCGAGTCACAGAGTTCTTTGAAAAACCCGAGTCAGGTGAAGGTTGGATCAATGGGGGATTTTTTGTACTGAACACGAAGGCGTTGGACTATATACGTGACGACCAGACAGTCTGGGAAAGAGACCCTGTGGAGCGACTCGCTTACGATGGGCAAATGATGGGCTTTCGCCATTATGGCTTCTGGTCTTGTATGGATACATTAAAAGAAAAAAACTATCTTGAGGAATTGTGGTCGGCAAGTAAAGCACCATGGAAGATTTGGTAGTAACCGGCACCCCTACTTCTCCATGGTGCAATGTTTGCGGTCTGCTTCTTCTATTCTACGTCCTCAACTGAGAGGAGTGAGGGGATAGTGGATGCAAGAGTTGAATGGGGCTCACTCTCGTCCATCTTTCAGGTGACCAAAGTGTTTCATGACGGGTCATTGTTTTGGGGGATAATATGAAGATATTGATCACTGGAAATATGGGTTATATTGGACCAACCGTTGCGCAACGCCTTCGTAAATCTTACAGCAAGGCCCAAATTATTGGGCTAGACATGGGTTACTTTGCGACCTGCCTGACCGCGTCAAAGTGTCTACCTGAGTGTCGTGTAGATTCTCAGTATTTCAGCGATGTGCGGCATACCGATCCTATAATACTCAAAGACGTCGATGCTATCGTCTATCTTGCAGCCATTTCGAATGATCCAATGGGAGCGACGTTTGAAAATGTGACGTTGGACGTGAACTACCGGGCGGCAATCGATCTCGCAGAGCAGGCACGTCGACAAGGAGCAAGAAGCTTTGTTTTTGCCTCGAGCTGCAGTGTATATGGATCTGGTGGTGAAGATGCTAAGACTGAAGATTCGTCATTGAACCCGCTGACTGCGTACGCAAAATCAAAAATAGCAGCTGAGCAGGAGCTTGCTCGGCTCGCAGACCCCACCTTTGTTGTGACATGTCTGAGGTTTGCTACTGCCTGCGGCATGAGTGAGCGGTTACGGCTAGATTTGGTGCTCAACGATTTTGTAGCAAGTGCATTGGCAACCGGGACCATCACTATTCTGAGCGACGGAACGCCGTGGCGCCCCCTGATTCATATCACTGATATGGCGAGGGCTATTGACTGGGGGGTGCAAAGAAGCTTCCAGGATGGAGGTCACTTTGTTGCCGTAAATGCCGGTAGCGATGAATGGAACTACCAAGTTAGAGACTTGGCTCAGGCTGTAGCAAAGGTGATTTCCGGTGTTGACGTGCAGGTGAATCAGAATGCCCAACCGGACAAGCGGTCCTACCGCGTGAGTTTCGAAAAATTCAGACAGCTGGCCCCAGCATATCAGCCCAAAATCGATCTGCACGCCGCTATCGAAGATATCAAGCGAGGGTTGGAATCGATGAATTTTCGAGATCCTAATTTTCGCAGCTCTCAGCTTATCCGTCTTAACGTCTTGAAGGCACTGAAGGAGGGTGGTTATCTGAATGAAGATCTAAGTTGGAATGAGTGGCCCAAGAGTCTGATCGCATAGAACAGAGGACAGGTGGACGAGTTTGTTGATGGATATGGTGGAGTGCGGGTCTAAACCGGGAGGGCCGACGCATGGCAATTCGTACTCGACGCAAACAGATGAAGGGTGGCACTAGCAAGAGAGGCAAACAGAAGCAGAAAGGCAATCGATCTTGTCGGTTTTGCGGAGCGTATCTCGCGCAGACGTTTGTCGATCTGGGCATGTCACCGCTGGCGAATTCGTACATCACCAAAGATCATGCGAGTCGGATGGAGCCCTTCTATCCCCTGCACGTATATGTCTGCAAGGAATGCCTTCTTGTACAGTTGGAGGAATTTACCAGTCCGCAGAACATTTTTGGCGACTATGCGTACTTCTCCTCTTATTCGGATAGTTGGCTCGACCATGCAAAAAAGTATGTTGACTTAGTGAGTGAACGCTTTCGGCTTGGGCCGCGAAGTCATGTCATCGAGATCGCAAGCAACGATGGCTATCTTTTACAATATTTTGTGAAGCGAAAGGTGCCGGTAATGGGTATCGAACCGGCAGCGAATGTGGCAAAGGTTGCAAAAGAGAAACGCATTCCAACCTTGGTGAAGTTTTTTGGTGTGAAAACTGCTCGCATGGTTGCTGCGCGAGGAAAGCAGGCTGATCTTTTGATTGGAAACAACGTGCTTGCGCATGTACCCAATATCAATGATTTCGTCGGAGGGTTGAAAATTGCGTTGAAAGCTCAAGGTGTCATCACGATGGAGTTTCCACATTTGATGCGTCTTATGGCAGAGAACCAGTTTGACACCATCTATCACGAACATTTCTCTTACTTTTCTCTATTGGCCGTCGAACGGATTTTCCAAAAGCATGGATTGTCTGTTTTTGACGTGGAAGAGTTATCGACTCACGGTGGGTCATTGCGTATCTATGCGCACCACAGCGATGATTCGTCAAAAGAGCCGAACGCTCGTGTGGAAGACTTGCGCGAGCGGGAAGCGAAAGCCGGGTTTGCAGAATTCGATCACTATCTGAATTTTGCCAGACAGGTGGCTGAGACTAAGCGTAGGTTATTGTCATTCCTAATAACTGCGAAAAACGAAGGCAAGTCCATTGTAGGTTACGGGGCGCCGGCGAAGGGTAATACTCTCCTAAACTATTGTGGCATAAGAGGAGATATCATCGACTATACGGTGGACAGAAGCCCTCACAAGCAAGATCAGCTTTTGCCTGGCGTCAGGATTCCAATTTATGCTCCTGATGTTATTAAGGAAACCAAGCCGGATTATGTCCTCATTCTTCCGTGGAATATCAAGAATGAGGTGATCCAACAGATGTCTTATATCAGGAGCTGGGGAGGCCGATTTGTGGTGCCGATCCCAGAGGTGCAAGTATTGCCGTGATATTCCATGCGACAAAGCTTCCCGGTGCTTTTCTCATTGAACTGGAACGGAAGGAGGATGAACGAGGATTTTTTGCCAGAGCTTGGTGCGAGAACGAGTTTGCAGAACATCACCTGGAGGGCAAGATCGTCCAATGCAATATCTCTTTTAACAAGAAGCGAGGTACTCTTCGCGGAATGCATTTTCAATCTCACCCGCATGCAGAAACAAAAGTCATACGGTGCACCAGGGGATCAATTTATGATGTGATCGTTGACCTGCGTCCTGAATCACCGCAGTACAAGCAATACCTGTCAGTCATTTTATCTGCTGAAGCTCGTAGTATGTTGTATATTCCAAAGGGGTTTGCGCATGGGTTTCAAACGTTAGAGGACGAGACGGAAGTATTCTATTACATGTCGGAGCATTACGCGCCACACGCTGCGAAAGGATTTCGCTGGAATGATCCTGCATTCAAGATTTCCTGGCCTGATGCCATGCGGATTATTTCTGAGAAAGACTGTTCCTATCCTGATTTTGACGCTGAGTAGTCCATGGACATGACTGAAATTCAGCACGCTCTCAATGCGTCGGAGCAGGGGTCCGCAATGTACCGCATGATTGAGGAGCTCTATCCGATATGCCGGAGCATAACTGGAAACGGCGTTCGTCAGACGCTCCACGGCATTCAGCAATATATACCGGTTGAAGTCCATGAAGTTCCCAGCGGTACCCAAGTATTTGATTGGCGAGTTCCATTAGAATGGAACATTCGGGACGCATATATTGCGGCTCAGGATGGTACGCGTGTTGTGGATTTTAGGCGATGTAATCTGCACGTCATGAGTTATAGCGTTCCCATCAAATCGCGAATGTCACTAAAGGACTTGCAGGCGCATCTTCACACCTTGCCTGACAGACCGGAGTGGATTCCCTACAGGACCTCCTACTACAAAGACAATTGGGGATTTTGTCTGAGTCACAACCAACTTAAACAACTGCCAGACACGGACTATGAGGTGTATATAGATTCCTCGCTTGAGTCCGGGCATCTCACGTATGGCGAGTGCTTCCTTCCGGGCGAATCTGCAGAAGAGGTGCTGATCTCCACCCATATCTGTCACCCGTCCCTGTGCAATGATAATTTGTCCGGTATAGCGGTGTCGGCGTTTCTCTGTCGTGCTTTGCAGAACATGCAGCACAAGCTCTCCTATCGGTTTCTATTCATACCGGGAACAATCGGCTCAATTACCTGGTTGGCGATGAACCAAGAACACACCAACTGGATTCGGCATGGCCTTGTTTTGACAGGTGTGGGCGATGCTGGAGCAATCACATACAAACGGAGTCGAAGGGGGGAGGCGAAAGTCGACCTCGTTACGACTCATGTGCTCCAGTATTCAAATGAACCATACAAGATCATTGATTTTTTTCCATATGGGTATGATGAGCGTCAATATTGTTCTCCTGGGTTTAATCTGCCTGTCGGGTGCCTGATGCGGACGCCGCATGGCGAGTATTCTGAGTATCATACATCGGCCGACGATTTAGAGTTTGTTCGATCAGGGTCGTTGCACAATACGCTTAGTCTCTGCCTCAAGATTCTCTTTGTACTCGAAAATGATCGTATCCCGATCAGTCTGAATCCATATTGTGAGCCACAGTTAGGAAAGCGAGGATTGTACCGTGCTGTGGCTGGACAAAAGGAAGGGGCGCTTCAGGAAATGGCTCTCTTGTGGGTGATGAATCTTGCTGACGGCCGTCATTCTCTTCTTGATATCGCCAACAAAGCGCGTATGCCATTTGACGTTGTTCATACGGCGGCAAAAGCACTCTCGGACCACGGTTTGCTCAACTGAGACTGGACGAATTATCGGGTACTAAGGAGATCACTATGAACAATGCCGTATTTTTCGATGCGGATGTCACTGACGACGTGAGGCGGCAACGATTGTTTGAAGGGCAACTGTTCGTGTATTCCCCGCGTGCGAGTTCGCGAGCTTTTATTGAATTTGCCCGAGAACTGATCAAGAAGGCATTCGCACCACATGATCCAGAAACAGCCCAATTTCACATGTCCGTCGAACGCTACGCGGAGATTCTTGGAACGTTGAAGCCAGAATTCATTCATCACCCAGAATCCAAGCGTTGTCTTTGTTCTTTACTCTCAGACCTAGGTTGCGATTTGAAGAAGACTTACTTCGATGTGCCAAAAATGCGAAGCTCAACCAGCGACAATTATCTCACCACTGGTATCGCGTATGCCTGGCATCCTCACCGAGATACGTGGTATTCGGCTCCCATGTTTCAGGTCAATTGGTGGATTCCTATTTATGACTTCCAGAGCGAGAATGCCATGGCGTTTCACCCTCGCTATTGGAATCGGCCAGTCCTGAATACGTCACGAGGATACAATTACTATCTATGGAATCAGCAACACCGGGGAGGTCATGTCGCGCAGTATTTGAAGGAGGATCCAAGGCCGCTTCCGCGAGCGTCCGAATCGCTCGAGCTTGATCCCCAGATTCGACTGATCGTGCCTGCTGGCGGGATTATCATGTTTTCAGGTGCCCAGATGCACTCCAGTGTGCCAAATACGTCAGGGAGAACCCGGTTTAGTATCGACTTCCGAATCGTGGATCTGGACGATGCACTGGCTAACCGTGGCGCACAACGAGTAGATGAGGAATGTACGGGAACCACAATGAGAGACTATCTTCGAGCTACCGACCTGTCACACATTCCGGACGAAATTATAAGCCGCTATGATGATGCGACTGCATCTACAGGTGAATTGATCTACAAGCCCCAAGACCTTGAATCTCCCAAGTAGGCGTGAAGAGCATGACGGGAGCAGATCAATGGCGGGGGCGTAGAGTCTTGGTAACTGGAGGAAGTGGATTTCTCGGGTCGCATTTATGCCGGAGACTTCATCATAGCGGCGCAGAAGTGCATGCGACTTCACGGATACCCCGAGTCAAACTCCCAGACGGTCCCGTATGGTGGAAATCGGACCTATCCGAGATTGAAGACCTCCAAAATATTCTGTCAAAGGTTGAACCTGAAGTCATTTATCACCTGGCTGGCTCGGTTGGGGCCAGCCCGGATCGGCAACTTGTGTTGCCGACTTTTCACAGCCTCCTTCTCAGCACCATCAACCTCTTATCCGTCGGTGCCGAACTTGGTTGTCGCAGGATTATTCTCGCGGGTTCCTTGACGGAGCCTAGACCTCAAGATACGCATCCAGTACCGACCTCACCGTATGCCGCTGCAAAGTGGGCGGCCAGCGGTTATGGGCGAATGTTTCATGTACTCTATGAGACCCCAATCGTCGTGTTAATTCCATTCATGACTTTTGGTCCTGGGCAGGATCCGTCCAAGCTTATTCCGTCGGTTATTCTTTCCGCCCTTCGCGGCGAATCCCCTCGACTGGCGAGTGGGCGATGGGAGGCCGATTGGGTGTATGTTGATGATGTCGTAGAAGGCTTTCTTACTGCGGGCCACGCTCCCGATGTTGAAGGAAAGACAATAGATTTAGGTTCGGGGGTCGGGACTTCAGTGCGAACAGTTGTCGAACTCCTTGCACAACAGATGGGAACCCGGCTCAAGCCTGCATTTGGAGTGCTTCCTGATCGACCAATGGAGCCGATTCGCCTGGCTAACGCGGCGGAAACAAAGGAATGGTTAGGTTGGGAGGTTACGACACAATTGAAGGCGGGATTGGGGAAGACTGTAGATTGGTACAATGCGAATATGATTCAGGATCTCTGACATCCGTGCTCAAGCGTGTTCTCAAATGGAAGATAAAACGTTGTATTCGTCAAACCTTCTCTCAGAACATCAGCGACAACCTTCTTGGTCAGGAAGCTGCCGTCTACCATCTCTGGTCGATTGGGATGTATGCAGGCAAAGCACCCAACCGGCTCTTTCCTCAATGCGGTATTTCAAACCCTGTCTTGACCCGCGATCATGTTACGGACGTACGCGCGCTTTTTGTCGCCGACCCATTCATGATTCGCAAGGGCGACACGTGGTTCATGTTTTTTGAGGTATATAACTACGACACGGATAGGGGGGAAATTGGGTTCGCAACAAGCAGGGACGCCGTCATCTGGAGATATGAGCAGATTGTACTGAGAGAGCCATTTCATCTCTCATATCCATATGTCTTCGAATGGGCGGATAGATACTACATGATACCGGAGAGTCATCAGGCACAAAGTATTCGATTGTACCAGTCCCAACGTTTCCCGCTGGAATGGACGTGTACCGATGTTCTGATATCGGGCCAACGGTTTAGTGACAATTCGGCGTTCCATTTTCAAGGTTACTGGTGGATGTTTTCTGATACCAATCCGGAACTGAAACACGATACTTTGCGCTTATACTTTTCAAGGCAGTTGGGGGGTCCATGGCAGGAGCACCCTGCATCGCCAATTATCTCTGGCAATCCACACATAGCGCGTCCCGCAGGGCGTGTGATTGTTAATGGAAACCGGGTGATTCGGTTTGCTCAGGACTGCTTTCCTCTCTATGGGATTCGGGTTCATGCATATGAGATTACTGAGTTGTCACCCTCTTCCTACCAAGAGCATCCCATTTCTCCTCGACCGGTTCTTGGTCCAAATTGGCAGGAATGGAGCCATGGGGGGATGCATCATCTGGACCCTCATCCTCTCAGTTCGGACCAATGGATCGCGCCTGTGGATGGGTGGAGACCAGTGGATTGGCTGGTGCCTGATGGTTGGACACGATCGAAATGTTAGACGACTTCAAACGAT
>Ga0075430_100005415_pt1 | contig 10781 bp, 8 predicted proteins | sample RhiMetdeltSRZDD4_FD_75294 | JGI IMG/M metagenome (GOLD analysis project Ga0075430, IMG submission 75294) | Populus rhizosphere microbial communities from Tennessee, USA - Rhizosphere MetaG P. deltoides SRZDD4 | ecosystem: Host-associated > Plants > Roots > Rhizosphere > Soil | place: USA... | reverse complement strand
TGCTCCTGCGCGGCGGCGATCAGGCGGTAGTAGTGTTCGGCGTGCTGGTAGTAGTTCTCGGCCGCGACGGGATCACCGGACGACTGCGCGTCGCGCGCAAGCTGCATGTACTTTTCGGCGATGTGAGATGGATTTCCTCGAATTTTCACATCCGGGCCGTTCGACTCGTAGACCCGCGCCATGGGATTGTGACTTTTGCGGTTGCGTCCGCGCATGCGCTTGTTCTGACCGTTTCTCATGACTCGCCTGTTTGCCAACCCCTTCATTGTGGCGGTCCAAGCCGCCCTGCTTACCGATTGCCTAATCGCTCTCGCCGCGAGCGACGCGGCGGCAACCGCACCCTCGCCCTTTCACGCAGAAAAAGCCAAAAGCGGCGCGTTCCGCCGCGCGTCAGGTTCCTATCGCGAAGTAGCAACCCCGTGCCGCGACCTTACCGCGGCGTTGCCCACCTCTTCCTCAAGCGCATGGCAACGTCTCTCGTTAATCGCCACCGTGCACCGAACCGATGAAGCATCTCGTCCCGAGTTGGCGAACCGCCTGCCAGGTCATCCGGCTTCGATCGTTCGCTCCATTTGCGCCGCCGGCTCTCCGAAGCCTTGCTCCAGGGCTCGCTGTCGGCGCCCAATCTCTCGGGTCGATTCCGTGGGCAAAACGTAGTCGGTCTTGCCCCACAATCCAAGTGCTTTTTTTGCTACCTGGATTGTGATTGTTTCATGGCGGCGCCCTTGCCACCAGGGCTCGGGCGACACCCGCGAGATCGCGCCGCGGCGGCCCGGAGAGGCGCAGCCCTCCGGCGGCGACGATTCGGCTCACCGCATCGCTTTGACCGGCGCCGATCTCCAGCACGAGGGTTCCGCCGGCGGCCAGCAGCCGCCGGGCGTCGGCGGCAATCGCCCGATAGCCGTCGAGCCCGTCGCGCCCGCCGTCGAGCGCGCGCCGCGGATCGAAGTCGCGCACCTCGGGCGCCAGCGTCGCGATCTCGTCGCGCGGCACATAGGGTGGATTGGCGACGACGAGGTCGAACGACCCGGCGAGCGCCGTGCCGTAGTCGCAGGCGACAAACGCGGTGCGTCCGGCGATCCCGAGGGCCGCGGCGTTCGCGCGCGCGCAATCGAGCGCCGGCACGCTCACATCGGTGCCGACGCCGAAGGCCACCGGCAGCTCGCAGACGAGCGCGAGCAGGAGCGCGCCCGAGCCGGTGCCGAGATCCGCCACCCGCAACGGACGAGAGCGCGCGCCGCCGCTCGCGATCGCCGCCAGCGCCGCCTCGACCAGAGTTTCCGTCTCCGGCCGCGGCACCAACGTCTCGCCGGTGAGCCGCAGCGGCACCCCCCAGAACTCCTTGCGGCCGAGGATGCGTGCGACCGGTTCGCGCCGCAACCGGCGCGCCGCCAGGGCGGCGATGGCGTGCGCTTCATCGGCGGCGAGCCTCGCAGCCCCTTGCGCGGCGAGGCCGGCGTGATCGAGGCCGAGCGCGTGGGCGAGGAGGAGCCGCGCGTCGAGCTCCGGCGTGTCGAGGCCCGCGCGGCGAAACTCGAGCGCCAGATGGCGGCGCGCGTCGGCGACCGCGGCGCCCGGCGCGAGACCGGCAGTCACGGTGGTCACGACGCACCTTCCGCCGCCAGCAGCGCCGCCTGGTGCTCGGTCACCAGCGCGTCGATGATCTCGCCCAGCGCCTCGCCTTCGATCACCTGCGGCAGCTTATAGAGTGTCAGGTTGATGCGGTGGTCGCTGACCCGGCCTTGCGGGAAGTTGTAAGTGCGGATGCGCTCTGAGCGGTCGCCGGAACCGACCTGGCCGCGGCGCTGGGCGGCGCGCGCGGCGTCCTGTTTCTGGCGCTCGAAATCGTAGAGCCGCGCCCGCAGCACCGCCATCGCCTTGGCGCGGTTGCGGTGCTGGGAGCGGTCTTCCTGCATCTTCACCTCGATGCCGGTCGGGATATGGGTCACCCGCACCGCCGATTCGGTCTTGTTGACGTGCTGGCCGCCGGCGCCGCCGGCGCGCAGGGTGTCGATCTTGAGGTCGGCCTCGTTGATCGCGATGTCGACGTCCTCGGCTTCGGGCAACACCGCGACGGTCGCGGTCGAAGTGTGGATGCGGCCCTGCGCCTCGGTGTCGGGGACGCGCTGCACGCGATGCACGCCGGATTCGAACTTGAGCCTGGCGAAGGCGCCGCGGCCGCGGATTTCCGCGATAATCTCCTTGTAGCCGCCCATGCTGCCTTCGCTGCCGGACATCACCTCGACCTTCCAGCCCTGCCGGGCGGCGTAGCGCTCGTACATGCGGAACAGATGGCCGGCGAACAGCGCGGCCTCGTCGCCGCCGGTGCCGGCGCGGATTTCAAGGATGACGTTGCGTTCGTCCATCGCATCCTTCGGCAACAGAGCGAGCTTGATCTGCTGCTCGAGCGCCACGCGCCTTTGCTCGAGCTGCGGCTTCTCGGCGGCCGCCATCTGGCGCATCTCGGCGTCGGTCGCGGGGTCGTCGAGCAGCGCCTCGAGACCCTCGATCTCGGCCACGACGCTGCGATAGCTCTTCACGGTCTCGACGATGGGGTCGAGCTCGGCGAACTCGCGCGAAAGCTTGACATAGGTCTCGGGCGCGAGCTGCCGCGCGAGCTCGCCTTCAACCACCCGGTGGCGGGCCAGCAGTCCATCGAGCTTTGCTTCGGGCAGCATTCGTTCACACCACGGATGCGTGGTTAGATCTGCAGGTTTTGCTCGGCCGCGAACGCCTTGAGCCGCTCGCGGATCGGCACGCTGCCGGCCGGGTTCTTGAGCATCTCTCCGGCCAAAGCGCTCACCTTGCCGGCATCGAGCTCAAGCAGCATGGCCTTGACCGGACCGACCGCTGATGGCGACAGCGACAGCGAGCGGTAGCCGATCGCGACCAGCGCCAGCGCACCGATCGGCTTCGAGGCGAGCTCGCCGCACAGGGTCACCGGCTTGCCGTGCGTCTTGCCCTTCGCCGCGATGTCCCGGAGCGCGCGCAACACCGGCGCCGAGAGCGGATCGAAACGGTCGGCGACGCGCGCATTGCTGCGGTCGGCGGCGTAGAAGAACTGCACCAGATCGTTGGAGCCGACCGAAAGGAAGTCGACCCGGGTCAACAGCTCGTCGAGCTGATAGAGCAGGGAGGGCACCTCGACCATGGTGCCGACCTCGACCCGCTCCGGCAGCCGGTGGCCGTGGCGGCGCAGGTGGGTGAGCTCGCGCTCGACCAGCGCCTTGGCCTCGTCGAACTCCTCGACCGTGGCGATCATCGGGAACATGAGCTTCAGGTCGCGCCCGCCAGCCGCGCGCAGCAACGCGCGCACCTGGCTGCGCAGCAGGCCCGGCCGGTCGAGGCCGAGCCGGATCGCCCGCCAGCCCAGCGCCGGGTTCTCCTCCTCCAGGTTGCGCATATAGGGCAGCACCTTGTCGCCGCCGATGTCGAGGGTGCGGAAGATCACCGGCCGCGTGCCGGCGGCGTCGAGCACCGCACGATAGAGCGAGAACTGCTCGGCCGTGCGCGGGAAGGTGGCCGCCACCATGAACTGCAGCTCGGTACGGAACAGGCCGATCCCGGCGGCGCCGGTCTCCTCGATATGCGGCAGGTCGACGGCCAGCCCGGCATTGATCATCAGCGTGATTTTCTGCCCGTCCTTGGTCATGCACGGCTTGTCGCGCAGGGCGAGATATTGCAGTTGCCGCCGCGCGCGCAGCCGCACCCGCTCGATATAGGCCGCCTCCATGTCGGGCGAGGGACGCACGTGCACGTCGCCGGTCGCGCCGTCGACGATGATGGCGTCGCCCGGGTCGGCGATGCCGGTGGCGTTGGCGATCTCGCCGACCGCCGCGATGCCGAGCGCACGCGCCACGATCGCGACGTGGGAATTGGGGCCGCCTTCCTCGAGCACCAGCCCGCGCAACCGTTTGCGGTCGTAGTCGAGCAGCGCCGCCGGCCCCATCGAGCGGGCCACCAGCACCGCGTTTTCGGGCAGGCGCTCGCGCGCCGGCGCATGGTCCTGGCCGGTGATCTGATGCATCAGCCGGTTGGCGAGCTCGTCGAGGTCGTGCAGCCGCTCGCGCAGATAGGGGTCGGTGGCGCGCAGCATGCGCGCGCGCGAATCCGACTGCACGCGCTCGACCGCGGCCTCGGCGGTGAGCCCGGTCGCCACCGCCTCTTCGAGCCGGTGCACCCAGCCGCGGTCGTAGGCGAACATGCGGTAGGCTTCCAGCACGTCGCGATGCTCGCCGCCGTCGGCGACCTCGCCGCGCTCGAGCAGAACGTCGAGGTCCGATCGCATGGTCTCGAGCGCGGCCTCGAGGCGTTTGAGCTCCTTCGGCACGTCGTCGGCGATGAAATTGGTGATGACGACACGCGGCTCGTGCAGCACCACGTGGCCGAGCGCGATGCCGTCGTTGAGCGCGGTGCCGCTCAGGTGCATGAGCCGGCGCGCGGCGGGCTCGGGGACGCCGGGGCGGGCGATGGCGGACAGCTCGCCCGAGGCGATCATCTCGGCGAGCACCATCGCGGTGGTCTGCAGCGCCTCCTCTTCCTCCTCGGTGTAGGTGCGCCGGGCCCGGTTCTGGACCACCAGCACGCCGAGCGTGTTGCCGGCGCGCAGGACCGGCACGCCCAGGAAGGCGTGATAGATCTCCTCGCCGGTCTCCGGCCGGTAGGAGAAGGCGGGGTGCGCCTGCGCCTCCGACAGGTTGACGGGGTTGGCTTCGCTGGCGACCAGGCCAACCAGGCCCTCGTCGGCGCGCAGCACGGTCTGGTGCACGGCCTCTTTCTTGAGGCCCTCGGTGGCGTAAAGCTCGAGCGTGCCGTCCACGCGCAACACGTAGACGGAGCAGACCTCCGCCACCATGTTGGCGGCGATCAGCACCACGATCTTGTCCAGGCGTTCCTGCGCGCTGACCGGCTCCGCCATCACCTCGCGAAGCCGGCGCAACAGCACGCGCGGACCGCCGAGCGCGCCACGCATGACGTGATCCCTCGGACGGCGGATGCGGCCGGGGCCGGACGCCCCCGCTGCCACGCAATCAGGCTAAAGAGTCTTCGCGGGGCTCGCGGCCCACGGCAGCCTCTCGCCCATGGGCTATAGCGAATGCCACATGCAAACCGCAAGCCAAGAGCACAGGAGAAGGGGGACGCCCCGGGCCATCCCGTGGCCTGACGACCGGCCGCAGGGAGTTCTGAGCGCCTCCGCGGACTTAGTCTAGCGTCTTTCGATGAATTCGGGCGGACTACCAGGCATAGCTGGCGGAAATCCGTCCGCACGCGGCGCGGAAGCGGTCGCTGTCGATGAGCGCAACGTAAACGTGGCGTAGCCGCGCAGCCGCAGGAAGGTTCAAATCCTCCGTAGACAGCGCCGGTTCCGGCCCGAACACCCGCTCGACCGCGCGCGCGACGTCGGCTGCGCCGGCAGGCATTTCGAGCGCGGCCGGGGGAATGTCGGCGGTGAGGAGCTCCAAGAGGGTGCCGCGCTCGAGCAGCGGCAGCCGCGTCATGTCGGCACCGGGAAGCAGCGTCGCCAGCCGATGGTCGGGATGGGTGTCGTCATCAAGGGCGGGCCTGACGTTGCGAAACTGAAAGGCGTCGTCGAACGACGCAGGCGCTGTCTCGAAACAGGCCGCAAGCTCGTTCGCCTCCTCGGCGAGGTAGTAACGGTTGAGGCTGTCGAACAGGACGTAGCGATAACCGTGCCTGGCGAGGAACGGCTCCCAGTCCTCCCAGGCCGGCGCCAGCGTGTAGGGCGCGAGTGCCTCCGCCACCACGATCTTCGGCCGGTAGTTCTGCCAGTCGCCGCCCAGCAGCACGTCCTTCTCGGCGCCCTCGACGTCGACCTTGAGGAAATCGAACGTCGCCGGGGCATGGCCGCCGCAAAGCTCGCGCAGCGTCGTCATCGGCACCGTAATCGCCCGCGAGCCCTTGCCGAATTGCGTCTGCGCCGCGACGGCATGGCTTTCGATCGCGGTCGACAGCCCGTGAAAATCGTCCACCAGATAGAAGGTCGTTTCGCCGGACATGGCGCCGACGGCGGCCTCCAGGTGCCGGTCGCGCGGCCGCACGGCTCGGGTGAGGCGGGAGAGCCACGGATTGGGCTCGACCGTGATGCCGCGCCAGCCCTGGAGATAGAACGCAAACGACATGTTGTCGTAGACCGGATGGCCCGAGCCGATGTCGATATAGAAGCCGTCGCGGCGGCTGCCGAAGCAACGCAGGAGGTGGAGGTCTTCGTAGCGCTGGGCGTAGGAGATGACGGAGGGCATGGCCAGGAGACCTGTAGGGTGGGCAAAGGCGCGCATGCCGCGGGCCGCACCACTGTGAAAACATCGCGTAGCGCGCCGTGCCCACGCGTCTGTGTCCATCCGCACCCCGGTTCGACGCGTGGGCACGGCGCTGCGCCGTCTGTTGGCGAGTCAGATTGTGTTGACCGCGCCTTTGCCCACCCTACGAAGCTACACGCTGGCGCTACTTGTCCAGATCATACAGGCTGTGCAGCGTGCGCACCGCCAGTTCGGTGTAATTGGCGTCGATCAGCAGCGAGAACTTGATCTCCGAGGTGGTGATGGCGCGGATGTTGATGCCCTTCTCGGCCAGCGCCTTGAACGCCTTGGCGGCGACGCCGGCGTGACTGCGCATGCCGATGCCGATCACCGAGACCTTGGCCACGTCGTTGGCGCCGTCGAGCCGCTCGTAGCCGACCTGACCCTTGGATTTGACCAGCACGTCGGTAGCGCGCTGATAGTCGGCGGCCGGCACCGTGAAGGTGACGTCGGTGGTGGCGCCGTCGGCCGAGACGTTCTGCACGATCATGTCGACGTTGATATTGGCTTCCGCCAGCGGACCGAAGATCGCGGCCGCGATGCCGGGCTTGTCCTGCACGCGGCGGATCGCGATCTGCGCCTCGTCCTTGGAGAAGGCGATGCCGGTGACGACCTGCTGTTCCACGATCTCCTCCTCGCCGCAAATGAGCGTTCCGGGCGGTGTGCCGTGCGGATCGATGTCCTCGGGCTTCTCGAAGCTCGAACGCACGAAGATGCGCACATTATGCACCATGCCGAGCTCGACCGAGCGCACCTGCATTACCTTGGCGCCGAGCGACGCAAGCTCCAGCATCTCCTCGTAGGCGATCTTCGGGAGGCGGTGCGCGCGCGGCACGATGCGCGGGTCGGTGGTGTAGACGCCGTCGACGTCGGTATAGATGTCGCAGCGCTCGGCCTGGATGGCGGCGGCGACCGCGACCGCCGACGTGTCCGAGCCGCCGCGCCCCAGCGTGGTGATCCGGCCGGTGTCCTTGTGCATCCCCTGGAAGCCGGAAATCACCGCCACCTCGTGGCGCTCCTTGAAGCGCTTGATCAGCTCCGCGCCGTTGATGTCGAGGATGCGCGCCGAGGCATGGGCGTTGGAGGTCAGGATCGGCAGCTGCCAGCCCTGCCAGGAGCGGGCATTGATGCCCATCCCCTCCAGCACGATCGCCAGGAGACCAGCGGTGACCTGCTCGCCGGAGGACACCACCGCGTCATATTCGCGGGCGTCATGCAGCGCCGCCGCCTCGCGGCACCAGGCGACCAGCTGGTTGGTGGCGCCTGACATGGCGGAGACGATGACCGCGACCTCGTGGCCGGCGTTGATCTCCCGCTGCACGTGGCGCGCGACGTTGCGGATGCGCTCGATGTCGGCGACCGAGGTGCCGCCGAACTTCATCACCAGGCGAGCCATGCGGGGCCGGTCTCCGGCAGGGCTGTGCGCGGGACCCAAGCCTTATTGCGAGCCCCCGCGCAAAAAGACGCGTATACATACCGGCGAGGTTGGGTGAGGGCAACCGCGCCTTTGGAGCAAGGTCAAATGGCGATCAGCATGAAACCCGCGGGCGGCTCGACCGTCGACCAGGAAGAGGTCGCGCGCTTCTCGGCGCTCGCCGCCGAGTGGTGGGATCCGCGCGGCAAGATGGGGGTGCTGCACAAGTTCAATCCGGTGCGGCTCGGCTTCATCAAGGACGCGGCCTGCCGGCGGTTCGAGCGCGACACCAGGCGGCTCGACTGCCTCGCCGGCCTGCGCATCCTCGACATCGGCTGCGGCGCGGGCATCCTGAGCGAGCCTTTGGCGCGCCTTGGAGCCGCCTTGCTCGGCGCCGACCCGGCGGCCGCCAATATCGCGGCAGCGAAGCTCCATGCCGCCGAGAGCGGGCTCGCGATCGACTACCGCGAAACCACGGCCGAGGCGCTGGCAGACGCCGGCGAGCGCTTCGACGTCGTGCTCGCCATGGAAGTGGTCGAGCACGTCGCCGACATGCCGCTGTTCGTGCGGCGCTGCGCCGAGATGGTCAAGCCCGGCGGGCTGATGATCACCGCGACGCTCAACCGCACGCTCAAGGCCTTCGCGCTCGCCATCGTCGGGGCCGAATACGTGCTGGGCTGGCTGCCGCGCGGCACCCACCAGTGGGACAAGTTCGTCACTCCCAACGAGTTCGAGATCGCGCTGGAAAAGAGCGGGCTGCGGATGATCGACGAGACCGGCGTGATCTACAATCTGATCGCCGATCGCTGGCAGATGTCCTCCGACATGGACGTGAACTACATGCTCACCGCCGAGAAGCCGGCCTAGCAATGCCCGACGGAAGCTGGCTCTGGGCGCTGTTCACCGTCATCGCCGCTGCCGCGCAGACCGTCCGCAACGCCACCCAGCGCGAGCTCACCACGCGGCTCGGCACGGTGGGCGCCACCCATGTGCGCTTCCTGTTCGGGTTTCCGTTCGCGCTCGTCTTTCTGGCGGCGGTGCTGATCGCGACCGGCGCCAGCCTGCCGCGCCCGCCGCTGGTGTTCTGGCCGTGGGTGATCGACGGCGCGCTGGCGCAGATCGTCGCCACCGCGCTGATGCTGGCCGCCATGAACGACCGCTCGTTCGTGGTGGTCTACGCCTACATCAAGACCGAGCCGGTGCAGGCCGCGCTGTTCGGGCTCGTTTTCCTCGGCGACATCGTGACGCCCGCGATGGCGGGGGCGATCCTGATCGCCACCGCCGGCGTACTCGTCATGGCGCTCAAGCCCGGGACGCTGTTGGACGTGCGCGCCACGCTGCTCGGCCTCGCCGCCGGCGCCATGCTGGCGCTCTCGGTGGTGGGCTATCGCGGCGCGATCCTCAGCCTTGGGCTGCCGAACTACGTGGTCGCCGCGACCTTCACGCTGGTGGTCGGCCTGGTGGGCCAGTCGGCGGTGCTGTCGCTCTATCTGTGGCTGCGCGACCCCAAGGTGCTCGCCGCCATCGTGCGGGAATGGCGGCCGTCGCTGGTCGCGGGTTTCATGGGTGCGCTCGCCTCGCAGTTCTGGTTCCTCGCCTTCGCGCTTGCCACCGCCGCCAGCGTGCGCACGCTCGCGCTGGTCGAGGTGCTGTTCGCGCAAGGCATCTCGCACTTCATCTTCAAGCAGCCGACCACGCCGCGCGAGGGCATAGGGATCGTGCTGATCGTGGTGGGGGTCGCGTTCCTGCTGTGGGCGTATTGAGGCGGAGCTAATTGCGCTCGTCGGGCAGCACCGGCAGCGGATGAAACTCGATGCCCTCCTCGTGCAGCTCCTTGGCATCCTGCGGCGAGGCCTCGCCATAGATCGAGCGGTGCTCGACCTCGCCGTAGTGCATCTTGCGCGCTTCCTCGGGAAATTTCTGCCCGACATAGTCGGCGTTCTTGGTCAGGTGCTCGCGCAGCTCCTTGAGCTTCTTGCGGAACTCGCGCTCCTGCGGCGACACCATGGCGACCGGCGCCGGCGTTTCGGGCGCGGGCATGGTTGCCGGAACCTGCGCCGCCGCCGGCGCATCATGCGTCGGAGCAGACATCCTGCCCCGTTTCTTCGTACCCGAGAGCTGCGGCGCCATCAGCGCCTTCTCGACCTTGGCGGAGCCGCAATGCGGGCAGGTGACGAGGCCGCGCTTGGCCTGCTTGTCGTAGGCCGCGGAGTTCTGGAACCAGCTCTCGAAGGTGTGGCCCTGGTCGCAGGCCAGCGCATAGCGGATCATGACGGGGCTCGCACCGCATGCAGGTGGACGGGCTCCGCCATCGGCTCGATGATCTCGAACCGCCGCCCATGCTGGAGCGAGGGGATTTTCGCCCGCGCCGCCGCAACCTCGGCCGGATCGATCGAGGCCAGCACGACGCCGGGCTCGGTGCCGCCTTCGGCGAGAATACGGCCCCACGGATCGACGACCAGCGAATGGCCGAACGTTTCGCGCCCGTTCTCGTGCTTGCCGCCCTGCGCTGCCGCCAGCACGAACGAGCCGTTCTCGATCGCGCGGGCGCGGTTGAGCACGTGCCAATGCGCCTCGCCGGTCTGCCGGGTGAAGGCCGACGGAATCGCCAGGAACGAGCTGCCGGCCTCCGCCAGCGCACGATAGAGCGCCGGGAAGCGCAGGTCATAGCAGACCGTGAGCCCGAGCCGTCCCCAGGGCAGGTCGGCGACCACGGCGATCTCGCCCGGCCGGTAGCTGCGCGATTCGCGATAGCTCTCGCCGTTGGCGAGATCGACGTCGAACATGTGGATCTTGTCGTAGCGTGCGACGATCTCGCCCTGCCGGTCGATTAGGAACGAGCGGTTCGCCGCCTTGTCGGGCAGGAGCTTGATCGCGAGCGAGCCGACGTGAACAAAGATGCCGAGCCGCCGCGCCAATTCGCGGAAGGTGGCGAGGCTCACGTCGCTCTCCTCGGCCACGATCGCGGCGAACAGCCGCTCGCGCTTGACCTCCAGGATGTTGGTCATCTCGGGGGTGAGCACGTAATCCGCGCCCTGCGCCTTGGCTTC